>JACCDR010772297.1_pt1 | contig 110168 bp, 122 predicted proteins | sample 7446431 | NCBI WGS metagenome assembly JACCDR01 (sample SAMN15323443, study PRJNA562643) | freshwater metagenome | isolation source: river surface water | place: USA:Blue River Watershed | collected 2017-08-17
ACAATGAAGACTCTCGACCCAATCGAGCGTCGCATCGTTCAGCTCAGAGTAGGGCTGTGATGTGGCGTGTCAACCAACCGAAGAACCCGAAGTCTAACAATGGTCGCAACATCGTGTACTACGTCTATGACGTTCGCACGACGATGTCTGAGTTCTGTGCCTCCTTCGCTGTGCGTGAGTACGCTGAGGAGTGGGGCAAGCTGGTCTTCGGCGATCACGCGTACATCTCGAACCGTCGCCTCCATATGAATGATCATGTTTGGAACGGCGAAGTCAGAAGGACATCATGATAGCAAATGGAAAGAAACTGGCGCTCATCACTGACATCGCTAGTAAGCTTGAAACTGAAGGCGTGTCTCTCACGCCTAACGCAATCCGAGCGCGCTTACGTCAAGCGATGCTGCGTCTCGCTGAGGAATCGTGTCGAGCACTCGGCGCAGATGTCAGCGAGGATGAATTAGAGCGAATCGCAGGCTCACGCGCCTTTCAGGAGGCAGTGGCTTCGATGCTCCAGGAGGAAGAAAGCCTGTAGACCACTAGTTTATAGTGGTAATGCCTCGATTCCAGAACAAACCGAGCCTCGCCGATGTAGCCCGTCGGCGGGGTCAATCTATTTTTGAAGTTCTCACAGATTGGGGAATCAACCTCAATCTTTCTGAAAATGAATTCGACGCGGTTCTCCAGAAGCGTTGCCTGAAAGAAGGCGTGAAGTACGTGAAGGTCGAACGTGCGCAAAAACCAATTTTGAAGAACGCGCTCGTCGAACTTCCGAAGCAAGAAAGTGTAGTTGCTGTCGGCAAAAAGGTTCGCAAGAGTAAAGTTACTCTTGATGAGTCTGCTGCATGTGACGAACACGTCAGAGTGGATCCGCACGCGCCTTCTGGACCTAAAGACCCAACCTGACACCGCTGCCTACGTCGTCGGTGTCCTTGCCAGTCGCGAGCTTGTTGAACTGATCAACTCCGGCTCAATCACGATGGCATTCGCGGAGGCTGGGACTGACTTTGAGGCTCACAGACGGTTAGCAGACGGCGTGCTTGCAGCTGAAATTGCTTTCAAGGGCTGGCTAGCCGAGCCTGAGCTGTGCATTAACCTTGCACAGCGAAGTTACGCAGCCTGCTTCAGGATTCTCAACGGAGCATGGACTTGCTACGCTGAGCTGTCCGGCAGGCTGCCTGAGATCATCGCGGCCAGTCATGACGCATGGGTCAATTATCAAACCAAAACACAAGACGTGCTTTGATATTCTCATCAAGTTCGATCCGCCTCATCATGAGGGCTAGCCCTTCGACCTTCGTGAGCGTTTGATTTCTGATCGGATCGTGAGTTTCCCAGTTTTGCTCTCGCGTTAGTTCACGTGTCATCATCGCGATACGTTCCGCATCGTTGTCCTTCAACGCAGACTCGAGGCCTTTTTTCGCCCACTGCACATTCTTTTTTTGTGCTGCTTTCGCTGTTGGAATTGTTGATTCAAGAGCCAATCGAAGCCTCTTAGCGAGTGTCTCAACCTCGTCAGTGTTCAACCACGACGGAGTGTGCCAGTCTGGTCCCGTGATCTTGATAATTTCTCCATCCATGACCTCCCATGGTTCGCTAGAACCTTTGCCGATCCAGTTGGTTGCTTGTGAACGAGTGCAGCAATTTTCAAGCTCATCATTCTCGTTATCGAGAACAGTCAACGTGTAATCCTCGACCGTCTCCCAACCGATATCTCGAGGAATACCTTTTTCCCTGAAGGATGGTTGTCCTTGCGTGATGCCACTGTCGCTTGCTTCATGAAGAATCAACTCTGTCTCAGCTTCTGAGAGAAACGGATCTTTGAGAGTCTTAGATCCGCGCTTCGCGAGAGCTTCCTCTAGGAGTTTGGCGTCTGGCAGGTAATTGTAACGACGAACGCCAGCCATCAGAGCGAAGAGCATGTAATCACGATTAAATCGGAAGTTACACAGGTTGGACCAAGTCATGGTTCCATCTCGATTGATGTACCCTGTCTCAACGTGTGCGTGTATGTCGCATCCCATGTTCCAAACGTAACGCTCTGGGCGCGGAAACATGCGTCTAGACCACGAGTTCATACAACAGACTGCTGAGAGTTAGCACCTCTGGTTGACTTGTCTCGATACAGAGCGCGTCCCAAACGTTTGTGTCTCCAATTTGACGAAGGAGCAGATACGTCTGAGCCTCGTTTTTGTCCATCACACGAGACCAATGTTCGTTCAGCTCCCACAGCTGACCCACTTCCGCGTTGTCGATGATGTGTTTCAAGACAAATTCAGTTGACTCTTTTAGTACGAGAGTCATGCAGAGAATTGTAGCCGGTCATCCGTCGCGGTAACGTGATCCAAAGTACTCGTCGCCCATGTGGAAGACCGCTATCTCCACCTCGTTCGGAGGCATCTGATACTTGTCAGCGACAGTCGCGATCGTGTCCTTGTGAAGTTGCATCATCTGCGCCTTGCCACCGGCGTCACCGTGACCGATGTACGCTTGGTTCAGGTAAGCCTCCTCCCCGTCGAAGTCAGGGATCATCTTGCAATCGTCACCCTTCGGCGGCGTTTTCGGTGCCTTGACATCGTCGAACGGCTTCTTCGCGACGTCACCGCGTTGAACGTACTTCTTCCAGACGTTGCGCGCGGCGTCAGAGGTGCTCAAACGATCCGGGAAGAGACCGTTCTCGAAGTCAGACATCGCGAGCTCGTACATGAGAGGACCGTAACCTTTTTGCGCGGCTGAGAATTTTATCTCACCAGCGTTCCAGCAGTCACCCTTGTGCGACTTCACGTCGAGGTACCCGTAGATGACCGAGCTGACGTCGCCGCCTGCATCCTGGTATTTCGGAAGCTCCTCTGCGAACTTTGCCGGATTGTAGAGGACGTACACGACGCTCGTGCCGGTGCCCTTGCGATAGAGCGCTAAACCTTGACTGGCTGCGGATTTGCTCGCAACCGCGGCTTCAAGGATGTGACGGACGATTCGTCTGATAGGTTCCACGCCCTTACGTAGTGTCAGATCAGACCGGCGTCGACGAGCGCTGAGTAAGCGGCCTTTAGAACACGGGCTCTATCGGAAGGCTTGAGCTTCGGAACGCGGTCCTTCCAGTTCTTTCCATTTGCCACGTAGTCAAGCAATTGTTCGCGAGTGTAGTTCTTGTCGCGGCGCGCACGTGTGAAGTCCTCAGCGCGTTTTACGGCCTCGTCTGTTACCTCTTGAACAAAGGCTGTCACCTCGAACTTGTCGCTGTAGTACCTGTCGTCATCGAGTGAACCATCGTCGTTGCGATACGAATGTTCTTTGCCGTCACGGTACCGATAGTCTGCAAGGTGAGTGAGCTCGTGAAGAAGCGCGTCGTACACGGCTCTGACGAGGTAGTCGCGCAGCTCCACGAGCTTGCGCCAGCGATACGCGCCGTTGAGAACTAGCTCGATGGTCATGTCGCCTGCGATGCCACGGTGAAGCATCGCATCGATGACAAGCTCACCGTCGTTGATCGTGTCTGAGCCGACGATGGAGCTCACGATGATTCTCGTCTCGATCCACTCCTTCGTCTTGACGTCGTTGACACCGTACTCGCTGACAACGAGCTCGGGGTGTTCGCTGACGTAATCGACCTCCTGCTCGTCGCTATCAGTCACTTGACGCGCAGCAACGATGATGTCGTCCGCGAGCAGCGCCGCGTAATCCATGATCGCCTCTTTGTCAAGAGGAATAGTTCGAGCCTCGTTCAGCCTCATCGCGCCTTCTCAAGATCGGAGCCGTTCACAGGCTTATGTACCCCTGTGGAAGACGACATCGACGTGTACGCGATCCGTCCTGGCGCAGAAACTTTTGAGCGACCAATCAGCGGTGGGTCAAAGGATTGGACGATCGGCGATTCGCCTAGACGCGTCACATACGTCACGCTTTCGCAGATCATCACGTTTCCATCCAACGACTTTCAAAGCTCGTTGACGTACGTCGACCACGAACGCAAAGTCTTGGTTGGAGTGCCGATGGGGTATGGCGTGATGCAGCTGCTACCTGATGACGAGCTGAAGAGGTTGAAGGCTGCTCTCAAGTCGAGAGGTTAAGCCCAACAGTACTCATCTGCAGAGAAACCAACAGAGTCCCATGACTCGTGACGACCGGGATTGTTCGATCGTTCTTGACGTTCTAAAAGATTTCTTATCGCGTGCTCGTACGAGCCGACCCACACTTTTTTGACGTTGTTCTTTGTCAACGTAAAGAGATCGTCTGTGTCGATCCCTTTTGCTGTGCTGGCGAGTATCAGAAGCTTTGTTTCAAGATCACACACGTCGAAATGAAGGTTCTCCATCCATTTTGACCTGCTCGTGATCTTTTGTTTTTCGCTCATGGAGTTTGTGCCAGCGACAAGCTGCTCGAACATCGCGTCTGACGCGTTTACAAGCTTACGGTAGCCGTACTTGCACATGTATTTTGAGACGCGAAACGCGATGCTACGACTCCCCCACCATGAAACCTTTAGCAGCTTTTCATTCTCGATGCGCTCCCAGTCTTCAATGATCCACGTTTTCTCGCGATCGAAAGCGACCATCGAGTTGTGGAAGTCAAAGGTTCTAATGATATTATCAGGAGAACCTGTGGTGCAACAGATTGCTTGAATCTTGGGCGGGTCGGAATAACGTGATGGCTTCTGGTTATTAGCAGTCGACGCGAAGGTGAGATTTACGGCAAGCTTCCCTTGAGACAAGCTCAATCTGGGCCGAATTGAGTGATTATCAGTAAAATCAGTAAAAGGTTCGACGAACTCGCGCCACCCGTTCATTGTTCGAAAGAACAGGTCAATGTCACCGCCTTCGTGAACGTACGTTCCACGCTTGAGAGCGGTTACTTCGCCGTTCAATGAACGAAGCCATCGAGCGCATCCACCAGCAACGAACCCATCGCAATCAAAGGCACGTTCGATCGTGGCAGTCACGTCAGGTCGCAAGACTTTACTATTCTCTCGAAATGTTCTCCACGGAGAGCCTCCTTGCTCGAGGATGTTCAGATCAACACGAGCGCGGATCTCAAGCGGAACAATCTGTCTCTCAAGAATGTCAACCTGGCTTGGCATGCAACTGACCGTAACCCTCTTCGATCACGATTGGTTGTCTTGACGCGTGAACTTGACAGCATTCATCGAGATGGTAGGACGCATGTGAACGTTGTCGCGCGCGCCGTGCATAGCGTCAATCGCGAGGATCGCGTCCACCTCGTGTTTCGACATCACGATGGTGAGTTCCGTCACGTCATCGAGTTCGAAGTCAGTGCAAAGCTCAAGAATCTTGGTTGTGATGTCCATGCTCTGAACCGTATCAGAGCGTTTCGTGAAGTCTTACTCTTTATCTGCAGGCGCAGTAGATCATCGTGTGTCCATTAGAGTTGGACACCGTACCAGTATGCTTCGCGTGCGAACACGATGCTTTCGAATTTGAGGACAGGATGCCGTTAGAGAGAAGGACGACCTCGTCACGACAAGGCGCCCTGTCTGTGTAACAAGCGTACACACACACGAGAGATGTCACGATGGAGAGGGCGATAGCCAACCGTCTCCACGTTACGACAGACTTCGTCTGTTCCTCCAGCGCGGAGATACGGGTGTCAATGATGATGCTTTCGTTCTCAGAGAGTCTGTATGGGTCCATAATGATAACGGTACCACGATTGACTCTCACAGAGATCTCTTCAGAAAGACCCCTTAATATCAATGCGCAAAGTGAAGGAAGCAGGTCTTTTGACGTAGCTGTATCCACTAAATGAGGTGAAGTTGTCCTCATTCTCCATCGCGTAGTTGGAGATGTAGCCCTTTACAGGCTTTCCACCCATGTGCAACGTGACCGAACCGCATGACGCATCCATGTCGATGAAAGTGCGTGTGTCGTGCTTGTAGTCTTCGTAGAATATCTTTGAGAACTCCGCGAGCTTAGAGATGTCACCTCTGCACTCGAACGCGATGATCTCTGCCAATGTTTTGAATGTTTCGATATCCACAAACGGAGTCTAGAAGCTCTTAGTCGTTCGTTCCGAAACGTTGCTTCGCCCACAAATTCAGCTTGGCGAGTTCGTCAGCCGAGATGACACCAGAGATCGCGATGAGCGCGCCAACGTCACCGTTCCAGCCGTCTGCTGCTGTGGATGGGTCATATCCGCCGAGTACCTTGTCGAAATACGTCGCAGCTGTGCCTCCTGGCGTCGCTGTCGCTCCGACTTGTGTCTCACCGACGTATAGCTTGATGGTCGGCGTGGCGTCGCCTGTGACACCGATCAGATGTGGGTTGCCATCGTTGTACCCCGAGCCGCCTGTGATGATGGCAGCGTCGTGCTTCACGTACGCGATAGATCCACCCGACGCGCCAAAGCCGTTCGCTCCGGAACCACCAAAGAGTGTGAGTGGAGGATTATACAGCGATTGAGACGATGTGGTGTCGCTGCTCGTCCATTTAGCAACGGCGAAGTACGACCAAGTTGTGTTGCCGCTCATGCCGCTGCCGTTGACACGACAGGTTGGCGCAGCTCTCACCGCCGGCATAGGTCCAAACACGCCCGAAATTTGTTGCGGTCGACTGCTCGGCGATGTGAAGTCGTTGGCAGAAACTTGATTCGTCCACGCTGTAATGGAAGGACCATCAAAAAGATCGACATCTCTATCAGAATCAAGGTATGTGTGAATGTTCGCGATCTCTGTAGGATCCCAATACTCGAATCCTATCGCGTCGGTGCCGTAGTCGTTGGAGATCTCAAGCATGTATATTCCGGCATCGCCTGGACATTCTGGGAGTTCAAATATGAGTTCTGTGGCGCTTTGTTCAATGATAGACTCACCTGTAACCTCTACATCATCGACGTCTCCGGCGCCTCCGTCTCCAAAAGCGATGTAGTTGACGGTGTCCAAGTTCGTGCCGGTGATGACGATGTACTGACCGCCGCCCCAACTGTCTCCAAGTGTGTAGTTGATCGAATCGATCTCCGGCGCAAGATCGGACGCTCCGACTCCGAAGCGTTGTTGCGTCCACTTGTAAAACTTCGTGATGGTCGCGTCGCTCGCGCGAGCGTCTTGGATCACGGCTGTGTACAAGACACCCTTCGTCGTCTGGTTGAATGTGCTCGTGGCTCCATCGTACTTGTAACCGAAGTCGATGGGGTACGTCACGTAATCAGAGCCGACCCCGCTTGTGTAAGTGCCGCCGGTGTGGATCGTCTCGCTGTATGTCGATCCAGACGTGTCGCCGTTCACGCCGACCCCGAAGTTGGCGCTCCCGTTCGCGCCAAAGCGCGAGAATACCATCATCTTGTCGCCGTGGGAAGCGACAGGTACCTTGATCGACTTGTATCCAAGTGATGGGTGCCAGACGTGACCTGCGACAACAGGTGTGTCGCCATCATACTCTCCGCCCAATCCAATGCTGCCGACGGCGTGCTCGCCGATGAACGCGTCGTTGTTGTAAGAGTTGGGACCGCTCCACTGACCTGTTGTTTCAAGGTATTTTTGAACGAGAACGATCGTGCCAGGGTGCGTGCTTGAGCTAGCTGCTCCTAGAACATCTTGCCACTCTAGAGTGTCAAATGTTTGAAGACCCCACACCATGCCATCACCGGTAAACACCGGCACAGCATTTGATGCTGCAGGAGCAGGATACTGGTAGTCTCCAACAGAATCAAAGTTCTCTGCGCTTCCTCCGTACGTCGTGTTTACGCGTGGCTTGATGTAGCGTGGGTACCACGTGCCGTCATCCGTGTACTCAATGTAGGAGTCCCAGAGGACGCGAGTCGTGCCATCAACGGTCGGATCCCAGTACTCGAACTCGACACCGTCGCTCTCTCCCACGTTGTTGGTGAGCACGATCCGCACGAGCGCCTCATGGTTTATCATACCCCAAGTTGGGTGATTTGTCACTTCAGACGCGTTGCGTCCGTAGCTTGAACCGGCACTAGCTGCGCCTGACCACGTTCCGCCAGGGTCGTAGTCTCCGTCTTGAAGCAAGAGAGTTGCTACAAGCGAGCTTCTCGTCATCGAGGCAGGATTTACGCCTCCAAGGTTAAGGTTGTAGTCGTAGTTCAAGCTCGCCACGATCGAGGTGAAAAGCGCGTTCGTCTGTGCGCTTCCGATCATGCCGATCTCGGCGATGTCAATGTTTCCATACGACCCACCAACGTACGGACTTCCAATCTGTAGTGTACCAACCCCACCGGTGTGGTTTGACGCCGCGACTGTCGACACGGTTCCACCGTCCAAACTGCTGTGAATGGTTGATCCGTCGAACCGCACGCAAAGACAATGCCACTTTCCAATCGTGATGACGTGCTCGTTCCCTTTGCCGCTACCATCCCAATGATACGATTGCACAACCGGCGTGTCGCCATCCAGTCTCAGAAGCGTTCCAAGCAAACCTTGAGAGTCAATGAAGATGGTGTCGTTCTCATAACCAGTCGCGACAGCAGACGTGCCGACAATCGACTTAGCTTTGAAGAGGATCCAGTAGAAATATCCATCATTCGGGAGGAGTGTGCTGATCGCTGTCCCGTTCGTCAAGAAGTCATCCACACCATCAAAAGATGGGATTCCGCTGAACTTCATCTCAGGTAACGTGGCTGTTATGCGCGTGTTGCCGGAGATCGTGTAAGAAGCGTTGCCTGCTGCTCCGAAGGTCACAGCTGTCACAGCCCGGAAGTGCTCACCTGTGATGACGATGCTCTGTCCGCCACCAGTTGTGTCACCCTGTGTGTAGTTCACTCTGGCGACAGATGGCCTCTTGGTGTTGTAGTTGCCGCCGATGAAGTCGGATCGACGTCTAAATGCAAGGCCACCGAACGCGATCGAGTCGCTCATACCGTCACCCCGTATCGCGCGATGCAGTAGGCGCGAACATTATCAAAGTCGGCATCACTCAACACGCTGTTTGTCACAGCGACCTCCAACATGAGACCAGTGTACTCAACGATGCCAAAATAGGTGCTTTGTCCGATCTGGACAGCTCCTGAACTAAAAGATACCGTTCCGCATGCGACTGAGCTCCACGCTCCGCCATCTACACGCACTTCCAAGTTCACACCGTTATGACGCCACTGCGCTAGGTGCCAAGCATCGATCGACATGGCAACTGCTGCGCGGTGATAATCGCCGTCGTAGAAGTTGGCGATGAGCTTGGGTGTACCTGCGACTCTCACGTGTCCGATTGCAATATTTGCACCTGACCCAGCACTGAGAAGATTGCCATCTTGGTAGCCTGACCCTCCACCCGAATCAATCACAGACGATGTTCTGATTAAGAACCAGCCGCTTGACGCTGTGGCACTCACAAGTGAGGTGATGCCGACCGGTGTGGTGAGCACGCTGTTCCCGGCTGCATTAAAACTTGCAGGTGTGTACCCGCCTGTGACAGCGCCCGCGGCAACATCGGCTGAGACGGTAAGAGTCTGCCCTCCTGACGCGCCTGCGCTAGCTGTGCCATCCCACGTAGCACCGTCAACATAGTTTGCGCGCCACCACCCCGTAAGAGACAGAGTAGCTGCATCAAACGGGGCGATTATCGCCACACTGCGACGAGGCTCTTCTTTTCTTCGCTTGTAGAAGCGTCCTCCAAATGCGACTGAGTCTGCCATCTCTAGCAAAGGTAGCTAGACTTTCAAGCGAATTGATGTCCTACTTACATCTTGTGAAGACGACTGATCTCTCTGAACTGCGTGCGTTAATCCGAGACATCCTACAAGAGGATATGGCAGGCTTTGCGTCTGGGTTGACGCCTCAAGCTCACGCCATTCTCAACAAGAGCGATAACACAGCGGGAAAACGTACTCCTCCGCCATTGCCGACCGCTGCTCAAAAGCCAGCCTCTGTTGCGCTTCCTCAGAAAGGTGCTCTGAACAAGTTCAAGTCCAACGTCAACATGGCAGTTGACGCCGCCAATCGTGTCAAAGAAGCGGTGGATGGCGCAAACACGAAAGAAGCTCTTCGCTGGATTGACAAGCTCATCACGTTCGCGACATCCGCCAAGGATTCTCTCGGCGTCAAGTGAACTAACGTCGTCGCGTGTCGCTCGGTACCTTTGACGAAGTTTACCATCGCTATCACGCGATCGTGAAGCGCGATCATCAGCAGATCTACGGACATGGCAAGTACGAAGAGTTCGAGTGGCAGCCGTACAAGCTTTTAGAAGCGTACTCCCTTGCTTGGCAAGCTGAGCAAAACAGTGAGCTTTTGTTCACATCTCATTGGACACGAATGCAAGGCGCGACGTCGACAGCGATCGCCATGATGATTGAAAACAATGACGCTTGCATTCTCGTTTCAGACACGAGACAAGCGAAGGACATGACGTCTAGGATATTCAGGACGTTTCAAAAGCAAAGCGGTCATATCCACTCACACGTTCAGCCGAACGTGATTCACAAGAGAATATGGTGGATGACAGGGTTACGTCAATGTGTGACGGGTAACCAACCCAAGCTTGTCATCGTCGATTCAGAGACCGCGTACCGCAAAGATCGTGATCAAGCAGTCGATGACCTCCGTCGTTTCCTCGGTTGCGGCGTTGTCGTCCTCGACGCTGCGAAACCTTCCTGGTTCATCTGACAGAGAAAAGTTCGGATGTTGAGAGAGACCGTGTAGAATGTCTACATGCGATCTATCGACACGTATTGTTTTGCGGGAGGTTTCACCGTAGGCGTCGTTCAGGCTGGCTTTGAGCTCGTCGCGAAGCGCGAGGGAGAGTCAGCATTCGGTGCCGCAGCGTGCACGTCGAACCGACACATCCTGGGTCAGAACTGGCAACTGGAGGCGAGCGAGCCGAGGTTCTGGACTCCTGCTTCGGCCGAGGCTCTCTTCGCAAATCCGCCTTGTTCAGGGTTTTCGGTGAGATCCGTTCATGTCCCTCCGAAGGGGACTGACAAGAAGAAGACTCCGGTGTCCGAGTGGACCAACAGCTTCCGCGGCGTCAACTCCAGCATCAACTCATGCATGCACGACATCATCGAGTACGCAGCGAAATGCTCTGATCTGCAAGTTGTTGTCTTCGAGTCTGTTGCTCAGGCCGGCAAGCAAGGCCTCCCGTTGATGAAGACTCTCAGAGCTAAGCTCGAAGGCTTGACTAGTCAAGAATGGGACCTGCATCACGTCTTCCATAACAACATCTCATGTGGCGGCAACAGCGATCGGCCGAGGTACTTCTTCGTCGCATCTCGGATCTCTTTCGGTGTTCTTCCGACTCCAAAAGAAGGCATTGTGCCGCGCGCGGTTGACGTTCTCAAAACAGGCATTCTGGGACGCGATGGCAATCACACGCCGAACACCGCCGAGGCTCGTCGCATCGCTTCACTTCTCAAGACAGGGGTTGAGTGGAACGCACGTGAATGCGTAAGTCAGGCCGCGAAACGTTACGTTGATGTTCACGGAGTAGAGGCTCTTCGCAAGCTCGACTCGTGGGACACTCCTCGCTTGAGGTATTTCGAATCACGCGATTTCAGGCCAGACCAGTACCAGCCACGACGTTGGGCGCCAGATGCTCCATGTCCAGTCATCACAGGTAAACTGCAAGAATCCGTGCACCCAACCGCTTCGCGTGTGCTCACGTTGCGAGAAGGTGCACGAGCTCTTGGCTACCCTGAGGAGTGGACGCTGGAGGCTTACAAGACCTGCGCTTGGCTCGGGAAAGGTATCCCTGTCGCTTCTGGCAAATGGATCGCGGACAGCGTTAAGCGATCAATCGAAGGTCGTCTAGAAGGACTCGAGCGTGGCACACTGACTGGTGAACGTGAATACACTCACGACAACACGCGCGTCTGGAAGAGTTGGACGAAGGCTTAACAGTCCAGATCACTCGAAGATCGGCTGATGCATCATGACGTGATGCGTGCGACCACGAATGCTGATCTGTCGTGCACCGTGTTCAATCTGCTCTGTGAGATCGGCAGCGATCCGACCATCGACACTGACCTCCTTGCTTACGATGAGGTAAGCAGCCTGTGAGCTTGTTAGAGGCTGTCGATCCCCGATCTGCACACAGTACTTGACAACGTTAGTGATGAACGCGTCGCGATCGTTCGTTGGGTAAAAATGGATAGGGCCGTTCTTGATGTTCGTGTCGTTCATGCTGAACACATTAACGTCAACATCGCGTCTACAGTCCTCTTGAACAATTTCATGTTGCAAGAGAATGGATGACGACGTGAGAGAACCACAATCCAAAGCGTCAACGATGATCAACGAAAAACCGGATTTCCACGAGCTCATCGAGACGTGGTGGGCAACGGCAGAAGTGCTCGATGCCCTACCAGGTTGCGATCCCAGTCGAACGGACTGGCACGCACATGTCTTTGAACGGATCCTCGATCAATGTGGATGGACCGTGAATGAATGGAATGACGCAGTAGATCTTCAAAAACAGAAGGTCTAACATTGGAGAGAAAATGACTACCAAAAACTTGTTCGACGCAGACGCTACTAACAAACGTCCTCTTGTCTTCGATGACAAGACGGGTGAGTACAGAGATGGACCGCGCATGGAGCTCGCGGACGCGTTGACCTTTGTACACGACGTTTACGCGAAGATGCTTACGGTCGACTGCCCAAAGATCTACCGATTCGAGATGCAATTCGCCTTACAAGGCATCTGTCAGCACACAGGGTGGCTCCCTTACGAGATCGCCGCTGCTGAACAGTACGCGACGCTGCTTTCGACTGCTGGACCTGTTGCCTCTGCAGGCTAGCATGTTTGCATGCTTGTTGCTTCAAAGAAGTTTGTTGCTGTCGCGACGCTGATTGCTCTTTCGCTTGTTGGCTGTGTAAAGAAGTCTGAGTCTGGACCACTTGTGGTCAAGCCGACTGCTCCTACTCGGTCTGAGCCTCCGAAGTTCAACGCAGCATCTCCTGTGCCACGTAAAGCGACTCCTCCATTCACGATTGAAGCTTCTGATGGGTGGAGTTTGGTCAATTACGCGCCGCTTCCATCTGACGAGAAGGAGCCACAACTCATCGCGATATTTGAGCGAGACCTGGATGAAGATGTCTCAGTGCGAGCCGGGATCATCGCTGGAAATTTGCCTGAAGGGGAAGATGATTCCTACGCTGATGACATCCAGGTCGCAGCGCATCGTCACAACGCAAAGATCTTTAAAGAGAGAATATTCAAGTTGGGAGCGCAACGCGCTTACGAATGCATTGAGGGTCGTATGACCCCTACCGGCCCACAGATCTTTTTGATCTTGGCGGTTGCGGTTGACAAGGTTGGTTACATTGTCAGCTGCGGTGGTCAGCTTGAGGAGGCCGAACGCGTTCTTCCTGTGTGCGCAGAGTTTGTTGAAGGAATTCGATTCAAGACGAAGTGATCAGATCTCGAACAAACAGGCTGTGACCGCGAAGGCGATCATGCCATCGTGGATCACAAGACTGGTTTCATCCTCGTAGTCCATGACGACGATGCATGGGTCGTAAGGTCTAAGCCAAGCAACAACTGTATTGCTTGGGATGTTATCACGTGTTGGATGATCCATCCAAAGCGGGATTCCATCGTCTCCTTCAACGATCGCGAGATAGGAAATGCTCTCCGCCATGTAAGCTACGTAAGCGGAGCTGTCTTGAATTACTTGTTCCTAAGCGGAGAAGTATCTGTCACTTTGCCGTTGTGCATCAAGCGCGATGATTGGCAACATACAACCGTTGCGCGACCAATGCGCCCTTTAGGCACTTGCGTCATGTACGGACAGCTTCCGAAAGCGTTCGACGCTGTGCTTTGGTACTCCTCCGTCGAGGATGACACGCTTTGCCTGTACAATCAGAAGGTTCTTCGGAAGGCGAATGTACCGTGTTGGCCAGCGTTGGAACTGCTAGAGATGTGGAGCGATCGGCGCACGAAGCTATTCGCTGCCATTGCTCATGGTTTCGTTGATGACGTCGAATTCGCCCATTGGACTATCGGCTCCGCCAAACGAGACACCGTCGTTAAAGTTGGAAACACACACGTCGGTGAAGGAAAGTTTCTCGTAAAGGCCGGTGAGGATTTCCCATATTGGGCTAACCTTGCTACGCTCGAGCCTTTTGTCGAGGGTCGTTCCGTTCGTGTGTACGTCGTCAACGGAAAAACGTACGGCGTAGAGTACGTTAACGAGCACAACTGGATCAAGAACATGCCTGGTTGCGAGACCTTCGAGGTTGAACTTGGACAAGAATTAGCAGACCACGCAAAACGAGTTCATGACTTCTTCAAGTTTCCTATCTCGGGCATCGATTACATCGTTCGAGATGATGGAACGTTTCGTTTCTTAGAGCACAACCACTTTCCTGGCATCACGTTACACGCTGAGGCTGAGAAGGAAATTACTAAAGTGCTTGAAGAAGCTATGAACTACCTTGAAAAGACGACAATTTCGTGAACTGTCTCCTTGTTATTCTCATGAACACGCTCATGTCAACAGCAGACATTGAACGTGGATCATTGGTGCCTCAGACAATTCATGTTATTGGTGATTCGCAAGCCTGTTCGATGCGTTACACCGATCTGTCAAGAGGAATGAAGATCACGTGCAAAGGTGGAACCAGTACTCAACAGTGGCACACGAAGATTGATGAGGCAGATATCAAGCCTGGTGACACCGTTATTGTATTTTTGGGCAGCAACGACTGGTATCGCAAGCCCGATCCGAAGCCGATCCTGACGAAGTTGAAAGACACAAAATGTGTATGGGTAGGTCCACCCGACATGCCAAAACATCAAGGACCTGCAGCCGATCACCTCAAAAAGGAGGTTGAGGCCGATGGTACATGTGTATTTCTAGACAGTCGTTCGCTCAAGTTAAGATTGCCAGATGGCGTGCACACGAGCGAGCCTGGAAGATGGCTCAAAGAAGCTTTGAAACGCCTCTAGTTAGATTTCATGTGGCGTGCTGTTTGCCGCATCATCATGCTCTGCGTGACGATGCTCTCAATTGTTGCGTGTGGAGCGTCCGCTAACATCAAAGCGAAAGTATCCAAAAAGAACGTTAACAACACAACGTTCAACGTCATTTTGGAGAACGGTTTTGATGGTCACGAACGAGAGTTGATCATAGACTCTTTCAAAGAGTGGGAACGAGACACAAATGGTGTCGTGAAATTCACAGTTGCAAACCGTAAGTTCGACTCATCTGTTGATGACATACCAGAAGTAGAGGATGGTTGCACACACGACGTGTATGTTTTGCGTGTTACATCCGACTCTTCAATAGTGAAAAAGCTTGACAAGCGCGATAAGGCGAAGGTGCTTGGCTTCACATCATCGACATGTGAGCGACGACTAGTTGCTCTCGTTACTGATCGTTTGAAGAACGTAAAGATGTTTCGTCAAGTGACATTCCACGAAGCTGGTCACCTCATTGGGCTCGATCACATCCCTGTACCTAACGAAAGCACCATGTTTCCATCGGTGGACAAGGCCACTGTTTGTGCAACGCAGCTCGACATGAAACAGCTGTGCATGCTGTACGAATGTGATTGGCGTGACATGAAGGTGTGTGATTGAATCGTTGGTTGGTCGCGGTCAAGTAGAACTGCATGTTCGCGCCCGGACCTCATGTCTGATCGTAGTGCTGGAGTAGGTAGCCGGCAGTGTGACCCGTGCCCTGTTCGGCTCCGATGCAGATGCCGGATTGATTGGGCGCCGTTGTAAACGCGGTAGTCTTCGCCACGCTGGCAATGGTCTGCCAGGTGGAGTTGCTGGGGGAGCCGCGGGTGTACTCCCCGTAGATGGTCGTACCGTCGTTACGCAGCCGGAGGAACAGAGGGCCGGAACCGACCGGTGCGCAGTAGTACGCCGAGTTTGCCCCGAGAACCGTGTTGCTTGTCCAGCGACTGAACCAGAACGCCGACCACGGGTTGGCCGTGTCGTTGCTGAAAGCGGTCGAGAAGAACAGCATCTTGCCCGTGGCGGTCTCTCGCATAGCCGCGCCTGCGTACTGGCTGCGCTGGGTCGCCGTCGCCGTCTGGAGAGCCGAAGGCTGGTGAATGCCGCCAATCTCCGCCTTGGTCCCAGCCGAGGACTTCATGAAGCAGTGAATCTCTACCGTCGCCGACCCTGGGCAAGTCAGGAAGATCTGTCCGACGTTGTCCGTAGCTGTGCAGCTAACCTGATTGACCCATGCAAACTCCGACGCGAGTGGAGGTTGCAGTCCGACCACGCCTTGGATGAGCGGGCGCCAGAGGGAGAGGGATCCGTCGTAGACCCACTCCGTGCCGTCTGTAGCGGTATAGCGCTGCCCGGTCACGAGGTTACTGTTGGGCCGCGACGCATAGGTTCCGATCGTGCTCACGAGACCCACGAGCTCCGCCGAGGTCGTGACGCCCGTGCCGCCGCTCGCGACTGGCAACGGGCTCGCTAATGTTAGTTGAGTCGCGGTGACATCACCTGTGAATGTTCCACTTACTGCTGTGGTGTCACCATAGACATGCAAATCAGCCGACACAGTCGAAGTGCCGATGTCGGTGTCAGAGGAGTGGATCGTTTTGTCTATTTCACCAGAATGTTTCTGTTTGACGTGGTAAGGTTTGCTTTTGAAAGATTTTTTGTCCATCACATCACCACGGAGGATATGTTCAAGTTTGAGTAGTCGATGCTGCCACGATTTCGTGCAATGCCGTCAGCGTACGGGAAGGAGCTAGTTGCTTCGATAGAGAGATTACTGCTCAACGTCAAGGTTGAATCGGTCAGGTTCCCCTCTCGATCGTAAAACACCACTTTTACGGGTGACTCTCCAACCGTGTTTTCAATGACGAATTTTGCATCTAGACGTTGCTCAAGCATGTCACGGAATTGCCCGTAATGACTACGCCGAAAGATGGCTGTGTTGTACATGGGAAACGCGTTCATCATTCCATGTCGCCATCCGCGAATGTCGGCTGTGGAGCCATATGGTCCTCCAAGACGTTGACGCACATGTTGGTTGTCGTACGTTCCGATTCCATTTCCGATACCATAGAAGAATTTCACGAACTCTGGCTTCTTCAGCGGAACGTAGCCAGTGCCCCAATTTGTGCTTGCAACGATGTTCTCGCTCGCCAAAAACCTTGAACAACTACTGTGAGAACCGGTTAGATCGCCAAGCTCTATGGACAGATTGTTGTAGTTGAGAAGCTCGTATTTTAGAAAGTTACCATGCGCTGTGAGGCCTGGGTGTCGGAAAAGATTCTTATTCAAGCTAAAAAAGAATGTATACTCAATGTTTGAGTAACGATTCTCGTATGGATAGGACATAAACCAGTCTCTAATACCGCCTGTGCTTTTTCCAACGCTTGATCCTGCATGGAGATCGCTGACATCCCCTGACACCAAGCTGTTGATTTGAAGACAAGTGACAGCGTCGTTCGCTAACACGTATTGAGGGTTACAGACGGATGCTACAGCTGACGGGTTGGGGATTCTCGTGTCCCAAAAGATCTCATCAATCGCTGTGAGCACTGGATTGCGATTATTTTTCCTGAGTTCGTAAGCGAATTTGCCGTATGGCCACGTAACATTGGTGTCTGTGTTTGCTAATCCATTCCAACTAGTTTGCTCAACGTTGGAAGACTGAGCGCAAAAATGCCCCACGTCTTTCACGAATTGAAAGACTGGGTTGATTATGGTTGATGCGACTACCGCTGACTCGATTATGTAAGGAACTTGATGAAAAATGTTGTTGCGATCGAGATAGCTTGCAGACAGTTCAGTCGTGTATGTGACATCGAACTGATCTAGAACTGGCTCTTCACCGATCGTCTCCCAAAGTTCAAGTGTTTCAAGTCGTTGATTGAGCGTGTCGTGGAACTCATGATCTTCTTTCAGAAGATCACCGTATAGGGTGATCGTCATGGAACCAGTGATGATCTGAGCGTCGTGTTGAGCACGCATCGTGAGCGTTGCTGGTCTAAACGATGGGACTTGTGCGTAGGTTGGCTGCCCGAAGCTCGCTGAGTTCGCCGTTGAACGATGCTTGTTCAAGCATAAGACAAGATTGTCACCCGGGTAAAGAAGGTACGGCGACTCTCTTGTTGAGGAGATAAGGTCCCAATAAACCTTTCCTCTTTCGAATCCGCCATGCCCAGTCCATGCAGTAAGACTCTCGTGATCACTCTCGTACGCCTTGACTGGCACATCGGTGCCATCAATTCCATTTAAAGGAAGTGTTGCTATGTTGTTGCCTAACACGCTACGACCGGATCCGAAGACGCCTGGTCGCCTCGTCGGTGCGCCGATCGTCATCAGATACGCGTGATCACGACGTTCGGCTTGACTGTTAACGTTGGTCTGTGGATCAAGATAAAACCCACTCCGATTCGTGCCTGACAATCGTTGCCGTGTGATGTGATGTGTTACTGCGGGTGTCATGGGAAGTCTGACTGTCCCGGTAAAGAAGTTCGTAGAGCCGGACATGACCGGTCCTCTCACGATAAAAGTCGGATCAATTGTACCGCTTACGCCTGTACGCGCATATATCTGTTGCGTTGCAACTACACCGTTGCCGGCTGAGTCATCGACGCTGATCTGCGATAGCTTGTACGATGCAGTGAGTGCATCGAAAGCGTTTGTAAACGTCGCCGAAGTAATGAGATCACGATGAAATGGAGTTGTTGAGTCTTGTCTCAGCAAGGCGACTGTGATCATCGGACCGCCGGCGTCAACCTTCTTGCGTCTCACCTGGGTTGCGTTCAGCTGATCGACGAACGGCTCCATGACGTAAGCATCGTTCATCCATCCTGGGCCAGCCGCGAACGGGAACTCAACAACTGCCTTCTCCAACAAGAAAGGGCCAGGAATACAATTCGTGAGGTTGATTGACTGTGTTGTACTCGCTCTGTGTCGTGAGTTTATCAACGACCCAGTTGCCATTTTTCCGTTCGCTAGAAATTTGTAGTAATAGTCTAAAGTGGAGTCACCGTCTGGGACGAAATCGTTGATCGCGAACAGGGCTTGTGAAGGACTTCTGAAGCGATTACTGTCCTGCGCGGTCGGCGCGAACTCGACCGGCACATTCAGGTATCCGAACGGCGTGAACAGGATCGGGTCGAACATCGTCAACGATGTCAAGAAGTTGAACGGCGTAATCGCTTGATTGTTCTCGCTGTACCGTTCGTTAGCGATCAGTTCGAACGTGCCAGATGTCGGGTTGAAGTAGTACAAGGATGACGTTGTAGGGTTCAACGTCATGTTTTGTGTGATTGGAATGGTGATACGAACGGCAGTCTTGCTAGACACCCCCATCTTGAACTTGTCAGGTGCGATCGCGTGAGCGGCACCTGTCATGAACGACGAGTTGAGAACAGCATGCTCGTCTTGCTCAAAAAGCTTGTCCTCAACGAATGGGCCCGGCACTTCAGACAGATCACGATGTGCGATCCATTCATCAGCGGCATGCTCCTTCACGTTTCCGTTCACGATGAAGTTGCTCATCATGTCTGAAGCGAGATGTCTAGATCCGGATCGCAATGTGGTTGGCAAGCTGATCGCAGTACCTGTCACGAACATCACAGTGCGCGTGTCGTCGAAGTAGAACCGATTCTTACCTGTTCGAGTTCTGTCGCCTGTTCTCGCTTTCGTCGGGTACGCACCTGAGCGTCGATCACGAGCGAGCAGCTCGATCTTCGGCACAGTGAAACGGAGGGATGACGAAAGGGGAACAAACATCAGTTTGAGATCGCTACTGTCGTGATGTTGAGGTTTGAGAGGTCGAACGCAGTCCTATTCCGCGCAACACCGTCTGTGTACGGAACAGAGCTAGTTGCCTCGTAAGAGAGATTGCTTGATAATGTTCGAAGCGGATCAGTGAACTTTCCTTTTGCGTCGTAGAACTTCACTTGCACAGGTCCTTCTTTTGCACCCGTTTTTGAATCGTAGAATTTAGCGTCGAGACGCTGCTCGAACATGTCACGAAAGTGTCCGAAATGATTGCGTCGAAAGATGGTTGACGGGTTAGTTTGGAAAGCCGACATCATACCGTGACGCCATCCACGAATATCGACGCCCTTCCAAGCAACAATGCTGCCTAACATCGAGCGTGGGATGACATGTTGATTATCGATGGGGCTAACGCCGTCTCCTATGCCGTAGAATGTCTTCAAAAATTCGGGCATTGTCAAACCAGTTGTGTAACCAGAACCTTCGCCAATGACGATTCTGGCGTTTGTGATTCCGACTTGGATATTGATTGTTTCGTACGGAATGTGATCACCAACCATACCAAATGCTGCGCCACCAACTGAAGGTTGGGCGTCGGATTTCAGCGTATTTGAAAATTTCTGCGTTACGTTGGCATAACGAGATTCGTAGGGATATGTCATTCCCCAATCACGAATTCCAACATCAGCATAAATGAGAGAATTAACTACAGGACGATAAAAATCGTTACCTGTGGCCACGACGTTGTACCAAACTGGTAATCCAGGTGAATAATTCACCAGTTGGTAGTTTGCGTTACAGGCAAGCATACACTCTTTTGGGTTTGGGATTCGAGTATCCCAAAAGATCTCGTCTGTAGAGTTATGAATCACACCTCTAGCGCTCTTTTGCAGTTCGTAAATTTTTCTTGTATTGGTCCAATCATACTGTGTTGTCCAGGACGCATTCCCGTTACCTGTGAAGTTGCTGTAATACTGTTCAGTTGACAACGAGGTCGGAACGGCAAGACCAATAGAGTTCATAACTTTCTTGACATTAAACCTGTCAATGAAAGAACCTGATAATTCGCTTGCATATGTCACATCAAACTGGTCGAGAACAGGCTCTTCACCGATCGTCTCCCACAGCTCGAGCGTCTCTAGACGCTGGTTGAGCGTATCGTGAAACTCACGGTCTTCCTTGAGGAGATCACCGTAGAGTGTCAAATAAAGGGTACCAGTTGGAATCTTGATATCGTGAACTGCGAGTACGCCAGTCACTATGCGATGCTTATCGTTGGGGTAACCAAGCAGATCAAGCCCGGGTGGATCATACATGAAGATGCCATTAGCCACCGATCTGTACTTGTTCAATCCAACTACGAGCTTATCATTTGGGTATAAAAGGTAAGGAGAAGAATTTGTTTTGGACACCACGTCAGTATACAACTTCATCAAGGTGTAATACGGAGATGCCCATGGATCAACACTGACTAGTTCTTCGTAATCGCGCTCGTACGACTTTACAGGATTGCGTCTACTATCAATGTCTTCTGCTGAGAATGGCACAATTCCATTGCCGTACACATTTCTACCTGAACTGAGCTGCCCTGGACGCCTTGTTGGAAACCCGAATGCCCATGGAGCTCCTATGTTTGTTCTTGATTTGTTATCGACATCGATATTGAATAGGGTTCCGGCTACAGACCCAGAAATGTCGAACCTTGCAACGTGATTTGTCACGGCAGGTTCCATCGTTAGCTTAACGCTTCCCGTGTAAAAATTCAGTGATGAACTGTAAGGTGAGCTTGCTCCCTTCAAAACAACATGTGGGTTTACAGTTCCGCTCAATCCAACACGTGAGACGTAATATGCCCTATACGTGCCAACATTGTATGAGCATGTTGTGACATTGTAAGATGCAGTTAAAGAGTCACGCGCGTTCGTAAACGTGGCAGAAGCGATTAGATCACGAAATCCGTTTGCATTTCCGTCTTGTCTAGCAAGAAACGCAGTCACCATCGGGCCGCCGCAGTCGCCACGCTCTGACGTCGGAGTTAGATTTGGTAAATTCACATACCATTGAAAAGCATCATTCATCCAACCTGGACCAGCTTGTACAGGAAATTCTAAAACTGCCTTTTCAAGCAAAAATGGATGCGAAATATAACGACTCAAATCAATCGACTGCGAATTGTTTGCGGCATGACGCGCATTGATGAATGAAGCTGTATAGGATGTCAGCTTTCTAGATCTGAGATCTAAATTTGAGTTTCCATCAGGCACATACTGATTAAACAGCTGCGCCAACTCAGGGACTCTATAGAATGCTTCTTGTACTTCATTGACTGGAGAATGAGTGAACCCATACGGCGTGAACGGAACGCTGTCTAACCATCGCGGAGCTGTCTCGTTCATGAAATGGTCATTAGAAGAACCTGACACGTAGACTTGTTCGTTTGCGATCAGATCAAACCCACCAGAGACAGGGTTGAGATAATGCAACGAAGACGATCTTGGAGTCAAGATCGAAGTCTTCGTCAACGGGATCTCTATGCGAATAATCGTCTTGTTAGAGATCTTTGACTTGAACTTATCAGGAGCGATTGCGTATGCGGCTCCAGTCATGAACGTCGAGTTGACGACGTTCGTCTCGTCTTGTTCGAACAGTTTGCTTTCGATGAACGGACCTGGCACTTCGGATTGGTCGCGATGATCGATCCACTGATCGACTGCGTAAGTTTTCACGTCTCCACGCACGACAAAACTACTCGTCAGATCACTAGCGAAATGACTTGATCCTGTGTGAAACGTTGTCGGTAACGTGATGTCTACGTTCGTGTCAAAAATGATGGAACGCGTGTCGTCGAAGTAAAACCTGTTCTTGCCTGTTCGAGTTCTGTCGCCTGTTCTCACCTTCGTCGGGTACGCTCCTGATCGCCTGTCGCGCGCGCGCAGCTCGGCGCGTGGAAGCGTGTACCTCATCGACGAAGTGGCGGGTGTGAACATCAGTAGGTGAAACCTGTCGATCCTAGTTGGACGTACTCGTCGGGCAGCATGTTCTCTGTCCCCGGATCCATGTCGGATACCGCAACTACCATTTCGACATCCATCTTAGTAGAAATGAACGTGCCTTTTTTCGAGTAATCTTCGTTGAAAGGCCCGCGTTTCCGGCTGTTTACAGACTCAGACTCGACGACTGTCACCAAGGACGCTGTGGTGTCAACAGTGTCGACAAGAGGGAAGGCGCCAATGTGTCTCTCTCTGTTCTTGATGATGTGTGTAAACACATCAGAGCCTTCACGGTTGCTAACGTTTCCTTCTCCTAAAGCTCCCCACAGCTTGCGTTCGTAAGCTTGAAACTCACGTCGAAGCGCCACAACGTCACGAATGTGAAAAGGCTCGATGACGCCGTCAAAGATGTCGGTATTGACGTCCATATCGTTGCCTTGATCAACAAGGTAGTAAGTTGGTGTGACTGAGCCATTCACATGCGTCTGCGGTGCTGTTGGGAGAACATCTCGGTAGTAGAGTTCGTCTGTGAAAGATTTTTGCGTCTGTCCGTACACAAACTGTGGCACGGTGTGAACGCCTGTTTGTCCGTTAAAACCAGCATGTATCTTGACCATCCCTTGAGCAAAGTGCTTTGCATGAGTGAGCTCAACACCTTGTCGATACTGGTCGAATTCGTTAGTAAGCGTGTTTTGGTTCTGTGACGCTCGACGGATATCTCTCTGCTGTGAGTCGTCGTAAGGTGTGATCAGGATCATCAGAACTTCCTCGCGACTCCAGACACTTGTTGCAAGAGGATACGATCCTCGATCTGAGGCTTCTCAGCTTCTCGCAGATACATGTCGTAGTGAAAGTACTGCTTCTTATGACGTTCAAGCAAGTGTGACTCAATGACGTAGTTTGTTCCGTAGTAAACCGTTTTACGCGGAACCAAGTGCTCGATGAAGTAAGCTACGCTTGAATCAAACCAACGGAAGAAATCAAAGAAACCTCGGAAATTCAACTTCCCAACGAGTCTGTTGAAGTACACCTCTTTGAGATGCTCCAGGTTGGGGTAGTTTGACGAGAAATCGTTCTCGGGCGCGCCCAGAGCTGTATCAAGCTCGTCAAGCGTTGCGAACATCGTGATCATGTCACGGTTGAGAGCATCAACCAACGAGAACTCGATCGAAAGTCGTGGATCATCCTGCGGCTCTTCACTCTTTGGAACCTCGTACACAGGAGTCGCTTGCGCCCATGGTGTGTTGCAGATCTTCTCATTGTCTTCGTAGCTGCGCACGCGAACCTTCTCAGACGTTACCGCTTCGTCGATGTTTGGCGAGATGTAGTCGTACCCAACGACATACGGCTTGATGATTCTGCGATTTGTTTGAAAACCGCTGCCAATCAGATGAAGGTTGTTTTGCGAGTAGTCGAAGATCTGAATTTGGCCAACATTGCCTGTCGTGACGTCATCACGTTGCTGCATCGTTGCGTCCAATCGAAGTCGTTCGAATGTGCCGCTGATGTGCGTCTCGAAGTTATAGTTGACATGCGGGTTGAGAACGCCAGCTGAATTTGGATTTCGCGCGTGCTCGTAAGATTCAGCGTTCTCAAGCGCTTTTGACCAGAACCTCAAACCCATAAACTGACCAGTGAACGAGGTTTCACGTGCTTTGTCAGACACGTTCGAGGAGTCATTCAGACTGATTGTACTTGGATCGGAGGAAATGCTTCCAGAGCCGATCTGGATGAAGGAGCCTGATGCGTTTCTCGCTGGAGTGAGCAGCGTCCACAGATCATTGCCATTTGTGGATTCAAGGTGCAACGCTGTTGAATGACTGAAGAATGTGTCAAGGCCCATTCGATGGGTGCCTGCACGAAGGAAGTAAGAACTCTTTGTTGCGCTGCCTGTTAGGTCATTTCGAAATCGACCAAAACAGATGTACCAAGGATCTCCGTTGAACACATTCACGTCGAGCGACAAGCTAAGGATCGGCGAGATCGCTGTTGAATTGTCATCGCCAGCGCGCACGAAAAGCTCTAAATGAGGATTTGTACCGCTTATTGCCAACGCGTTTGCTAGCACATACTCGTATGGCGAGGTGCTACCAGTTGTGTGCAAGCGGAACAAGCTCTGCGTTGGAGCGTGTGAACCTGTGAGAGCGAATCGATACGTTCCTTCAACCGTCCAGGATCCAGATGTCCAGAGTCCGTCGTCTGCGACGTTGGAAACAACGCTTCCTTCACCGGAGTCTACGAATGTCCCTTGAATCTTTGGGATTCCAGACTCTGTTCTTGAACCGCTCAGGTATGGAGATCTGATGTATCCGCCGTTGGTAAAATCGATAAACAACATCGGTTCGATCCGACGTTCACGTGACTCGTCGAGACTGCGTCGCGTCGCTCCACCGCGCTCTTTGATCTTGAACGAATTGTTCGGATCAATCCCAATCGAGCGAAAAAATGTCTCAATGCTGTGAAGCGTACCCTTCGATCGAACGATCTCACCCATGTTCGTGAGAACACGTCGCATGATCTGGTTCTGCACACTGTACAAAGACGTTTCATTCAGTGAGTAAGTCTGCTCGACATCTTCCCCGTCCTTGTATTGAGCAAAGGCTGAGTCTGAGAACAGGTTGGGCATCTTGATGCCGAACTCACGCAACGCGAACGGAAGAAATATGTCAGGTGACGTGTCATTCGAGTCGTAGTCGACGTAATGAAGCTTCGCAAATGCGTCCACGAATAGCTTTAGTTCGTCGAAATACTTGGCCCACGAATAAAGAAGCGCCAACAACAGCTGTGTTGATCCAAGGATACCTGAACCTGGTATCGAGTTACCGTCGTAACCCTCAACCAGCGAACCTTCTTCAGTGATTTGTCCTTGGTAATCCTGACCATCAGTGAGATAATGTTTTGGGACAAGCCTTGTGATTAAGTTTGGATTGTCTTGGTCATAGTTGCTAGCGCTAAGTAAAAGAGTCGAGTTTAGCGTTTGAACATCAGCAAACCCGGGGAAGATCACAGGGTTTGCGCTCAGTCTCTCGTTTGTCAACGGCGGCGCGATCGATCCTGTCGAACGGAGATTGAACGTGAAGTTGCTAATGTATGCGTGAAGACCATTACCTGAACTGTCGAGAACGATGCTGTTAGCGCCTGCGGTTGATTCATCACCACCGAGCGATCCAGTTGGCTCGTTGAACTTGTAATACAGGGCAAGGTTTTCCTGCGCGAAGATGTTTCGCGATCGATGCTTCTTGATCTGTTCACTATTGCGTGCCGTCGTGTACACACGCAGCTCGTCAAGCGAGCCTGAAAGTGTCTTGTCAGGTGTGAACGTTGACCCATTCGTAATAAAGGCCGTTCCAGATCCAATGAGCATCGGCGCGTGATACGTTGTGATGGAATCAAAGACGTACGTGTTCGACGAAGTTGTATAAAGATTCCCGTTGACGTACAACTGCAACTTCGCCGTGTCATCACGATCGTATACACCAGCCAAGTGAACGAATGTGTTGCGCGCGACAGTCCCTGAGGCGACTAGGCTGTACGAACCAGAAAATACGCTGTAAGCGATTTCGGTCGTTTCGGATGACGATCCGCTTTTGACGTACAAGCAGACGCCGACGTTATCGGTTGCATGCTTTTTCTGAACGATGATTTGACCACCGGCGTCTTCTGGCGGAAGGTGGAGATAACACTCCACGGTGTAAGGGTGGTCGAGCGGATCGAGGATAGCTTCGCCTGATTTATTTTTAGCAAGGTCTGGAAGCAAGCTACCCTGGTAGTCATTCACGGATAGGTGAGAAGATCCGGAGAATACCAGGTAACCAACGTTCTTCGGAAAGCTATCAAGCACCCACTTCTCGAAACCTGTTAAGTTCTCAACAAACTTTTCAAGTTCTTTTTTGGTTCCGTCAAACGGATATCCATTGACGATGCGATCGAAGGCAACGTTGACTTTCGCCTGGGCAGAGTTGAAGAAGGTGTGGTTTTCGAACAGCGACCAATCAATCTTGAGTTGTTGCGTTGATTTGAGGCCGGATTCGTAAGGATCGTAGGCAAACGAAGCAGACGAAAGGTAATTGCTGTCAGTGTTTTCAGAACCTTTGAGGGTCACCACGCGCGACGTGCCACGGCTGACGTTCGCTAGGTCTGCTACGCTGAATCTGGTTGGAAGGTCAGGCCTGAGGAACATGTGTCATCCTTGTTAACGTAGCTCTCTACATCATTCCAGAGCCACACGGAACGCGGGAGAAGCATCATACACAATTTCTTCTTGACCGCCATCTACAATCATGATGTCAAGTGCATAAGAACGCCCTGGTTCTAGCGTTTCCATCCATACATCAAAGTACAGAAATTCGCTGTCTGAGCTCATGCGCGTTGAGTTGTATGTTCTGTCGAACGGCACAACGACCTTGTCACTGATCACGTCACGAATAGAATAATGAGCTTCAAGGATGAGACTCTTTTCTTCTTGCGGCACGCGAACGTACGTGTACGTTGGATTCAAACGATCGAACACAAAACAACGAAATCTCACCGCATCTGTTGGTGAGTATTCGAGTGCCGTGTTCGGCACGTTGACATGATACTGTCGTGAACGAAACGGTCCAAGTGTCGTGTCAGGTAACTTTACATCAAGAGTAGAGCTATGATAGGCGACGGTGCCGTCCAACGACGACCAAATTTGATTGAATCGTACATGACGATTGGAACCACTAAGAGAGGCGTTCGTGATTAGTTGACGGATATTTGCATCTGTCGAATTGACGGTGAATGTCGCTGAGTACAGACCTGTCGTGTAGACATTTCCAACGAGATGTTGAGAGACTGTTACTGATTGAGAATGTTGCAAATACCCGTTTGACGTTGAATAGTAAGTCCACAGCTTGAGAAGCATACAGTTTGCTCCCGTGATCTGGGTCAGTGACGAGCCAGACACGACGTTCGCAGGAGCGCCACGAACGTACTTCTGCATGAAGATTGTGCCAGGCTCATCGAAGTAAAACGCGGATTGGTGACTGATCTTCGAATCGTTGTAACGTGTGATTAGTTGCGGACGTTTGTTGAAGTCAACAGCCTGACGTGAACCAAATCTCTTCACGAAGCGTGTGCGAGCATCATCTTCTTGCGTCTCTGTGAATGAGACACGAAACCCATGATCTGGGAGTAAGCCAGCTAGGGTTGCGCTCACCACGCGAGTGACATCAACCTCTAGATCCTCGGTGCCATCAACGAAAACTTGTGATGTCGCGAGATTGACAATCCCTGCTCCTAGACTAGCACTTGAAATGAGGTCAATGTTGACTGATCCAAGCAGCCCCTTTGCGTTCGCACCTGAGGCGAACCAGGTCGATGCAATACCGTTCGTGTATGAAGCGGTGAGAAAATTCACGGTGTCGGAGTCTTGATAAAAGATAACGTCGCGACCGCGACCCTCATCCCAAGACTGGGATAGTGGGTAAACTTTCACTTCAAAGTTTCGTGGTGTTGTTTGTCCCCCATACACGTCGTGAAGTTTTAACGTGACGTTAAACGTTGGCGAAGAGATGTCGATGACGCCGGAAGCATGCGCGTGTCTGAGAGGATCTAAATCGAAATGAACAAGAAGGCGTGTAAGTTCAGCCAGCGAGTTAGAACCCGACTTGTTCAGACCGTAGACCTTGTAAAGGTCCAAACTGCCCGCTTCTCCGGTCGACGCATTGGTTCGTCGTTGTCCGCGAATGATTCTATCTGTGATGTACGCGTCTTTGTCAGCTTTGAGTGATCTGTACACGTTCAGACCGCCTTTCCAATGATGTCTTCGTCAACGAACTTCAATTCGAAGATGCCCCCAGGCGGCGGGAGAATGACGCCTCGATGTGTGAAATTCTGAAGATCATGGTAGATTTCGCTGTAATCGCGACCATCAACACGATTTGTGAGATTCTCTATCTTCACTGAGTTCACAGAAGCGACGCCGTTCGTGTTGTAAATGAGATTGTCGATGTCTGACAAGACGATTGGCTGATCGATATGAAAATTCTTCGTATTGAAGAATCGACGCAATTTTGCGTTGACTTGTTGAAGAATCGTTTTCTTGTTCATCGCAATGTCCACTGTGACTTCGTACGTCACCTTGACGTTGACGATACGTGCATCGACGATGTCGATCGCGTCAGAGATCATGCGGTAGCTGTTCAAGTACACACGAAGATTATCTTTCAATGCGTCTGACGCGAAATCAAGTCGCTCATCTGCATCTTTGCAAATAACGTATAGTTGTGTGGATAGAGGGTTGTTCGGCGTCGCACGAGCAGCCGCTCTGAACACTCGTCCAAAGTCAGCTGGCATCGTGTACACACGTGAGATCAAATCTGGCTTTGTCACGATGCGTGATTGAGCACTCTTCGCTAACGGGATGAACTCTTTGAGTTCATCTGATGTGGGAGCATCGAGTCCTCCAACGGCTTTACGTCTATTTCGTACAGTCGCGGAGGCGCGTACTGCTTGCGCAACCGCAGTTGAAGGTGTTGTGGGGAAGTTCATGATGAGCGAGCTGATCACGCGAATCGTGTTCGGTTCGACATTATGGTTCAAACCACCACCGTATCGATACGCGACCGTCAAAGTCGCGTCGGAAGCTGATACTCCGAGTGTTTTTGTGTCAAGAAGTTGTTGCGGGTTTAGAGTTGATCGAGCAAACGTCGTCTTACCGTACAGCGGCAACGCAAAGATCGAAGGATCAGGAACAGCGTCATCATCTAGTGTGTTGGCGGATCCACCGCCAAAAATGAGAGTTGTGCTGCGACCGCTCAAAGATACACGATTGGCGAATCGATACGGGGCTGGCATTAGCTGAAGCACAGATGGCACACGATCAACGTCGTACCCAGTGTTTGCGATTGCCTTGTAAACGACATCTTCAGCCAGATTGTTCACGCTGTAATAAACGTTACCCAATGAGTCAACGACGTTGTTGATTGACGTCACGTTTGGGTTACTAAGAGTGATTCGTCTGAACGGGACAAAACCACCGAAAGTGAACGTTTCATTTGTTGAGAAGCCGGACACTGCTAAGGCTTCGCCACGGAGGACGAAAGTGAGAGGAATGCCATCGGAGCTTGTTTCACCGACCTGGTACTCTGTTGTCAGATTACCGTCTGAGTCCGTCTTTGTGAAGTCAACATCTTCAACAAGTTCGAAGTCAATGCCATTCTCAGCCGTGCAAATCGATCCGGCTTCGATAACAGGCAAGCCAGCAGGAAGCGGTCGAAGGACGCCATTAACACTAGTCGCTGGCACTTCGACAAACATAGAGAGTTTGACAACTGCGGGCGATGCGCCGACTATGTCAACACCAGCGCGTCGCAATTGTCGCTCGATGTTTTCTGTTTCAACGGCTGTTTCAGGATCAAGCTCGCTGAACTGATGATCCAAGTAGAAGGAAAGCGAGTCGCCGATGTATGCCGGCATATCCATCAGAAGACCGCCCATGCTGGCCTCTGACAAATCAACAATCTTGTCGCCGTAGTGCGCTCTAGCGTACTCAACGAGGTCTTGACGGAAGGAGTCGAACTCCTTGTTCAGATATCGTCGCTGACGAACGGACTTGAGAGCTTCACGTTTAGTATCGATAGGCATCTAGTTCTTTCCCTTCACGTGAGGCCAACAATGATCTCTAGTGATTGTTTTGGAGAGTTAATGGACGGCACATCGTAAGTGACGAGGTAACGTCGTAGAGGAACAGTAAACCCATGTTCTCTTCGAACAACGATCGTTTCATCGTCAATAGGAACCATTTCTTCAAGTGAAATGTATGGCATCCACTTGTCAACAGCACGCTTGATACGAAAGGCTACTTCTTGATCGTAATCCTCGCGTGATAGACGTTCAGCGGCTAGTTCGCGAAGGTTGCCTCCAAAGTCGTACTGTCCAAGCCGTTCGCCCCAATTCGTCATAATGAGATTGCGAAGGTTGTCACGGATCTGATCGAACAATTCGATGTGCATCTCGAAAAGTGATGTGTTACCGAATCGAAGCGGTGTTTTGATACCAATAGGGATGACAGGACGGGCTGCTTCAACCTCAGAGCGAACCGTGACGGTACTCTTGCCTACACTCTTGAATGAGATGGACGACGCTGCCACGGGTCCTAACTACCGAGTCACGCGAGGCCCAACGCCGAACCAATCGTCTTCACGACGAGACCTGTTCCGATGACCTGGCTGACCGCTGCGCACAGCAATGCAATGACCGCGTTCTGGATCATCACGATGAACGTGGCGACCAGGAGCTTCGGGAGAATGGCAAGGAGGCCAACCTTCGCAAGGATGTCGAGAACAGGTTTGAACACGAGGTCAAGAACAAGCTTGAAAAGTTCTGGTGGAGATGGAACGAGAAGATCTGGTGGCGAAAAGCTCGCAATTAGATCCGGTAACAAAGTGATCGGTAGTGTGAGAAGAAGCTTGAAAAGTTCTGGAAAGACAATGAAGTCGTATTCAGGTATAGGGATGGAAGGAAGACTTGGGATAGAAGGAATACCAGGCACCAATGCTCCCAAATCAGCAGCAAACTTTGGAATGTCACCAAGATCAATTCCAAGCGCTTTCAAAGCTGGCACGTTGAGCGGTGGCGCTAAAGCGATCCTTGGCAGGTCGGACAACGTTAACTTGACGGCTATGTTGGGCGGCAAAAATCCTGTGTAATCAAGGATCGGTGGCGCGATGGCGTTGCCGTCGAGATTCAACATTTTCATCAACGGTTCATATAAATTTGTAACAATAATCTTTTGATACGCCCCTTCAGGATCTCGAAGCACATCATACGTGAGAGGCGCGAATGGCGACGGATCGAACCAAAAAAGATCACCAAATGGATCTTCCGGATGCGTCAACAGTCTATCAACATCAAAGAGTTTTACACCAGATGGCGGCGGGAACGGGATGTTTATCAGACTAGAGATCTTGGCACCAAGACCATTCTTGTTACCACTAGCAAGCAAAGTGATTACTTGAAATGTAAATGAATCACGCGCACTTGAAGTGAGCTTCTCGTCGGAGTCTAACACCCCAACGCCAACTGGTCCTAAACATTTTTCGGTGTAAGACACGTCACTTCTTCTTTGGTGGAAGTTTTCCTGTGTCTCCCAACAACCACCACGCTACCGTGGTATAGAGACATGCGCTAAACAAAAACGCGGCAATAAGTTTGATGATCAACATGGTTCACCTCACTTCATAAACACTTTCTTGGGAAATTGACCGTTTGGGCCACCAATGCCAACCTGAGAACCGATCGTAGAAACGATTGGCGCTCCACTACCTTGCCCGCCTCCTTTCACGCCGGCTGGTTGACACAGCGGTATCATGTTAGCGTCTTCGCCGCCTAGCAGGACGTACCCCTCAGACGAGGGGATGAAAACAACATGTCCATCTTTTAGTAAAATTCCTGCACATTTTGATTCTGGCGCATCTTGTTCTGGTTGAACAAGAATCTTTGCAGTCTTGCGTGCGATGATTCGAATGTGATCTGTTTTGACAACAGTCGCTGGACCTGGGCTTTCTTTACTGGAGAAATTGATTCCAAAGTTCCCATCGGCATCCGTGTTCATGGAGATGTACACACGCGAGAGATCAAACTCAAAGTCAGGGTCACCTTCCTCACGATTTTCATCGTGTTTCCGCTTAGAACCTTCCTTCCGACCCATGGAGTTATCGACTTCCTTGATCTCGGTCTTCTTTTTCTGACCTCGACCTGTGACGACATCGATCGTGCCAGCCTTTCCCTTCTGATCCTTCTTCGGTTTGTCCTTGACACGTTTGCCTTTGTCTGAACCTTCAAACTCAGCTGTTCGCCCCGTTCTATCGGTTCCAAGCGCGATGAGCGTATTGTTTGAGCCTTGTAAAACAGTGTCACCTGGACGCTTTCGGTAGCGCGGCACCGCCTCGTAATCGGTGGTTTTTGCCGAGTCTGTCTCCTTCAACAGCTTCTCGTAAGCTTTCGGATCGACGTCAGACGAGCTAGCAGTCGATCCGGCTGACACGACTTTGCTATCGCGAATAGTTGTTGGTCCGTTATCGAATGACGGTTTCTTGTCAGAAGCACCTTCGAACTTCGCCGCAGCATCTTTAGGGAGCTCAGTGACATGATGTTTGCGATCAGAATGAGTGTGGTTGTTGTCGTCAACGTGACGCGGCTCCGTGATCCTGCAGAGCCAGAATCCATGATCAATAGCTTTGCCTTCTTCGAAGAAGGCCCACACATGCTCACCAGCTTGTGATGGAAGTGCAAGATGAGGAGGGAAGAACGGGAAAAGGTAGTGGTGTCGCTCATGACCAGAACCTGAGTCGTTTACTAGACGAGCAATCACTGTGTTCGGTGGCATTTGCTTGATGAAAGCAGCCTGAGCGATGCCGAACTTCGCTTGAAGATCTTTGATTCTGTCGTCGTCAAGCTCGTGAGGGTCGAAGATAACCTCTTCGACTAGAAAGCGTTTGAACGTGCCTCCTCCGTTAGCAGTGGCTGCCATGGCCATGCTGCCGAGCGTTTGCCCTACACGACCTTCAGCCGCGGCGCTAGAGGCGTCGTTCCCGTGGTTCATCGTTTCTTACTGACCTTCGGTTCTTCAGCAAACATGTCGTACAGATCGTCTTTCGTGTACGCTTTATTATCTGTGTCCTTCTCAATGGCTGCACTGACAAGCTCAGCCAATTTCAACAGCTGATCGTTTGCTTTACTCATGCGCTCGAGGTACTTCGCAATGTTCGGTCCATGAAGCGCGTGCTGCTGAGGATCGGCTGCGACAAATCCAGAAAGATGTGTGTACATGAGCAAAGCGTAGTCGCGATCTTGCAATGCATTTGTATAAACATCTAGCCAGAGCGTCTTTCGCTTGTCTTCAAGTGTCGTGATCTCGTCGAGCATCTTCTTGAAGCTCGCGATCTTGTTGTTGATGTTCTCGTTGATGATGGTGCCCACGTTCTAAGATAAGAGGCTCTCACAAATCGAGGATTTCAACTCGCTCAAGTCGGTAACGTCGTTTGATAGACTGAAGTGCAGTTGTGAGTTGTTTCGACGTGAGACCTGACAAATCGCGAAGATATAACAATATTGCACTTTTGTTTAGAATGTCAGGTCCATTGGGACCGTTGACCACTTCAAACAACCGTGAGATAGAGTCAATACACAAAATCTCGTTAGGGTTTGTCGTTTCTAGTCGTAGCTCGCTGAGCATCGCGACAACTTTCTTTGACATGAGTCCGTCAGGTTTCACATCGTCGTCAAACGCTCGTTGTGAGTCTTCGTTGATCTGTGATTCGAACGGCGCGATCTGCTCATCGTCATCGATGGATACAAGCTTACGAGCTTTGCTATTCTTTTGCTTTGTTCGAATGATGAGCCAATTCTTGGCAACTACGTTGAAGTAAGAGAATGCGTTCGTTCCTCTTGTAGAGTCAAACTTATGAATGGTCTCAAAGAGAAAGTGAACACAATCATGTTTTAGCTCATCAGGTGTTTCGTTTGCCGCCATGAAGCGATGGATGTTCACGAGGTTGTCGACCAACGCTACGAACGCCGGCGCAATGCGTTCAACGTACACCTTGTCGCGAGCTTTTTTATCGTGGGCTAGTCCTTGATACTCAACGATTGCGGCTTGCGTGTCCGCGTTGAAATACATGCGTGAAGGGTCTGTTTTGCCAGGCTTACGCTTGATCTTCCTACGCGTCTTTTTCGTGTCATTCGTCGTCTTGTTCACCGGTTGGTCCTTGTTCTTCTTTGTTCCAACTCGACACGAGACGATCTGCCACGACTAAGAGGCTGTCATGTACTCGCTTGAGCTCCTTGTGAATTTGTACAACCTTGGGGTCGTTGGTGGCTAGAGGTGACTGAAGGATCCTTCCTACAGTGCCGTACACTTCGTTGATCTTGTCTAAGCTTTCTTCAATTGCGTCAACGCCATCTAAAAGGGCAATATCCAACTTGAGCGCTCGTCGTGTAGCGATAAAACTCCACGTCAAACAAAGAAGTAGGAGAACACTGAGAATGGCGATTGTTGCAATCATTCAGATATCATTCTCATGATAGTCTCAAATGCCTCACTCCATTTTGACGCGATAACATCTTGACTGAAGTTCGATCGAATCTTCACACCAAGCTCCTTCGCCCAATCGCGTGGAGTGCTGTTAGACGTTCGGAATTTCTTGACACGTCGTTTGAAATCTTGTTCTGAGACCTCTGCCCATTTTGAGTTCGCGACAAAGATCTTTCCATCGACACGTTCTTTAGGAATGTTTTGAAGTGTACACGGTAGATCAACGAAACGACCAAGTCTCAAAAACTCGGTGTGAGCAGACCACCCAGTTGCAATGACTGGAAGATCACATGCTGCAGCTTCTAACAGCGGAAGTCCAAACCCTTCACCTCGCGTCGCACTAACGAGAGCTTTCACGCGAGGATGCTTGTACATCGCTGCAACAGCTGAGTCATCGAGATCGCCATGGACAAGATGTACTTCAGGAAGTTCCTTCGTGACACGTGACTTAACCTCTTTGATTACGTTTCGAAGCACGTTCTCAGTGTGATAGGAGTCAAATGCAGTGTGACGTCCTTGATTAGTCTTGAGAAGAATGCCAACTTCGTTGTCACCGGCGAACTCCTCCAGCAACCACTTCAAAGTGTTGTGAAGGTTCTTGCGGTCAATTTTTGAGTTATCTTGCCCAGTCATCTGCCCAAACACAAAGAACGTGAATGGTGGAAGAGGATCAAAGATTGTGGTGTCTGGCTCAGTCAGAAGCGCATTAGGAAAGCTTTCAGGAATCACGAAGCATTTACCAGGCTTCGGCGTCCAGCCAGCATTTGTGATGCTTGACTTTGCGTGCTCCGATGGGAACACAACGTAATCCATGTTATCGCATGCTGTAACCCACTCAGAGGGGGCGCGATCTGTCTCGACAGCTGCAGAGATGCCGACGTTGACCTTCGACGCAAGCTTGGGATCCCATTCATTTGGAAGTTGCAACTGGAAACTTGCGTCCGGTTGTTTTGGAAGCTTTCGACATCGTTTCATCAGTTCACCAACAAGAACGTCACGATGGATGTCTGTGATCCAAGTCGTCATACCCCACGGAAGTGGTTCGCAGTAAAGCTCGATGAGCCCTGCATTTTCAAGGCGAAGAAGCCATTCACCAACTTGTCGAGTGTGCGTTCCATACCCAGACAAAGTTAGAACAGGACCTCTCAGAACAACGATCGGCTTCATCGGATCACCTTCTTCGTCCAACGTGCACGACGTTTTTGCCAATTTGCAAAAACATCCTCCAGCGCTTCATCCCAGGTTTTGATCAACATTTGCATGTCAAATTGCTGATGCGCGTAGCGCATCGCTTTGAAGCCAAGCTCTTTACGTGCCTCAGGGTCCATCTTGTAGAGCTTCCAGTACGCCTCAGCAACGTTCTCCACCTTCACCATGTCTTCAACGATGTACGGCGTAGCCTGACTGCCAACGAGTTTCTTGCAATCGACGTTTAGAGCGATGCCATTTTCACTGCCGTCATTGACGTCAACCACTTGACGAGTAAGACCGCCAGTCTTCACAGCGATGATTGGTCGAGCGCACATCATCGCCTCAAGCGTTCCAAGACCAAATCCTTCTGCGTACGAGATGTTGACAACTGCGTCTGACATGCCATACAAGACGCGCATGTCGTCGAAGTTCAGCTGCTCACGTGAAAAGACAACGTTGTCGTTAAGTTTGAAAACATCCAGCACGTGAAGCAGATTCGGACCTTCGATGTCGTTTGGGTCCGTGTGCATGACAAGCGTCGCCTTCTGATGTCCTTCTTCAGCTTTAAGCTTGTCTAAGAACATCTTGAAAGACCACAACACATCGCCAGGGCGCTTTCGATGCGCGTTGCGATTCACCCAAGTCACGACAAAATGATCACTACGTCCTGGCAAAAGGTTGTTTCGACGCGTGTACTTTTCTGTGTCGCTGATTGGGTAGAACAACTCTTTCGGTAAAGCGTGAGGTGCCCAACGAACCTTCTCGTTCCCGTAGATCGGCTTCAAAAATTCGTAAGTCGGTTGGTTGATGCACAAAAACATGTCCACGCAGTCGTACACGTTGCGGTTGTATATCGGTCCTAGCTCGCACTGATCCCACAAGTGGTTATAAACGATCGGGCAGATCTGATGAAACTCGTCGTGAACCTCAAACAAGTTCATGAAGAAGCGTGGATCGTTGAAGATGACAACAGCGTCAGGACGTTCTGTTGCAAGCATCTGACGAAACAGAGTTTTATCTCCAAAGCCATCGATAGGCTTGACAACGATGTCTGGAGTTACTTGACGAACTGTGTAGTCGTCGTGTCGGATCGCTGCGCCAAGCTGACAGATTTGATACTTGCCAGTTCCAGCAAGTCCGAGGGCAAGATACCTCGATTGACAGCCAACACCTGAAGAAGAGAGTAAATTGTCGCTGATAAGGACGATTTTTTTCTTGTTCACGATAAATTCAATTCCGTCTTGATGGATTCTAGTACTGCATCAGAATCTTGTTTCCAATTTGATTCCCAAACAACGAGAACCGAATATCCTGCTCGTTCCAAAGCTGCTTTTCTTTTCGCATCTCGATGCCAAATAGCTTTGGCTCGAGTTCCATAATCAAAACCCACTAAGTCATCTGGACCATACACGGTTGGGTTCGCATGCCACCAATCACCGTTGTACTCGACGATGAACTTCTTTTCTGGAGCTAGAGCATCAACTCGGTAGTAGCCACTATCGGTCTCTACTAGTTGCTCTGATACGAACGATGAGTCGATCTTGACAAGTTTATCGAGTAACGAAAGTTGCCCGCGAGACGGTGACATGTTCTTGCCTCGCATGAAGCCACATGTCACGCCGTATTTTTCAAGTAATGTTTGTTCACGTTTACGTTTGGATTCATCGGTCATGTGAGTACCCCATAACGGATGATTCTCACCGCTTTGCGTTTTCGAGATAAACAGCCCGAAACATTCACGATCGCAACATTTTGCTACGTTTTCGGCGACCTCCTTCGGGAATCTGTACACCTGCTTCTCGCCGCACCCGGCACACAGCACGTAGTCACCCTTCGCGTTCAGGCTTGCGCTGTACGTCCAATCGTCGTACGTTCCGTTCGCCTTGTAGAACTTCGACGCGCAGCTTCGATTGCAGAAGTTACCCTTGCTACGGTTCAAGCGGTACTTCGAACGTCGAAACGTCGCCTTGCAGTGGTCACACATCAACTCGACACTATGTTTCTCGTTCTTTGCCTTCTGTTGTTCACAACGAGATGATTTGAAACATTCATCGGAACAGTAGACGTTCTTGTTTTCGCCAAGCGGCTCAGAGCATCGCTTGCAATGAGTGAGCTTGGACCAGCGTTTCATCTTTCACGGGCACCACTTTGTGCCTTTATATTCACACCACTTGCAATTCTTCTCGCTCTTGTTCTTGATAGCCATGCCTTTCTTGACGCTGTGAACGAAATTGTTGAGCACAGTCAACGTTCGCTTTGATGTCGTTGGGCCAACTGAGACTGGGATGAGATTGCACAGTTTGCCTGGTTTTGCCGACTTCACGGCGACGATGTACCCGCACTTGATACGTTCGTGCGGGATTCTGTGCTTCGCCGCCCAGAAGTTCTTATACAGAACCAGCTGATACGTGACCTTCGAGTCCATCAATTTCTCACGACCCCAAGGGCGATTCGCTGTCTTCCAGTCAATGATCCAGAACGCAGTACCATGCTTCTTGTCAGGAACTTCGATGATGAGGTCGATGAAGCCCTTGAACTTCACATTATCGTGTTGCGCAACATCAAGAGCAATTGCTTCGTACAGATCTTCTTCAGCCTTCCAAAGCTTCCACTCAGGAAACTTCGTGTTGAGGAAGTCAAGCGCTTCCACTGACATGACGATGGCACGTTCAACGTTTGAGTCAACGTCGAACTTCTCTTTCTCTTCCTGATCGGTGACGCGTTCAAGCTCCTCAACCACCTCTTTGCGGATCGCTTCGCGATCCGGCTCTAGCCCTTGAACGCGCGCTTCGATGGCGCTGTGGAAGGCCTTCCCGATGATTGTAGCCGTCCCACGTTTATCGAGATCGATCTTCTCAACATGCTTGAGTAAGTGACGGTATGAACAGGTCATCCAATCCGACATCTCAGAGTACGAGACGTGCGGCTTTCCTGTAGGAAGTCTGTATGCGGTTTCGAGCTTCTCAGCGTCTTTTTGTTCGGTCGTCACAGACAGAAACTAACGCTCTGCTCAAAACAGTCGGATAGCTATGGGCATGATCACTCGTCGTCAATTTGAGACGCTCGTTGAGCGCGTCGTCTCGCGCATCGTGGAGGACGTTCCACCTTCAGTCACCAAGGCGAAGACCGGCAACTTCCGTTACAACGCGTCCGGAGAGACGGTCGAAGAGCCTGACGAAGTCGTCAATGCTACTGCAAAGACGCAGATGCCTCCGACGATGCATCCTCCAACAGTCCCTGCCGCCAAGAGCTCTACTCAGCAACAGGCTGACGCCGAACTCTCGCAGATGAACGCGAAGAGCCCTAACGCAAAGTCTCCTTCTCAAAAACAGATCAAGGTCAACGCAATCAAGAAGTCACTTGACATGCTTGGCTACACGCACACGCCTGAAGGCCAGAAGAACGCCACGCAAAACCTCGGCGCTTGGTACGACAAGCTTGACCCCGCTGACGCGTTGGTTGCCACCGCTGATGAACTGGCGCAGCGATTCTCTAACGGCGACTGACGTTCTTCGCGCCTTAGTGCGTGCTGTCCTCGTGGAGGACGCAACCACACTCAAGGGGTGGGCTTTGCATGGCTACAACCCTTTCGAGCGTGAGTTGGCGAAACTCGACATCGTTCCTGTAGGCCGCGGGAAGTCTGGCAGCTCTGAGCTTGGATCAGGGTTGTACAACGTTGTTCATGAGGTCGTTTACAAAGGTCGACGAGCGGCCGCTCGATACTCACGTCGAAAAGAAGAGCTTGAAAGCTTGTTGACGTTTGTCAGCTACCGCGACAAGCTCGATCCGAAGTTTCGCAAACACTTTCCCAAAGTGTACACGACCTTTGAGTTCGCAATCGACAACGTGCCTTACTACGGCGCTGTTGTTGAGCTATTAGAGCCCATGCCGCCAGGGCTTGAGTTCGACATCGATCACATGTCGCTTAGCAAGAATCTGCAACGCTCGCGTGTCGCGATCGTCAGCAAACCAAGTGTTGTGAAGGCTTTGTTGCCAAAACATGTCACGCCTGACGTTGGCAAAGAACTTCTCGCGTTTTTTGAACGAGAGCTGAAGCCGTTGTTGAACAAACTGATTGGCCAGCCACTCAGCGTCGTCGACGACAAGCTTGTTGATCTTGGAGACGTCAAAGTACGTGAGTCAAACGCGCCCTACATGGGTTTCATCAACTTTGTTTTTAAAGCGTTACGCGGTGAAGTGATCCCAACCGGATCCGAGAGCAGTAGGGTTACGGCTGCTGTTGCTCCAAAACACCCTGCGAAGTCCGTTCGTGATCTGTACAAGTTCATCCAGACGTTAAAAACGCATGGGCTTCAGGCAGAGGATCTGCACACTGGAAATTTTATGATACGACCAGGCACACACGACTTTGTCGTCGTTGACCCGGGTTTGTTCACAAAGATCAGCAACGTAACGTACGAAGACTTTTGAATCCGACTACAGTAAACGACAACAAGGAGAGAAATGGGACACGGACGTCATGTCAAGGTTGTTGGGTACGGATCTTCTCAGCTTCTAGGATCTGTTGACACGGTCAGATCATTTTTGATTGACCTCGTTCACTCGCTCGGCATGCGACCGCTCGGTGAGCCTGTCATGCACGACGTTGAGCTGGATCTGTCGAAGCTCGGTGTTGAGCCGTTCGAGGACGAAGGCGGGGTCACTGGGACCGTCGTTCTTTCAACGTCGCATTGCGCGATCCACACGTGGCCGGCCCGCGAGAAGCCGTACTTCGTGTTGGACGTCTACTCGTGTCGAGATTTTGCATCGAGCACGGTGACATCCATGTTGGAGGAGCGCGTCGGTCTGACATCGGCGCGCGTGACCGACATCACCGACGCGCTCCTCCCGCCGGAGTGACTAGCCGATCCAGGCTTCCTTGACCTGATCATTCTCGATGATGATGCAGATGCGTTCCGTCTGCACATCATCAGGATTACCAAGAATCGTTTCGCCATTGGCGCTGACCAAGCGGAAGATGAGGTTGTCAGCTTCCGCTTGGTTTTGTGCCTTTCTCTTTCCCATGCCGATGTAACGGTTCGTGTCGATCATGACACTAATGGTAGCTGTGGTTCATCGCTTGCTGTTCAACGACAAGCGGTAGCTTAGCGGCAAGCTAAAGGAATGCCTCTACACAGTTCCGAGAAGCCGTCGATCGGCGCCAAAACAACACATGTGAGCTCATCGTTGAAGTCTGGCTCGTGAAATGTCGCGATGGGGAGACCCATCTCTGTGGCCTCGCTTATCGCCTCCGCCTTGTTCCAAAGTGTGTGAAGCACATCCTTGTCCTTCACTGCGAGACAAACGATGGTATTTGACGTCTTCTCCCAATTCTCGAATGTTTCAGGGTAGTCACGCGCGAAGCTGGCCATCCCGTGGACGAGTTGAGCCGCCTGTGAACCGTGTCGCAGGTCAGCTCGTGTGATGAGGTACAGCTTGCCGCTCATTCGGCAGCCTCGTCAGCCACCTTCTTGACGCGTGGTACCTTCTTCGTCCACACGATCAACGTCTTCACGTGGTTGTAGACCTCGCGTGGTGGTGATCGGAACCTACCAGGCTCTTTCTTCGGAGCCGAGTGATCCTCGAAAGCGTCAAGCTCCCAGAGCTTACACGCAACGTCGTACACAGGTGGGTTATCGTTCGAGCATTTCTCCATGCGAGAGTGTTCGACGCCACGGAGCAGCCCGTATGCCAGGTGCTCAGCTCGGCCCCATGTGTTCCATTGACCGAACATCTCAGTCATCAACTTGAACGCAGCAGTCTTCTTCATCGTCTTCATGATCATTCTCCTTTTCAAGTCACATCGTCACACGCGTTTTCACACGGACGGGACAGAGGGAGGACCACGAGGTGGATGGTTGTTATAGCGATAGCATGATTGTCTTAGATAGTAGGTTGTTTAGCGGGCCAGGCCGGATTCGAACCGGCGATCTTTCAGGTCTATCGTCTGAATGCTTTGACCACTAAGCTACGGGCCCAAATTTCAATCGATCACAAGCGCGTTGACAATGGCTGGGTAGACGTTTGAGTATGGAATGGGCTGCGTGTGCATTGACATCGGGTCGTTTACTTCTAGCATCGCGATCGATCCGTATTGAGTTCGCATGAACGAGATGCCGACGATGACTACAACATGTGTAGCCGCGAAGTTCGTTCGAACCTGTAGAATGATAGGTCTCCCTTGCGCGAGGTAGACGTACAGACCTAGAGGATCGAACGATGGCTGAATCACGTGAGACGAGTGACCACTGTACGTTGCGATCAAATTTTGAACCTGCATCATCGTGCCGGTGCGAACGCACGCAGGGTGTGTGTTGCCGCAGCACATCGCTGGCGACGCGTTGTTCGCCACCGCGACCAAAACGCATTGCGGAGGCGACGTCCCGTTGCTCCACTCGATGATCTGTTGCGACACAGCCGCCCAACACCACACGGTTGTTTGCTGCATCCTGTTCGGCACGTTGACATGCACAGGAACAGGAAGAGCAGCAGGCGCGAGTGGCTGCGCCAAGGTCGAGGTTGCGATTAGAAGAACGACCAGACCGAGTAAGATGATGAGCTTCTTCATAATACTACTTGTTAGACTGATGTCACTCTTTCTTCGTCGTTTTCTCTGTTTGTTCAGGTCTGAAGATTCGACGCTTCAGAAGTTCCATGCCGATGCCGACCAAGCCTGTCGCGACCGCACATAACCCAGCGATGACAACCGCCTCTGCGATCTTCTTGTGATCTTGAGTCTCCATCATTTCGCGCCTTTCTTCGAAACAGCCCTTCCGTGCATCTTCTCCCAGTCACGATGCTCGGGTGGGACGATCTCGAGATTCTTCTTCCATACCGCTTCCATCACCGTTGGTTTCACATCGACTTCGCGCGCGACAGCGGCTAAAGCATTGATATCCTTCGGAAAACAGTGGCCTCGTGCTCCGGGAACACCATCATTGCCAGGTACGCTCATGTGGCTTCCACCGAGACGTTGATCGTATTTGGCGTACTCAACGACCTTGTCGTAGTCGATATCCAACCCACTCTTATCTAGAGCTTCGCAGATCTGTGCGAGCTCGCAACTAAGAACTACACGCGCGGCGAGCTGCACATTCGTGAAGTATTTCACCATCTCAGCAGTCGTTGAGCTTGTCTTTATGATCGGCACCTTCGGGAAAGCCATCTGAAAAACCTGCTTCACTCGATTAATGTGAGGGCGAGGACCACCAAGAATGATTCGGTTTTGATTGCGCATATCGTCTAGCGCATTCATTTCTGTTAGAAACTCCGGATTGAAGACAACACGCAGTGGTGTTCCTTCGTACTTCTTGTTCCATTGCTCTGTTGAGCCAGGTGGAACAGTGGACTTCACGACAGCGATGCGATGCTGTCCTGACGCGCCGGTCGTGCCTGTAATTGGCCAACTCGCGAGCTCATCCAAAACGCTCTCGACTATTCGTAGATCAGCCGACCCGTCCTCATACATCGGAGTTGGAACGCACACGAAGTAGACACTCGTGAAGTTCTTCGAGACGGTGTCGTAACGTTCACAGTAATCGATCAGACCCTTGATACCATCGTTGTCGAACGATGTTTTGCGGCCGCCTGGTGCGATCTTTCCGTCCTTGTCGTAGATGTAGACGTCGAACCCGCGTTCAGCAAAACACGTCGTCAAAGACCCACCCACAAATCCGTTCCCGATACACGCTACTGCTGATTTAGCCATTGCCTATATCCTACTGCTTCGAGATCCTCTTGCGATATCCAACTCATTTGGATCTGGTGCTGCTGACAGTACTCAGTCAAAACATTACGCTTTGTTGTTTTTTCCTTATCATATCCCTTCACTTCTTCGAGGAATGTCCCACTCGTACGTTCAATCTTGAAATCGGGCACATACATGCGCTGTTTGAAGTCAGATGCAACGTATGGAATTTTGATCCCATGTCGTTTCGTCCACAAGATTACATCAGGGTCAGCATCAAGCAATTCCATTCGGAATTTTTCAAGAGCAGAGTCGTAATAGAATTGTTCATTAGATTTGGTGGAGTGGTACCATCCCTTACGACCAAACCCATTTATATTTGGAATGCGACCGTCTGCGATCCCTGAAGCTCGACTCAATGAGATTCGATCACAGGTTTCTTGTTTGTGCTTTCTTCCAAAGAAACCGTTCTTCTCGCCAGAGCAATCGGCATGATTGTCTGACAAAAGTTGTCTGGTTTGTGTCGTATGTTTCCGACCGAAGAAACCGTTCTTGGAACCTTTCCTATTTTCAGACATCTTCTGTCTAGTTGCTAACGACACAGGTGGCCGCTCGCGCGCCGCCACTTTGCAACGACAGCTTCCACAAGCAACCTTCTTTTTGGTGGCTCTCACATAAGAGATTTCACATGTGTATGAAATTAGTTTCTCACATCGTGGACACGAACGTTCGTACATGCAATCTACATATCAAGTTCTCGTAGACCATGCCCGATAACCGCGATGCTCTTCTTCACACCTCAGAAGCTACGTCGCTTGACGATTTCTTGCGTTTGGTTTTAGCATCGTCATCGTATGCCGCGCTGAAACCGTACGACGCTGCGTCGAGAATCGCATTTTCAACATTCTCCTGATCTTGATCAGTCAACACGTCATCAACAGCGAGTTCCGCCTGTTTTGAGGCTGCCGCTAGATTGAATCCAACAGGGCCTAAGAAGGCAGCCTTAAGCCAGGGTGGATCGTTGTCATGTGAGTTGTTTCTGTACGGATCATCGTTCAACGTCACTAGCGCGGGATCGTCCTTGACCTTGTTGAAGTAGCGTTTGATGACCTGTTGCGCCGCAGGACTGACCGAGTAATCGGCGTACACCTTTCCCAACGACTCCAGAGTGGCTGCTAACAGCATGATCGCCGCTGGCGCGTTGTCTGCGTACATCTTGTTGATACGCCAAACGTCGTTGCCGCCTTTAGTCGCGGTGACACTTCCAAGCACCTTTGGTATGGTGACTACGTTGTCGTATTTCACCTTTTCCTTGGTTGATAGGACGGTAAAGGTGACTTTATGATCAAACACCTGAAACCTTGTGACTCCGTATCTCCCAATGAGACTGTTCGCGAAATCAACTGCATTGACTTCTGTCAGCAGTATCTCGTGAACGAGAGCGCGAATTTCGTTTAACACGTTTCTACGTACTCTACGGTCTCACCTGTACGTGACTCTCTTATCTTCGAGAGTGCCATCAAAGTAAGCTTCCACGTGAGCGTCAATGGTTCGCTCGATGTAATCCATGACTGCTTCGTGACTCATGTGCGGACGAAGAGAGGCCGCCATTTTGCCAACTTCTTCAATGCCGTCAGGATTATTCAATAGTCGATCGATGGTGGATTCAAGGGTAACGTAGTTGTAATCCTGTCCAAGCGAAATGTAATGCTCATTCTCCTTGAGAGGCCAACAACAGTTGTACTGTTCAAGCGCTACAACGCATTTACCGAACACCATGAACTCGTAAAACTTACGACTCGACACCGAGATACCAGGGAAGTCTAAGCAGATCTTCGCGCGGTTGATGGTTGAATAGTACTGATCTGATGGAAGAAGTTGATCAACCGCAACGATGTTAAGGTCAGATCGCTTCTGCTTGATCTCAAGAAGCTTCGCGTAACCGATCTTTCTGTTTGTAGGCCAATGTTGATTTGTGTTGCGGTGCTTTGGCCAACAGTATGGGAAGTTGTGATCGTGGACCTTTCCACCGACGAAAAGAACGTCGATGTCCTTCGCGACAGGTTTCATCTCGTCTGCGATCTTGAAGATCTTCTTCGGGAAGTTCGTCATCAACGCGAACGGGTACACATCTGTCTTGAATGGGTAGAATTCGCGATGCTCTGGTCTCTTTGCGTGACTGACCTTGAAGATGAGGTAATCGCAAATCTGATTCTGATCAATGATGTTCTGGAAGTGCGGCCACTGCATTTTACAGTCGGCCATCGTGCCGCCAGATCCATCGTCACCATCGAACAAAACTAGAAAGTTCTTTCCCCGTCGTTCGTACACAAAACCGGATAAGTTCTTGCCAAGATTTTGGGGTGTTAATTTGCTATCGACGATCTCGTTCTTCGCATTCTTCGAGTAGAAAAGGTTCAAGAAATGCACAAGATGATCACGTGAATCAATCCCGTAGCGGAGAATGTGACCTTTCATCGAAGCACATCCACGAACAATTGTCGGTAAGGGATCATCCCTAAGGGAAGCTTCATGCTTTCAACATCGGGTGCAATTGGGGTTGCCATCGACACATCATCATGGATCGCTGTCAAAGGAAGAACCTGCTCGGCAATGCCAACTGGCCTAGACACAACAGGCACGTCGAGCAACCCGCACTCGATGAGCGCTTGCGGTCCTCCTTCATGACGGGCTGTGACGGGGTACAGATCCAACGTTTGATACAGCTCGCTGATGGTCTCCTGCGATGGTCGTTCGAAGAAGGAGTATGGGATCCCTTCTACCTCGAGTTCGTGAACAACATACTGACGTCGCCATCCGCCAAGAACAACACGTGGTTCAGGATCGTTGAAGTTTCCTCGGAACGGACGACCAGCCTCTGACTTCCATGTAGCGTACACCTTCTTGATGTACTCGACTAACAGATCCGGACCCTTCTCCAGTTTCGGAGACTTCAGATCGTGACCTTCGGTGTCTCGTTGGAAAGATCCGATGAGGTACGCATCAGTCGGGAGACCATGTTTCGCTCGCAATTCTGTTTTCGACAGAGCGCTCTTCTTCCAACGGAATTGATTCGCCCAGTACGGGATGAGACAGATCTCCTTCTTCGTCAATGGTTTGATGAAGTCGAATGTGCGCTGGTTGTAGACGTGGTACATGTTCGTGATCGCATCACGAGCGGCGAAGTCCATACGAGCCGCGCGGTCGAACTTCTCAGGCACGATGTGATGAACGGTCGTGATGACCTTCTTTGCGACGAGAATCTGCGTGTCGATAGATCTCCAACGCCAATCACTTAAAAGCCAGATTACGTCAGCATCACGTGATTGATTAACGGCAATGTCTCTGCATGTGAGCGTGAAATCTTCGACAAGCTGGTCACAGATCCAGTCTTCGCCTGCAGGCAGCGCGTAAACTTTCATTCCAAACAGAGATTAGCGCTTGTTGATCAACAAATAATGGCAATTTTGCTTACCGGTACTGATTTTGTCACACTTGACCACGTGACCATTAAGCTTTTGGATAATCGTTTCCACCGAAGGTTGACGAACGTGACCGAACGGATCAACGTTGCGATCGTAAGCTTTTGGATTTGCGTCTACAGGAAACGTGATCATGATGTGACCGCCAGGCCGAACCCATTTCATCATCATCTGCAACACAGCGTCCTCGCTAGATTGATCAAGATGTTCTAAAACTTCGTTGCACATCACGAGGTCGTATTTCGCAATGGGGATATCACTTGTCGCAGCGTGTTGAGCGCTTAGATAAAATGTTTCTATCCCAAATAATGAAAGCAATTTCAGGTTAGCAGGCAACACGTCACATGCTGCAAATTTGTACGGCAAGTTGTGTCGATGCACAAGATGAAGAAGCCCATGAAGCCCATGTGAAGAACCAACGTCAAGAACAGATGCTGATTTGCTAAGCGGAATGGTCTTTAGCTGCGCACACGTTTGATCTATTCTTGTGAATTCGTTGTGTTGACCTAACAGAATATTCCAAAACAGCTTGTGAACATGGTCGCGAAGAATTTCCTTTTCATCATCGTTCATAGATGAGAGACGAATTTTGAATTCTTCGTGATTATCAGAGTGAAGTTTACATTCACTTGATGAAATGTTGCAAAATGCGTGTAAATCATGAACTGTGTAAGGAGATGGTCCAGGTCCTTTCCAGCTCAATAAACCGCCTAGAAGTTCGTTAGCATCTAGTTGATTCAACAAATTCATTACGTGCATGTTGCTGTCAAGCTAGTCACTTTGACTGATTGCACGCCATTTATTTTGTGATGCAAGATGTAATCGAATGGTAGAGAGTCAAATTAATTGGATCAGCCACGTGCGTCGTGATACGTCCGTCTTCATGAAGAAAAGGAGAAATATGGATCTCTACATTCGCAATCTCAGAGCTGATCTTTGCTAGACTAGCGTATTGTGGCTCGATTCCCACGTTTAAATTGCAAGTCCAGTTTTCTGCAATTCTCGGAGAAACTTTGGGAAGCACTTCTCATACGAGAGATGACAGTAATCAACGAAATACTCCATCTTCGTGATGTTGTTCGCGTCTACTAAGTCATTGTAAATGTTGATGAATGGGATTCCAGCTTCATCACACTTTGCTTTCAACTGCTTGTTCCACTCGACGCACACACTGTTTCTTTGTTCGCATGTACCCCAATGAGGATGGTCCGGGTGTTCGCAATGTCCTTCGGTAGTTGTGGGATGCGACCCGCCGACGGCGACTCTCCAACCATTCTTCATCATATCCTCGACTGCTTCGAAGAAGCGGTCGACACATTCCTTGACAACTTCGGTTTGATTTTCTCCTTCAATCACACGCTTGGCAAGGTAGTAACGACAGTCAACTTCACCCACATACAGGAGAGCAACGTCGTTTTCCTTAGATGCTCCGACGTTTTTCAGGCTCTCGTACACCTTAGGAAGGTGTTTTGTCTTGAAGTTGTACGCTACGATCCCTCTGCCGAGGAACATCGATGTGATGCCCGAATGATCAGGGCATTTTTGCGGTCGCCCTACCAAAATTTTAGGATTCTTGTTTCCACTTGGTGGTGAGCCAGAGAACGCAATCACGTGTGAGTTACCGAAGACAAAAATCATAAAGTAAATTATAACATGAAACCCGCTATTGCCGTGTTGTGGATCGGACATGCCAGAACAGCTTACCGTTGTCTTGGTAATCAGTTAGCTAACTTTGTGGCACCAAATCTGGAAAATTACTCATTTGATCACTACATCCACACCTTCAACAATCTTACGGAGACCGGGTGGAATGACCGACGCAGATGGGTGGTGCCGGCTGACGGATGTGTCATGAGCGAGCAGTATCTGCAAGCTCTAACAACATGTCTAGAGGCAGTGAAAGTTGTTTCAAAAGAGAATGATCCTGAGGATATTGCTTTAGCGCTTGAAGTACAGGCGATCAGCAAGGGGATCGGGAACTTCTCTGCCGCGACGAAGCAATACATCAGACGTTCTAGAGCTTGGAAAAGTTTCTTTTCGGAGTCGTTCGAACGTGAACGTTACATCGCGTTCATTGTCGCAAGATTTGATAATGTCTTTTCAAGTCGACTTACTTTCCCGAAACCTGAAGAGTTACAACCGCGAACTTATTACGCGGCTTGGGCTGATTACCGTCCAGGCGCAGTGGACGATCGCTTCGCGCTCGTCACCCCGGATTGTCACGACTTTATGGAGAATTGGGGAGTTCGAGCTTGTGACTTCATCAAGTTACAAACAGGTGATTTCATGGCAGAACATGCGACGAATTTTGCCATTCGTGACGCGGGTATGCGTGTTGCTCATTTGTCTGAGCGCGATCCGATCAAGATTTGCCGGTTTGAAGATGGGGATATCGTTCATATCCGCAACTTCATCAATGATCCAACAGGAGTCCGCGAGCGTAGCTTAGAAATTCTTCATCGGTGATCGTCAACTCGAGGTCTTCAGGTGTCCCAAGAGCGTACATTTTACGTACGTTCACGATGCGTACTGGTTTGAACATTTGTGTCTCGAGGTAGTTGTACGTGGGACACAGATAGTACTCGCCGTTTGTACGATCATTGGCCATCATCATCTTCTTAATGGCCTCGATGAGCGCAGCACACGAAGCAAATCGATACACGCCGACCGTTGCATGCGTGGAGATCGGAACCTTTTCAGCTACTCTAACGAGCGCGCCATTCTCATCAATCTCAGCGTAAGACCACTTTGTCTCAAGCATCGGACATTCGAACGTTAAGATCGTCCCAACGGATCCGTCAGCATTTTTCCAGAACGTGGCGCCGTCAAATTGCACCATTTGATCGCTGTTAGCAATGATGATTTCTTCGTCCATGTCGACGTGTTTCGTGAGAACACTCAGCAATGTTGCCGCAGCGCCACGATGGTCTACTTCAAAGACAAATTCCACGTCTTTCAACATCAGCTTGTTCGCGTGAACACGATCCTCTTCTCGAAGAATGACAACCGTCGGCATGTGTCCCAGGCAATCTCGCATATTGCGGATGACCAACTCGATCATCGGCACACCTTTCACGTCAATGAACGGTTTCGGGTTCTTATACCCTTTTTCAGCGAAACGTCGGCCATTCCCAGCCGCAGGGATGATTAGACGTCGTCGAGTGTGTTCAAACATGCTCTGATGTTAGTCACATCTAGCGCAACAAGCGGGTCGGAGACGACTAATACCCAACAACCAGCGGCTTTAGCAGCTCTCAGGCCTGCCGGACTATCCTCAAGCGCAAGCAGATCGGATGGCTTGATGCCTAACTTGTCCGCAGCGGTCATATAAGGAGTCGGGTTTGGTTTATTGTGTGGTGTGATGTCGTCACTGGCGACGACTACATCGAACAGATTCCACACGCCAATGTTGATTAGCACACGTTCACACGTCGCTCTGATTGAGTTAGACACAAGCGCGATTTTCCGACCATCCTGCTTCAGACCGTTGATGAGCTCGAACAACCACGGTACAGTAGCTTTCGCGTTATCTATTTCGTTCGCTGTTAATTCTTGTTTGCGTGTTGCAACCAGTTCTGCTTGTTCATCTGTAAGAAGACAATCTGATCGCAATATCTTGATTTTTTGCTTAGTGCTAAGAGAAGCAAGGATTCTGTCATGAAGGTCATTGTCAATTTTAAAAGATGACACTTCATTCCATGCTTGAATGAAAGTCGTTCTGTGAATAGCCAACGCGTCAATCAAAACGCCATCAAGGTCAAACGCAACGTGCTTCATTTGTTGTTTTCATAATCCTTCCACTGATTTGGCCAATCAGTACAGATAGCATACGGAGAATGCGTGACACTTGTCACATCTAGTCGAGGATATCCTGCGACATCAACAGCAACATCTTTCACAGTGAATCGATCATACACAACGGGGTTATGAACAGGATGAATCCATTTTAGACGTTCCGGAAACACGACAGCGAACGGCTCATCCGTGTGCATGAACACACGTAAACCTAAGGCACCGAGTTCGTTGAAAGTTGCCACATCTTTAGCATGAAACCAGAATCGATCAGCGAGTGGTTTGCGTATCCAATCTACCGGCAGCTTGTACAACAGCTTGTCATGACCGATCATTAACTCGTTAAATGCTCGACGTACGTCTAGCTCAACGTAGAATCCAGCGTCAATTGCCATCTCGACACGATCACGTTCACAATCGCTTCCAGGACCGTCGATGTTCCCTCTATGACTGATTATCTTCATGTCATCTTATCAGCGACACGACCCTTGTTGCGCTTCACTCGAAGCTCGTCGAGCTCAGGATCGTCACTGTCCTCTGGCCGCTTCTTGAACTGCGTTGACGTGAACTCGAAGGTCTCAGCGTCGGACATCGGCGTGTAGTAGTACGTGGCGAGCGAGCGTCTTGTCATGCCTTCTGGGCACGTGAGCGGGTCAGGGTGGCCGTGATTCGACTTCATGTCGGTGCGGAAGATGACGGCGCGATTGAACACCGGCAGAATCTTCTTCTCACACCTTGTCATGTCCTCGTTCCAGATCTGGAGGTGTCCTCCATATGACTCTTCCCATGGCTCGTTCAAATAGACGATGAGATTCAACTTGCGCCACGCTTTCATGTCGAGGTTGACGTTGAAGTCCTCATGAACATCTAATTTGCCACCCGGAGCGATCTGGTGCAATCCACCGCCACGTAGTGCGTGGTCAGGAATCAGGTTTTGTAGGTCGGTGAGACGACTGAGCTGCTCGATGAACTCAGACGAGTTAGCCTCATCAAAGAAGTCACGGAAATTCTGATGTAGTTGAGAAAGATCGTTGAACGCGTACTTGCGCTCAAGAGGGTTGTCGTACTGCCACCATGACCTGTCTTCGATGTGAGGGTAGTTGCTGACGAGACTGCGTAGCATATCTTCATCGAGTAGGTTGTCGATGACGATGTGCGGAAACGGCTTCGCCTCATTGAACAGCGCGCGAGTGACGGGCGTGTCAATCCGTTTACTGAAGAATTTCAAGTGTTCACCTGCTTCGCAATCCAATCGTATGTTTGCTGTATGCCAGTGATCAACTTCTCCGTTGGTCGCCACTCAAGCACCTGATCGATGAGGAGATTGTCAGAGCAGCGACCACGAACTCCTTGCGGGCCGGTCACGTGCTTGATCTTCAACTCCTTACCCGAGATGTCAATTGCCATTTTTGCCAACTGATTAATCGTTACCATCTCGTCGGAGCCGATGTTTAGTGGGAGATGGTAGTCTGACTGCATCAATCGTCGCACGCCTTCAACACATTCATCAATGTAAAGGAAGCTACGTGTTTGCTCACCATCGCCCCATACCTCGATCTCGCTATGGTTCTTTGCTAAAGCAACCTTGCGACAGATAGCGGCGGGCGCTTTCTCACGACCGCCTTCGTAGGTTCCTTGCGGGCCGAAGATGTTATGAAAGCGAGCGATGCGACAATCGACTCTCTTGTTTTTGCGGTAGGAAAGGTAAAGTCGCTCGCTGAACAGCTTCTCCCACCCGTACTCGCTGTCAGGCGCAGCAGGGTACGCCGACTCCTCAGTGCATACTGGGTTGTTCGGGTCGAGCTGGTTCCGTTCTGGGTAGATGCAGGCGGAGGATGAATAGAAGACCTTCGGCTTGAAAGCTTGTCTAGAGACAGCGTCAAGGATGTTCAGATTGATCATGGCACTGTCGTGCTGAATGTCAGCATCGTTGTCGCCACAGATAAACCCCATTCCTCCCATCAAAGCCGCGAACTGATACACCTCGTCGAAGCCCTGCGAGACAATGTTTTTTACGAGAACAGGATCACGAAGGTCGCCTCGAATGAAGGTTTCTCCGAATTGGACTTCTCGGAATTCGTGTTGCTTGATGTCAACCGACGTGACATCGTAGCCTTCGCTGATAAGACGAAGAGCCATATGACCTCCGATAAACCCTCCACCGCCGCAAACCAACGCCTTTTTCTTTGTCGTAGTCATCTACGCAGAAGGTAACTCGCCTCAGTGAGAACACGTTCTTTCGATTTCTCGTAACAATGATGAAGAAAGAAGTCGTGACTCTCTCTGATCGGAAGACTTTCTTTGTGGAAGAAGAAGTTCACGGCGGTCTGTTCCGAGCCACTCCAGACATTTGTCTTCTTCCCAGGTGCGTCTGGGAATCGAGATACATCAGAGATGTCCACGGCAATCAGCGATTCACAGTACCTGATCACATCACTTGCCTTCGCGTGATGTTCCTTGCTCAGTCCTAGAACACCTGTGTTGTAGAGTGGGAAGTCGTCTGTTCCGAGCCCTATCTTCGCCGCTTTGCGTTCACCCCAATAGTCACGACCCGCAGACACTTTCCGTTCATACTTCCAGACGATCGCGCCTCGATGCTTCAACAGCTCGTCGATCGGCCTCAGACATGTCAGATCGTTGTCGAGCTTCAACGCATCGTTCAAGCCATCATGATGCATCTCAACGATTTTTGCGAGTGGCCAGAACGAGTATCGGTGATTGGTCCACTCGTTGATCTTTTCCTTCAGATCGATGATGTTAAGGTTCACCGTTGACACGTTGTAGAGATCGATCTTGTCGGCGAATAGATCAACATTGTCCGTGTACACATGATACGGCAGGTGAGGATTCTTGTCGAGAAATGTCGCAACAGACGCGGCAGTGTAGCCGAAGATGTAATCCTTGTTCTTGTAGACTTCACCGGCCCAGTGACGTCCGGAATCCGTGACTGTCTTCAGGTTGTAATCGAAAACGAGGCTGTAGATTTTTGTGTTCACGAAGTCCAGATTAGAACTTTACATTTACTCTTTTCATCTTCGACAACAGATGTGAGTAGCTCCAACTCATCTTGCAACCTCGTGAACCATCTTGCGGTAAAGCTTGACAATCTCATCAACGTGAAAACGTTTGCCAACAGCGTACGCTTTGTTGGACTCCGATAATCGGAGATTTACATTTGTGAGCAGTGTGTGAAGGTGTGCAAGAAGCTCATCTGTATTCTCGGCAAATAAACAAGCATTGTCGCCATGCTCCTTGTAGCTTTCATACGGCGTACAAATAGCTGGGATACCATAGCTTTGGAAGTTCGTTAGTTTCGTGTTCGGCTTGTAACGCTTCATCAGCTCGACAACGCGAGGGCGCATAGTTGCATCGCTCTCAGCGAAGACGACACCGATGTCAAGGCTACGGAACACTGCGTCGCATTCTTCACGCGTGTTTGGGTGAACAGAGATGAACTCCACGTTGTGCTTCTTGCACACATCCACAATGTCTGTTTTACAGCTTAATTGTTCAGGCAAACCAACGTACCCAACGCGTTCAACCTTCGTTCGAAAAGGCGCTGCCGTTTGCGTGAAGTTGGTAGAATGGTGCGGGATCACAAAAACTGGTTTATTCGTGACTTGCATCATGTCGCTGAGCTGCACATGATTGTTTACAACAAAGAAGCTGCATTCATTGTGAGCGTACGCACTGAGATCCTTTACATCAGCATGTCGAAAGACAGCATCGCCGACAGGCATGTCTGCAACCTCGTAGCCGATGGTGTAACCTTTTGACTGGAGTTGGCGTGCGAGGCTAGGCTCCCATGTACGAACAAACAAGACTGTCTCGTTCTGCGTGATGACCTTCCAGTCAGGGTTGTGCACGTCGACAAAACGAGCGCCTTGACCGAAGGCTTCGGCGACTTGTCCGCCTCTGATGATTCCACTTGTGCGAGATGGCATTCCTAGAAACGTGATCATCGTTTTCGAATCCCGCGGATCGAAGGATCGATATTGTACTCTTTGAATAATCGTGCCATCGTCTCAGGGTACTGATCACAATTCCAGAGACCACGATTGACCGCAGTACAAACATACGGCCAGATCACACTGTCGTAATGAAACGCACCTCTCTTAGGCTCGCCATTCCAGGTGAACAAGCCTTTGATCCCACACTGACGTGCGCCAACGTTCCATTGCTCACTCTCAAGCCATTTCTGTGATGTGACATGCGTGTAGAGCTGTCGCATCCTTGACTTCTTCCAAAGCGTCGCCTGCATGCTAAACGCGTCTTGAGTCGCCATGTCGACTTCAAAAAAGTTATCCTTTACATGCTTGTCGAGTGGAGTCTGATACCCACATCGAATGAGACGAGTGTAATCGTAATCACTTTTCTTTAGAAAATCAAGTGCGCGTTGAAGAAGCTCGTGGTTGACATCGCTGTAGAGGAAGAAGTCCTCCTGCAGATAGATGACATATTTCTCTGGTATAGCGTCAAGCGCGCGAACGTATTGAAGGAAGTACGGATCGCGGTCATCATGCTCGATGAGCTTATGTTCTTTGAAATCGAACACCTGTCCGGACCCATAGTCGGAGAGGACATAACTCTTGATTCCACCGATGTGTTTGCTCAACTGTCCAAAATGACAAGGCCATAGATCGGCATACTTGGATGTTGTGTAAGTGATGCAGCAGACTTCATCCAGTAACGGCACGTAGTATCTCCTCAGCGCGATGACGCGCTGTATGAAAACATAGAGCGTGCCTTTGTCCTCGCAGGCCGATCATGGCCGGACGGACCGATGGTGCGAGAAGTCGTAACCGTTTTGCGAACTCCTCGCGTGTGTCAAATGACACGGCGTCGACGAAATCGGTGAATGGGTTCGGGAACTCGATATTATAGCGTTGGTACAGCATGCACGCTCGTGCCCCGACGCCTTCCCAGAAGCGATCACACGTGTCACCGCCGCCCCAACAATCAACGACGATACGTGACCGACGAAGAGTATCGAGGTACTCGTCTTGCCTCATCCCGCTTTTCACGACGATGTTGAGATCAGGACGTTCAACGGCGTACTTTTTGCACTCCTCGATGGCTTCGGCTCGCATGCCAGTCTTCGTGTGCCCAAACGAGCAGAACACATCGATGTCCTTCACAATTGGCTCGAGAGTGTGGTGTTTGCGAAGGGCAAACGGTAATGGCATGATCCCCAGTTTCAGGTCGTCCGGATACGCTTCACGCTTGAAGTAGTGACCACACGTGTTGAGCATGGAGCCATTGAGCCACGGTGTCCCACGACGACGAGTCGGATCTTTGGTGGCGGCATCAGCCTGTCCGCCGGCTTCCCATCCTGTGGCGCTCCACTCAGAGCCGTCGACGTATATCTTACGTGATCGTGGTAACTTAACGGAGTCGAGCAAGTGCCAGCGCGGCGCCGTGTTGCCCCGCACCTTTCCGAAGAAGGCGATGACAAGGTCGCTGCCTTTCGCAGCCTCCGTGAACTCAGCGTCGGAGAGCTTCTTGTCGGTCACGCCGTTGCCTGGGTCGGAGACGACGAGCTCAACGTCGAGCGATTGCATGCCTTCAAGGACTGTAGACACCAAATAGTCGTGTTTACGATCGGGAGTGATGCAAGCGATCTTCACGTTCAGATCTTAGCAAGAATGTCCAGGTACTTCTGACACATCGTTTCGGCTGTGAGGTCAACCGCTTCAACGCGTTGACGAAAACTGTCATAATTGGAAACGATCGTCATCAACGCGTTTCTGAACTCACCAGGGTTGCTGATCTCTACCCCATAACGTGAGCACATTTCGATGATCCCGCCTCCATCCTTGTGGAAGATGACCGGCAGGCCGCACGCGGCGCCTTCGACATGATGCGAGCCGCACGCCTCGTAGCGAGCGGCCGTCACGTACACGTCGTGTTTACGCAACTCGTCGCCAAGAGCTTGGCCGTAAAGTGGTGCAATGATCTTGGTGTGACGAGCCATGACCACGTAATCCTTGGGGTAACGACCGACATATGTGAACTCGATGGGCGCACCGATGTCGATCATCTTGTCAATGTGTCTGTACAGATCCAAACCCTTGGAAACGTTATCACTCCAATGATGGGTCACAAGGCGTAATGGCTTGTGCGGATCGCGTTCTGACTTGGGGTGGAAGAAGCTCGCGTCGCACCCGTTGGTGATGACAGTGTGCTTCCTGGACGTGTCATATCCCTTCGAGACAAAATGATCGCGCACCCACTCACTTATGAAGACCGTGTGATCCGCGACGACCTGGTTCGAGTCGAGGATGATGCGATCGAGCTCATCTCCACCACGAGTGACGCCGGTGTCGTTGACACGGTGCAACACACGAACGTGAGCGTCGATGTTCTTGTAATGGAAAATATCGCCAACGGCGAAGCCGCCCTCCTCGTGACGAGGGTCAAGCATGACGATCCAGTCCAATCCAGACTCGAGTTGATGGACGACCTCGTGTCCGTTCGCGACGAGGAAGTCAGCAAACGCAGTCAGGAATTGCGAGCCGCCGCCCCAAGGAGTGCGACGGATAGCACGGTTGAATGCGATCTTCATTTGCCTGCCAATCGTAGGACTAACGCGTTGTACAGCTCAACAACGTCATCATGTCTGAGGTGATCAAGGTTTTGAAGCAATGTCAGCATGCTCGACCGAGCGCGTTCATAATCACGAATTCTGTGAGCTCTCTTTAACAAATCTTTCATCTTGTCTTCAAGATCACTGTCCATCTTGAAAACTCTGACTGTAATGTTCGACAGTCTTGTACAATGCTGATGCGAATCGCGTGAACTTGTTCTCAGCGAACGAGCTTTGAATCCAGTAGCGACGGTCGTGACCTGGTCGATCTGTCACATGCTTCACAATTTCAGCCGTTTCAAAACCATTCGAGTTTAAAGCAAGCTTAGTTGCATTGATTACCTCAATATTTGAACACGCGTGCCCTGACGAGATGTTGAGGATCTTATTTTTCTCTCCATCTACGATTGCTTCACGAATCAAACGAACTGTGTCAGGAGCAAACGTCCACTCGCGCATCTGCATGCCATCACCGTAGAGTGGGAAGTCCTTCCCCGTCAGCATGCAGTCGATCAGCTTCGGGAGGAACTTCTCCTTGTGTTGCCGAGGGCCGAAGTTGTTCGACGGTCGGAACATGAGGTAAGGCTGCTTGTACGTGTTGTGACGAGCGAGCAGCATCATGTCGGCTGACGCCTTCGTCGCAGAGTATGGGTTTCTTGGACGAAGTGGATCATGCGTGTAGAACGGAACATCTTGACCGATCGCGTCGCCATACACCTCGTCGGTAGAGAGTTGGCAGAATAACACGCCGTGATGGTGGGCCAACTCCATCAGGTTGGTGGCGCCGATAACATTCGTCTGGATGAATGGGCCAGCGTCTGTGATCGAATTATCGACATGCGTCTCAGCCGCGAAGTTGACGACAGCGTCGAACTTTCCCGTGAGAAATATATTATTTATAGCTGGCTTGCAGCTACTGATATCCAACTGCCAGAACTTGATGTGGTCTTTGACCTTGTCCAAGTTCTCCATCTTCCCAGCGTACGTCAGCTTGTCAACAACGGTGACCTCGTCACCCATGGCTACGAAGTGATCAGCTGCGTGACTTCCAATGAAGCCAGCGGCGCCGGTGAGAAGAACCTTCATGTGGTCTTACCGTAGTTCTCTACACACCAATCAATAACCTCTTCTGCTGTGCGAGGGTGGTACCCAGTTGCCTTTAGTTTGCGAATGTCAAGACAAGTGTTGACACGTTTTACCTCGATGGAGTTGAGATACTCTTGATAGTCGATTGGTTGCGGGTTAAGGTCTGGATTAAGCTTGGTGAGCTTGACCGCGATCTCATACGGCGAGATGGTGCCCTCGTTCGCGCAGTTGAAGATGCCAGTCGCGCCGAACTTCAACAGGTGATCGACCATGTCACAGAAGTTTTCGATACAAGTGATAGAGTTGGCACTCTCAATGAAGCGTGCAGGCTGCGGGACACTGAGGAACTTCGTCAGCAAATTTGTCTTGTATGGAACAGCGCTCACCAGCTGTCGAGGCCGCAAGATCAGCACCGGCACAGCGAGATTGGCGTTGAGGATCAACTTGTCTGCTTCGGCCTTAGAGACAGCGTAGAAGCTCGCTGGCGTTGGCTCGTCTGTCTCACTGTATTTCTTGCCGGTGCCCATGCCGTCGAACACGCACCCCGATGAGACATGAACGAGCTTCCAACCGAGCGCGTTGCACGCTTGCGCCACGTTGAGTGCGCCTACGGTGTTGACCGCGTAACACTCTTCTTTGTTGTGTTCACAGTACTCAAGATTGATGAGAGCAGCAGTGTTGATGACAACCACTTCATCATTGATTGACGTTGGCACACGGTTACGTGCCTTCATCAAGATGTTGACTAATTTCAACGGTTCATCACGGATCTCAATGTCCTTGTGTGACAGCACGATGTCGTCTGGCTTCTTAAGCTGCTGCGCGAGTTTGCCGTTACCGATGATGATGTTCATTCGTTGCCTCTCAACATGTCACAAGCTCTCTGGTAACTCTCATGCGTCCCTGCATCGACCCACCCAGAGCTAATCTTGTAAAGCTTACCCTTTGCTGTCTGCACTAACTTGTTGTTTACATCACTAATCTCGTATTCGCCGCGAGCACTGGGTCGTAGGTCGTGAATGATTCCGAATACCGAAGGACTGTACATGTACAACCCCAAGACAGCGTCGTTGCTTGGTGGGGTAGTTGGCTTCTCCACGATGTTCATCGTGTCGACAGAGTTTTTTGGATACTTGACAACTCCGAAGCGATGAGGGTCAGGCACTTCCTTCACTACAAGTCCGTAATCATCATCCCTGTTTTGAAACGTGACCAGTATGTCAGCTGCGTCTTCAATATTCTCGAATATGTTGTCGCCGAGAATGACAGAGAACTTATCGTTTCCGACGAAATCCTCGCACATGGCAAGAGCAGCTGCGATGCCGTTAGCCGAATCTTGAACACGATACGTCAGCTTGCAGTCGTAATCTTTGCCTGATCCGAGAAGCTGCGCGAGCATACCAAAGTGCTCAGGTCCGCTCACAAGCATGATGTCTTTGATGCCTGCCTTGAGATGAACATCGAGAACATGTTCGATGATGGTTCGACGCCCCATCGGCAACATGGATTTATTGACTGCCTTGGTCAACGGTCGCAGACGACTGCCGGTCCCACCGGCAAGGATTACGCCCTTCATTAACGGTGAATGTAGCGTTTGTTCTGCGAACTAGCTCTGATTGCCATCAAGAGATTGAAATCCGTCCACCCTTGCGCAACGTCGTAGATCAGCTTCGTCGATCCATCTGAAGTGACATGCTCAGTGAAGTTGTCAACGATGACCTTGATTGCTTCCTGTTGATCGGTCAGATGCTCGGTTGCGGGTCGCCAGGTCACGAACGATTCCCCTGTGTGACGCCAGGTCGCATCGAGTCTTCGCGTCTTCCCCGCGTAACCGGTGTCGCACGTCACGACCACTTCTTGCGATGACGCATCCTCGAACCCAACACGGACGTTGAACATGTTGTCGTCGTTCGAGATGGTTGCTCGGTCAGTGTAGATGCGCAGCGATCGCGGCGAGCGGTACCAACAACGGTTGTACAAGGAGCTGAAGTTGTAGACAGCGATCTCGCCCGAGGCGAACCGGATCTGACCAGAGTCCCAGTTTTCGACGTGACCTTGTTGTACGACGTTATTTCCATCCTTGAATGGAGCCATCGGAACACCGTGCGACATGCCGCACACTTCGGTCGGCACTTTGTCGAAACCGATGTAACGACGAAGCTGTGCAATGCCGTGGTATTCAAACGTTCGAAAATCGTTGATGACCGTGTGAGGAACACCAAACGTCTCCCTATCTTGAAGCAACATCATTTTGAGTTGCTCAGATGGAAGGTACGGAGTCTGTTCGGCAATTGCAAGCGGGACGCTTTTCTGTTGCGCAGCAACGAGAACATCCTTCGTCCAGACAGGCGTCTCAGAAAGAAGTGGCTTTCCGTATCCAATGCAACGCATCGTCACCTCGGTGAGCGCGTTCGAGTTGACCACGATCATCAGAGCGTCGCTGTTCTTCGCGAGCTTGTCGAGATCGGTGTACCTTGTGTACCCGAAGGCATCGGTCATCTTCCGACCCTTCTCAGCGTCACGGTTCCAGAACCCAGACACCTCGATGTCGGTGTTCGTTGTCAACACAGGCGCGTACATCAGGTGAACGCGCTTTCCAGCACCAACGATGCCGACTCGAAGCTTACTCATCTTCTTTTTCTTCCTTCTTCATCCATTTGATGCGATCGAGAACGTTTTCCAAAGCGTTGATCTTGCCGTCGTACTTCAGTTCTGACTCAAGATCGTTGACGTAAGGGTTACCGTCATACCCACGCGCGAGCTCCTGCCGAATGTGATCTTCAACCTTCGCTAGCTTATCGGTTGTCTGCAGATCACGGTAAGCAAGATACCGGTCATGCAGCGTTCGATGATGAATCTTGTCTGCGTAGCGCTTCTGATACTCATGCTCCTGTGCAAAGGAATACATCACGCGGATGGAACCTTCAGGCTTTTCATCAGCGCAAACCGCATGAAGCATCGACGACTCAAAGATGAGCAACTGGTCGTTCGATGACTCGAGAATCTCGTTCTCGTACTTTCCGATAAGCATCGCGTCGAAGCGTCCATCATTCGCCATGCAACGATGCGAGCCACGAACGAACTTCAGACGCGGTTCAGGCTTGTCGAACTTTGGATAAAAGTTGACCTTCACAGCGGCTGGAAAAGCACCAACGAAAGGATCAGAGCCGTATTGATACGCGTCACGATGCCAATCCTGGTGTGGTGGTCCAGGTAATTGCTTGATTACTTGAACATGGTAGAGACGTAAGTCACGACCAGTAAGCTCATGAAGCTTTTCTGGAATCTGATTGTCCCAGAGTAAACTCAAGAAGTCACTATGATAGTCATACACCGATGGTCGCATGTGATGAACATGCGACAACTTCTTTTCCCAGTGGAAGCCGCGACCTTCTATTGACGATCCATTTGTCCACAACACACGGAGAATATCTGTCAAACGCTGTGCCGTTCGATGACCACGCCCTTTCATCTGAAAGAGATCGAATCCGTTTGCGAAGAATTTCTCTTGTGGAAGGAGCTTTGACTGATCGAATTCAACGAGTCGCATTCAGAGTCGACTGTAGCGTCTCTGCATACTTTTTAGCCGTCTCGACTATGTTGACAGTATCTGGAGCTGGCCTGAAGTTTTCAGGAAGCATCGGGACATTTTGAAGCAGAACACGAGGCGGGTTGTCGTAGTCGACTAGTGAAAAGTCGTACCTGACAATGTCAGGAATGACGATCCCGTTCCCGTCGGCGGCGAGTTCCTTGGTGCCACCTTCACTGGAGCAGATCACCGGGCAACCTTGCGCGATTGCCTCAATGACGACATTCGGGCAGTGGTCCAACCAAGCGAGATGTATCATCCAGTCAGCGATCGAGTACGCCTCGGCGCATAGATCGTGACGAATGCTTCCAGTGTAAAAGATGCCTTTATCAGCGACTTGGTAATCAGGGTTATTTCCGAGCACAATGAGGCATGAGTTCGGGTACTGTGTGGCACGGATGTGACGAAACACTTCGATGTTGTCACGCAATCGCTTCTGCGGATGCCAGTTCGCCGAGCAGACAAATACTTTATCGAAGCGCTTACGGATATCGATGAGCGCCTCACTTCGCAAGTTGACTGGTTGCACGTCGATGCCATTTCGAATGACATTCCCGTTTCGATGACCAAACCACTTGGAAGTCATGCCCTTGTCGAACTCGCTCTGCCAGATCACAGACGCTGCCTTGTCGTACGCCCAGTGGATCCCGCGGTTCATTCCAGCGACAAACTGCTCTGGCTTAAACCAAATTCCGTCAAGTCTTTGAACAAATGGCTTGGAAATGTTCAGCTTTGCAGTAGGCTCAATGAACACTAGTGCGACATCGTAGTCGTCTGGATCGGCGACCGTGATACCCATGTAACCAAGCTGGATTGCAAGTCGTTTAGCGAAGCAGTTGGGACCGGTATGTTCGGCCTCCCATGATACGTTGTCAAAGTAAATTTTCATCGGGCGCCGCGGCGCTTGAGCTCGTCGAGGATCTGACCTGCAAACGTTGCTTCGCTGAAAAGACCTGCGATCAGGCGTAAATCCGTCAGCGGAACACGTTCAAGCGTGCACTTTTGGTAGACAGGATGCACGTCATGCTTCCATGTGTCTTCTTCACGTGTGATGATAGGACTGTCGCCGACCTTGATCGTCTCGTACATCTTTTGAGCTAGCCAGCAGCGAGCATCCTCGTGGATGTTCTGCGAACCTTTCGAGAAGACGCCGTGAACCGTCTCGGCCACGCAGTCGTACATCTGCTCCATCGTGTCTTTGTTCAGCTTCTTGCCGATATACTTCTGAAGCTTGATGCCAATGTGGTAGTTGAGCACGTCGAGGAAGCGAGGGCCGCCAGGCTTGCCAACGTTCGGCGGGATCGCAACGGGGACAGGGTATTGATTCTGCTCACTCATTTGATGAATCCTCTCTTACGCAAGAACTCAGCTTCGTCCTTCTGGAACTTCGCGTCGTCAGTTTGAAACGTCTCAGGGTTCATGTCGCATCGATACGCATACATCGCGATGGGGATGTGAATACGACGACGTGCTAGAGCGAGCACAGGCAGATAGATCGCCTGGTCGCCAGCACGTTTAATGTACTCACCGTCTACCCCACGATAGTTCGCATCGGGCACTTGTTTCGACACACTCTTGCGCCAAGTCTTCAGATGACTGGAGACCCATGGATGCTTGTACGGATCGGCGTTCGCTGACATCGCTGCCGAGATGTTCTGACTCGTCACTCCGTTGTCATCGTACCATCGATGATTACTCCAAGCAGCGTCGAGGTCAGGGATCTCGGTGTACGCCTTCGCCATGATCTCAAGCGCGTTGAGATCACAGAGGTAGTCGTCTAGATCGAGACGACAAACGACATCTTCATCGCTTACGAGCGACATAGCGTGAAGGACGTTCGCGACCTCCCACAGCCTCTCCCTGTTTCGGATGACGCGGAACTTGTCCTTGACGCCGAACTCCTCGGCGCACTTCTCGATGTAGTCAGCGGTGCCATCCGTCGAGCAATCGTCCACCACGACAGCGTTCCAGCGTGGGTAGCTCTGGAACGCCATCGAGGCGATGCACTGTCTCGCGGTCTTGACGCTATTACGTGTTGGGATTGCGAAGCCGAACTCGATCACCAGTCCCAGGTCTCCCCGACGACACCCTGCTTCGCCTTGTCAGCGACAGCCGAGTCACGCGTCAGCAAAAGTTGTCCGTAGCCGACCTTCTCGTCCGACCACTTGCGATCGTCGTTGAAGATGCGACGATCCATGATGATGAGCTCAGACCGTGTGTTCTCAGACAGCTCGACTTCCTCGAGTGCTTCGTGCACCTGGATCATCGGGTCTGTCCCCTTTGTGATGTGCCAGTCATCGAACAGGCAAAAGCATGACCAGATGTCTTTCACGCCTTCCCAGTCCGATCGCACAGCGGGAGCCACGTGATCGCCGTCCACGTAGACGAGGTCATACTTGTCTTGAATACGCGGAAGAACATCCTGCGACTTCGCGCGAGCGATCTGGATGCGATTCATCCAATCAGGTGGGAACAGTTGACCAAGCATGTTCATGTGATTGTCATCGATGACTGGATCGATGACCATGACCTGGCCATCGTTCTTCAGGTCTGCGAAGGCTTTCGCAGCACAGATGGCTGAGTACCCTCGGCCGAATCCAATCTCAAGGTACGAGGTGAGCTTGTACTTCGTGATAAGAGAGTAGATGAGCAGACCACGCTCGAGGTTGGGCTTGAAGAACGCGCCGGCCGTCCTCCACAGCTCCGAGCCAGGGTCACGCATCTTCTTCGCGGTTGGCTCGGCGATGTAATCAAACTCTCCAAGCGAGATACCCTCGACAGGGGTGCCGATCTCAGCGAGCTTGTCCTTGATGTTGAGAATTTTCTCAGGCTTCATGTGTTACTCCGTACGGTAGAGCGTCTTCAGCTCTGTTGGGGCATCAACGTGTGAAAGCGTCATGTGAGGAGTGCGTTGACCGGTCCACTTGGAATGGAAGATGTGGCCACCGGTTCTTTCCGCGAGCTCTTTGGCTTTAGTCTTGATGTCCTCATCAGTGACTTCGTGCCACGCTTTGTCAAAGAACATGTTCGACTCCGCTGTATCCTTGTAATCTTTGCCTTCAAGAACAGCCCAATGACGTGTCCAGAAGTCACGATACAGCCTGATCTTACGCTCGATGTTGAGCCAGCTGGCGTGGTACACGGATGGCACGTTCGAGATGACGGTGGTGAGCCAACTCTCATACTCGGTGAGCGCCGCGGAGTTGCCATGAAGAGCTTGTTGTCGAGTCTGCTCCATCTCGTTCGTGAGGAAACCAAGGAATACGATCGGATCACCTGTCTTCGCGTCGATCGGGTCGCAGCCGTCAGTGCCTCCGATCGCGATCATCCGTCCTTCAGAATCAGTGCCTCTAAGAGCAGTTGGGACACCATGTGTGATACGCGGAGAATTGCGACTGAGACGCCACTTCCACGGTGTTACATCGAGTCGAACCTTGTCGAAGCCACCCCAGTACTCGACCACTGGGAGTGCCAGCATTGGTACAGCCTTTGGGAAGTTCTTCACAAGGTTTTGAACCTTCGACCAATCCTCGTGTCGCACGACCTCGTCGACGTCCATCTGCCATACGAAGTCACTCGTGCAACGCTGGCGGGCCTCTGCTTTCTGCATGCCGTCGAACAAGGCAGAACGTGAGTCGGTCCAGTCACGTTCGACGACATGGATCTTCAGACGAGAGACAACGTCTCCTTCGAGGATGTACTTCGCTTGGATCGCTTCCAGCTTCTCCAGCGTTCCGTCGGTCGAGCCAGCGTCCACAACGACAACCTCATCGCAGAACCCTAAAAGAGACTCGATGCATGCTTCGAAAGGGTACTCCTGCTTCACACAATTGAACGTCGTTGCGTAACCGCTGAGTGTATACTCACGCTCCATGTGACGTGTGATGCCCTTCCAGAAGACAGCTGGGGCTCCTCGGAGGTAGCCTTCTATCGTCTCGAGGTCGTCGGTGTTGAACCACTCCTCGTTTGCGTGTTGAACGTTTTCGTTGAGCAACAGCTTGCATCCGAGCAACTTCGCCTCGATGACGAGTCGAGGGCAGGTATCACCGCCAAGCGGCGTGAACACAAGGCCTTCAAACTTCGCAAGTGTCTCGAGCATCTGGTCGTATGGCATGTTGCCGACAACCTCGAAGTCCAACCCTTTCTCTTTTGCGAGCGCTTGTGCTGCTTCAGTGCCCTTGATCCATGATGTGTGGTTGAGCACCAACCATTTTTCATTTTTGGTTGTGTGTCTCGCGCGCAAATCCTCGATTCGAGCAAAGAACTTGTCGTCAAAGACACTGCTGAGAACCGTGTTACTGTAGTCCACGAAGAAAGGGAATTTCTCGTGATACGCATCACGTTGCTTTTCGCTCATCCACCAAACGTGATCAGCAGCAGCCATGAAGCTGGAAATCATCACGCCGATCTGCGTGCTAGCGCAATCGCATGGATTGCCTTCTTGTGAAAGATGCTTCTCAGGGGATCTATACTTGCAAAATTTGTAATCGCATTCAACCACTGAATAGTGAAGATTTGCAGCAACGATAGGAATCAACTGAGGATTTAGGGAACTGTAATTTCCAAAGATCCAGTATTTCTCAACTCCTTGCTTGAGGTGCTCGATCGTGATCTCAGAGCATCGAAGCTTGTGCACTTTGCATGGCGCGGTGTCGATCAGTGCTTGCAATGTGAGCTCGGCTCCGCCGAGCAATTGATCCGCAAAGAAGTCGGCGACAAAGATCACCTGAGCATCTTGAGGAATAACTGAGGAAGAGAATTTGGAGAAGATCGCTTCGTCGTAACGCACGAGCGTGACTCTAGCTCGCTACCCTCAGAACTTCATTTAAGCTGCACATCTCTGGGTCCAAAGGACCCGGTTCTGTGCTGCTGCTGATCATCCCTTAAGATCTTTCTTAAGATCTTTAAGATCTTCTCTGGCTTGCAAACGATCTGTATTCTAGATCGAGATCTTAAGGGGTGTTCTGTATTTCTTCTCTTATTTGCATGCTTGATCTCTTAAGGGTGAAGTGTAATTAACATCGCATGACACGTCGGAGACACACATCTGATGACGCTCTCGATCGTTTGATTGGAGAGATTCATGAGAAACTAGATGGCGCTGCATTCAACGGCGGCTTTGAGTCTCTTGTTCAGAACGTTCAGAATATCGAGAAGACGCAGCGTGCGATGCTGGCCAAGATGGACGAGGTTCATGTGGTCATTTACGAGCCAGATGATGGGCTCTTCGCTCGCGTCAAGAAAGTGGAAGCGATCCACGAAAAAGAGTTTAATCCTATTCGTGACGACGTCGATGACTTGCACAAGTGGAAGGAAAGCCTGACCGCGAAGGATGGCTTGCTGGCTCAGGTGTCTGAAGACAGTCGCACAGTGAAAGAGCTAGCCGGGTGGAGGAAGAAGATCCTTGCAGTCCTCGCCGCGGCCGCTGGCAGCACTGCATTAATGGTCATCAAGACGATCTGGGAGTGGGTAAGCGCTCACGTGTCGCTGCACTAAAGTCGACAGTGTGAAGATCGATAAAATTTCGACTGTGAAGGCGCTCAGCGCAGCGCGTTCTCTGTTAGCAACGCGCTTAGCTGTCATCGGCAAGGAATCATTGGATCGGCTAGGCGTGGTCGGTGCAATGGGCACAGTGATGAATCTTCTTCCGCCACAGGAGCTTGAGAACGACGTCGTTCATCCGTACCTGATGGCCTTGGAGCATGCACGGATCAGTGAGACACAAGGACCAGGCTCGTTGCGTGCGTGCGTCGTCTATGCCCACAGAATGGCTCTAGGAGCTTGCACTCCTCCTGCGACGGTGGCTGGGCGGGCGTTCACAGGCTCAGATGTCAGGATGATCCTTGACGGCATTCTTGACACTGACGACGCAGAAGCGTTAGCTGAGTTCGTGTCTGAGTCAGGAGCCAGCAGATACATCGTTGAACGCGCACCTGCTCGTTTCAATTCAGTGGAGTTTGTTGACAGTTACGAGTTCAAGCACGCTTCCAAGCCGATCGAGGGCACGATCGTGATGGACAATGCTAGGATTTTGGTGGCTGACGGGTACGTCGAGAACGTGTCAGAGATCCACACTGTGCTGGATCGTTGCGGTCGCGAGGGCGATCGCTTGCTCATCTGCGGTCGAGGCTTCTCGGACGACGTTCTTCACACGTTGGCTGTCAATCGCGCGCGTGGCACTCTAGTCGCGTACGGGCTCACATTTCCGTTCAACGAAGATGACGCGAACACCCTGGTTGACATCGCGACTATCGTTGGAGGCGATGTTGTGTCCTCGTTGAAGGGTCAGGTTTATAACACCGTTGATGCTTCTGCATTGCCACGCGTGCCATACGCACGTTTGCGTGGTCAAACGTTTGACTTCCGTGGTAACGGATCCGTGGTTCGAGCGGCTCAGGTTTTAGCAACAGTGCAGGCAAAGGCTGCTGACTCTGAAGAGCCTACACGTTCCATTCTAGAAAAGAGAGCGCGTCGTCTGAGCGGTGCGTGCATGACGATTCGTTTGGCAGATGGTGTTGATCATCTTTCACGTGTCGAAGCGTGGGACGCGGCGTTGCGTGGCTTGCGTGCTAGCGTGCGTGGCGTCGTTGACGTCAATGACGATGAAGCTTGGCCTGGTAGAACGGTCATCCCGCTTTCCTCTCTCGCAACAGCTTACGAGATGGCGAAGAAGCTTGTAAGAACGTTGGAGTCCTTAGACTCCTACGTCTGATCAATTCGCGGGTGTGTTCGCTGGCGGCGGCGTGCTGGGAGCGATTTTGTTCGATGGCTTTTGCGGCGTTGCGATGTCAGTAAGACCGTTCAGTTCAGCCAGCTTTGCGATGATCTTCTGAGCAGCTGCCTTGTCTGCTCCCGTCTGACTAGCGAGGAAGTACGCGATGTTGTCGATCCTCTCCTTGTCAGTGCTCGGGTTGAGTTTCTTTTGAGAAGTTGGGGCTTTTGCCGCTTGAGGTGGCGCGGTTTCTTTCGTGCCGTTCGTGGCCGTCGCATCTTGAGTTGGTGTCGTGGCAGCGGTCGGTGCAGCGTTTGATGAAGAGGAGGTTGCTTGCGTTTGTCCAGTCTGTCCAGGTGCAGGCTCCGCTTGTCCGGGCTTTCCCTGCTCCGGCGTTGCCTTCTGTATCTCAGGAGCTGGCGTTGCTGCAGCCTGCTGTCCAAGCTTGAACGCTCCGTTCGGAGCGACGTTCATCATCATCTCCTGAATCGCGGCGTTGAGGTTGGCGACGTAAGGCATCACGTTGTTGCTGAAGAGGGCTTTGATGTCGCCAGCAACCGATCCTGTTGCCTCAGGTGCAAATGCTTTCGTCATCGTGTCGACGAACAGTTTCTGCTTTTCAGCAGGAACCAACTCGAAACAGGACTTTTGCCCTTCTTTTTGCGCGTTCGGCGGCAGGTACATGCCCAAAACCTTGGGGAGCGCCGAGAAGCCAGCCTGCAACGCGCTGATCATCGCGGTCGCCTTTAGCAGCGGATCGCTTCCGATTGCGTTCTTTAAGCCTTGAATGAACCCACCAGCGGAAGCCTTTTGGAGATCGGTCTTTGCCGCCTCTAGAGCTTTCCTGAATATCGCCGCTTCAGTCGGGATAAGCGCTTCGAGCTTAGCGATTGCATTTGAAGCGGCCTCCGCCTTTTTCACGTCAAAAGCTTCAGCCAACGTGCTCTCACGTAGATGTCGTTCGTACTGGTTCTTCAGAGTGCGATTCTTTAGGCTTGACACGCAAGTAACTACCCGCTTTGTCGCTTACTATTAGGACATCATGCAGAAGCAGCGCGTTGCCGTCGAAAGAACCCTACTGGATACTACAGATCACATCAAAACTGTGCTTACACAGCGAGTGTATGCAGCTCTTGCCGAGGCTGGCGTGACTGATCGCCAAAAGACAATCAAGATTTTAACTGTCATCAACGCTGCCGTTGACGAAACGTACACTCGTTTCTCTCGTCCGTTCGACAAGGCGGTAGACGATCTCGTGACGGCTGCACAGGAGGCGGCTGTTTCACGTAAAACTGCCACCAAAAGTGCCAAATAAAGGCTTAGTCTGGTGGCGAAGCAAGGCGTCAAACATCTTGTCAAGTGTGTCTGCGTTCTTCCACAGTTAAGCAAACTGTCGAATCCACCGTCACACGAGTTCAAAGTATTTTCTGCGTACGATGACGAAGGCTCTGGTTTCGAGTCAACGTTTGTGCAGTGTGATAACTGTGGCATTGTTCATAAAGTGATCGACGTGTGCACATCCACAATCCAGCGTGACCGCGATGAGATGACGTCGTTGGTCACGATTGAAGATGTGAAGCATTCGATGCCTCCCAACTTAGCGACGATTTTGGAACAGAATCGCGTAGACTTGGCGACATGGCAACACGTTTCTTGGATCATTGAAGAGAAACAGTGGGGCGCATCGATTGTGCTCACGTCAGAGTACATTGATGGAACACGTCAAGGAAAGATCATGACGATCCTTGGTGAGTCATTATTCAAGCTAAACAATTTCACTAACGAAACGGTGGCAGGATGAACGAGGAAACGCGAAAGTATGCGGAGAGCATTGGTCTCTCTGATGCGGACAAGAAGTTCAACGAGATCCAGCTCTGTAGAGATCTCGTACAAGAGATCATGAATCTCAACCCAAGTCAAGAACAAATTTTGCTGCTAATCCAGTTTCTTGGTTTGGAGCTTGTGCATCACGAGCAGATGGTTGAAGTTGTGGCGATGACAAAAGAATTCTTGAAGGGAAAGAACGCGCTTCTTGTTCCTGATGAAGAGATGTAGACGTACCAGCTTATAAGCATGGGTCGTTCCACAATCATCAGCGCCTCGACTACAAATGGCTTCGGTGACGAGGGCTCGGCTCTCCAAATAGCAGAACGCATTGTTTACCTGGCGGGGGAGGTAAGCGAGCAATCGATTGCGCATGTAACAGCGACGATCATTGCTCTTGCTAATCAAGACAAGTCGTCACCTATCAAACTGATCATCAGCACGTATGGTGGCTCAGTAGACGAGATGTTCAGTCTGTATGATGTGATGAAGTACGTGCCTTGCCCTATTCACACGATCGCGATTGGGAAGGTGATGTCGGCCGGCGTTTTGCTAGTCGCGTCTGGTTCTAAAGGCAATCGACTGATTGGTAAGTCAACGCGAATCATGATTCACCCTATCTCAGCCGGCGTGGAAGGCACTGTGTTCACGATGGAGAATGAGATGGCAGAAACGCGAAGAATGCAACAATTGATGGAAGAATTGTTGCTTGCTGAGACTAAGATGACAAAGACCCAGCTTTCACAAATCATGAAAAAGGGTCATGACACATACATCACGGCAAAAGAAGCTGTGAAACTTGGCATCGTAGATGCTATATTTGAACCACGGGAGAAAAAGTGAACATGGAAGGTACGCTCAAGGAAAAGATCGACGGACTGAAGGCTCTTCTCGACGCGATGGATGACGACGCTCTAAAGAGCGATGAAGGCACTCTCGCAGCGGGAGGCCGACTTCGAAAGCAGCTACAGGAGCTAAAGCGTCTCGCACAGGCAGCACGCCTCTTCTGTCTTGAGCGTGATCACGCTCGTAAGCCAGCCGCCAAGAAGTAACAGACAACCAACTCGCCGGAGTCATATCTAAATAACGACATGCCTGCCCCTCGAAGCGTCCTCATCGACATTCACGATCGAGGCCTCAATCCAAAAGTTGCTCACAAGTCCACCGACTCATCTGGTCGTATTAAGGGAATTTCTACACCTGAAGTCGAATCTCAATCAAATGAGATTGTCGAGACCAAAAAGAGTGTGGTCAAATCAGTCAAAAAGGCTGAACCCCAGGACGAGCCCAAAAAGGACGAGATCGTGACGGTTGCCTCCGGCGAGGTGACCGTTGATGTGGTGACGAACGAAGGAGCGGGTAGTGTCGAACACAAACATCAAGAAGAAGCAGTCGTCGAGACGTCAACAGCCCCGCGTCGCGGGAAACGCGCCTCCAGCAACACGTAAAACGTTCATTCTCGATACCAATGTTTTGCTTAGCGACGTCAATGCGATTGACGCGTTTGGCGACAATGATGTTGTGATTCCGCTAGCAGTCTTGGAGGAACTTGATTCCAACAAGAAACGAATGGACGATGTTGGTCGTAATGCGCGCGCTGTGTGCCGTAAGCTTGATGCTTTACGTGAGAAGGGCAGCTTACACAAGTGGGTTTCGCTGGATAATGGCGGACGTCTGTGTGTAATGTCTAGCAAAGCAGACGCTCGCGAAGTGCTTCCATCAGAACTTCAATCAGACAAGAATGACAATCTGATCATCGCTGCAGCTTTAGCGATGAAAAAGACAAGCGCGCCGTCACCGATCCTTGTCTCTAAAGACATCAATGTTCGTGTGAAGTGCGATGCGCTTGGCGTCATCGCGCAAGACTACATGAAGCTTCGTGCCGCTGATCAAGCGGAAAACTTGTACACTGGTGTTTTAGTCGCTGCTGATGTAGACGATGAAACGGTTGCTCATATCTGGCAGGCTAGACGCCTCGATGTAGATGAGTTGGATTACGAGACGCAACCAAATCAGATCGTTGTGATTCCCAGGAAAGACGACGCTTCTGTAACAACCATTCTTCGACGCTCTGGCAACGATTACAAGCTTGTCAAAGAGTATCATGACGTGTTTGGTCTTGAACCGCGAAACAAGGAACAAAACTTCGCCATTGATCTGCTGATGGATCCGAAGGTGAACTTGGTGACGCTTGTTGGAGCGGCAGGCTGCGGTAAGACTCTTATCGCGTTAGCAGCAGGTCTTCAGCAAACATGCGGGCAACTCCCACGTTATGACAAGCTGGTTGTGACGCGTCCAATCGAACCAGTCGGTAGAGACATCGGATATCTTCCAGGCACGATCGAGGAAAAGATGGCTCCTTGGATCGCTCCTATCAAGGATAACCTGGCTTTTCTCATTTCAAAAGGGAAGAAGGGCGGGAAGCACACTGCCGACATTGACAAAGATCCTTACATCAATCTTCTCTTTGCAGAAGGAAAGATTGAGATCGAGGCTGTCACATACATTCGTGGTCGTTCGATCCCTAACGCCTTCATCATCATCGATGAGGCACAGAACCTCACTGTTCATCAGCTGAAGACGATCATCACACGTTCAGGCGAGAACACCAAGATTGTTCTCTGTGGTGATATTCACCAGATCGACGCTAGTCACATGGACGCGGTCTCTAACGGTCTCTCATATGTTGTAGAGGCGTTCAAGGGTGAGGAAATGGCTGGTCATGTGACCTTGCTCAAGGGCGAGCGAAGTGCCTTGGCAACAAAAGCAGCAGACCTTCTTTGATGTTTGCCACAAGTAGGCGACTTCGTTAGTTAGAGTCGTCTTCAATGGGGCTTCTTGATCCAAAATCACGAATTCTTGACGTTGTCCTGACGGATGTTGGTCGGGAGGCTTTGGCGCGAAACAACCTGAAGATCGCGTACTTCAGCCTTTCAGACGGCACAACTTTCTACGAGCATGATGTCAGCGGATCGTCTGATGTGACGACTCGTGTGTACTCTGAGTGCGCGCCTGATCTTCCTCAGGACGTGATCAGTCTGTTGGCAAACGATGCTGGACAGTTGGTCCGTGTGCGTTCCTCAGCGATGACAGGTTCAGTCTACGGTGGTCGACTTCTGCAAGGAACCTACGAAGATTCAAATGTGCTATCAGGAAGCGCTTTCGCGTCGATGGCCCCTCTTATTCTTTCTTCGTCGATTGACAACCTGAGGAACAACCTCATGCTCGGTACCGTCGATGAATTCTTCGAGGATACTGAATTCCGAGCTGGTCCATCAAACATCGAGTTCTCGTTGTCAACTGATCCTGATGCTCGCGCAGGAACTGCGAACGTGACGATGTTGGAAAGCTTCTTTCAAGATCCACTCTTCAGTCATGTGAAGAATTTCCAGTATCTTCCACCGATCAACAAGAATATGTCAGTTGATGAGCCACCAACGCTTCTGGGGAATTACTCAGCTGCTGGTGGAAACATAACAATGACGTTTGACGATGTCAAGATGGAATTAGCGACCGCGCGTAAGTCAGGACGGTTGAAGACCGTGACTTTTGATCCTGCGCCACGGACAAATAACGTTCATCTTCAGTTTTTTGAGCAGACGCGTGATGGCATGTCAAAACTGGATGTGCTTGACTTTGGAACTTATCGAGATAATGGGGCACCTGTTCGCGTTTTGTTTGTCGGCAAGGTGTATTGGGACGACTACGGAGCGGAAACCTTTGTGAAACTATTCACAATCACTCTGGAATGAGAACATGTACGTCAGACTTAACTCGTCTTATCAGATTGTAACGTTGCCTGATGACTTCCTCACGTTGAAGAATATCAACGGAGATGAGCTCACTTTCGAGCTGAAGTACAAGTTCGACCAAGAAATAGGAATCAAGCAAAACACAACCAGTGTTCGCGTTGAGATCGCAAAGGAACAGCCACCGTCGCTTGCATCTGTTCCTATGAACGATAGCCTTGATCCACAATCAATCGTTCAGTTTAAAAACTTGCACGCAGAAAACATCAAAAAATATTTCAACGAGTCTGTCATTGCGACGATTGCAAGTGATCCAACGAAAAATATTAGCAATGAAGTTGTGCCTCTTTTCAATCAAGGTTATGTCTCTGATCAGATTCCACAGCTCAGCAAAACGGCGTTAGTACCTGTTCGACGAACTGGAAAAGAAGGACTCTTCAATGACACAGTAGCGCCTATTCATGCACAGCATGATCTTGCGATCACGAACGAAACGCAGCAACAAGTTGCTGAGACAATCCTGCTGCGTGGTCGTGATCCGAGCTCAGCTTACGATGTGAACGATCTTGGTCTGAGCTTAGCTGAAGCGCATAACGGTACTATGCGAAGAAGCCCTGCCATCTTCAACGATGAAACAGAAAAGGCACTCTACACGTACAAGAACCTTTCGAACCTAAAGACGACTGATCAGAAATACCCAGGAGAGGCTGGCGTCATCATCGATAACGATGTGACTCCTGATGCTTACACATTACAACGTAAGCGTGTGAATTCACGATATGTTGACGTGAAGAACATCATCAAGTTCGTAATCTCCACAAAGAATCCAGACAAACTTGTTCTTATGCTGAACGTTAGAGACAGTGCGGGTGTAACGATCCAGCAACTATCTCGTACATTTTACCCGAGAGAGTACATCAAGTACTACAGCATACCGTCTCAACCGCCCATCGTGAAGATGAGCGCGCGCTCGAACAAGACATACGCGATGCTGGCTATCAAACAGGTGGATCCTGTTGCTGCTCATGTTCGTGTGTACAAGCGTGTGTACGACCATTACAACATCAGTGATGAACCGTACAGTTTCGTTGGCGAGTTTGATCTGACATTATCACAAGGATGGAAGCAGATCCCAGTTGAAATATCGCTTGGAAATACAACGATCTATCGAGTTGTGCCGACCAACGAACTCGGTATCGTGGGCTCAGATTTTGCCTCTGTCGTTGTAAAACCACAGCTGCTAAATTCCACAATCAAGCGTGTAGTAATGACCACAAAACCCCAGACGAATGGAGTTTTGCTTGAGATCACAAAACTTCCGTCTGATGCTGTTTCATTTCAAATCATGCGTGAGGATGTGACACTTGATATAGGAACGCTTGTTTTCATTGAAACACCCAACAGAGTAGAAACAGCAGATCCTAATCGTGTGTACACGGTGCTAGACACCAGTGTGAAGTTCAATCACGTGTACGCTTACTATTGTCGTATTTTTCGTCGCAATGGTAGTCACGAAGATCGTTTGACGACTCATTACGAACATATACCGTTGGTTGAAAACATCGTTGAAACAAGGCTGGTCGATGCCACATCAACACTCACTAGCAATGGATATGACGTTCAGTTTACAATCACAACTACGGTTTTGAAAACGCGACTTGATCAAGTAAAGCAATTACTTGAGAAACAAGGGTTGTACAGTCTCTTTGCTAACGATGTGACCGATGTTCGTGAGCAACTTGGAAAGTTGGTCTCACATAACGTGAGACGTGTTGATCTCACAACAGGCGATGTCGAGGATTTTGGCACAGTGAACGATGAGAAGTTCTCTGACCTTGGATTACGAAATGTTGCTGGCGTATCTGAACTAAAACAAGGTCGAAAATACCGATACATCGTGACACCGTTGTTACGAGCGCCAGAAACTCTCCTTGAATCTTACGTGAAAAGCGCAACTGACGTAGGCACTAGTCGTCTATACACATATAAACCATTCAAATTTCTCCACCCTATTGTTGCGCAACGAGGAAACATTGTCACGCCGAGTTCCATACGGAAAAATTACTCCAAAGATCCCATGACATTCGGAGATCTTGGCGCTTACACCACACTTGAAATTGCGCTTGATAAGGAGAAATCAAGCATTATGACAGCTGTGAGAGAGAAAAAAGGATCCGATGTTGATATCTTGACCTGGGTCCTCAAAGGCACATCAAAAGACGTTGATCATTTTCAAATCATCGCCGAGCATGGTGGCAAACGGTCGATCATTGGAAAATCGACATGTGTTCCTGAGATTGACAACTTTGTGTATGTTCGTCACCTAGAACCAACTGAGGTGGGTTTGGACATTCGTTACTACGTTTGTCCTGTGTATCACGACTTCACTCGTGGGATTGAGATTCTTGTGTCTAACGCAGGAGATAACACATGACAACAGGACTTCAGCTAAAGAGTTCGATCACCACGTCAGGTAAAGTAACGATTCAGCCGAAGCCAGCAACTTCTGCGACTAATGCCGTTGCTCCTACAAATCTGAAAGCAATGGTCACAAATCTTGTGACAACTTCGAAACCAGCATTCGTATTCACACAGTTTGATTTTCTTACCGTGAAGTCTGCGCTGCCGATGCCTGTTGACACACGGTACAATGACGAGCTGCCACGTTCGAAGTCAAAGTTCAGCCCTTTTGAGGAGATAGCCAACATCGCTGCAACTAGACCAGAGATCTTGTATGTCTCTGAGTTCAAGCCAATCTTCACAAATGACGGTTATGGATTCACAGCAGCAGGAGAATTCATAGACGCACAAGTCAAGCTGATGAATCTTCGCCGTGAAGCGATGACCACACTCATCAATGATCTCAAGGAAAATCCAGAACTGGCAAAACAGCTAGATCAGATCGAAGGTGATTTTTTAAAACACGTGACGAATCTAAAGAGTCACGTCGACTTCTTGACAACTCTTCAAACATACATTGATAATGTTTCAAAACTTCTAGACATGCGTGGTGGTCAATCAATCACTAACGCTGCTGCTGTCTTGAACATCTTTTACAACTCTGTGTTCTCTAACGTAGCGGAGGCTGCATCGACCCTTTCTTCGTGCACGTACGTGGATCTTCTCAGTCAGCATGGGTTCAACAAGAGCAATGTTGCGGAGTTTAGTAGCTCAAAGATTTTCTTACAAACACTGTTTGAGGCAAAGAAAACGCTTCGAGCAGGAAGTGATGAACTGCTGGGTTCTGATCCCTCGTTGACTAGTCGTGATTCCGATCCTGTGATGCTCAACAAACGGAGATATCAAGATCCACACAAAACACTTGAACTTGCAAGGATAACGACGTTTAATGATGTGCACAAGCTTGGGATTCACGAATCAGACACACGTTTGACATCGCTGCTACAACGGTTAGAGAATAATATTCGTGCGATTGACAACGCATTTTCGAACGCAACATCTGAGGAGATCAGGTACACTCTAAAGCTTCGCACGTTAGCACGTGAGATCGCATATTCACACGCGTTATCAAACACAACAGTAATAAACTTGCTTGGTGAATACGGGTATCCTATTCGTACTGATGTTGGTAATCATGAGCTCTTTGACGCTGTGTACGGTCAACTAGGCACTCGTATCACTGATGATCACACAGGTGCAAACTCTAACTCTGTATCATCAATGGCGTCACGCGTGGATGGTGATCGAGCAGTTCTGACGTTTGAGATTGATAACCTTGAGGATGAACAGGGCAGTGTGTTTACGCCAGGAGCGCTTTACTACGTGGCGTCAGCGATTCGCCCCAACAACTCGAACGCGTTCTCGCATGAGCGAGCAGCTGATCTAGTGACACGCATGGGTCCAGTTCTCAGTCATTACGTGAACTTCGTCGGCAACTTCAATCTGCTCCCGCGAACGAGAAATGTGGTTCTCAACAAACTCGGCAGCATGATGTTTGCACTTGATCCTGTCGAAATGACGAATGCGCTGTATGAGATATTTGTTGAAAAATCAACAGGCTACCTCAAATCAGACGTCGTATCCAACTCGATTGTTGACTTCATGTGCGAGGCGGCAACAGACGCCAATCTCAGAGCAAATCTTCTGATGTTCATCAATGCGGTCGCAAATGTGTCCGGTGATGGGTTGGTCAGCATTGGCGACATTATGGGGCTAGGTGGGATAGTCTCTGGGCTTAGCAGTCTTAACGATGAGACAAAACAAAAAGTTGCACAAGCAGAAAAGCAAAATACGCTTGTTAGCGCAACTGTAAACAAGCTCATCAGTAACTGCGTGACACGATACAAATCGATCACGAATGACGCTGCTGGAGCGACGAAGGTCGAGTATGCACTCAAGAACTTCAACGAGCAAGGCCCTCTCTCTAGAATGATTGCTTATCTGAAGCAGTGTTACAACGTTTACACAACTGTGAGCAACGCGAGTTACACACGATACTCGCACTTGTCTGACATGCACATGATCGCCTTAGGCATGCAAACGGTGTTGGATACAGCACGACGCTACGCTTACAACCGTCTTCGAATTAACAACGCAGTCCAGATCAACTCCAATTTCGCGTTGGCTTCCAAGTTGCAGCTTACCCTTACTAAGGGAAATTCACCGACTCAGAAAAAGTCATCGGCCACGTCAGTGTTCACTTTGCCAAAGCCAGTTGCGTCATTGGCAATTTCAAATAACATCTCTAAACTTCCACTAAAGCAGGCCGTGGTGGCGCGCTTGGAGCGAGAGGAACTTCTTGTTATACAAACAACGTTAGCACCGCTCAACATTATGCGATTAGTGCGAGACAACGTAAAGGAGTTTGTTCTCTATCTTCAAAAGAAAGAGAATACGAGCGCTCTCAACAATATTCTCAAAATTGTTGAAGATAACAAACTAGTCGAATTGTTAGCTGACAGAGGACAAGTGCGACTTCTGTCGGACACCGTTAACACAATCTTAGACAAGATCAGTCAAAATCCAGGCAACACTACCACTGATCTAAGTGACATTGTCTCTTTGACGCGAAACGGTTCGTTTGATGATGATCTCAAAATCTTTGACGATTCGTACGTGACAAGCAAAACAGCGAACATTCTAAAAGCCGCTTTTTCAAGTGCGAAGTTCAGCCCCGATCGTGGTTCGAACATCAAGGTGATCGCTTTTGGACTCCCTCATGGGTTTTCTACACATCTTGAAAACACATTCAAGGTGACCACTTTTGCGGAGCAGACGCGTTCCAAACGAAAGCAAAACGATGTCGTTGTTGCAGATGTGTACAAGGTTGACGTGAGATACCCCGATCTTGTCTTCAAGCCTATTCCAAAGATTTTTGAGTTGAGTCGTTTCGCGATCAGAGACGAAAACCAATTCGCATTTGTCCAAGTCGGCGCGTCGTTGGAGATGGTCCTAGACGCTATCCCTACAAAGGATTACTCCAACTTCTCTAACGTCACGATTGCGAAAGGCGCTAACACGAACACGTTCGCAGATATGCATGCTCAAAGTTACGATTTCATGACAGTGGCAGACATTGCTGACATGTTGAGGAACACGACAATGAGCTATCTGCACGAGATCTACTGCAGATTGCTCACTGGCATCCCCGTGAGCGAGCGAGAGCTTTACGTACAAGACCCCGATGAACAGGATCGACCTGCACCATTTATAACAAGCGCGATCCTTCAAAATATCGTCGGAGACGCTTTTCAAGTCCCTCAGTCACCTGTTCAAAACAGTATTCCTCTAGATTACAAAGCTTTTCTAAACGCACGACCGGTTTTTTCCACATTGCGAGCGAGTAACTCTACATTCGCACGAGTATCAGCTTTGCTCAACAACCCACCTGCAGTTGCCTCTGTGGCGAGTCAGACCGCGCAAGCGAGCACCGTTTACATCGACAAGGAGATGGCGGCAAAGCGCTTGATGTCTCCCAAGTTGTTTGAACGTGTTTTCTTCGTCGACGTCGATCCTGATGATTTTGAGATCGATCGCGATGAGACGTTTAAGTCTGAGGCAGGCAAGTCGACGTTCGCTCAGTTAGAACAAGCAAAAGAGATACTCTTTGACGCAGAGATGGTTGCTAGACTTCAGCGAGAAGCTTACTATCTCAGAGATCACAAACTTGAAAAACAAATGACGTTCGAGAAATATTTCGTTGTTGTTCGAGCATACTCGCCGCTTCCAACGAGGGGCCGTTGAGCTCTTCAAAACCTTCGCGTGAAGTACATGTGATCGACGTCCCGGATGTCGACAGCTTCGAAGCAAGCTTCGTCTACAACTACCACGTCTCTGACGAAGGGACGGAAGCAGGTGCAGGCGTGTCTCGCGCTCTTTTGACAAAGCCAGGCGAATACTTTGACGCGCGAGTCATTGATTACCTCGGCTCACAGCGGGCTCCTCGATACGTCACTTTCAAATGGAAGCCTGTGTCGTACCGAGATCGAGTTTACGGGCAGTCACCGTACTTCCAGGATGACGCGATTCCACGAAACTACATCCGTAACAACGTGGAGAAGCTTCTCAGCGAGGAGCATTTTGCCGCGGACCAGTACAGCAGCATCAACATCAGCGACCAGAACATCGACAGCAAGCTTTACACCTTCATATCCTCGTCAGCGGCGGTGCTGAACATGCATCGACAAAATGCGAACTCGCAACGTGGGCTCGCGCTTCAAACGAACGAGCTGACCTCTAACGAGGTTGATTACGAGTTCCTCTCGAAGTACCTGGTGCAGCCATCCGAAGACAACACCTTCTTTTACGAGCAAAACTCGCAGCGAATTCGCAACGATCTCGTGAACAAGTTGAAGGATTTCAACATCCAGGTTCAGCTGAACAACAGCGTGATCCATAACTTGGTCAAGCGTGCAATTATCAAACCAGAGTCGACTTTCAGCTCAGTTCACCTTTCACTGTACGAGATCTCAAAAAAGGTGCAAGGGCGCGCCCGAGCGCGTGGTCTGAGAGACTTGCGAGCAGATGATTACCGCACGGTCGCTCCCGATTACGTGCAGCTCACACCAATGACGGCCGGTGACCCCGGTCTGGCCACGCGCGCGCGGATCGTCGGGTACATCATCGACAGGCATGAGATGTTCGCCGACGGCAAAACGATCGCGCTCGAGCCGTTGATCATTGAGAACCCGACGGCAGGCACGACGATTGATCTTCGAGTCAAGTACTACTCACGATACCATTACGCGATCCGAGCGGTCGCCGAATTCAGCATCCCGTCTATCGTGGAGGATACAGGCGAGCTCGTCGTCTCAAAGTTCCTCATCGCCTCTCGACCGTCAGCACCTCAGGTGGTGTCGTGCACGGAACTGGTTCCGCCTCCCCCTCCTTCAGACGTGCGTTTCACATGGGACTGGGACACAGACAAGCTCTTTATAAGCTGGGCTTTCCCTCCGAACCCGCAACGTGACATCAAGCAGTTTCAGGTTTTCCGTCGTCGATCTGTCGACGAGCCGTTTGAGCTGATGAAGCAGATTGCCTTCGACGACTCGCTCGCACCGACTCCTTACCACGAGCAACCGAACCCTCGTTTGGTCGAGAACGTCAAGAACCCTAAGCTGTACTGGATCGATGACGAGTTCACGCGGGACTCGACGTTCATCTACACACTCGGCACGGTCGACGCTCACGGCATGGTGTCCGTTTACGGCCCCCAGTCTCGCGTCTCGTACCAGAAGTACAAGAATCGTCTCAAGGTCGAGCGTGTGTCATCCGCTGGCGCGCCGCGCCCGTACCCCAACATGTACCTCAACGCTGACACGTTCTTGGACAGCGTTGTAGAGTCAAAGAAGCACACGATGAAGATCGCGTTCACGCCTGAGCACCAGCGTCTCGTCGACAAGAACTGGAACGACCTCAACTTCATCAAGACAGATCAGCAAGGCGCATCCTACAAGATCCTAGCGATGAACACGGACCTTGCAGCTGAGAGCGTTGTGACCGTCACGATCCGGGACAGAAGGCCTGCGACGACCATTCATCGACCGACGACGGCTGACAGGATCCCAAACTACGGCGACAAAGTCACGAAGACCGCACAATGACGTCGTCGAAACGCGATCCTTGAGGATGCGGGCTGAGTAGTTAGCCGCATGAACGAGAAGATCCTCAGAGAAGCGATCAGGGCTATTCTAGCTGAAAAGACTGAGCTAGCCTTGAACACGAAAGCCTTGCTGCAGAAGATCGACGATGGGCCTTACCACATGACGCCGGTCGACGAACTGGAAGGCGATGAGCGAGAGGCTGCCGAGGTCCTCGTCATGCGTGGGTTGCTCAAGCACCTGCCTGCTAACTCTCGTTTCCCGGAGCGCTACGTCGTGTCGGCGGCGGGCAGTCACGCGACAGGCACGTTCGACATGGACACGTTCCACGACGAGCGTCCGGAGATCCGAAGGGCGCAGCGCAACGGAACCATCAAGACCAAGAAGTGGTGAGAAGCATGAGGACGATCAACGAGATCATGAGGATCGTCGGCCGCATCCTCCCCGAGTCTGTGTGTCGCCTCTGCGGCTACGACAACCCGTACAACGACGAGGCAGACTACGTCTGTCGTCAATGCCGAGTGAGGGCGGACAAGTGGGGCTCTGGCAAACCTGCGACGCCTGCTTCGCCAGCGGTCACGCCTGAGAAGAAGACGCTCGACGACTACAAGCACAAGTTCGATGAGCTCGTCGCGAAGAGCCTTGTCAGCATCGAGTGGGACGTCGACGCCGGCGACGACAACTGCTACACGTACCTCAGCGGGGACGCGTATCACGATCTGAAGCAAGACGCTGAGAAGCAGCTCACTCCAGACGAGTGCATAGACCTTGACCTCTACACCGACAACTGGCTGAGCCAGAACGACGAAGAGGCGCTCGAGGCGTGCCACGCGAAGCACGGGTACCCGGATGAGGACGACTAGCTTCGACGTGTGAGCTTGACCAACAACTACCTCGAGCTCATGCTCGGTGTGCTAGCGACCGCCAGCAACCCGATGCCCTTGGAGAATCTCTCGTACTTCGTGAAGCTCGGGCCGCCGAGGTTCGACCCCGACGACTTCATCATGAAGCGCGTCGTGATCGTGAACGGCGCTGAAGTCGGCGAGGTGTCCATGGATCGCGTGCAGGACATGATGGTGAAGGCCATCAAGGCCAAGGGATGACCGACGCCGTCGCCCTGCTGCTGAACCTGGTGACGCTCAAGGAGAGCGGGCAGGGGAACTTCAAGCTAGAGGTGAGCCGCGCCCACTACGACGACCTCGTGCTGTGCAAGAGCGTGACGGTAAACGGCGTGCAGGTTTGCGTGGTCGACCTCGGCGACCTCGTGGTGGCGGCCAAGGACTGGTCAGTCTTGAGTAGCGACGTGTTGGAGAGGTACACGACGCCGCTGAGGGTCATCATGCCGAAGTTCGTCCACGACGGCAAGGAGTGAGAGATTGCTTCGCGACGGAGACGTGGGATGGTCATTGAGAGATGATTGTTTACCTCGTCACGAACAAGAAAAACAGCAAGAGGTACGTGGGGAAGACGAAGCGCACGCTGGATCAGCGCTGGCGCGAGCACGTACGCTGCTCGATCAGCTTGGACACCAAGATGGTCCTGTACGCCGCCATCCGCAAGCATGGCCCTGACGCCTTCGAGAAGACGGTGTTGGAGGAGGGGTTCGCCTCGGTCGCCGAGATGAACGACGCGGAGAGGAAGTGGATCGCCGAGCTCAAGCCCGAGTACAACATGACCGTCGGCGGGGACGGGCTTGAGGGTTACAACCACACGGAGGAGACGAAGGCGCGGATGAGTGAGGCTCGCAAGGGCGAGAAGAACCATAACTACGGAAAGAAGTGGGGACGCACGGGGCCACTGAAGGAGATCACGAAGCAGAGGATCTCGGAGGCGAAGAAGGGCGTTTCGATCCACTCTGAGGAATCACGCGACAAGATCAGTGAAGCCTTGCGAAAACGAGTTAGGAAGACAAAGAAGATCGTTCAACTCCGCGATGGTCAAGAACTCGCTATCTTCCTTTCAGCGAAGGATGCTGCAGACGCCGTGTTTGGTAATCACTGTCACATCCGCGAAGTTTGCTTGGGCACCACTAACCGCAAAAGTCACCGAGGTTACGAGTGGGCCTATCTACGTGAAGAATAGAAAGGCTTACGTGTACCATCGGGTTCCTCGACAGCGCAACTAACAACATACTTGTAGACGCCGTGCTCACGGATATTGGAAGAGCTTACCTCGCTCGCAACGACGGCTCCTTTTCAATGGTAAAATTCGCCCTCGGGGATGACGAGGTCGACTACCAGAACATCCGCAAGTACGGGCGCACCGTCGGCAAGGAGCGCATCGAGAAGCTCACCCCCGTCCTCGAGGCCCTCACCAACCAGTCGTACGCGCAGAAGTACAAGCTGATCTCGGTGTCAAACCCGAACCTCGTGCGCCTGCCTCGCCTGTCCCTCTCCGGCGACTCGTCGGTCGACAGCTCCACCAGCCTCGTCACGCTCGGCCGCACCACGCAGAAGACCTCCGTGATCAGCGTCGAGCAGACCGTCCAAGGCGAGTCGACGATGGACGTCGAGCTCCGAGACCAGGTGTTCCAGGTCGAGATGAGCAACCTCTTCCTCCAGGTCGTGCAGGGCACGCCAGACTCGGTCGACGGCCAGCAGCGCGCGACCTATCTGCTCCCACGCTCCTCCTCGGAGAACAGCCAGGGCGGCTCGTCGCTCCAGTTCACCATCGCCGCCAAGTCGATCCCCGACGCGCAGTTCACGGTGTACGGGTCGACGTCGAACAAGAACGTCATCTCGTCCTACGTGCGCATCACCGGGCTTCAGTCCGGCGCTGTGCTCGAGTTCAAGGTGAACGTCAACAAGTCCCTCTGATCACGCGATCCCCAGCTGGACGAACAGCCTGGCGTTGTAGTCGCGGAAGGCGCAGCCTTCCTCGAGCAGCCGGGCTGGCTCGACCCACTGGACCGAGATGCCGTCCTCCATCTGCTGCGGATCGCCTTCCCACTCGGTGACGACGTAGGCCCAGACCACCTTGCCGTTCGACGCGTCGTTCGCGCGTGCGAAGGCGAAGGCCGCAGCCCTCACGTCGACGTTGGTCTCTTCTTTCGCCTCACGGACGAGCGCGTCGAACGGGAGCTCCTCGGGCTCGATGCTACCGCCGGGTAAGCTTAGATTGCTCGGCTCGTTGCGTCTGGAGACGGCGAGGATCTGGTCGCCGCTCACGATGACAGCCACGACGAAGCTTGGGTGAGGGGCGATGTTGTTCATGCAGAAGTTAACTGTGAAGCTCAAGCTGTAAACTTCGTGTCAACGTGCTTACGATGAACAAGTTATTGCCTATCTTCGACACGATGTCAGAAGTGTCGAAGATGATCGGCTACTCAAAGGGTGCCGTATGTAACAACATTCGTGATTCGAAGCGGTGGCCGCTGAAGGACGCTAAGTTCGAGCACGTGACTACGTAAGGTACAAGAAAATGGCGATCTACAAGGAACTTTCCAGTGACAATGTGAAGACGGCAAAGTCGTACCTTTCACAGCTTGTTGAAGTATTACAACAGGACATCTCTGGCTCCTCCACCCGCAAGAAGTACCAGCACTTCGTCTCCGGCGCGGGTTACGCCCCCGGTGTGACGTCGTCGCTGTTCCAGACGGTGTACGACCAGGACTTCACGCTCCAGACGACGAACGCGCAGTTCGACGTGACGATGGGGCTCTTCCAGTCCGGCACGATCGCGAACGCGATCAAGTCGAGCACCGACTCGGCCGGCAAGATGCTGTTCCCCTCGAACTCGCTGATGATGAGGGAGAAGGTCGACGTCTACCGACAGATGGCGCAGCTTCTGCTCGGAGACGCAACCGACCAGTTCTCGGCTCCGTTCGACTCCTCCACGTCGACCGACCTGATCGACGCCGCGCTCTTCATCAGCTTCCGTCGCCTCTTCTCGCGTGATAAGATCAAGCGTGAGACCTTCGCGATGAAGTTCTACAAGCACGCAAACGTCGTCTGCGCCGTGAACCACCCTGGCAACATCAACACGGTCATCACCGGGTCGGAGCTCACGGGCGCGTTCATCTACACGGACGTCGGCTCGGCGAACAACCGCAACGTGACCATCGGCGGCGAGGTTGGCAGCATCGTCGAGTCGTCTGACACGACGAACACGGTCGGCCTCCTCTTCTACGACCGCGGCATCGCGGTCCTCGACATCGCGAAGATTATCTCGGGTAGTCAGCTCGTGTCCGGAGCGGTGAGCTCCGTCGTGGGCAACACGAACTTTGGTCTCTCCGCAGGCGCCCAGGTCATCGGTGGTCTCCACGGAGACAACGCCCGCGCGACGTTCATCCCGGACTTCCTGACGAGCGGCTCGATGGACAACATTCTCGACCACTTCTGCGGCATCCGCTTTCACACCGGCTCGGTCACGGCGGTCACGTTCCAGAACATCACGAACATCAACTCAACGCTTGTGAGCGTGCAGGCTGGCCCTGACGAGTTCAACTACTCCAGCAACCCGACCTTCCGTGACACTGACGACCGCATCACGGTCATCGAGGCTGGACAGGAGGACATCAGCCAGACGTTCGTGTTCGTGACGAGCGTTGGCCTCTACGACGCGAACGACAACCTGCTCGCCGTCGCCAAGCTGAGCCGCCCGGTCGAGAAGTCGCCGGAGCGCGGTTTGAACCTCAGAGTACGTTTGGATTATTAAGCGTTTTCACGCGTTCTAACGCATTTGTTCGACGAGTCAAGTTATTGGCTCGTCGAACTACTTTTCTAAGCTTTGGCTGAGAGAAATGGGAAGACGTTACCTAACTTCACAACCGTGTCAATCAAACGTCTAGCTCCTGAAGCTATCGAGACCTTCTCGGTGGTGTTGCATCCCAAGCGACGTTACCGCGCACGCGCTAGCTACTTGGTGGGTAACACCGAATCCTCCGATCTGGGCGTCGTTCCGTCCGGCGCGCTTGCGAGTGAGGCCGACGACGCGCTCATCACGCAAGACGACGAATACTTGGTCGAAGAGAGCTAAACACAGATGGCAAAAAAGATAACAGACCTCACAGCCGTCACCTCCGTCAAGACGACAGATGTCTTGCCGATTGTGGACATCGCGGCCAACGCGACGAAGAAGGCCACCGTACGTCAGATCTTGGAGGGTTCCGACGGCATCGTTGCAACAATCAGTGGCTCCACGTTCACCGGCGCGATCACGGCGCCGTCCAACGGCGGCTTCACCGGTTCGCTCACTAAGCTTGTGGGCGGCGCTCCGTTCATCACGACGCCGTACGGCAACATCATCACGATCACGACAGGTTCGGGTGGTCAGATCATCTTGTCAGGCACGGGCGACGGTACAGGAGCTGGCGGTGGAGCCCCCACGTCAGCTCAATACCTCACGCTTGCCACAGATGGTACTCTCAGTGCTGAGCGGGTCTTCACGCCTTCTACTGGTCTCAAGACTACAGACGCAGGAGCCGGCGGCGCTTACACGTTGAGCGTCAATGACGGCGTTGTCGCGACGCTCACGGGTTCGACCTTCAGTGGGCCTATCACGGCTGTCGCGAACGGCGGCATCACGGGTTCCATCACGCGGCTCGTCGGCGGCGCTCCGTTCATCACGGTCGTCCCCAACAACATCATCACGATCACGACCGGCTCAGGCGGACAGATCATTCTGAGCGGAACGGGTGACGGCGCCGGTGCCGGTGGTGGAGCCCCTACGTCAGCTCAGTATCTCACACTTGCCACGGACGCGAGCCTGAGCGCTGAGCGAGTGCTCGTTCCCTCTACCGGACTCAAGGCGACCGACGGTGGCGCCAACGGCAACTACACGCTCACCGTGCATGACGGCACCTTCGCCGCCCTGACGGGTTCAAACTTCAGCGGCAACGTCACGTTCGCGTCACCTGCCGTGACAGCCACGAGCGTAGGCACTGACGTCTTCGTCTTCATGTCTGGCTCGTGCGGCCTCACGGGCTCAAGCATCAACACGCCAGCCACGCGCAAGGCTATCGTCTTTGGCGGCGACATCATGTTGTCGGGCACGTACGTTCACCAACGTCCGACGCAGGCGCCGAAGGCCTACTTCCTCCAACACAACTCACAGAGCGTGATCACCGCGGTCGGACCAACAACGGTCTTCCAATTGGAGAGCGTTCCGTCCGGTGCTTTCAAAGTGAGCGTTGAGGCTGCCGCTACGCACGCCACGCCGAGCTTGGGTGCGGGCGGGTTCAGCTGTTGGTCAGCCTTCGTCAACAACCTCGGCACGGTCACGCAGCTCGGAGCCATCGGAGGGGTCGCGACGGGCACGTTCGGCGGGTCAGGAGCCAGCGCGTGGGCCTTGGCCCTCGACGCCAGCGGCAACAAGGTGCGTCTGCTCATCTCAGGCTCGAGCGCGACCTCGACATGGGCCTGGTGGCTCACGGCCATTGGGAGCACGCCGTAAATGCTGCTCTCACGCCCGGTGCTGATCCAATACCCATCCTCAGCGTTTGACACGACGTCGCTCTCCTTGTCAGGCTACTGGCGCGCGCCGTACCCGGGCAGTACCGCGAACTGGAACGGTACGGCGAGTGCTGGCGCGTCGGGCGGTCGCAACATGACCGCAGCCAGCGGCGCGACGTTGAACGCGGGCTCGGCCGTCAACGGGTACTCGCCTGCTGACTTGAACGCGGTCAACACCGACTTCTTCACCACACCGGTCGCCAACAACGTGCTCATGACGTCGACAGCTTCAAGCGGTTGGTTCCTGATCAAGTCCACGTCCGCGCCAACAGCCTCAGGCACCGACTATGTCGACGGCAACTTGCTGAGCGACACCAGCAACGCGGAGACTACGTTTGGGCACGTGAGCGTGGGCGGCACGCCCAAGCTCATCGCCTGCTGCTACGACGGCGCGTTCAAGCGTGTGGAGACTAGTATGACCACCGGAGCGTGGCATTTAGCTCAGTGGAAGCACGACGGTGTCAACCTGAAGATCCGCGTCGACAACGGTTCGTGGGCGTCGATCGCGTGCGGGACGCTGTCGTTTCTTGCTCCGGGCACGATGACTGTTGGGTACGGCTACACGGGCTCCAAAAAGTACACCGGTCTCATCCTCGAGGTCGGCGTCTCCAACACCGCCCTCAGCGACGCCAGCTTCGACAACGTCCGCTCCTACTGCAACACTCGCTACGGTTTATCAGTATGACCAGTACATCAATCACGGTTCTCTACGTCTTTGACGATCAGCCTCACACGGTCCGCTGGCGCTGGAACGACGAAGGCACGAGCACCAAGCAAGTCGACGACGGTGACGCGGAGCCCGGTGAGAGCGTGGAGACAGCCCTCGAAACAATCCAGTCTCTCAAGCAGGCTGGCGCCATTTTCATCATGCGTTATTGAGAGTTTGAAATAGTTGGCATTACGGCGCTAAACGACTTCTGTTACTTTAGTGTTGTTCATTAAATTCGCCAAGCAGCTAACCTATAGACATCAGCGTGGATTACTCTGTCACAGGATCAGTCAAGGTCTTCGCGAATCCATCGGCTCGCGAAAAGGATGCCCATATTCCGTCAGTCTTCGTCGACACGACGAGCAAGGCGGAAACATTAGAGTCCATCCTTCGAGACCTTCGTCTGAAGGTTGCTGACGGAGGTGCAGACGTAGAGGCAGCGACGCAGCGTTACCTCGACATGGTGAACGCGACTCCGACTGCCGCAAAGAATTCGGCGGACATGGAGATCCTTCGCCATGTGCCGACGACGCAGTACACGATCAACACGGCAAAGAAGTTGTTCGTTCAGAACAACCTTATGCCGTACTTCCGAGCTCATCGTCCCACTTGTCATTGGGCGTACCCGAACTACCACAGCATCAACTTCTGCACGGGATCAGGTCTTCCAAATGGGTCAGCTTGGTTGTATCCAAACGTTCAAACTGCAACGCATCCTAGCGGTTGTTACTCGCCAACAGGGAGCTTTACCTTCGAGTTCTTCATCAACCCAAGGTATGGCTCAGAGAGAGGTGTTTTCAACGCAGGCACGATCCTTCATCTTTCGTCAACGTTTGCGTTGTCGCTTGTGTCTGGATCAGCAACAGGACCGGATGATGAGACTGAAGGCTTTCGTTTACTTCTTCAACTCAACTCGTCCACAGATGTTAATCCAAGCCAAGTGACGCCAGGTGTTGGAGCGAGTCAGTATGCTTATTTGAGTGATGACAATTCATTGTCACGAAACAATTGGCATCACGTTATCGTCACGTGGGGAACTAACAGAAACGACTCAGGCACTGGAAGTTTCTATATCGATGGAGAACGCCGCGGTACATTTGTGTACGATGAGCGTTCGATCTTGCCATCGAGCGACATGATGGATAGTCCTGGGGTTGCAGATGGATCTGGCGACGTAATTTTGGGCGATTACGTGCTTGGAGATGCACCTGAAGAAGAAGAAGACGCTGGCGGCGATCCACTCGGAGATCCCGACGTCATGGTGCTTGGGAATTACTACAGCGGCCACAACAGCAGCTCTGATTCCCTCATGTATTTCTTTGCAACGGACACAGCACAGCGAGAAGGCGTCTACTCGATGGATGACACGGCAGGCATCAACCACCCTGCCAACTACTCGTTCACGAACCAGCTTAACGCCGAACTTCACGATGTCAGTCTTCGCGAGGAATACATCACGAGAGCAAAGGCAGAAGCGCTCGGATCAACCTCACCACGTAAACCAGCGAAGTCGCCTGGAAGTTACTTGTTCTACGTTCCACCATTCTTCACGCCAGGCGCTCCTCTTCTAAAAGAGGTAGATGGTCAAGGTGGTCTGCTGATCTCGCCGTTCCACACTGTTGATGAGCCGAGCAAGCATCCCTTCTCCGCGCCGATGAGCTTTGGCGTGGCTGGCAAGTATAATTCGCTTGAGAACTTCACGCGGGACTTCGCGACAAATCGTTACGCTCGCTTGATCGATCTGACAGCCTCTCAGTTCCTCGACACGACTCCTGGAGCTCTCACAGCTAACGACTACCTGTATGCCACTGCTAGCGTGCGTTTACGTAACCTCAACGTGTTGCCTTGCGACGATGGGGACTTCCGTCCGAACTTCGAGATGGTCGCTCCGTTGGATCTGCGAGACGACCCACGGTTCGTTGACGATCTCGGCATCCCCGACTACTCCCTCATCTCGCTTCGCGGGATGGTGACAGGCTCGATCTACTCGAGTCTCTTCCATCAGACCGGAAGCATGTTCACCGACGTCGTGCGAGTTTTGCCTGAGTCAGGTTCCCTCTCACCTACGGCCGTACCAGCTGGCCTGTACGCTGTGCATCAGCGCACGCAAGACGCAACCTCGAACGAGGTTGCCTTCTTCGACATCAGCAACCTGTTCTACGGCGAGCGAATCAAGCCTGGGTCGTTCGTGATCACCGACCCTCGAGTGTCAGGCTCGTTCGGTCGCGTGTCCATCCGACTACAGGACGATGGGAACGGCGGCATCTTTCGTGCTGACGCCGGGACCAAGCGAGCGACGTGGAACCACGTTGGAAACATCTTCTACGAGGAAGGCATCGTCTTGGTGAAGAGTCCGGCTCTGCCTTTCTTCGGCCACGAGGGCTTCGACATCGAGTTCGAGGGTGAGAAGACGGTCAACGCGATGAAGCTGAACGTCTTGGTTGATGCGACCTCGTACAACACGTCGTCGAACCCGACGTGGACGAACATGATGTCAGCGTCGTTCGACGCGAACCGTGACCCCGACAACCAGAAGTTCGTGACGATCAGCGGTGTGAACTTCCACGACGAGAACCTCAACGTGGTGATGAGAGCGCAGTTGGCGCAGCCGATCGTGAAGCGTAGCGGAGACCGTTATTTGATAAGAGTGAAGTTCGACTGGTAGGCCATACCAAGGCAATACTTAGAAACATGATTAAAGAAATCGTGTTTCTTCCACGAAAGCCTGGCGCTCCTGGAAAACCGCCTCGTCAACACGTCCTCGAGTGCGATCATTGTCATGTGATCTTCGAGCGACCTTACGACCTCGAACGTACAAAGCAAGCAAGACACTTTTGCTCGTCGAGCTGCGTCTACGCTGGCCGTGCTGCTAGCCCTCTTCATGATCGCAAGACCACTAGACCATGCTCGCAGTGTAGCAAAGAGGTTACGCGCATGACTTCCTTCATGAAGAACAAGAAGGACATCTTCTGTGACCGCTCATGCTTCTCTGAGCATAAGAAGGTTCACCAGCATCCAAACGCTGTTGAAGCTCTCAAACGAACAGCGGCTGATCCTGCGTTTCGTGCGTTCATGAGCGAGCATGCGAAGAAGCGTATTGCTCGTGATGGGCATCCGATGTTAGGGCGGAAGCATTCTGAGGAATCGTTGGAGAAAATGCGAACGTCTCACGAAGGCAAACATGATGGCCCTCTAAACGGGATGCATGGTCGTAACCACATCGAGGAGGCCAAAGTGAAGATGTCTGATGCTCACACCAAACTAATGATCGCCGGCAAACGAGGATATGGAAGCAATGGTCATCTCAACGGCTGGCACACATCCACGAAGGGGAACGATGGGCAACCGATGTTCTACCGCTCATCGTGGGAACGAGACATGATGCTCTACCTGGATTCAAATGATGATGTGTCATCGTACGGGTACGAGTGCGTTCGCATCCCGTACTACGACATTGACAATCACAAACGGAACTACGTCCCTGACTTTCTTGTGACCTACTCTGACAGCCGTCGTGTCCTCATCGAGATCAAGCCGAAGCAGTTCCTCGACAACGAGAAGACGGTTCTCAAAGCTGAAGCCGCTCGAGTGTACTGTGCGGTCAACGGAATCGACACTTACGAAGTCCTCACGGGTGAAGACCTTCGTATTCGAAACATTCTCACGACTACCTAAAGACATGAAGCTCGAAGAAGCGATTCGTCAGATTGTAGTGGAGGAGCTGACTCGCTCACGAGTTCGCAAGGTGCTTGAAGCGTCTCGCGGACAGGTGGCTGGCAAGGTAGCTGCACGCAAGAAGGCGCGCCCCGATCTGTACTGCTCAAAGTGCTTGTGGATGACGGGCGGCGGCGATTGCCCACGTCACGGCGGACCGGAGTGGACGAAAGAGCGTGAAGCGGCTGCCTTGGCAAAGTCACGTGGCGACGGCGGCGAATCGACTGATTGAAGAAGCTTCGCAAGCGACGCAAAAGAGTCAGTCGCCGTGCGAAGCGTGGCGTTCACATCTCACCGAAATGTCTCTTGCCGATCAACTACAGGTCTGGGTGGGAGCTGAAGTTTGCGTTGTGGTTAGATGCTAACCCTCATGTCACCTCGTATCGCTACGAGCCGTACGCTGTTTCTTACGTGTCGAACGTCAAATCTGGGAAGATGCGCAAGTACTACCCCGACTTTGAGGTGACGATGGTGGATGGGTCTGTGAAGCTCGTCGAGATCAAGCCGAAGAAGAAGATGACGCAGCTGCGCAACATCAAGAAGTTCGCGGCAGCCTCCGCGATGTGTGCTCTCAAAGGGATGACGTTCCAGATCGTGACGGAGGTTGACTTGAAGGCTCTAGGATTGCTGTAGTGAGAGTGTTGGGTCTGGACATCAGTACCTCGGTAATCGGCTATTGCGTCGTGGAGAGCGACGACAAGTCCATCGTGGAGCTTGGGCATATCTCGTTGAAGAACGTAGAAGGTCTCTTCAATAAGGTGGATTTTGCAGTCCCGAAGATCGCTGCTCTCATGGTCGGTCTCTCTGTCTCAAAAGTCTACGTCGAGGAAGCCGTTATGATGTTTTCGGCTGGAATGTCTTCCGCGCAGACGATCTTGACTCTTGCAAAATTCAACGCTCTTGTCTCGTATCACGTTCGCAATCAGCTCGGAGACGCGAACATCGTGTGGGTGAAGCCAAATGAGGCTCGGAAGACGTGTGGCATCCAACTCACGACAAAGAAAAAGGCTGGAGTTGGACAAAAAGAGCAAACATTTCAGCAGCTGACGGCTCCAAATGGTCTGCTATCACACGTGAAGTGGGATATGACGAAGACGAACAAGGTGAAGCCAGAGTCGTATGATCGCGCAGATGCGTTCGTGGTCGCGTACCATGGCGCTGTCAAAGCGCGTTGAATGCTGACAACTTCCCAGAAGTTCGAACTCCTCGTAAAACTGTTAGGTCCAGGCGACATCGATCGCCGTGCGACGAACGCGCAGTTCTGGTGTCCATTCTGCAAACATCCCGATCCGAAGAAGCGTAAGCTCGCTGTCAGAGTTGATGACGGCATCGTTCACTGTTGGGTGTGCAACTGGTCAGCCAGAAGCCCGCTCAGACTCGCACCGGTGCTCGGAGCATCGTCTGAACTTCGTGAGAAGTTGCGTGAGGCTTACGGAGACGTTGGCCCCATTGTCGATGACGAACCAGTTGAAGAGGAGACTGTCGCCGAACTGCCTTCTGACTTCACGTTGGTCTGTGACGAGATCGACCGTGGGGTGAGACACCCTGACAAACTTGCAGCCATTCGATATCTGGAGAAGCGTGGTGTGACGTACAACGCAGCCAAGTACTTTCGACTTGGACTATCGAACGAGTCCATCTTCCGGCGACGTGTTGTCTTCCCATCGTTCGACGGCGATGGCAACCTGAACTACGTTACAGCTCGTGCTGTTGACGATGAGACGACGTTCAAGTACTTCAACACACGATGTCAACGTTCATCGCTCGTGTTCAACGAGGTGGACGTTGCGTGGGACCGCGAGCTTGTTCTCGTGGAGGGACCATTCGATCTGCTCGCCTGTAACAGCATGAACGCAGTCCCGATGCTTGGCTCGTGGCTCGACGAGAACTACCTGCTGTTCAATCGCATCGTCGCGAACCGCACGCCTGTCGTTCTCGCGTTCGACCCCGACGCGACAAAGAAGCAGGAGAAGGTCGCGAAGCGCCTGCTCCAGTACGAGATCCCGGTGAAGACCGTCGATTGGGCCGGTCATTCAGAGGATTCTGATCCTGCGAAGGTTGGGTCTGAGACGTTCAAACGCATGGTAAAGAACGCTTCTCGTTACGATGAGAGCTCAGCATTCCGCTCGAAGCTTGGCAGAGCGTTAGATTCAGTCAGGTTGTTCTGATGCGCATAGCTCACCTTGCCGACATCCATGTTCGTGGTTTGACTCGACATGATGAGATTCGAAGTGTCGTTGGTGCTTTCTGCGAGTCGGCGAGAGCGAAACAAGTCGACCACATCGTCATCGCTGGCGACATCTTCCACACGAAGACCACAGGAATTTCACCTGAGTCTATCGAGTTGCTCACATGGATGTTTCGCGCCATGGCCGAGGTTGCACGCGTTCACGTAACACTCGGTAATCACGATGGCGCGCTGACGAATCTCACACGGCAGGATGCCATCTCGCCGATCATCGAGGCTATCAGCGACCCACGCATCACACTGTACAAGCAGAGCGGGACGTACATGATCGCTGGTGGCGTTTGGTTGAGCGTGTACAGTCTCTTCGACAAGGAGGGTTGGGACAAGGTGAAGCCTGTCACAGGTAGCATGTCTGATCGCGCTGACTACAACATCGCTGTCTATCACGGCTCGGTTGGGGGTGCGGTATCGGAAGATGGTTGGGTCCTGAAGGCTGAGACCACCGTGCAGTTCTTCGAGGATATGGGTTACGACCTTGTGCTGCTTGGCGACATTCACAAGCAGCAACATCTCGGGTACAGGGAGTTTGACGAATGAAGAAGCTTGTGCCGTGGATATCGTACCCAGGAAGCCTTCTCCAGAACACCTACGCCGAAGACCTCGAGCATGGTTATCTCGTTTGGGACGTTGACCTTGAAAAGAAGAAACATACTGTTGACTTCGTAGAGCTGCCTAACCCTCGTCCGTTTGTGACCGTCGAATGGGCAGGGAGTGTTGACGCCACGTACGAGTCGGCCTCCACATGGCCTGAGATGAGTCGCTTCCGAGTGCGCTCAGCCTACGCGTTGCCTGCCTCCGACGCAGCCCATCTCAGCGCTCGTCTTCGCAAGGAGAAGCAGGCTACCGAGATCATCTTCAAGTCAAACGATGACGAATCAGCCAAGAAGTTCGCCTCAGCGAGCCTGGGCGTCGATGTTCGTTCTTTTGACGCCGTCGAAGGCATGCTTCGCGAGTACTACTCCAACGAGGAGCTTGACGACGCGTCATGGGACGGCATGCACGACGTTCTTGAATCGGCGCATTCTCGCGTCATGCAAGAGGATGACACGTCACGAGGCACTGTCTGGACTATACGCAGCCTCGAGTGGGACAACTTGTACGGCTACGGCGCGGGCAATCGGATCGACTTCGAAGATAAGAGTGGCATCGTCGGCATCTTCGGGCCCAACGCGATTGGGAAGTCCTCGATCGTCGGCACGTTCATGTACACGATCTTCAACACGTCCGATCGCGACATGAGCAAGAACGCCCACATCGTCAATTCACGGAAGAAGTCAGGGTTCGGTCGCGCCATTGTCAGCGCGGGCGGCTCGGGTTACGAGATCGAACGAAAGTCTGAGAAGGTCGTCTCACGCGGTCTGCTCACGGCGAACACCTCGCTCACGTTCAAGCAGCTTGATGGAGACGGAGTGGACCTGACCGGTGACCTCAGGCCGGACACCGAGAAGAACATCCGTAAGGTGCTCGGCACGCATGAGGATTTCGTCGTGACGGGTGGATCTGTACAGGACGACGTTGCACGCTTCCTGCGTGAAGGCCCTTCGCAGCGAAAAGCTATCCTGTCTCGCTTCCTTGGCATCGACGTCTTCGAGAAATTGTACGCGCTCCTGAACAGTGAGCTCAGTGAGGTGAAGAGCAAACTGAAGAACGTTGCCACGCGTGACTCGCTGCTCGCGGCAGTGAAGCTCATCGAGGAGGAGCAGGCTTCAACAAGACAAGAGATCCTCGATCTCGAGGCCAAGAAAGTGACCGTCGACGCGGCACGTTCTGAAGCGTACGCTGAGATGCAGAACCTCGTCAAACAGGTTGAGATCCGCAAGAAGGTCATTGAGAAGAATCATCTCATCAAGGAGTCGTTGCAGCTCGTAAAAGACTACGAGACCGCCATGGCCCCTGTGCGTGGTGGCGCCGAGGTGTACGGTGCGAAGATCAAAGAGGCCGAAGCGAAGCTCACCATGTGCCTGACGTGGGACGAGATGGACGCTCGCCGGAAGCAGATCGGCGACGCTAAGCTCGCGTTGCAGGAGATCCGTTCCGAGATTGATACACGAATGTCTGAGATCGAGCGGTCGAAGAAGATTGCTCTGAAACTACTCGATGTTCCGTGCGGAGATCAGTTCCCATCCTGTGTCTACATCAAGGACGCTCACGAAGAGAAAGCACGGGTAGGTGCGCTCGAAAAGGAGCTGAGCAAGGTTGTCGAGAAGCACAGTGTCGCTGTCGAAGCGATGTTCGAGCTCGGCGAAGATGATTTGAATGCAGCCAGGAAGGCTCGCAAAGACCTTGAGACCGATATTGAGGGATGGAACCGCGTCATCCGCGAGCAGAAGATCAAGCTGAAGTCACTTCAAGACAAGCAGGATAAAGCTCGGGCCGATGCAGCGAAGTACACGACTATCTCACTTGACGACAGTGATGTCGAGCAACAGCATGTTATCGCCGTTGATGCTTACAAGCGTCTGACGCAGGAACTTACCACACTTGAATCGCAGCTGAAGACGCATTCAAGCAACCTCGGCAAGCTCGAGGCAAACCTGACGAAGACCAAGACTGACCTCGAGCAGCGTGTCTCGCTCGAGCGACAGATGCGCATTCGTGAGCTCCTCGTCAACGCGTTCTCGCGTCGTGGCATCCCTAACGTCGTGCTCGGGCGACTGCTTCCTGTTGTGAACGACGAGATGAGCAAGATCCTGGACGGGGTCACGAACTTCAATGTCACGCTCGTCGCTGATGATGCAACGAACGCTCTTGACATCTTCATCGACGATGGTGGATCCACAAGGGAGAGCGTTCGACCGCTCGAGCTGGGTTCGGGCATGGAACGGATGATGGCCTCCCTCGCGCTCAGAGTGGCTCTCAGCAACCTCACAACCCTGCCGAAGACGGACTTCATGATCATCGACGAGGGTTTCGGGTCACTCGACCCCACCAACGCGGTCGCTTGCGTGTCCCTTCTCAGGTCGATCAAACGCTTCTTCCGATTTGTGCTTATCATCAGTCACGTGGACATCATCAAGGATGCAGTGGACTGTCACATTGATGTGATCAGCGGCTCTGATGGAGCCTCGGTGAACGCTTGATTCGCGAATGGAAGAGAAAGGGCAACCCTTCAGATCGACCACCGCTCTTTTGTTCGAAGTGCAACCGTTGCATGTACACTAAAGAAGATGTTCGTTCTCGCACGGATCGAGGGTATTGCGCAAGATGTTCGGAGACCTCAATCGTTTCTGAACATCAAGCCGACGTGATTAGCATCGTTCTTGGCGAGGGCGCCTAACTACTGGTTAGGAACATGGCTGAGAAGAACATCGATCTGAACGCACTCGGACAGGCTATGGACACGACGTTCACGCGTTCGAGCGCGTCGTCCGGCCCAGTTCTCAACACACACTCTGTCAAGGCGGGTTTTGTCTCTGGCGAGAAACTAAAGCTCAAAGTTGTCTACACGACGATTGTGAACATGGTTCGAGACCGTGAACTAGCAGAGTCAAAGGCATCTTACGAGAAGGAGGGTGATTCTTACATTGACGCTGCTTCGAAGCAGATCGTGAAGGATTACAAGGATCTTGCTGAGGGATCCATCAAGCTTGAACGAGTCGATGTTGGAACTTCTATTGAGATCGTCGACCTAAATGTTCACAACCAGAAACGCACCGCTCTGTTCCGTCGGATCGCATTCTTTGACGTGAAGTAGACCTTATGCCTGCCTCTTTCGGCAATGGGCGACGTCAGCCAGTAGAGAAGTTCGCGCCAACACTAGCTCAGGTTGAGGAGCTTAAGCGTTGCGCTAAGGATCCGATCTACTTCGCGAACAAGTATTGTAAGATACAGCACCCAAATCGTGGCACGTTGCCTCTGAAGACTTACCCGTTTCAGGACAAGTGTTTGCGAGCATTCCAAAAACATGTCTTCAATATCGTTCTGAAGTCGCGTCAGCTTGGCTTGTCGACGATTAGCGCAGCTTACTCGGTGTGGATGACACTTTTCAAGCGTGACAAGAACATCCTTGTCATTGCTACAAAGTTGTCAACAGCGAAGAACTTCATTCGCAAGGTCGTGAAGATTTTGGACTGTCTTCCACCTTGGATGAGAATTTGTGATTACGACAAAAGCCAACAAGAAGTTCGCTTCGAGAATGGTTCACAGATCAAAGCCGTTCCCACAACTGAAGATGCCGGTCGTTCAGAAGCGTTGTCGCTGCTCATCATTGATGAGGCAGCGTTCGTTCGCAACTTTGAGGAGATTTGGGCTGCTCTTTTCCCAACTTTGTCGGAAGGCGGTGGCGCTATCGTTTTATCAACTCCTAATGGTGTCGGCGGTCAGTATTATGACCTGTGGATGGGAGCTGAGACAAACGGATTTGATGAGGACGCTGTAGGCGAGAACGGATTTCACCCCATCAGACTGCCATGGGACGTTCATCCTGAACACGGAGAGGAGTACTTTGACGCAACGTCAAAGAAGCTCGGGCCACGTAAGACCGCGCAAGAACTTCTTTGTGACTTCCTCTCATCTGGTGAGACATTTCTAAAGAGTGCAACCATGTCCTGGATCAATCAGGAACAGAGAGCCCCAATCTCACGTGAGGGTCCTGAGAACGCTGTTTGGATCTGGGCAGAGCCGATGAAGGGGCACAAGTACCTCATTGGCGCAGACGTAGCTCGAGGCGACGCTAAAGACAGTTCGACATTTGTGGTCGTTGACATGACTGTCGGCGAGATTGTTGCCGAGTATCAAGGCAAAATCTACCCTGATGGAATGGCCGAAATCCTCAACGATTACGGGCGCAAGTATAATAACGCGCTGGTGGCAGTTGAGGCGAACACGTTTGGCAGTCACACGCTCATCGATCTGAAGAAGCTCGGATACCCGAACATCTTCTACCGAACGGCTCCTAAAAACTCTATCGAGATGTATTACGCAGGGCCAAAGGATAAGGCAGGATTCGACACGCAAACTGCCTCGCGAATGGAGGCTTTGGTTCGTTTTGAAGACAGCATGCGATGTCATGTCTTGACACCACGTTCGAATCGTTTCTACGAGGAAGCACAATCTTTTGTATGGCTAGATGAGAAACCCCAAGCAAAAAAGAACAAGCATGATGATTTGATCATGGCAACAGCCATCGCTTGTTGGGTGTACAGAACTCATTTCGAGAACTACCGTTTGAGTTGCAAGACGAACAATGGGCACAGCAGCGCTGGTGATATTCCTCTCTTCATGTACATGTCAAAGACAACGAAGGCGTACAACGGGATCCACGCGCGGAATGCTATTTCAACGACGTCAAATGCCCGTATCAAACAAGATATCGCCACTACGCAAGAAAAAGCAAAACAAATGGCGAATCTTAGCAAAGAAGACGAACAGCTAAAGTGGCTGCTCAGTTGACCCGATAGTTGACAGATAGTTACACGGCGAAGCCATGGCATACAACCTTGCACCCGATGAATTGAATGAACTGCGTCGCAGGGTCCGCGCCTGCCTCAAGGAGTACACGGATGGAGCTTCAGCTCCGACTCCTAAGGTTGCCGTTGGTGATCCAAAAGCTGCAGATGTGATGCCCGACGCCACTCCGCCTGAGCCTACGCTCAAGGTATCCATCAAGCCCGACGCGTCGATCCAATCGACGGTTGTGGATGTTACCAAAGCGGCTGCGTACGGTCTTGAACGTCTTGAGCTGTTGAAGAAGCGCGACTTCCCAACACACAAATCGGCGAACGCGGTTAGTACTGCTCTTGATGCACTTGAGATGATCTTTCAGGATATGCTCAAGAATCCGATGGGTTATCTCGACGAGGATCCTTCTGAGAAGGTTGCTGAGTATGAGAATGCGCTTGATTCTGAAGAAGCGCTTCTCAACAAGTCGACTTCCCTCTGAGCCGGCGTATCTTCTTGGCTTAGAGGAACATGCCCGAACAAAAGAGCACTCTTTTTCAACAGCTCACCCGCCTATTCAAGGGTTCGGGACCGCTAGTAAAGCGCAAGATCAAGTCGGTCAATACGCGTGTTGCGCGACCTGATCCAACTGGCGTGAGCAGTGCTTTGCTGTTGTCAAAGACAGCGGCTGGGTTCAATGCTGCGATCGCGGGTGGTGGCGCGTACAGTCATCAAGAGCGTACGGCACGTCTGCAAGATTACAACGAGATGGACGCGTACGCGCTTGTCAATGCTGCGTTGGACATTTACGCTGACGAGGCAGTTGCACAAGACGCAAACGGTCGCTCGCTTCACATCCATTCAGACAAGCCAGCTATCAAGGAAAGCCTTGAGGAGTTGTTTTACAACACGATCAACGCCGAGTTCAACATTCGACCGTGGACGCGAAATCTTTGCAAGTACGGAGACTTCTACCTTTACATCGACGTCTCGCCTGAATACGGTGTCATCAACGTATCACCGATCGCTGTGAATGAGCTTGTTCGCGAGGAGGGGTACGACCCGAAGGATCCATTTGCGTTTCGATTCCGTTGGACGAACCTTGGTAACCGAGTGCTTGAGAACTGGGAGGTTGCTCACTTCCGTCTCCTTGGTAACGACATGTTCCTTCCTTACGGCTCGTCAATGATTGATGGCGCACGCAGAGCCTGGCGACAGCTCGTCATGATCGAGGATGCGATGCTCGTGTATCGCGTCACTCGTGCGGTTGATCGTCGTGTGTTCTACGTTGATGTCGGCGGCGTTCCACCCGATGAGATCGGGAATTACATGGAGCAGGCAAAAGGCTCCATTCGTAGTCAAGGCGTTGTTGATAGAGAGACTGGTCGTATGGATATGCGATACGCACCAGTCTCGATTGAGGAAGATTTCTGGATCGCGACCCGCGGTGGTGAAGGTGGAACGAAGATCGATACTTTGCCTGCAGGACAGAACGCAGCACATGTTGAAGATGTTGAGTACATCAAGAAGCAGCTCATTGCTGCTCTAAAGGTGCCTTCAGCATATCTTGGATATAACGACGCAATTCCGGGTTCCTCGGGTCTTGCGCAGGTTGATATTCGTTTCTCGCGAACTGTTAATATGATCCAGCGTACACTGGTCAGCGAGCTTAACAAGATCGCGATGATACATCTTTATGCGGCTGGTTTCCGTGGAGATGATCTGACGAACTTTGAGATTCGTCTAAGCAATCCATCGACCATCGCGCAGCAGCAGAAGCTTGATCTTATGCGACTTCGCTTCGAGATCGCTGGCACTGCTCCTATGAACGGCGAGACGCCACTGATGAGCGAGCGTTGGATGTTCAAGAATGTCATCGGCCTCAATGATCAAGAGATATTGCAAATTCGTAGAGAACGTCTAGAGGATGTACGCGCGAAAGGAGCGCTCGAGGCAGCCGGCGCTCTCTCTGGTGCAGGTGATGCAGGTGGAGACGAGGCGCCTGATGTAGGTGGAGAACCTTCTGCAACTGAAGCGCCAGGTCTAGAGACGGCTGCTGATGACAATCGTGGTCAAGGCGACGTTATCTCTGGACTGAAGGAAGACGACGCACCTGTCAAGATTGCCCCAGCTCTCAAGAACACTTTGTACAACCGTCGAAGAAATCAGCGTCGCAAGTCACTATTTCCAACGATCAACGATCGAGCTGTTTCAGGCGCGACTGCTGTTCCATCGCTTCCTGAGACGAAACAGAACCTTCGTGAAGCCTTCGAGGATCTTTACGAGGATACTGTAACCGAGTCGCATGAGAGTGTTGCTGATGGCGCGGATCCAAACAAGATGCACGTCTCGGTGAAGCCAATGTTCGGGCTAGCAGAGTTGAGCATGCTGCATCGATACGCGGAGATGAAAAAGCAAGATGGTCCCAAGTCTGAGGATTGGAAAACGCAAAACACGGCAAAGGTGCTTGTAGAAAACTACAAGTCTAGGCCTCGAGTTGATGAGCAAGAAGATCCACATGATTTCGAGTTATACATCGTCAACGATGGTGACGAGAAGGTCACTACTTAACGGTGCTCATGAGCGCGCGACGACCTAATAAAAAACGCAACGCATTGCTTGTGTTCGAGTTCCTGACAAAGGAAGCCTCGCGCCGCGTCGTTGCTGGCGATAACGACGGTGCAGGCCGCGTCATCTCGCTTATCAAAGAAGCATACGCCACCGGGACGGAGTTGCATCGCGAGCTGCGTTTGGCTCGTTCGTTGTACGTCACAAAGGTGTCTTCTCCTGCGGTTGCTGCTCACATTCTCACCGAGGCTCGCAGCGCTTCAAAAAGCCTAGACGTTCGTCGGCTCGATTCAGAGAAAACAAATCTGATCGCTCGCATTGAACGTGATCTTGATCAGAGCGGAACGTTGTACGAGGAGCAGCATACAGATTATCGCTTGCTCGCGACGATTGGTACGCTCCTGTCTGATTGGCGCGCGGGCAGCGATGACCTTCAGCGTATCGCAGAGTATGAGGACCATTTGATGGAGCACCTCACGACTCCTATCACGGTCTCTGTTGTCGAAGAGGATCCAAGCGACAAGATGAGTGTCGGCGAGCGACGTGCTCTCATCGCCATCATGTCACGTAAACTTGAGGAAAAGTGGGGTCGCTCGCTCACCAAGGATCAGAAGTCGTTACTGCGTGAGTATGTTCTCGCGAAGAATGTTTCAACGCTTCTCGAACGCATCCGCTCGATCCAGTCAGAAGCGATCAAGTGTTTAGACACGTGTCGCACCATGGCCGAGAAAACGGATTACTTCGTTGGCCGTGTTGAGGAGTCGAAAAAGACGATCGTTGGTCATGTCATCAACGAGGTCAACGACGAGACAGTGGGTCTCGGCCTCCTGTACCTTAAACTCATTGCCGAGACAACCGAAGAGGACTCGCGATGAACGAGAAAAAGCTGCTTACCACGTTCGAGTCTTTGGTGCTCGACATCAACACGATCAAGGAAAACCGTGAGATCAACGGTGGTCACATCGTCTTGAAAGGTATCATGCAACGCGCCGACGCTGTCAACCAGAACGGTCGCATCTACCCTCGCACGATCCTCGAGCGTGAGGTTGAAAATTATCAGAAGTTCGTTCGCGAGAGTCGTGCGCTCGGAGAGCTTGATCATCCGACCGCGAGTGTTGTAAACCTCCAGAACGCTTCTCACCTTGTCACGGAGATTCGCTGGGAAGGTGACGCTGTTGTTGGCGCCATCAGACTTCTCAACACTCCGATGGGGAAGATCGCTCAAAACCTCGTCGAAGACGGTGTGAAGCTAGGGATCTCCAGTCGTGGTGTCGGATCGACTCGCCAAAATGGCGATTACGACATGGTTGAAGACGATTTCATGTTGCTTTGTTTTGATCTTGTCAGTGAGCCGTCGACTTCGGGAGCATTTATGCTCAAGGAAGGTCGTGTGGCTGATCCACGCGCTCACATGAACAAGACCGATCGCATCGATCGCGTCTTGACTGACATCCTCCGATACAAGAAATAATGCGAACTAAAAATTTTTCGCGCGGCCGCGGGCAGGTACCGCGGAAGGCACGAATTTATCTTGACATGACGCCTCGACAAGCAACATTCTTGGAGATGTTGAGAGACATGGGGTATGAGGACAAGGACATCTTGTTCCGACCAACTAACATGCGAATTCTGCTCAAGGATGATGAACGTGCGGTTTGTCGCGCGTACACTCCGACTTTCTTTGTCGTGCCTGAGTCAACGTTCTACGACGTCGATGGACATCTGTCGCCAAACCAAGAAGTCAGACTAACTGAAATCTGCCAGCGTGATGGTTACACCTTGCGTGTCGTCACTGAGGCAGACTTGCCACTAAACGAGTACCTAGACACCGAGGTAGTCTCGTCGCATGAGTCTTAATAACCCCCGTCCTGGGTTCAACGCCGCGGCTGAGTACATGACCGCGGGTATTCCACACGTCGTGAGCGGCACCGTGACATCATCTCCGATAGTCATCGAGTTTCCCTATGTCACTCGCGCCATCACGGTCACCAACAACACAGCTGCTGGCACTGTACTGGAAGTTGGGTTCACGCAGAATGGTGTCAATCTGACTAATCGCTTTCCGCTTGATGGAAAGCAGATCGTTCGTTTTGAGGTTCGCGTACGGGACCTATGGCTTCGCGCAGAAGCTGCCAGTGTCAGTTACGGCGTGCTAGCTGAGCTCACTCCAATCGAACGAAGTAACATGCTGCCTTTGACCGGATCAATCAATACATCCACGTACGCAGGTCAGCTAGCAGCGACGGGGTCGATCGTCTTCCCGGGTGTTGGTTGATTGTATTTCAACTTGACCGTTAAAACGAGAGCTACATTTAGGCATCGTGAAAATTGGTAAATCGGAGCTGAAAGCTCTCATCAAGGAATGTCTCGTCGAACTCCTGGCTGAAGGGCTTGGATCAAATCTAGTTGAGAGCGTGAATGTGAAACATCACGGCCCTCGTAACCGTGATGGTGAGCCAGTGCCTGGTCAAATGCGTGTTGCTGCACGCTCGATCGTTGATCCACTTGCTGGACGTCGACGTGCGTTAGACGAAACCCGCGTCGCGCCAATACCTCAAAAGACTCCGACATCCATCCCTGCGAACGTTGCTGCGCTCACACGTGATCCTGTCATGGCAGCGATCTTTGCGGATACTGCGCAGACGACTCTCGTCGAACAGGCTAACTCTCGTCCCGGGGACGCGGCTTCTCAAGCAGCGTCGCGCGTGGATCCGACGCAGCTGTTCGACGAGAAACAGATCGACAAATGGAATGAAGCAGCGTTCAAGCCAGCGCGTCCTGGTGGACTTCTTAGTCCCACTCTTCCAGCTGACTTCCTCAACGACTTGCTAAAGGGTGGTTGAGCGTTCGTAAGAACGAATTGAAGCGTGACTCTCGGATGTTTCGCGAAGGTCACTAGTTAACACGCGAGGTACACAGACCCAATGAAGATTCGTTACAGCCAGCTCAAGCAGATTGTTGTCGAGGAGATGAAGAACCTCGGCCTCCTCCCTCTCGCCGAAGGCGAGAAGAAGGGTAGTCTCAAGTCGGTCGACAGCGTCAAGGCCAAGGAGATTGAGCCTGGTGACGAGGATCAGCTTGAGAAGGACATTGATGTCCTCAAGGCTCTCAAGATCAAGGAAGCAAAGCTTCTGAAGGCTCTCGGCGAGACGCGTTCGCAGATGCGACGCACCGTCAAGGGTCAGTGAGCTAAGAAAGGAATCACGTCGTGGCAGGACAGGCAAAGTACACAAACTACGCGCCCGTCCAGAAGGACCTTACTTCTGGCGGATCGACGCCGCCCCACCTGGGCAAGGCGAATTACACCTTGCTCAACACGTTGTTCGGGACACGTCCCGACGTGATTCCGCTCACCAATGATCCGGCTGCTCTCAAGCCGATCATGACGCGAGCGAACACGTTGCTCAACCCCGCAAAGGCTGATGCAGATCCCGTGTGGTTTCCCAAGGGTGTTTACCTCAACTTCCAGAATCCAGACCCGTCAATGCAGGCACCGGACGTCCCGAACATCGACGTCACGAAGCTTGGCCCTGGCGGACCGGCTAGCCCGTACTTCCCGAACCTGACGTCTACAGACACAAGCGGCGCGGGCAGCACGGATCCTGTTGTGGCACTCCCACTTGGGGTGAACGACGTCGACCCGACGCTCGTTATTGGTTCGGACAACGGCACGGCCGTCCCGTCCACCACAGCGTTGAACATGTTCCAGGGCAATCAGCTTCCCAATTCGTTGCTCCCTGGTTTCCGTCCTGGCAGGACGCTCCCTGAAAGGTGATCGAAGTGTCGACCAAGAACGTTTACGAAGAGGCAATCGCTGATGTCAAGAAGCTGAAGGAGATCGCTGAGAAGCGAGCTCGCGATGCTGTCTTGGCGAAGGTTGAACCTCAACTGAAGAAGCTTGTTGAACAACAGTTATTTGACGAGGCAGACGACGAGGATCTCGATGAGGCTTCGACGGCCAGTTCTGCACCAGGTGCGATGGTTGACAATGACGCCGTTGAGGATGCAGACGAGACTCAGTACGAAGTTGCTGAGGGCGTCAATGCTGGTCTCGCTGAACTCGCTGATTTCACGCGTCCTGTGAGCGATGATCGCTTCGTCGCCTCCGTGTACCGCGTTTCTGAAGACGTTCAGCGTCTTCTGACTGCGGATCGTAAAGAAAAACTCACTACTTTGTTCTCTTCTAAGGTGGAAGAGGCAATCTCGAAACTTGAAGATATGTACGCTTACCTGAGGGAGTCCTACGTCGGCGACGACAAGAAACTTCTTGAGGTTAAGCTGGAAAAAGGTTACGGCTTAGTTAACGCCGTCAAGGAGTCAACGATGAAGATGCGTGATTTGCTGAAAGAGGAAGATCTCACCGTCAAGATCAACAATCTTCCTGATGGGGTCGATCCTGACGCGATCACGATCGACGTCGTTCAGGACGACGCTGCCCCCGGTGCCGATGCTGACGCACTGCCTGCCCCAGCTGCGGATCCCGCGGCTGCTGCTGCTCCTCCCGTTCCGACCGCCGAAGGCGACGAGGGCGACGAGGAGGATGAGGTCCTTGAGATCTCTGAGGCTGACCTGAAGGCCGAGCTCGCTCGTCTTCGTAGCCTTGCTGAGGGCGACGCTGCTCCGCCTGCGACCAAGGGTCACGGCGCTGATGGCTCGCTTGATGATTTCGGCGACGCGGACAGCGAAGGCCATCCTGGCCCGAAGGGCACCGCGGATGGCGACATCGACGACATCTCCGAGGGTGATGTCAAGCTCGAGTCTGCTCGCAAGCGTCTCGCACGCGCCGCGAAGCGTCTCTCTGAGGCGCGTGGCAACGAGCGCGAGGACTTCGCACGCGCAATGTATCAGAGCGCTGTGAAGGCATACCGTCAGGCCCGCGGGACTCTCTCTGAGTCGAAGGCCACCAAGAAGGTTTCCGCTCCCGCCGTCACGAATACGGCGACGAGCAAGAAGCTCGCAGAGGCTGACTCCAAGGTCGCTACGCTGACCAAGGAGCTGGACGAGGCGAAGCTTCTCAACGCCAAACTGATCCACGCGAATAAACTCTTGAGGATCGAGGGCCTCACCAAGGCGCAGCAAGCCATGGTGATCGACCGGCTCGACGAAGCCCAGAGTTTGCGAGAGGTGCGGCTCATCAGCGAGAACATCAAAGCTGTCCTCGCTGGCAGCAAGGGCTCGGTCAACGAGTCCGTTACGCGGCGCCCTTCGGGCTCCGCTTCCCGTCCGAGCAAGTCTGGCGCGGCGTCTGCTGAGCCCCTCACCGAGGGTCTCGAGACGGCACGGTGGGCGACGCTCGCGGGCCTCAAGTGATCCAATAGACGTTGTGACAGGAGTTTTACGATGAAGAATTTTGATAAGAGCGTGCTGTTCGAGGGCATCCGCGAGCGGCACATGGGTACTGAGCGCAAGCGCTTGGTCGAGAAGTGGGCCAGGACCGGCCTTCTCCGTGGTCTTGACGGCCAGCGCCGCGAGGACATGGGTCAGCTCCTGGAGAACCAGGCTGCTCAGCTCCTGCGTGAGTCGAACAGCCTCACCACGGGCGGCGGATCGATGACCAACAGCGGTCAGATCCAGGGCTTCTCGACGATCGCCTTCCCGATCGTTCGCCGCGTGTTCGGCGGGCTCGTCTCGAACGAGCTCGTGAGCGTGCAGCCGATGAGCCTCCCCGCTGGCCTCATCTTCTATCTCGACTACACGTACGGCAGCAACCAGGGCGGCGACGCGGGCGCGACTCTGTCGAGCGCGGCGACGCAGACCACGTACACGCGTGGCCAGTCGATCTACAACAACCCCGTCGGCAAGGGTGTTCGCTCCGGTTCAGTTGAGGCTGGCGGCGCGTACGACCTCGTCGGCTCGGGCTACTCGAAGGTTCACCAGCAGACCGGTGAGCTCTCGATGTCGAACGACCTCGTCGGCGCCTTCACTGGCGCGGCGAACGCATGGACCGTCGGCGGCCGCGTCCAGACGGTGGGCTCGTTCACCGGCTCGAACGCTCGCTTCGTCGGCTTCGATCCTCAGGTCGAGGCAGACCTCGCTAACAACGCCCTGGACTACTGCTTCGCCCACGTTCCTGTCGCGCAGTTTGCGACGAACGTCGCGAACGGTGACCTCCTCGCTGTCGATCAGATCGCGGTCTTCGGTTTCGGCGCCAGCAACGGCGGCGGCACCGGCGCGTGGGGTGCGAACTACCAGGCTGGCACGGGCGTCCTGAACCTCCGTCGTCACAACAAGCGCGGCAACTGGAACGGCACCACGTTCACGCCGAACGCGCTCGCCGGTGACCACATTCAGTTCGTGCTCAAGCTGTCCAACGCTGGTGCGATCCCCTCGGGCACCGCGAACTTCAAGGTGACGGCCTCGGTCGCCCTTGCTGACCAGCTCTCAGTTGACAGCTCCTCTGGCGCGACGCTCACGCTGCCCTCGTTCGAGACCGACTTCGGCTCGAGCCCCTCGGCCGCGATCCCCGAGATCGACATCAAGATCGAGTCGATCGCGATCACCGCTGAGAGCCGCAAGCTCAAGGCGAAGTGGAGCCCCGAGCTCGCTCAGGACCTGAACGCGTACCACTCGATGGACGCTGAGGTCGAGCTCACCCAGATCCTCTCGCAGCAGATCGCCCTCGAGATCGACCGCGAGGTCCTCGTCGACCTGCTCACGCAGGCGTCGGGCGCGA
>JACCDR010279696.1_pt1 | contig 108564 bp, 88 predicted proteins | sample 7446431 | NCBI WGS metagenome assembly JACCDR01 (sample SAMN15323443, study PRJNA562643) | freshwater metagenome | isolation source: river surface water | place: USA:Blue River Watershed | collected 2017-08-17
ATGGGCACCTGGTATCCAATGGGTGGCATGCATGAAATTGTAAAGGCAATGGTAAGCCTAGCAGAAGAGAAAGGTGTAAAGTTTCGCTATAACGAGGAAGTACAACAAGTTACCATCAACAACCAGACACTCACACAGGTGTGTACGCAACAAGCCTGCTACCACACAGATGTGGTGATTGCAGGAGCCGACTATCACCACATGGAAGCGGATCTGCTAGGCACTGACTACCGAAACTATTCCGAAAAGTACTGGCAAAGCCGCACCATGGCTCCGTCTTCTCTGCTGTTTTACCTGGGTATCAATACACGTGTCAATCGGCTGACACACCACAACCTGTTCTTTGACGAAGACTTTACGCTGCATGCCCATGAAATTTATACAGAACCCCAATGGCCTTCCAAACCTTTGTTCTATGTATCTGCGCCATCTAAAACCGATCCATCTGTAGCTCCAGAAGGCTGTGAAAATTTGTTTGTGCTTATCCCTGTAGCCCCAGGCCTAGAAGATACAGATGCCATACGAGAAAAATACTATCACCAAGTGATGGAACGTCTGGAAAAATATACCGGGCAAAACATTCGGGATGCAGTGGTCTACAAACGTAGCTATGCCCATGCCGACTTTGAGGCAGACTATCATGCCTTTCGGGGCAATGCCTATGGTCTGGCTAATACACTCATGCAAACAGCTTTTTTGAAGCCAAGTCTGCAAAACAAAAAAATACACAACTGGTTTTATACAGGACAACTTACCGTACCCGGACCGGGCGTTCCACCATCGTTGATTTCTGGACAGGTAGTAGCCGAGGCCGTAAAACAGCAATTTGCCAAACTGTAAGTAAGCACCAGATAGGTTGTAGGTAAGCCGTGGTCTGTGCTGTCATTGACCCACAAAACAGATCTCATGGCCACGTAACTTATCACCAGAAACTTGTACCTTTCAGCCAAAATTGTATCTTAACCAGATAGAGAAGTGGCTATATAACCCATTGTCTAAAATATTTTCTTATAAAACCACATTAACAAACCCTATGCAGCTTTACGACCAAACTACTTTTGAGTGCAGCCGGCTGATCACCCAACGATACAGTACGTCTTTCACCCTGGGTATCAAAACGTTAGACAAGGAATTTCATCTTCCTATCTATGCGATCTACGGTTTTGTACGCTATGCAGACGAGATTGTGGATACTTTTCATGAATTTGACAAAAAATCCTTACTGGAACGGTTCAAAGCAGATACCTACCGGGCTATCGAAGAACAAATTAGCCTCAATCCAGTCCTACATTCGTTTCAGACCGTTGTGAATACTTATAAAATAGAACACGAACTGATTGATGCCTTTCTGTACAGCATGGAAATGGATCTGTCCGAAACAGCTTATACCCAACAAGGATACGAAAAATACATTTATGGCTCTGCAGAGGTTGTCGGACTCATGTGTCTGCGGGTATTCTGCCAAGGAGACCAAGCCAAATACCAGTCCCTCCGCGAATCTGCCCGCCGACTAGGAGCAGCTTTTCAGAAAGTAAATTTCCTGCGTGACCTCAAAAGTGATTACCAGGAACGAGGTCGTATCTATTTCCCAGGAGTTGATTTTCAACATTTTACCCACCAGTCCAAAGATACCATCGAAGCCGACATCCAGGCCGACTTTGATGCAGCCTATGAAGGCATTAAACGGCTACCCCAAGGAGCCAAATGGGGCGTATACCTGGCCTATGTCTATTATAAAACCTTGTTTAAGAAAATCCGCCAGCTGCCCGCATCACGTATCATGCAAGAACGTATTCGTGTACCCGACCCTCAGAAACTGGCCCTCTGGATACGTACCTACTGCCAGCATAAACTGAATTATTTGTAGCATTAAATTACCCAACAGGAAGGCTGCATTAGCTGGTGAGGCAAAATATGGTGCTTTGCACCAGCCTATTTACTCCTATACCTATCTGCTGAAAGTTAGGTAGTCCACACATGAACAGGCTAAAATATTCGTTATACACAAGAATAGTTACTACAATATTTTTTCATTTGGTATATAATTCATATTATTGTCATATCAAATACAGTTATGTTTAATAATAATATATACAGTAAAAATCTATCCCATCTACTAACTCAACGAGTATCCAACGATAGGATATATAAAAAAATCAATTCTAACATGATTTAATCACAATAAAGACATTTTTAATATTTAAATAATACAATTCAACCTACATTCACTTATTTGAGTACATTTTAATATTTGGCTGTGTTTCAAAATGTATGATGAGTAAAAAAGCTTCATTTCTGTTTGAACGCCTTTTTTTGTCTTCCCTGCGGGAAGACAAAAAAATAATTACACACATAAACTACTGATAGTCATACTGAAAAGCTATCATACATTTTGAATCACAACCTAATATTTAATATTTAACATTTCCATCTACCACTCAACGTATGAAACCACTTAGATCCCAAATCCTAGTTACTCTTTCTTGTTTTTTGTTTATTTTTACTTTTCCTTTACTTGTTCGGGGACAATCTCCCACGGACGGATTTTGGCTGACAGACCGAGCTTTTATAGGTATGCAAAACCCTGATCATGTGGGGCTATATGGGAATGGTGCCCTCGCAAATTTTGGTCTGTTAATGAATATACATACAGGCAACATAGGAATAGGCACTCTTTCCCCTACTACTAAATTGGATGTTCGTGGTAATATCCGGGCAGGTGGTTATTTGCTTGGTGTGAGCAATCTAAACACCTATAATATAGAAATTGGAGGTGCTAGCCCTACATCTAGCAATGGTCAAGGAACATTGTTTTTTCATCATCATAATATGAGGGCTCACCAGTTACGTTATACCAATGGAACGTTGTTTTTGGAGGCTGCTAGTCAAGGCTACCCCACCAACAATACACCAAACTTGATGGTTGGAGGAAGCCTAGGAGTCGGCACTACTCAAATAGGAAGCCTACGGTTAGCTGTGGAAGGTACACTGGGAGCCAGAGCTGTTCGTATTTTACCAAATGGTCGCCCCTGGCCAGACTTTGTCTTTCATTCAAACTATTCTCTTCGTCCATTGTCAGAAGTAAAATCATTCATTGCACAACATGGCCATTTACCAGATGTACCAAGTGCCCAAACAGTTGCCGAAGAGGGAACAGATGTCATGCAGATACAATCAGTATTACTCCAGAAGATAGAAGAATTGACCCTGTACTTGCTTCAGCAAACCAAAGAAATAGAAACGCTGACCCAAGAGTTGCAGCAAGTAAAAAGTCAACTCAACCCGTCTCAACCCAAATAATCAAGCCTATGCCTCTTTTTCTTCAAAATACATACAGGTATGTTTGGCTCACGTGGGTACTAGTGACCCTGACACTACTGCCCACATACGGCCAAACCAATGGTACACAAGCTACACAAGACTGGATAACTTTCTTTGTGGGTCAGGCTAGTTTTTCATTGCCTGCTGAAACCATTCGCCACGACACACTCAACCTGTCCTACTTCTCCGTGGAGCGATACGGTATTCGCATGGAAGTACAATATGTCTCTACCCTAGGCCCATATGTGGAAACCTTTCAACCTACCTCTTCGCCTCCAGTAGACACACTAGCCTCTTTTGTCAATACTTTTATTCAAAGTACAGGCGGGCAGCTAGTCAGTCAACAAGACTTGACATATAAAAATGGACGCATCAAGTGCAAACAACTAGAAGTACTCTATTATGATGAGAACAATATTCAACAACGCACCATTTGCCGGGTTGTCTGGTGGAACCATGGGTTTTATTTATTTTCAGAGACTGGAAAATCAAGTCAGTCTATGTCCTCTACAGGTAGGTTTTTCAGTTCTATTGATTTTCTGTAAGTATCTGATTTCAAAATTGTTCCATCATGAAACATCATCTATTACTCCTTTATCTCTTGTTCAGTACCAGTCTGCTGTATACTTGCCGCAATTGCCCTGAAGGCAAACGTACCTACACACCAATAGATCCTGTGGTCAAATCCTATTTTGGCTTTTTCGGCCCGGGCAGCTACTGGGTATTTCGAGACTCTATTTCACAAAAAATAGACACCTTCTATTTGATGCAATATCGAAAACTGGATAATATCCGCCGCTTTAGCGGTTTTCGGGATTGTAATTATTTTGATGAGCTTCACTACACGATAGAAGGTCGAACAAACAGAATGAGTTTTTCCATAGATAATGAAAGAGGATATGCATATTTTATGAATAATAATTTTAAATATAAAGATGGGGTGTTCTCTAGTGGTGGAGCAACGGATCCGTTTAGACCTTTTCCTGTATTTGACAGCCTAACCATTCAAGGCAAAACCTATAGACAGGTCGTTGAATTCCCTGCATACTCATTTTATATATATTTCTCACCCAATGTAGGACTCATAAAGTTAAAATCAAACGATTTCCTACTCGAACTCATTGATTTCAAAATCGTTTCACCATGACCCACAAAATACTCTTTTTTCTATTTTTACAATTACTAGCTACACTGAACGCAAACGGACAGGCCTTTGGTGCTTCTGGGTATTGTCAAGACGATGACAATGTAAACTGTCCCAAATGGCCTAATTCACTTGAAGATTCCAAAAGAGCTGTGTTTCGATTCAGTGATGGAAATGGTCGGGGTTGTACAGGAGCCCTGATTAATCAAATGACAAGCCAAGGCAGTCTGCGTTATTATTTCCTCACAGCCAAACATTGTGTAGAAAACAGTAATTTTGATGTAGAATGGCGGTTTAACTTCAACTACCAAAGTTCTGACTGCCAAAACAATAGTGTACTTGTAGATGCTGAGCTTCCAACAGGAGGAATAATATGGGGAAATAGGGGGGGCTTTCGTTATGAACACTTTAGTATGGTTCGACTAGTGGAACAGATAGGACTCTGTGACATGGCCTTGTTAGAAATGCTTACCCCTCCACCCCCACATTGGAATGTGTATTTTGCGGGCTGGAGTATCAACTATGGGCAAGGATTGTCGCTTCCCTACTATGCCATTCACCACCCTAAAGGAGACATCAAAAAGATTGCCCAGTCGCACAGTACATTTACGATCACAAATTATCCGTGCCACACCGTTACCAAAATAATTGATGGTTTTTTTCGTCTTTTTGGTGTGCGTGTACGCACCGAAGTAATCTGTAGCTATACAGAATCACCATATTACAGCACCCCTGTATGGTCACAGGGTGTAGTAGAAGAGGGTTCTTCGGGTTCACCACTATTCAACAACAACCAACGTATTATTGGGGCATTGTCATTTGGTGCAGGTACGTGTGGGTTTTCAGCCCTTGACCAGCATGGCAGGCTGAATACATTCTGGAACCGCTCACGAGCTGTCAGAGATGCTCTAAATCCATACAATGACCTGTTTCCAGGTGCATTAGGAACCAACATATCCTGTTACCCCAACACCCCCATTATTGCTGATTTTTATCCTGCCAGAGACTACCAGCCCCAGAATCGGATTTGGGTCGGCTTTGCAGATCGGCTTACCCTCAAACGTATAGTATTAAGAAGAAATCTTAGTATCATAACAGATGAGGATAATAACATAATACGTGATGATAATGACATATTAGATATTTACCCAGGCTCGGATTTTGTACTGACAGCTCGCAATGAAATTGAGTTGAAAGGCGATATTCATATCCACGAAGGCTCTACCTTGGAGTTAGAGATAGGTAACTGTGCCGTGGCATCTAGGGTAGGCTCGCATATGGAAGAGGAGAAGAGACCGCCTTTGCCAGAAGAGGCGGCTTCGGAAAAGCAATTTCAGCACACTGCCTCAGCTATCCTAATGGATCTGGTTCCTAATCCATTAGATCAAACCACAACCATTCGCTATTCACTGCCTGAGTCAGCGTATGTGAATCTTTTTGTAGCAGATAAATTAGGTCGTCAGGTTGCACTTTTAGTCAAAAATCAGATGCATACCGCTGGCACTCACTCTGTGGATCTCACAGCTACGCATTTGCCCGCAGGCGTCTATATGTGTACCCTACAAACAAATGAGGGGAAACGCATACATAGTCAAACTAAGCAGTTGATTATTATTCGATAAAAGTTAGTAGCCTATCACCTCAACACACACACACCATACAAGTTGAAGATACAAGAAAAAAAGAGTTATTTTTCTTGTATCTTTCTAGCCAGTAAAAAATCACTTGACTATCTCAGAATCATTCTGTAGCTTTGTTGTATGCGTGCATTTCGTTCCAAATTACTAGCTTTTTTCCTATTGGCGGTTGTAGTGACCTTCAATACCGGTATGGGCTTTGTGGAACATTCTTGCCTGGCAGAAGATGAAATAACCATCAGTCTTCAGAAAAAAAGCTGTTGTAGCAACAAAAAAAGCTGCATCCATCCCATACAAACACCGCAAACAACCCTAAAAAAAGCTGCCTGTTGTGAGGATAAAACTATCTATGTACATGTAGACTTCACCGGCTACGCTCAGAAAATAGGCAAATTTTTCACAGGGGCATATGTAACTACTATTCAGTATGTTACCCACTTTATTGAATCTTTTCTTCGGCGAGCAAAAATAGTTTTTCACTACACCAATTCCTCTCCTCCTCTTTCTGGCCGAGATATTCTGACCCAAAATTGTACCCTCTTAGTATAAGACTAGAAGACTTGTGTGGCCTGTAGTAGCATTAGCTGTGACAGGCATTTTCATTTCTTCTCATTTTCTGTACAATTTTACCTATGAAATCTTTTTCAGCAGTGATTGTGTGTACCTTTTCGATAGGTAGGATACACAAAAAAGCTTCTTTTTTAACCCATTCAATGGCTTCTAACTATCCACTGGCCATTCGTTATACCCGTTATACCGTACTCTTTTTTCTACTATTTCTGGCAAAACTATCTCCAACCAAAGCCCAAATCATCCAAGGTGTAGTTTCAGATGGAGGACAAACGCCACATACACCATTAGTAGGAGCTACAATAGCCTGGGTAGGCACCACGCTTGGCACACAGACAGACACCGACGGAAAGTTTTCTATAGCCCAACCACCTCATGCACACAAGCTGATCATCAGCTTTGTAGGCTATCAAACCGATACAGTGCATGTAGTAGCCGCAGATATACCTCTTATCATCATTCTGCAACCGGGCCAACAACTCAAGGAAGTAGTTGTACAGGGAAGTCAGTCGGGTACGTTCATAGATCCGCTGAACCCCATTCGTACCGAACGGATTACTACCAAAGAACTGCAAAAAGCCGCTTGCTGTAACCTGTCCGAAAGCTTCGAAACCAATGCCTCTGTAGATGTATCCTTTAATGATGCCATTTCTGGCACCAAACAGATTCAGTTGCTTGGGCTAGATGGCAGTTATGTACAGATTCAGAATGAAAATATTCCAGCTGTTCGTGGACTCAACACCCTGTATGGGCTCAATTATACACCTGGTACCTGGGTCAGCAGCATAGATGTAGGCAAAGGAGCTGGCTCGGTAGTCAATGGCTATGAGTCTATTACTGGACAGATTAACGTAGAATTACAAAAACCCGAATCCAGCGACAAACTATTCGTCAATGGCTATCTGAACCAGATGGGTCGCGGCGAACTGAATGTTCAGGCAGCTCATAAAGTAGGTAAAAAGTGGCACACAGGTTTACTCCTACATGGCAGTGGCATGGGAAAACTACTCATGAGCCAGATGGATCGGAATCAGGATGGATTTCTGGAGCTGCCCATGTTTACACAACTCAATGCCATGAACCGTTGGAAGATGGATGGCAAACGGCTGAAAATACAACTGGGTATCAAAAGCCTCTACGACAACCGTCGTGGTGGACAGATGGGCTATTATGACGACCATTACAAACATACCCACTCCTACCAACTGTATCACCCAGAACTGGGCGACTCGGTTACGCATACGTCCACAGCCCCCGTTTATGGCACACAAACGACTACCCGACGAAACGAAGTTTTCAGCAAAATTGGTCTGCTTTTCCCAAATGCTCCCTACCGGGGGCTCGGACTTATCGTCTCAGGTGTAAACCATGATACACAGGCGTTTTTTGGTTCAAACCAATATTCTGGACATGAAAATACCCTGTACACCAACCTGATCTACCAAACTATTATTGGCACCACCAACCATACCATTCGCACCGGAATTAGCTATTTGCGGGATCATTTTCAGGAACGCTACCGAGATTCCAGCTTTGCCCGTATCGAGTCTGTACCAGGCGTATTTGGTGAATATACCTGGACGATTCCTGATAAATTTATTGCAGTGGCAGGCTTTCGCACAGACCTACACAATCTGTACGGCTCCATCGTTACACCACGTCTGCACTTGAAATATGACCTCTCGACCCATACTACGCTGCGGGCATCGGCAGGCAGTGGCTTTCGAGTACCCAATCCTATCGCAGAAAATACAGCTGTGCTAATCAGTTCGCGGCAGTTATGGGTTGATGAAAAAATAAAACCCGAAAAAGCCTGGAACTATGGCCTGAGTGTGTCGCATGACTTTCGCCTGTTCCGCCGCTATGGAACAGTGGTAGTGGATATGTACCGCACCGACTTCGTCAATCAACTGGTAACCGATCTGGATGCCCATCCGCAGCAGATTCATTTTTACAACCTGAAGGGTTCTTCGTTTTCAAATAGTGCCCAACTTGAAGTAACTTATCAGCCCATGAAGCGGTTGGATGTAAAAGTAGCCTACAAACGATACGATGTACGTACCACCATTAATGACCAGCTACGCCGCCGCCTACTGGTGAGCCGAGACCGGGGAATGGTCAATGTAGCCTATGCAACCCTTAAGGAGAAATGGAAAATGGATGCAACCCTGCAATGGATTGGCACCAAACGACTACCAGACACCCACACGAATCCCACAGATTACCAACGGCCAGGGGAATCGCCTTCGTATGTGGTCATAAACGCACAGCTTACCCGTAGCTTTAAAAACCTAGACTGGTACATAGGCGGTGAAAACCTAGCAGACTTTCGGCAAATAAATCCTATTATTGGTGCAAACAATCCTTTTGGCAGCTATTTTGATGCATCTATGGTCTGGGGGCCGGTGGTTGGTCGGATGATCTATTCAGGGTTTCGACTCCGATTTAAATAAATATATAAAATACAACAATACACTGACAATCAATTGTTTATATTTTTCTTGAAATATTTATCCTTTATCTTTTATCCACTTTTAATTTTATATTTTTATGAAAAAGTTGCTTAGTATCCTCCTAGTAGCCTTGGGAATGACTACATTCAGCATGGCTCAAAATGCCAAAGAAGCAGAAGTAAAAATCAAAACATCTGCTGTATGTGGCATGTGTAAAAAAACCATTGAAAAAGCCATGAGCTATGAAAAAGGCGTACAGTCTGCCAGTCTGGATGTAGACAGCAAAATGCTCACCATTGTCTATAATCCTAAAAAAACCAATATAGACAAACTACGCACTTCGGTTTCTAAAACGGGCTACGATGCTGACAATATTATGGCAGATCCCAAGGCATACAATCAATTAGATGAATGTTGCAAGAAAGAGGCCCATACTGGCGAAAGTGATCCACATGCCCATTAAGCTATCTGATAACTTGTTTTTTTGAAAACCATCTGTAACAAAGTCTAATAAGCTGTCTAAACTTTGTTACAGGTGGCTTGACAATCCATTTCTAGGAATATCTTTCCATCTCATTGTCTTTCTTTGGAGAAGAATCTAAGGCTAGCCGTGTCTGAATCAATAGCAACAAACCTATCAGAAAAATGACCGATCCTATAAATCCTGCGATACTTCCCAATCTGTATACCCATTGCATATCACCTATACCTGAGTGATTATTGTACACAAAAAAGGGAAGTATAATGGCGTATAAAACAGATGTAAGTACATGAATGCCAGACCCTATAGAGAGCAAAACACTATCTACTGATCCTTTTCGTATCAGGTAAAACAGACAAATTCCTAAGGTTGCTAATACAGGCAACACATTAAAAAGAGACATTAGAACAGATCCTAAATCAGACATATACGGAGAGGGTTTAACAGGGCTTGTTCATAAACAAAGTTATACTAGATACGGCTGTAAGTCAGACAGTTTGATTTTTCCTTCGTAGTAAGCTTTTCCAAAGATTACCCCATACACACCAATTTTAGCCAGTTCGTCAATATCTTTTACTGACCGTACGCCCCCACTGGCAAAAAGGCAGATGTCTGGAAACTCCTGCATAATCTGTTTGTACAGATGAAGGGCAGGGCCTTCCATGGTTCCGTCCCGGCTTACATCTGTACATTTAATGTATCGGATGCCATGTGCATAATAATCGGCAATGAAGTCGAGTACTTTTATTTCTGTATTTCGTCGCCAACCATGTGTAATAATGCTGCCATTTTTGGTATCCGCTGCCAAGATAATACGTTCGTGCCCATAGGTTTGAATCCAGGACAAAAACGTTTCCCGAGCCGTGACCGCCACACTACCAGCTGTAATATACCGGGCTCCGTTGGCAAACGAAAGCCGCACATCTTCATTAGTAAGAATACCACCCGTAAAATCTATGGTAAGGTTGGTGTAACCCGTAATCATCTGTAAAACCTGATAATTCACGACAGTTCCTTTCTTTGCTCCATCCAAATCTATTAAATGAATGCGACGCATGCCATGATCTTCAAATAACTGAGCTACTTCAATTGGGCTGTCTCCATAAATAATAGGATTTTCGAAGTCACCCGGAGGAACTTTGACGCATTTTCCCTGATAAATAGAAATAGATGGAATAATCTGGATCATCAATTAAGATAAATAAGTAAAAAATCAACCATCTGTATCTATGGCCGTACATATATTGCCTTTGCTACTCCTTATAAATCCTAATACGGGTACAATTTGTTCAAAAGCCTTTAAAAAAGATAAAAATAATCCGACAAATAGTAAAAATTATATTAAAATAAAGAAAAAATATAACAAATCCAATCAAACAATACAGAATATATGGGCTATTTTTCTCAACACCCATACAACCATCCTATACAAACCACTATACGCCTTTTTGCTCTAAGAAATATAGGCGGATTATGAATCTAAAGTAGGTGGAGAAAAGACGATAAGCCTTTCTATAAATCAGAACAGTCCTACAGAGATTTATTTCTCCATAATATACTTAACAAACTCATATAGAGAAAATTGCAATTCTCTTACACATGTATCAACGCAACTATAAATACACAAATGCCATACAAATAGTCACTTACATTTGTATCTCTTCACCAAACATAGCGATAACGAATGAAAAAAAGGAAAATAGCCTTCTATCTGAGTCTTTTTCTTGCCCTGATCTACGGAAACGAAGCCGTAGCCCAAGAAGTTGCGAGTAAAGATGTGTATGATATGTCATTGGAAGAATTAATGAATATTCCGATCAACTCTGCATCTAAGAAAGATGAGACCTTGTTTGATGCCCCACTGTCCAGTTATACCATTACTAAAACAGACATTAATAAAGCAGGTGTTACAAGCATCATGGAAGCCCTACGTCTGGCTCCAGGTGTGATTGTCCGTGAACAGACCAACGGAGTCTATGACATACACATTCGGGGCTTTGACAACGTGTTGCGGTACAGTCCTCAACCCTATACGAAATCGAACCTGACCACATTGGTCATGATTGACAACCGCCCAGTATTTAACCACAATACAGGAGGAACATTCTGGGAAACACTACCAGTAGATCTGAATGATGTAGAACGGATCGAAATTGTACGAGGTCCGGCAGCTCCACTTTTTGGGCCCAATGCTGTTATGGGTGTCATCAACATCATTACCAAACGTCTCAATGCAGATAATTTAGCTACACAGGCAACTGTACAATATGGTGTCAACCAGGCTCTGATTGCCAATGCTAGTATAGGTAAAAAATTAACGGATAAACTTCAGGCTTCGGTATCTGGCAATTTTCAGAACAGGCAGCGTATAGATGAAAACTATTTTCATCTACAAAAAAAACAGTTTGTAGAAGTTTCCCAGCTATTGGATAGCTACGCAGAGCGGTATCCCAACTCCGAACAAGCCATAAACAAGTGGGGAGCAAATGCCTTTCTGCGGTATAATCCTACTGAAAAAATAGCCTTCGATCTCAGTACAGGTGTACAAGAATCTGACGTACAAAAAATATTTCTAGGCGTACCCAACCTGACATTCCTCACTGCCAATGGTTCTCGTACGCAATATGTAAACTTGGCTACAACCATCCATTCTCTGTTGGTTCGTACATCTTTTCTGAATGGGTATGACAATATCAGTAGTGGAGTGAAGCCCAGCGAGTACGACTACAAAAATTTTGATATACAAGCAGAATATTGCCTGAAACTAGGTGAAAAATACACCATTACCCCGGGTATCAGCTATCAGACGGTTACTTATAGTGATCTGAATTACATAGATGATCCAGCTCAGAAGCAAGGTTTCCTCAATAGCAGTCGCAGCATTCAAACCTTGGCAGGCTTTCTGCGTACAGACCTGAACCTGACAGACAAATGGCGTGTGCTGGCGTCCATACGTGGAGATAAGTTTTCTACACCTGACAAGTTCAGGGTATCCTATGAATTAGCTACTACCTATAAGCTATCCTCTCAACACCTCATACGTGCCGCTGTTACACAATCAAACAGTGGGTCGTTTGTTGCCAACAGTTTTATAGATGTAATATTTAATGCCAATCCGGGCAGTTCTACAAGCTTTCCTGTCAGTCAAAAAGGAAATTCAGGTATGAATTTGCTCACTGTACAAATGTATGAGTTGGGCTACCGGGCACAGTTTAGTAAGAGTCTGCAATTTGACATAGACGTATTCTACCAAACCATGAATCGAATGTCTAGTGTGGCAACAAGCAAGATTATTGTGTTACCCCCACCTATAGGTGTACTTCCAACAGCGTTTACGTTTGAGGAAATACCAACCCAAGCTACACAGGTCGGAACCACGTTTTCACTGAACTACATTCCAAACGACAAGTGGCAGATAAAGCCTTTCATAACCATCCAGCAGACACAAACCAAAGATCTGCCTACTGATTATGTATCTATGACTATAAATCCGGCTCGTACCTATATTAGTGGCAAACATACCAATACGCCAGGTGTGTACGGCGGGTATTTTATAAACTATAAAATTTCTCCCAAATTTGTAGTGAACCTAAACGGCTATTACTACTCAGCTCATAATCAGTACAACTATTCGGACAAAACCGGAGAAAGTGAACAAGGACAGATCAATGCAAAAATGCTGCTGAATGCCAAACTCAATTACAGCATCACACCTACCATCAATGTATTTGCTAGTGCCCGTAACCTACTCAATGACCATTCACGTGAGTTTTTCGGTGCAGATCGTACAGGAGGTTTGTATTTGCTGGGTGCGTCGTTCAACCTGCATCCATAAACAAATACGGGATGGCTTGCTCCCTATAAACGCAAAAACTCCAGTCTATACAGGCTGGAGTTTTTGCGTTTTATGTTTATGGCAATAGCTCAGGCGAGTAGTTCTGATAAACGGCTCTCTGAAAGCTATTTACTTAGAGCAATCAACTGTTTCTTAAGACAACTGAAAGGCATCTTTCACTTGCGTTACAAAATCCAATTTCTCCCATGTAAACAGCTCTACGTTTCTCTCTGTTACTTTTCCATCAGGCGATTTAAACGTTTTAGTGACCGTTTCAGGTTCACGACCCATATGCCCATACGCAGCGGTTTCGGCATAGATAGGATTACGGAGTTTCAGACGTGTTTCGATGGCATATGGACGCATGTCAAAGATTTCTTCGATTTTGCGGGCAATTTCCCCATCATTCATGCCTACTTTGGCTGTACCATAGGTATTGACATACAAGCCACAAGGTTTAGCTACACCAATGGCATAGGAAACTTGCACCAGTACTTCGTCACACAGGCCTGCAGCTACCATGTTTTTAGCAATGTGGCGGGTAGCATAGGCTGCACTTCTATCTACTTTAGAAGGATCCTTTCCAGAGAAAGCTCCCCCACCATGTGCACCTTTTCCACCATAGGTATCAACAATAATCTTCCGTCCGGTCAGACCTGTATCTCCATGCGGCCCACCAATCACAAATTTGCCAGTAGGGTTAATATGGTAGGTAATTTCATTGGTAAACAGTTTCTGTAACTCAGGCTTCAGTTTGGCTTTGACACGCGGAATAGCAATATTGATGATATCTTCACGGATTTTTGCCAACATAACAGCATCTGTCCCAAAATCATCGTGCTGGGTAGAAACCACGATGGTATCAATCCGTTGCGGCACATTGTCATCAGAATATTCGATAGTCACCTGAGATTTTGCATCTGGACGCAGATAAGGCAGCAGTTGCAACTCATTGTTACGAATATAGCTTAGCTCCTGTAAAATCTTATGTGCCAGATCCAGGGCCAGTGGCATATAATTTTCAGTTTCTTTGGTAGCATAACCAAACATCATTCCTTGATCACCTGCACCTTGGTCTTCAGGATTGGTACGTTCTACGCCTTGGTTAATATCAGGAGATTGTTCGTGGATAGCCGAAAGAATACCACAAGAATTGGCCTCAAACATATATTCGCTTTTGGTGTAGCCAATTTTACGAATCACTTCACGGGCAATGGATTGGACATCCAGATAGGTTTGAGATTTTACTTCGCCAGCCAGCACTACCTGTCCGGTGGTTACCAGGGTTTCACACGCTACTTTAGAAGTGGGATCAAAGGCCAGAAAGTTATCAATGAGGGCATCAGAGATTTGGTCGGCAATTTTATCGGGGTGTCCCTCCGATACCGACTCAGAAGTGAACAGATACGGCATAGTAATTGAGAAAAGGTTAGAATAATTAATGATCGGACACTCAGGCCATTCCTGATATTCCATCATTACAGGTGAGACAAATCTACAGGTATTTTCGGGAAAAAAACAACGCCTTCTATATAGAAATTATAAACTTCGTGTAAAAATAACATTTGCAGCCGCTGCGGTGAAGGGTTTGACAGGCATTGTAGCCATGAGTTGTATCTCTTCCATGAGTGTAGTTTGTTCGTCCAAGAAGTCAAAAATGCGTTCTATGGAGTTTTTTTTGTATAATAGACTAAAGAATTTTGCCCCAGGGTATCTTTTTTTGGTCAGTACATTTAGCATCACACGATCATAAAACTGAAACCGTCGGGAAAACCGTGATGGCGTACGTATGGGTACACCTGTCTGCTCCATATTCTGAACCAGTTGCTGCAAGTACCGCTGGGTACGGGCAAAGGTATAGCCTGTAGAAGGCCGCACATACCCTCCTGATATGCCAATCCGTACCAGACGCGGCTCTGGGTGTTCTAGCAAGGGTACATCACTCATCGGAATAATACCAAACTCTTCCTCTGTAATAGTATAGTTGGTTAGCTTCAAGGTATCACGGATATAAGCCTTGAGTTCAGCATCATACTGCTGCGGCTCCAGCAAGTGAGACGAAAACAAAGTGTACTCAACTAAAGCTTCGGTTGCACTCAATGGCAGAATATAGAAAAAACGAGCCTCGTCTCCATGCTGATCGGTCCGGAAGTCGTGCAGAGTAACGACCTTAGCATCAAATATGGGCTGCTGGGTGGTTAATATCCAACCCTTGAAATGCTGCAATAGATATGAGTGGTTGGGTTGTTGAAAGTCAGGACGATAAATGCTATCAAACACATAGCTGGCTGTGCGTGTACCTGCGTCTGTGTGTACACGTACACAGGTAGTCTCTGCCTCAATCTGTCGGATGTCTTGGTAGCAAAACTGAATATTCGGATTAGATTCCAGCTGCTTGTGCACAAAGGAATAAAAATCAGTCCCTCGAATCATCTTGTAAAGATATGTAGGCAAGGTGTAATCCCTGGAAAAATCAAGTCCATGAAATGTCAGGCTTTTCCATTTCCGGTAGACAATAGCTTCCAAGGGATTGTGTTCGCCTCGTTCCCAGAAACACCACGTTCGGTCATTTTTTTCTTTTTTTTCTTTATCAATAATAAGAATCTTTTTTTTTCGCAACGTTTCTGACCGATTCAAGTACCAAGCTAGGCTCAAACCCGCCATGCCTCCACCTGCAATAATATAGTCATACGAATCTGCTTTCCACTCCATGAATGATATACGTCACTGAATACAAAAATGTTTACGAAAAAAACAAGCTTCAGCCGTTTGGGATGAGGTTTGAGATATGTAGCTTTGGCAAAGCTGCCTACTGGACAAACAGGGTTTTAAACTTCTGCCAAGACTTACAGAATTAAATAGGTACGTTTACATGTCGCTCTGCATGATAGCTAGATCGTACCAACGGACCAGATTCTACATACTTCAAACCACGTTTAATCCCTTCTTCCTGGTAGTGAGCAAACATAGCAGGTGTTACAAAGTCAATGACTTCGTGGTGCTGCCGAGTAGGTTGCAGATATTGCCCTAGTGTCAGAATATCTAGGCCATGGGCTACCAAGTCATCCATAGCTTTATATACTTCATCGGGGGTTTCGCCTAGCCCCAGCATGATACCAGATTTGGTGCGTTTGCCATATTCTTTTGTCTTTTGGATTTGTTCCAGACTACGGCTATACCTAGCCTGTGGACGTACATTGCGGTAAAGCCGCTCAACGGTCTCCATATTGTGAGATACCACTTCCTGCCCCGCCGAAATCATCCGATACAAGGCTTCCCAGTTACCTTTTACATCTGGAATCAGGGTTTCGATGGTGGTTGCAGGAGATATTTCTTTGACCAGCACCACGGTCTGGTACCATATTTCAGCCCCTCTGTCTTTGAGTTCATCCCGGTTGACGGAGGTAATAACGGCATGCTTGACATTCATTAGCCGAATAGCCTCTGCCACCCGCCGTGGCTCGTCGGTATCATATTCGTTGGGTCTACCTGTAGCTACTGCACAGAATGTACAACTGCGGGTACATACATTGCCCAGAATCATAAATGTAGCTGTACCTGCCCCCCAGCATTCACCCATATTCGGGCAATTACCACTCTGGCAGATGGTATGCAGTTTATGGTCATTGACAATCTTACTCACATTCCGGAAGGTCTCTCCCACAGGCAACTTGACGCGTAGCCATTCCGGTTTACGTCTTTTTTCCTCAGACGGGATTACAGGTAACTCAATCATAACACAGATAAAATAGACACGGGAAAATAAAATACTTCTTGGTTCTGTACGCAGGCAAAAGTAGAAAATTCCCTTCAAACGACCGTACATTTATGTAAATTACCCTCTTGCTGCCCTACCAGGCATATAAGACGTGGAAGTTTTGCTTTGGCTAGCTCAAATCCATGTCAGGACTGAAAAACAACCAAAGAGAAAAGAAGGTTTTCTCTTTGGTTGTTTTTATTTTTTACTCTTGAAGAATATATTTAAGTAAACAGAGGTAAAGACACTTCGGCTCTCTGTTTCAGGATCAGACATAATCCTTATTTTTTTTGTAAATGCTTCTACCAAAGTCCCTACTTCAAAACCTGTGGCACTAGAACGAAAGCCTCCTATTTCAAAACCCAAGCCTATTTTAGCATGGATTCCCATACCTATCTGCGTTCCATTGAAGCGATGAAGCCCCCCTGTTCCTGTAATTGTACTTGTACTTAATAAAGTATTGTCATAACGATACTGCACATATTCTTCTCCAGAGGTTGTCTTATAGGATACATAATAGGGTTTAATGATACCAATAGAAGGTCCTAATGCAGCAATGGCACTAATACGTACGCCTTCCTCAGGTGCACGACGGAATAAAACCTTCTCCCTGCCATATTGAGGTCTGAATACAAATAAATAATTTTCTTTTCCAAAAGAATATCCATCCCCTTCTGCACTTTGATACTTGATTTCCTGCGGATGCTTGACATTCACAACTTCTAGTCCAAAGGTATGGTTCATACTCGGATTAATAGCGGTCGCGTATCGGAATACTAACCCGCCAAAGAGCCCACCATTGGTATTAAAATTCACTCCATACGTAAATTCTGTCTGGAAATCTTCATCTTCGTCACTTTCCTGAGCCCAAACAGCCACAGGAAGCAGACAAAGGATAAATAGGAAGTAAAGGTTATGTTTCACTGTGTCAGAAATTTAGAAGCTAAAAATACATCTTTTTTTCAAAAGCCAAAATCGTTCTTTTGTCAGACTATTCCTACAAACGCTGAAAATCTAAAAAAAATTGAATATACTCGCAGCAATAAAATAAGTTCTCTGACCCAAGCAGAAACCTAAAAGAAAAGAAGAGAGAGCAAAATACACATAACTCTTTGACAATAAGAACATTAATACTTTTATATTAGTTTCCAAGGTTCTTCCTGTCAGACAGCATACGTAGAGATTCTTTCTTTTGCCAATCAAACATTTTGTTTATTTTACCTAGTGTTTTTGTTCTATGCCAACGATCCAAACTGAATACCAGGGACAACTGCGTACCAAAGCTACCCATGTAGCTTCTGGCAATACCCTTATTACGGATGCCCCTGTAGACAATCAGGGCAAGGGAGAAGCTTTTTCTCCTACTGACCTTACGTCTGCCTCGCTAGGCAGTTGCATGATGACCATCATGGGCATCGTGGCTGAGCGGGAAAATATTGATCTGTCAGGAACCAGTTTTGAAGTGACCAAAATCATGACTGCCAACCCTCGACGTATCTCTCGTATTGAAGTTAACTTCAAAATGAAAAGTAATGTTTCTTTGTCTGAGGCACAGCAGCAGAAATTAAAAAATGCGGCCCAGACCTGTCCTGTAGCCTTGAGTCTGCATCCGGATATTGAACAAATAGTCACATTCGAATTCTGAGCAACAACATTAAAAACACCTTTTCTCCTAGCAACGCAAGGCTTCGCTTGAAACGCAGCCTTGCGCGGGGGGGGGAAGCTCGTACAGTTTTTATTTTTTCTCGCTACTGACCAACTTACTTTTCAGTGAGTCATATGAAATGCTCCAGTGGGAAGCGTGATAAATACATTTCCCCCCCTGAATCAGCAGCAGTTGAGGGGACTCATGGTCTACCTCAAATGTATGAGCCACTTGCGTAGAAAGTGTCCGAAACGAAATCAGATCCAGGTAATACGATTTCACAGCTTGCATATCTCCATCTTTCCAGTTACGTTCTAGGCGGTTCAGGGCTGTACTACTGATAGAGCAGCGGGTACTATGCTTGAAAATAACGACAGGCTGCTGACGTGACAGCTCTTCTATTTCCTGCAATTGTGCTTCTTTTTGTAAAGGAATCCAGTTCATAGTTAAAAATAACGGATGGGATTTGATAAAACTACTAACACAAGGTACCAAAAATAAATTCCAGCCTCAGAATTCAAAGCTAAAGACTTATAGGTATTGAATACACACTGTTTTGAATCAAAAAGACAGAACTAACCATCTTACAATCAGCCATGTAACCATTCATAACATAAGCCAATGGTGAGTAAGTGTGTATTCTTCTTTGGCTCTCGGCATGTTAAAAAAAAGCAGCCTGTCAAAGGGACAGGCTGCGGCTTCTTAGATGAGTTAACGAGGTTTTTCCCAGATTTCCGATTCACGGGTATCGTAGGTCGGTTTCTCGTCTTTGCGACGCATATGGGCTGGAATATATTTTTTCTTACCCATGCGTTTGAGTACCCGTTTGCGGTATTTTTCTTTCTTCTCAAACGTACTGTTTTTTCGATTGCCACGGTACTTCAGGTCTGGATATGAGCCTTTTGGACGTTTGTGTACCACAATATCTCCTTTGTAGGAAGCAAAGTCTTTGGCCCGCTTTTTATACATTTTCTTGCGGTATTCGGGCGTAATCGTTTTCCGCTCACCCTCAAAACTAGCAAACTGTGCGTCACGCCGTTTCATCATTTTTTTGCGATAAGCTGGGCTTAACACCAGCATGCTTTTCGCTTTAGAATTGGCTTTCAGCGAATTTTTATACATAGCCATTCCCATTGGATTTTTGGAATGACGTAGTTTTTCAACAGGGTGTGTATTAAGGTTAATATTTCGTGGATTATTAATATCCAGATAAGCTCCCTGCTGTTGTACACGGGTGAGCATTACTTGCGGCTTTGAGTTGCGTTTGTCAGACAGGCGACGCATGCGTTGTCCCATGGCATTATCAGAAGCTGCAGGCTGTTCTGAACGCTTGACAGTATTTCCTTTTTTGCCGGAATATTCTTTCTGTTTATTGCGAATTTCCCCTTTGGTAGGAACTCGAACAATCTGTGCCTGTAGTGGATAAACTCCCCAGCATAGAACCATGCATACAATCAGCCCGACTGTACGATAGCACGTAGATATTTGTTTATATGTCAAAAAGGTCTCATTCATGGATTCAATCATTGCTTACTGCGTGCGATCCGTCATTGTACCTGCTTACTAGGTACGAGTACAACATCTATTACAACTCATGCATTCGTGCATGTATTATCCTTTATTTCCTTTGTAGGTTTGTCTGGGATCTTTGCGTTTCACTTTGTTTCGGGGCATGGCTCGTTTGGTAATAATACCATTTTTGTCCCGTTTGACCCGCACCATCGGAAACTCTGCGGTAGTCTCTGGATCACCAGAACCTGCATTTTCACCACCTCCCCCTCCGCCGTCTGCGGGTTTGGTTGCGTTGGTTTCAACTTTCCAGTCCGATTTATCTGCGCCGCCACTACTGGCACTTTTGCCAGAAGAACTGCCCTCTGTTCCTTCCCAATAGATCGGACACTGGCTTTTCTTGGCGCAGGAGGTGGCCAGTACAGTAGCCAACAACAGCACAATCAGTACGTTTTTTGTTCGGGTATTTTTCATATATCCATCAAAAATTTTATAATCAGGAAAATAAAAGTACATACTTTCTCTGACTATACAACGAAGCTTCGTATAAGTTATTGAATACTACACCTCTATACAATTTCGTGCCAAAGTTGTAACCTTTTCATAGATAATATTTAGTCGGCATTCTTTCTTTGGTGTATTGCTTTGTGCAAGGTACTGGAAAATCAAGCTAATTTTTGTACATTTTCCATATATACCCTAAGCAAGTAAGAAAAAAGGCAAATGAGCAAATAAGACAACTCCGTTGCCCAGTAAAGAGCAGTGGAGAAGATTTGCGAAAATCCTCAAGGATTATTCCCTCATTTTTTAAATTTCTCAGAAGCTGTCTACATTCATTTTATGAAAGCTCAACCGAGGATTTTTGGAGTGAGACGAGCCGATTGACAGTACAGCCACGGCATGCCGTGGCTGTACTCTGGGTCTGTAAATAGGGGAAGATGTAGCTCAAAAAGACCCTTGATAGACCCTAAAATTATTTTTAGGCAGCTTCTAAGACTGATTCAGAATCAGCAGATCTTGCAGCCGTCTGTTAAAGTCAGCGTCGTGTGTCAGAATTTCATCAAAAAAATCCCGATCGGCACTTTCAACTAGTTGTACAGCTCTGATTAGTAAAGATTCTCCTGCTTCTGTAACCTGTACCCGCTTGGCACGTGTATCAGCACGGTGCTCACTGCGTATCACCAATTCTTTTTTTTCTAGGGTACGTAGCACATTAGAAGTCATCATCTTATCAATCTGAGCATGTTCAGAAATTTCAACCTGTGTGACACTCTTCTGCTGCGTTCCAAGCCAGTAGACCGTGGCCAGTACGATAAACTGCATGTGGGTAAGATTGACAGGTTCCAGGGTATGATTAACACGGCGTTGCCATAGATGAGTAATTTGCCAGAATAAAAAGCCTGGACTTTCATGGGGGCGTTCAAAAGAAAAAACGATGGGTTGTTCGTTCATAGATACAGTCGCTGCTCTAGTGATGAATGAATGGGTAATTATGTTTGATTCAGTTATGGGGCAAAAATTGCAAAAAAACTAGATCAATTCGGATCCTCTCCTTTTGTTTAATAAATTAGATTATTCATGCCTATCTATATGTAGGTATAATACGGTAAATGCCCGACAAGGTTATACATTTACGTATAAAAGCCTCTCTAATCCTACTTCTCAGTGGATACGCAACCGAATTCAAATGATTGAACACCAGTAAAATATCCTATTTTTTCGCATTTTTTTTCTCTTTTACAAAAATGTATTTTCCCAGCTTTCGGGCACGTATTTCAATGAAGATCAGTCTTAGAAGTCAGCCAGACAAAAATGAGCATGGAAGCAGTCTCAAGTACAAGTAGCCGATAGGGGGTATTGGCTGAAAATAAAATAAAAAAAAGTAGGATTCATAGGGTTTGCATTCTAACTTTCGCCTGTCAGTTGCGGATATACCCTATCTTCCACAAGCCTTCTTTATGACTATGGATGTTGAATTTCTTTCCCGTCTTCAGTTTGCGTTTACGATTGCGTTCCATTATATCTATCCTCCACTGAGTATTGGTCTGGGTGTTTGTCTGGTCATTATGGAAGGCATGTATCTGAAAACCGGTGTCAAGATGTACGAACAGATGACCCGTTTCTGGATAAAGATATTTGCCCTCATCTTTGGCATTGGGGTAGCAACAGGTATTGTGATGGAATTTGAGTTTGGCACCAACTGGGCTACCTACTCTCGGTATGTAGGCGATATTTTTGGCAGTGCCCTAGCTGCTGAAGGAATTTTTGCCTTTGCGCTAGAATCGGGTTTTCTGGGAATACTGATCTTTGGATGGAATCGGGTAAGTCCACGGGTGCATTTTTTCTCGACCATTATGGTTGCCTTAGGCTCTATGTTTTCAGCGGTCTGGATTGTTGTAGCTAATTCGTGGCAACAAACCCCAGCAGGTTACCATATTGTAGGCAAAGGCATGGCAGCCCGGGCTGAAATAACAGATTTCTGGGCCATGGTTTTTAATCCTTCGTCTATAGACCGGCTGTCGCATGTCATCATTGGTTCATTTCTGGCGGGGTCTTTTCTGGTGCTTAGTGTCAGTGCCTTTTATATTCTACGCGGCCGTTACCTAGAATTATCCAAAGCTTCATTTAAAATTGCCCTATCTGTAGCCGTAGTGGCTTCGATACTACAACTAGTTACTGGACATCATTCGGCCGATGGCGTCGCTGAAAATCAGCCTGCCAAACTAGCTGCTTTTGAAGGCCATTATGATAGCCTCGCCGTAGCGGATATGTACCTGCTAGGTTGGGTTAATCAACAGAAACATACCGTGTCTGGTATCAAAATACCCAAAGGCTTGTCGTTTTTGCTCCACCAGGATTTTACAACTCCCGTCAAAGGCTTAGGTTATTTTCCACCTGAAAACCGCCCATCTGCAGTAAACTTCGTCTTTCAAACCTACCACAGCATGGTCGCCATTGGCATGACCCTGATCGGATTAACCCTACTGGCATCTTGGCTGTGGTGGCGAAAAACCTTATTTACCCACCGTTGGCTGTTACAGATTTTTGCCTTTGCCGTATTGTTGCCTCAGTTGGCCAATCAGTTGGGTTGGTACTCGGCAGAGGTGGGTCGGCAGCCTTGGGTAGTATATGGATTGCTACGCACCTCTGATGCCCTTTCACGATCCGTAACAGCCAATCAGGTAGTATTTTCGTTGATCTTGTTTACGGTTGTGTATGCGTTGCTTTTTGTGTTGTTTCTCTATCTTCTCAACCGAAAAATTCAGCATGGCCCCTACGAAGAGGAAACCCAAGAAGACATACCAGATGCCAGCAAACGGGACAATCCGATTATGACACATTAAGAAGCTGTTAACCTATATATCTGATGGAGACTCTTTTAGGAATAGACTTACCCACCTGGTGGTTTCTGGTCATTGGTGGTTTGTTTAGTGGCTATGCCATTCTGGATGGATTTGACCTGGGAGCAGGAGCCTTGCATTTGTTTTTCAAGAAAGAGGAAAGTCGCCGTATTGCCCTCAATGCGGTAGGCCCCGTCTGGGATGGAAATGAGGTTTGGATTGTAATTGGTGGCGGAGCTTTATTCGCAGGTTTTCCGGTGGTGTATGCCTCTGTATTATCGGCATTTTATATTCCGTTCATGGTGTTTTTGATTGCCCTGATCTTTCGGGCTATTTCCATTGAATTTCGGAGCAAAGAGCCCATGAAATGGTGGCGAAAAGTATGGGATATCAGTTATTGCCTATCGAGTATCAGTATCGCCTTTTTGTTGGGAATCGTATTAGGAAATATCATTCAGGGCATTCCTATTGATAAGAATGGAGATTTTCGGGGCAACTGGCTATCGTTTCTCAATCCGTATGCCTTAATGGTAGCTGTGACAACAGTTGCCTTGTTTATGATGCATGGAGCTATTTATCTAACGATGAAAACCGAAAACCGTTTGTATGCCAAACTTACCATTCTAGTCAAAAACACGACTATCTTCTTTATCATCAGCTATGCTATTACAACACTGGCTACCTTATTATATGCCCCACATCTGGCTGAAGATTTCAAAAACAATCCTAGTCTATTTGGTATTCCGATTCTGGCTATTCTTTCTGTAGCCAATATCACCCGACAAATCACCCGCCGGAAGTACTGGTATGCCTTTATCTTTTCTTCGGTCAGTGTTAGTCTGCTTTTGATACTTGTGGCTATTGGGCTGTATCCAAACATTGTCATCTCTACCCTATCTCCAGACAACAACCTGACTATCTACAATGCGTCCTCTTCAGCCAAATCACTCAAGATTATGCTCATTTTTGCAGCCATAGGCGTACCATTAGTGGCCACCTATACTACCTTCGTGTTCTGGACATTTCGCGGAAAAGTAACTTTAGATGAGACTAGTTATTAACTGAAGTTTTATTAGTTGTAAAAATGAAAAAGAAAATGTGGTAACCATCCGTACATCATACGTGTATGTAAACGTGCCATAAGCTTTTCTATTGTAAATAGAATCTATTGCGCACAGAAACCGTATTTTATTTGGTACTTCTGACCTATGCGTAACTTCAGTTATTAACACCTACCACAGATAATCTACCCTAAAAGAATTCCCAGAATACTAGCTGGCTTGATGTTCCATTCATCAGTTGGGTAGAAATAGAATAGCCTGCATTCGCATGAAGGCAGGAGGAAAGTTATGTAAGAAAGTCCACCAAATAGGGTATCCTTAGTCTAGAAAAAATCATATTTTATATTATTTTCAGTATATAACTTTCTATTTATAGAAAAAACCAGAGAAAAATTTACTTATTTTTTGTAGCTATTTGAATTTTCTCTATTTCCTAACCACCATTTACTCAATTACATAAAAATCTATAAATCAATTTATTACCTATCTTAGTATCTCTATAAAATTACTTTATCCCAGCAAAAAAATCACTTCTTACAAGAAATTAAAAACATAAAATAACAAAATTGCACTTTCCAATAATTGAATTGTAAGAAAACATTATATTTTTGCACTTCACTTTCTTTCATTTATAGGTGCATTTTCTTTATCTACACACACACAGTTTCATTTATGTAACACCATAAAACCTTACTATTATGAAAAAAAACACCTTTACACCTACTTTTTTTTCGTGGGGTCAGTTTGCTCAACTTATTTTCCTCTGTTTTTGGGGAATAGGTGTTGCTCAGGCCCAGAGTATCCAAGGTAAAATAACCGATCAGGATACCAAAGAAGCTCTTCCAGGCGTCAGTATATTTTTGATAGGTACGACTACGGGTACCGTTACAGGTATAGATGGTTCGTTCCTGTTAAAGACACCTGCCGGAAAGCATACCATTGGCATTAGCTCTGTCGGTTATCAGGCATTGACAAGGGAAATAACTGTAGCAGAAGGCCAAACGGTTAATCTGGGCAATATTACAATCGTGGCAGATAACAAAGCCCTGGACGAGGTGGTGGTACTGGGTACACGCCGCACCGACCGTACTGTAATTGAGTCAGCTGTCCCAATTGATGTCATCAGCCGGAAGGAAATTGAAAGCACAGGCTTTACCCAAACGGCAGAGATCCTTCAGTCACTGGTGCCTTCGTTAAACTCCTTCAAAAATAGTATTACCGATGGTACAGACTATATCCGTCCGGTAAACTTACGTGGGCTAGGTTCTGAACACGTATTGGTACTAGTCAACGGCAAAAGACGCCACATCTCTCCGGTTGTCAATGACAACGAACAAAACCGTGGTTCTGTCAATGTAGACTTGAACAGTATTCCGGCTTCTTCGATTGAACGCATTGAAGTACTTCGTGACGGTGCGGCAGCCCAATACGGTTCGGATGCCATTGCTGGGGTGATTAACATTGTCTTGAAAAAATCATCTGACTGGGATGTAGGAATCACTTACGGACAAAACGTCAGCCGTGAAACCAGAGGCTTTGCAGCAGGTGAAGGACTGGTAGAAGAACCCATATCTGGCCAGCCTGGCAAGTTTCAGGTGCAAACGGATGCACAGTTTCAGAAAGGAGTGTACCTGAAGAACTGGGTAAACACCCAGGAAAAAGTATGGCATTATGATGGACAAACCGTAACAGCTCATATTGGCAAGGGTTTTACCATAGGCAAAGGTTTTCTGCATGCCTCTCTCCGTTTCTGGAAACAAGGCAAGTCAGATCGTGCAGGCCTAGACTCTGAGTACCAGTACTTTGGTACGTTGCCAGATGGCAAACAAACCAATAATGCGACCTCCCTAGATTTACCCACTACTATCTTAGATCCTAAAGAGGCTACGGTCGAACGGAAACACTGGTGGTTTGGCAAGAGTCAGATGACGGATCTAACTAGCTTTGTCAACTTCGAGTATCCGCTTACGTCTCAGCTAAAACTGTATGCCTTTAGCGGATTCAGTAACCGGACAGGCCGTGGCCCTTGCTTCTGGCGTACAGCAAACTCTAACAACAATGTTCGTTCTATCTTTCCAGATGGCTATCTGCCAAACATTACGCCTATTGTGCAGGACTATTCTACGTCTGTCGGCACCAAAGGAAAACTGTTGAAAAACTGGGATTTTGACCTGAGCCAGACCTTAGGTTACAGCAACTTTAACTTTAAAGGTGAAACCCTAAATACCTCTCTGGGTGGCTACGAAGACCTTGTTTCCAATCCTGATCTGAAAGCCCGAACTAAGTTTGATGGTGGTGGCTATAGCTTTTTGCAATCTACGTCTAACTTTGACATGAACCGACTCTTTACCTTGTCGCCAAAAACGTCTATAAGTATAGCTACAGGAGCCGAATTCCGGTATGAAAAATACCAGATTTATGCAGGAGAACTGGCTTCTTATTCAGATGGCAAAATTCCTGTAAAAGATGGTCCGGCCAAAGGAGCTGTCACTGTAGCTGGTTGCCAGTGTGTGCCTAGCTTTTCTAACATAGATGCCTCTAAAAACACCCGTTCTAATGTAGGTTTGTATCTAGATACGGAGATAGATGTATCCAAGAAATTTTCCTTTGGAGCTGCCAGTCGTTTTGAGAATTATTCTGACTTTGGTTCTACCCTTACAGGAAAGCTTTCCAGTCGTTGGGAAATTCTACCTGGTTTAGCCGTTCGTGGTGCGATTAGCACAGGTTTCCGTGCCCCAGCCTTGGCTCAGCAGTTTTACTCTAACCAGTCTTTACAACCTACCGCAACAGGTGGTTTGAAACTAACTGGAACTTTCCCTGTGAGTACAGACATTGCCACCTCTATCGGAGCTACGCCTTTGAAAGCAGAAAAGTCTGTAAACATCAGTGCAGGTACTACCTTTAACCATGGCAACCTTTCGATTACAGTAGATGCCTATCAGATTCAGCTAAACGATCGGATTATCCTTTCTGAAGATTTTCAGGGGAAAAAAGATGCCAATGGAAATGACCTGCTAAAAGCCTATTTCCAAACGGTAGCCCCAGGCAGAGGTGTAGAACAGGCCGCTTTCTTTACCAATGGTCTGGACACTAAAACCCAAGGTATTGACATCACAGCCCGGTATTCACTTATGCTAGCGGTAGATCATCAAATACGCCTGACAGTAGCTGCTAACTTTAATAAAACCGAAATTACCAATGCCAAAGAAATTGGTACGCCTGACAAACTGGCTCCCTATTCAGCTACGCCGCTGTTGGGACTGACCAACCGTACGCGGATGGAGTTTGCAGCTCCTCGTCAGATCGTAAACTTCATTGTCAATTACGATCATAAGAATTTTGGGATGTTTGTCAAACCTGTCTATTTTGGAAAAATTACGACTTCAGAACGGTTTGGAGCCAATCTAGCTCATTACCTGCAAAAATATCCCGGAACGATTATCGTAGACCTAGAAGCTCATTACAAAGTGATGGACCAAAAACTAACCTTTGCCCTAGGAGCCAACAACCTACTGGATACCTATCCACAGAAACGTTTCAAAGGCACCAGCCGCAGCGGTATTTTCCCATATTCTGGTTTTGTTCCTTATGGATTTACAGGCCGTTATGTGTATACCCGTGTGCAGTTCAGCTTCTGATCCAGTTTATTCTCAACAAAAAAAGCCCTTTGCAGGGCTTTTTTTGTTTTTGTCTGGGCTAACACAAATCAGAACAAAGCTTCATTCCGTACCTCTATTTTGTTTAATGCCCGGCATTTTTCAATATTCTTTTGGGTACCACTCTTGCGGTTGGCATCTGAATTAAAATCAATGCCTAGGAAATGGGTACATTTCTCCATTACAGCCACATCCCGCTCAGTATCTGTCTTAAATCCTCCTATCCACTGCCACTGGTTTACGAATGTCCGAAAATGATCGGGCATGTAACGGGGTTTATCTCCGATATGATACACATGTACATGTGGTGTTTCGGTTTTCAACAGTTCCATCACCAACGTATCTACTCCTCTGAAATCACAAACATGTATGTGCACAGGCTGTAGAGTCTCCTGCATCTGCTTTCGCAGAGGGATTTCATAGTAGCGGACAAAATCTGACAGTGAAATATTTCCATTTCCAAAAACAAACAAATGCATACCTATTGTTTTACAAACCGATGTGCCTGTTGGCCGGATGGTGTGGTAAGTTTCAGTACATAACTACCCGCAGGTAAAGCAGACACATTCATGGACATCTGTTGTGTATCTGTATACTTCTCTTGTTGTACCAATACGCCTGTCAATGAAATAACTGATACCAACACGTGTGAGTATGCCTGTTCAAAAGAGATATTCAGTTGATCTACAGACGGATTGGGATATAGTTTCACTAAGCTACTGGCAGAGACTCCGGATACATACACCAGTTTGGAATAAGCTGTGGTTCCATTAAAGTCTACCTGTTGCAACCGATAGTAGCATTTTTTGTCCAATGCCTGTGCATCAGTAAAAGAGTAGGATTGTATTATATCTGTTGTTCCTTGCCCTGCTACTTGCCCAATAGCCTCGAAATGCTTGCCATCTAGGCTGCGTTGTACCACAAAGCGGGAGTTGTTGGTTTCGCTACTGGTTTTCCATTGTACCCGTACTTGTCCGCTGCTTTGACGAACAGCGGTTACATTCACCCAAGTTACAGGCAAAGGAGAAAAGACTGTATTGTTCACACGAGCTATCCCAACCTGTGGCGTGCCCGCATAAGTTGTAAATGAGCCACCGATCACTAGTTGACCATCCGTCTGTATAGCTACAGAATTAACTGAAGCATCAGCCCCTGTACCTGGATCAAAAGCTGTATCTAGTGTGCCATCTGCATTCACACGGGCCAGAAAATTACGAGTAGTTCCATTGTAATCTGTCAGACTTCCTCCAATGATTATTTTTCCATCTGACTGTACAAGAATAGATCCCAGACCAGCATTTGCTCCTGTGCCAGGATCAAATGAAGTATCCAGTGAACCATCTGCATTGGTACGAGCTATGTGGTTACGACTGGTGCCATTGTAGGTTGTAAAATCTCCACCGATCATCACTTTTCCATCTGCTTGCAGAAAAAGCGTACGGACAGACCCATTGGCTCCTGTACCTGGATCAAAAGTGGCATCTAGTGTACCATCAGCGTTGATGCGGGCTATGTTCGCGCGAGAAGTGCCATTGTAATCGGTAAATGTCCCCCCTACCAATACTTTTCCGTCTGCTTGCAGAGCCAGTGTACGGGTGGCACTATTAGGCCCAGTACCCGGATCAAAAGTAGCATCAAGCGTACCATCGGTATTCAAACGAGCCAAACGATTGCTGATAGAACCATTGTAATCGGCAAAGTCTCCACCTATGATAATTTTCCCATCTGCTTGCAGGATAATGGCCCGCACAGATAAATCAGCTCCAATACCCGGATCAAAAGTAGCATCCAACGAGCCGTCGGTATTTAAACGGGCAATTTTGCTCCGGGCAGTACCATTATAACTTGTAAACGACCCTCCAATCAACACCTTGCCGTCTGCCTGTACTGCAATCGCCAACACAGCTCCTATGTTAGCCCCAGGAGAGGTGTTAAAACTACCATCTATCGTTCCATTGGTATTGAGTCGGGCTATCCGTTCAGCTGCGGTGCCATTGTATGAGGTAAAAGTCCCTCCAATCAGTATTTTCCCATCCGACTGTAAAGCCGTGGTAGCTATCAGTGGAGACGCTCCTGTGCCAGAAGTAAAGGTAGCATCGAAGGTACCATCTTGTGCAAATAGTCCAACTACTGACCCTACGGTCAGCCACACAATTGTAAGTATTTTTTTCATAAAGGTTGTAAAACGGGTTGTATAGTCGTATTAATATAAAAATGCTCTATCAGGTATACATACACATAGAGAAATACTTAAATTTTATGCACCTGTTTACGCCCGCTCTTCCGAATTTTGCGCAAAAGAGAGATCGTAGCACAGGTGTTTTATTGCTTTTTACCACTGTTTGAGAAACACTTATTTTTTTTGCAGACTCAAGTATACATTAATTTCTTGTACCTGACAAATTCAGAGTCTTTATACGTCAAATACAGCTATTAAGTTATCGTGAGTCGCCCATTAGGCGAAAACAACGAATAACCTCGACAAAAATATACTGACTATCAGATTTTTAATTCATAGGCTTTTCTGCCTATTTCTGGAGGAAAACAAACAATCTAGAACAGCCATTACTTACGCAGTTTATAGCTGTAGCATCTACCCATCTGACTATCAGTGAATATATTGAAAAAATATTTTTTTGCTTTTTTTTGCAAAAAGTTAATATCCCCGGCTGATTTGTTGAATAAATCTCTCCAGTACTTCCGGATAGACCAATACACAAAACACCACTCCAAAAATAGCCCCCCAGATATGTGCATCATGATTGATGTTGTCACCACCCCGTTTGGCCATGTAAAAGGAATAGGCCATATACAAGGCACCAAAGATAAAACCTGGCATATTTAAGAAGAATAAAATGCTCAGCTGAGACAATGGACTAAACAGGATGAAAGCAAATATCACTGACGAAACACCCCCAGAGGCTCCCAATGAATTGTAGAGAGAGGTATGACGATACTTGATGTACGAAGGCAGGTCTGAGACAATAATACCCAGCAGATACATGATGGTAAAGATCAATGAGCCACTTCTTCCAAAAAGTTCCTGAAAAATCTGTATTTCAACCACCTGCCCAAAGGAATAAAAGGCAAACATATTAAACATCAGGTGTAGCTGATCGGCATGAATAAAGCCAGAAGTAATGAACCGATAATACTCCTTACGTTCGGCCACTTTATAGGGATTAAACATCCATTTGTCCTGAATTTCAGGCTTGTTCCAGGCATATAAGGTGCATAAAACCGTAATAGCTGTAATAAGAGAGGTCGCAGAAAGTTGGATCATACTTGATAAAATAACAATACATAGAAACTTTAGAAAAATGAGTAAATAATCCTTGTGTACTTTCGTGAATCTTCTCCACAGCTCTGTTACTGGCAACGGAATTTACTCACTTGCTCATTTACTTATTTCAAAATGGGTAACGATTTTATGCACCAGTACTTCGTTGATTTTCACATATGACTCATGTGTCCAACCAGCTACATGCGGACTCATCAATACCTGGTCTGACTGGCAAAGGTAATCAAAAGCTTGTTGCTGTGTCGGACTAAAGGTAGCTAATTTTTCGTTCTCCAGTACATCCAGACCAGCTCCCCGTATCTTTCCCTGCTGAAGCCCCTGCATCAAAGCAGTTAAGGAAACAATTTCACCACGTGCCGTATTGATAAAGAAGATTGGATGCCGGAAACGATTAAATACAGACGCTGTAAACCAGAAATGTGTTTCAGATGTAAGTGGCACATGCAGACTGACTATTTCCGCCTGATCAAGTATGTCTTCAAAGCTACTTTCGGTAACAAATGCATCCGAAAAATTTGTCTGATACTTGTCATAGGCCAGTATGTGACAGCCAAAAGCATGTATGCGTTGGGCCAATTCACGTCCGGTATTGCCATAGCCGATAATGCCTACGGTTTTGCCTTTTAGCTCTACCGCCCGATTACCTTCACGATCCCAGATTTTCTGCCGTACCTGTGCATCGGCCTGCCGAAGGTTGTTCATCAGGCCCAGCAACATACCGAGGGCGTGTTCGGCCACTGCGTCACGGTTGCCTTCAGGGGCATTGAATACTGGAATACCTCGTCGTTTGACGGCCTCTATATCTATCTGATCCAGACCAGCTCCAGCACGGGCAATAAATTGCAGACGGGTAGCCTTTTGTAGAAATGCTTCGTTTATGGTTATCTTACTACGTACCACAACCCCTTCATAGGTACCTATGATTTCCAGAATTTCTGTCGGACTGATGTCGGGCTGGTAATCTGCCGTCATTCCTTTGCTGGCAAGCATAGGCATCAGAGATGGGTGCATTTTATCAATAATCAGTATTCGCATCAGTTCAATATTTCAGGATGCAAACATACTACCTTTTCTATGAAAAATGCTTCGTCCGACAGCTTTTCAGATGATTTCTCCAAGAAAATAGTTAGAAAGATTAACGAATGTATGGACAATAGGCTGACTCACTTTTGCAAAAGAGGACAAACAACTATTTTAATTCTCCAGAATTTTGAGTTCCACGCGTCGGTTTTGCTGCTTGCCTTCTGGGGTATCATTGGTAGCGATGGGTTTGGTTTCGCCATAACCTACACTCTTGAGGCGTGTGGTAGTGATGCCCTTTTTTTGAAGAAAACCGATTAGCGACTCCGCCCTACGCCGTGACAGATCCAGGTTTCTGGCATCATCCCCATCACTGTCTGTATGACCCTGAATCTCAATGACCAGTTTTGGATTTTCTTGCATCAATCTGAGCAACTTATCCAGTTCTACGTAGGCTTCCTGACGTAGGTCTGCTTTGGCCGTTTCAAAATAAATATTTTTCAGTACAATACTCTCTCCTTTCCGAATCGGGCTCAGGAAAATGGTTTTGTCTAAGGTTTTGTTTTCAGTAAGCGTTTGTGGGTCTATATTTTCACTTCCTTCCAGGTAGCCTTGTGATTGAGCAAAAATACCATACCGTTTGGAAGCGTCTGGAACAGGAAATGTATAGGTTTTCTGGTTCTCTGAAAGAGTAATCTGCCCTACCTCTTTTTGTGTCACCAGATCCATGATACTCAAATGAGCAGATACGGCCTGATTGGTCTTTTTGTCCTTAACTTGTATGGCAACGGTCAATACTGGAGTAGATGGCGGTGTATGGTCTGTACCAGTACCTACCTTGCCTATTTTTGAAGTCACTTGGGTAATACCTTCTGGTAAGCTCGTAGCTACCAGGCTAGTAGTACCCTCATTGGGAATTTCTACCAGGCTAAACTTGTCTACAAAGAAATACACACAATCACTACTACCACCCGAGATGTCTTTCATTTTCAAATCTGCGGGTTCAGGAAAATAGCCTACAGTCATGTGTGTGTAGTTGTTGTCAGCTGTAAAACGAAAGCTGATTTTCTGCCAGGTCTGTGTATGTAGATTTTCTTCTATCATGATCTGAGGTTCTACAGATACACGTTCAGCCTCTTGCTGAAAAGGTGCTTTTTGGGAAAAATACAGTCCGAACCCACGTGCTGAGCATTTGCAGTATTTAGGAGTGCCATTGTTGAGATAAAAGCTGACCTCGTACCGCTTGCCCTGCCTGAGCGGCTTGACCAACGGGGCACAGACATATTCATAAAAACCCGAACCTCTTTTAGGCATTACAATGACACCCATCATCCCTTCACCTTCCAATGGATCTACTTGGGCATAGTAGTATTTGTCCACTTTACCCGAATTAGTGCCTTTCTTATGCAGAAAGTCAGGCGTAGCATTGGGATATCCTTTTTTGTTATTCAGATTGCTCCAACTTTTGATGTAGTCATTGAAACACCCATCTTTATCAGGCAAGGCATGGTATTCTTCAAAACCTGGATTAGGAATCAGATTTTCCTGTGCAGACAACGCCAACGAGTAGGCTAGTCCACATACAAAAAGACAAATACGTTTGAATGGCATAGTTTTAGTATAGATAGATTTATTTCCTAAAGACCTGCAACCAGACGTATCACTCTGCCACAAGCCTCTCTCCTACTCATCCATTTTCCCTTTGGCTAGCAGTACCATCTGTTTTGCTTGGATAAAAGTATCAAATACATCCATACCCATTTGGTTTATTTTGGAGCATTTGTGTACAAGGTCAGGAGTAGCGGAAAAACGTACAACAATGTCTGCCAATAAGTGGCTCGTAGCGGATCATTCTTTTTCCCAGTTGACATCAAATGCGTCTCAGAAGGCTGACAGAAACCTTCTACTGGCCTCAGACACGGTGTGTAGAACCCAAGGAATGTTCTTATAGGGGTCAGAACGACTGACTGATGGGTACATGAAATTCCAACAAGCATCAGACAGTACTTTGTCCAAAAGGTAGATGCCTATGCACTGGCTATTGCCCAGCAACAGACCGTAACCACTGACAATGAGTCGGATATTACGTTACAGGCGATCAACCAAAGTCTTTCTAAGCTTAAAGGCTATTTGGATGATAAGTATGATGCAGACGTAGAGTCGTACTATCCAGAATTTGGGATTATCAAAGTAAACAAAAGCTACATTCTGCCTACTGAACGTTCAGAACGCAATAGTGCATTGAAACAACTCGTAGCCGCCATCTCCAAACATGGCCTAGAAAACCAAACCGATGTCTAGAAATATTCCAGATGGGGCATAATACATTACTTTACCAGTAATTATTTTCCCAATAGGATAGAACGTCTGTACTTCATCCATAGTAATAAAGCTTCCTCTCATTGACTATCAAGCAAAAATGCTAACATTACCCTTTTACACCTATTAGTTTTCCTACCACTTCCTCACCTACTAAATCTATAAAAACCAGATATACTTTATCTTTGGAGGATATATAGACAATATAAATATCTCTCTCGTCTGGTAATATTGATAAATGCCATAGAAGTTCTTTATAATCTGTGAGTTCCTCTTTATTTGCCTCTATCTGCATGGATAGGGCAATTTCGTATCGTAGTTTATAAAGCCCAAAGGCATCTTTTGCATTTAACTTTATAAATGATTTTATTCTATATGCATTTGATTGAATAAGCTCTGAGAAAAAAGCATCCTTCTCCAGTATAGAAACAATCTTTTTATCAATCATAAATATCTGGGATTTATTCTTTGCCTTCTTTTGTCCTCCCACAGAGAATACAAAAGAAGAGACTTACAAGAAAAAAAGACCTTAGCCTTACGTTGGATTGATTATTCTTTAGGTATAAAACACAACCCATTTTTGTAGGGGCGAAGCTATGTGTTCATCCCTACGAAAATGGGTCGCGGTACTTGTACAAATATCCCACAGAGAAAAGAGCAGAGGTCTGAAAATAGAAAGGAAGCCTTTTTACCCATCATACATTTTCAAACACAGCTGTTTCCCTGTCTATCATTTTCCCCAACTTGCGGGATTTGTTCGCCAGGCCGACAAAGATTCCATATCATTGGCAGACACAATGTGGCGGTCGGTGGCTTCCAGCAGCAAATGTGTGTAGTCGCTTAGGGTGAGCAGTGGTACGTGTTTGTCGGCAAAATTCTGTTCGGCATCGGCAAAGCCATAGGTAAAGATAGCAGCCATGCCTACCACTTCAGCTCCGGCTTCTCGGATGGCATCCACGACTTTTAGGGAACTGCCACCCGTTGACACAAGGTCTTCGATCACTACTACTTTTTGCCCAACATCTACTTTTCCTTCAATCATGTTTCCCATGCCGTGTTCTTTGGGCTTGGAACGCACATACAAAAAGGGCAATTCAAGAGCATCGGCTACCAAAGCTCCCTGCGGTATACCTGCGGTGGCAACCCCTGCAATGGCTTCTACCGCTGGAAATACTTCCCGGATACGGGCCGCAAGGGCTTGTTTAATGTAGGTACGAATAGCAGGATAAGACAAGGCTAGTCTGTTGTCACAGTAAATGGGTGATTTCCAGCCGGAACTCCACGTAAAAGGTTCCTGCGGACGAAGGCGGATGGCTCCAATCTCAAGCAACGATGCAGCTACGTTGCGGGCTATGGTTTCGGTAGTATCTGTCAGTATCATGCAGCAAAAATACGCAGGCTGACAGCAATTCACCAAAAGCATTTTGTAAAAACCCTCAACAGCCTATAAATCAGCCGATTTATGTAAGGTTAGTCTTACAAACTAGCACATATATCTGTAGTATTGTTGCAGACGCAATACGCATTTTACTAATATTCGTACGAATATTACAGGTTTCAATCAGACTAAAATGAAAAACTATTGTTGATTTACAAGAAAAATGTTTTTTTTGTAGCAGGGTTTTGTATCGTTGCACAGATGTTCATACTTAGTAACCAGCACAAATGCTGAACCATCTGTTGCAGAAGCCCCCCATATAAGAGGAAAGTGTGTTTTATCCTGTTTCGCGGAATCATGAATCTTTTTATCAATGACAAGTATGTAAAAGTGATTCCTATGGATACTTTTGCAACCTTTCACTCTACCTACAACCTCATCATAGATGGGCAAACGATAGATGTTGTGGCTGCAGATCTGATAGGTGAAGTAGCTGTTGTCAATCCTTCCGTAGTCTTGTTATACAAGCTATTTCGATTATTGGCCGATAAAAAACTTCGGAAACTCACCACCTTAACCTTAGTCTCCCCTGACAAAAAGATACTGACAGCTGCTATTAAAAGCCGCTACAAAATTATTGAAGCAGCGGGCGGAGTCGTAGAAAAGGATGGCAAGATTCTGATGATGTACCGACTCGGAAAATGGGATTTGCCCAAAGGAAAAATGGACAAAGGGGAGACTTTCAAAGAAACAGCGGTACGGGAAGTAGAAGAAGAATGTCGTGTAAAGGTACAGCTGGAAAAAAAGATCTGTACAACCTGGCATACCTACACCCAAAATGGAAACCGGATTCTGAAGCAAACCAAATGGTACGCCATGAGCTGCCTAGACGACAAACGGATGGCTCCACAAAAAGAAGAAGGCATTGAACAACTGGTGTGGGTAGGAGAAGCTGCAGCCTTAGAAATGGCGTCAACTACATACCGTTCTATCCAGTTTGTATGCCATAAGTATTTTGAGAAACAAGCTGAAAAAATCATAATAGACTTCTAAAACACTGTTTTTTAATAACAAGTAAACAAATAAAAAAGGCTTCATACTCATTCTTTGTTCATTTTCAAAGCTTAGCTTGACCTATCCGTAGTTGCTAACCAACCAATAGCCATATTCTCAACCATGAGTAAATAAAAAATACGCTCTTTTATTTACTCATGGTTAATGAATCAAGGCTGTCTTTCTGAAAGTTTTTGCAGTTTTACTTCTGACTCAGTCAGGTAGGTTCGGCATTGGGTAATGAGGACTGTAGCTTCCTCAAATACTTGCACCGAGTCTTCAAACGACAGTTTTCCTTCCTGTAACTGGTTCTGTATCTCCCGGATACGTCCCAGGGCTGTTTCTAAATGAAATTCTTTTTGGGTCATCATGTGGCTTATTTGGCCCACAAGATACGCCATTCTTCCCGCCTACTCAAACTTCATCAGGGTATACTTTTTAGTTACAGTATTATAAAATCCAAAAATATAGCTATTGCCTTGCTTGAACAAAGTTTCAGCCTTTGATGTATTGTTTACATGAAGGCTTTCTTGGAAGGTTTGTATGTGCTCAAACGTGCTTTTCTTCTGAGCATCTCCAGCTTTATGTTCAAATGAAGAAATGTCAAGAAGACTTTTGAAATAAGCCGACTTTTTCAGGTTACTCTTTCCATAGCTGAAATACATGGGAGCTGTATAAGACGTAGTTACAGAACCAGATGGAGTGGGAATCGTACTAGGCCCGCCCATAGGCATCCTCATGTTTCCTTCTTCTACATTAACTTCTTTGTAAGAACCTACTGTCATTACCCAAGTTGTAGCATCATATGAATTAACAGCAATAGCACCACTTGAGTTGACCATTTTTCGCAGCAATTGCCTAGTATGGGACAATTCTCGGACACTTTTCCTATCCTTCACATCGGTAGAAATTAGACTTCTTTCTTGAATAATAGGTGTATTTGCAAATGCTATACTATCCCCTCTGGATAAGAAAAACTGCTGCATTACTTGTATTTTCTTCATATCACAGATCTGCAACGCCAGCGTATCTGTTGTAAATACCAATTGAAACAGGTAGTTGTTATACAATACAGAGTTAGTCAAAGCTGAAAAACCTTCTTTGGACACTAGGTGTGTAACCTTCTTATAATCAGGCTGTTTAGTAGCTAAATCCAGCGTAAATATATGTGTATTTTTGCTTAGGTCTGAGGTGAAAACAATTTTCTCATCAAGTGTATACAATTTATCTTGATAACACGTATTGCCTAAACCATATTGTATATCAGGCACAACTCGGTGTAATCCCATTCCCATAGGATCTTTTTTACTCAATACAAACCGTTCGTACATATTTAATGATACAGATAATTTACCAAAGTCAAATTCGGTACGTTGAAAATTTTTGGTAGCTAAGTCATAAGCATATACATGTATAATTTTGCTGAGTTTGGGCATACTTAGCAAATAAAAAACCTGCTTGTATTCATATGCATCCATAAATTTTTCACTTGAAGAAAAGCTTACAAGAACATCTGAGACTGTACCTACATGCTGTTTACAATCAATTGTAAAAGTGAAAAATTCTTTATCTGCATTAGAATAGAAAAGAGTCATTACCGATCCGTCTATAATACTACCAATCCAGTCACCAGACCGCATGGCTTCCATTTTAGCAATAACAAAGGTTTGCCTCTGCTGAAATGAATTATCCAACTCAACAATCGTAAATTCCTTTTTCTCTTCAAATAGTAAAAATGTATGTCCGTCTTGGTTTTGCACAGATACACATTCAGAACTACGAAATTTATCGAAGGGAATTTCAATCAGGGTTTTCTGGGCAACTGCCGAAGAAAACAGGCCCAAAAACAGGCATAGAGAAAGTAGAAAGGTTTGTTTCATTGTGGAATGTTATTACTCAAATTTCATCAATATATATGACCTTGTCTCAGTATTATAAAATCCAAAAATGCAGCTTTCATCTACTTTAAATAGATTTTCTGCTACCAGGTTTTCTTTCAATTTCAATTTCTCTTCTGTATCTCTTATCTTGTCAAAAATAAGCTTTCGTTGTGCCTGACCTTCCTGATGCTGAAAGGTAGTATCGGACAATAAACTCCTGAAGTACGTAGACTTCCTACTTCCACTATGCATATATGAACGTCTTAATGGTGATATATATATGCCTACTCCTGCAATACTTCCTACAGGTAAGCCTCCCATAAGGGGTACAGTGCCACTTTTCGCCTGTTTTTCCTGATAGGATCCCATCTCAACCATCAAAGTATGTTCATTATACTTGCTTACAGCAATAGCCACTGCTGTACTAAGCATCTTACGCAGCAGCATTCCAGTGTCGTCGGTTACCTCTATACTACCTGCAGAAGCTCGACTAGGAGCAGCTCTATCGGATGACACATGAAGGACAGCACTTCGTTCTTCGAAGATTGGCGTATTGGCAAAGGAAATAGGATTGGCTTGTGCTTCTTTAAAAGTACGAACGACTGAACGAGTATTCAGGTCGTATATCTGCATAGCCAAGCTATCAGGTGTGACAGAAACTTGATAGAGATAATTACTGTAAATGAATGAGTTAGCCTTAAACCTATTGATACCTGATGCTGTATCTCTAAGACACTGCATAGCTGGAAAATATGCTGGTTTTGCAGTGTTTAGATCTAATGTGAGTACGTGTGTACAATCATCTTTTTCTAAAGTAAAAATGATTGTGTGATCTTGTGTATAATATTTGTGTTTATGAAAAGTATTTCCCAGGCTATACTCTACCTCGGAAACCATTCGCCATAAGCTGTTTTCTTCGCCTTTGGGAGAGGTAAATCTTGTATGTATATCAAGGGGCATTCCTAGTGGCTGAAAATCAAAAGAATACTTATGGAAAGCCTCGGCAGCCAATGTATAACTATATACTTCCACTTCTTTACTTTTCGGCTTCGTGGTTAGTATATAAAACGTGTGATTGTGCTCATACGCATCTACAAAACTGTCTTTTATCAATTCCAACGCATCATCTACAATGACACTGCCTTGATTGATATAATCTATTTTGACTACCTGAATGCTACTGGGCACGTCTGTATAATAAAACAGAATGATAAATTGCTCATTGGCAATACTTCCCAATACGTTCTTGTTTGACCAATGTGCAGCCTTAATTTCACTATTTTCTTTTCTTTGCTTAAACCCTTTAGTTACAGGCAGACGAAATAGACTTTTCTTTTGCATCTCTTCATCTAACTCTACGATTATCCATTCTTTTTTATCCAACAGCACCAGAAATTTTTTCCCATCCGAAGATTGTACGTAAATAGATTCTTGCCCATAAAAATTAGGTACTGGAATATCAGCAACTTTTTTCTGGGCAAAGACAGTAGAAAGAACGCCTAGAAATAGGCATAGGGAGAGTAAAATCGTATTTTTCATAGAGTGTATAGTTTTCAAAGCACGCAAAAATAATGCTTTGCTTTTGAAAAAGGAAGGAGATAGTCAAAAAAAATAGCTGTATCTATTGTACAATAGATTGTACTTTTCCTTCCTGCAAGCGGGTTTCTATGCGATCTCCGGCTTGTAATTCGGCGGCAGAATGAATCTTCTTTCCATCTTTTAAGGTAATCGAATAGCCTTTTTCCAGAAAAGCGGTAGGGTTAAGAGCCTGTAAACGAGCTTCCAGCAAATCTATCTGGCTATGCTGACGTTGAAAGAGTGTTGTTTTCTGCCAGTCGAGACGTTCGGTAAAGTCGTCCAGAAACTGCTCGGTTTCATTGAGTTGGTGGCGGATCAGTTCGAGGAAATAAATGCGGGTTCCGTCCAACAAGCTCAGAAGTTCGTTGCGGTCGGGGGTGGTAAGTTCGGCAGCGGCAGTAGGAGTGGCAGCCCGTACATCAGCCACAAAATCTAGTATGGTAAAATCAGTCTCATGCCCGATCGCCGATACCACTGGCACATGGCAGGCAAATACAGCCCGTGCCAGACTTTCGTCATTAAAGCCCCATAAGTCCTCCACTGAACCACCCCCACGGGCAATGATAATCACGTCCAGGTCTGGTTGTTCTTCCAGCTTTCTCAAGGCTTTGAGCACAGAAACAGCCGCTGTTTCACCTTGCACAAGAGCCGGAGAAAGAAGAATTTCCAGGCAAGGATACCGCCGTTCAAAGACACGTATCATGTCCTGAATCACAGCCCCTGTAGGAGAGGTCACAATGCCCATCCGCCGAGGAAAGGCGGGCAATGATTTTTTAAAGGTTTTGTCAAACAAACCTTCCTTTTGCAGCTTTTCTTTGAGTAGAAGAAATTGTTGAAACAAGTCCCCTACCCCAGCATCCCGGATATTTGTTACTTGCAACTGATACTGGCCACGGGCCAAATATACGGTAATGTTTCCTTCTACAGTAAGCTTGGCTCCTGCCTTGAGCAATAGTCTGTTGGCAGGCGTAATCTGTCCACGAAACATCACACAGGATACCTGGGCTTCTTCATCCTTGAGGGTAAAATAGGCATGTCCAGACGAATGTATGGTCAGGTTTGAGATTTCACCTTGCACACTAATATCCTGCAAATCAGTATCTTCTTCCAGAATAGCTTTAATAATATGGGTCAAATCACCCACTGTCATCACATCGGTCACTGTAATGTTAGTTTGATTGAAGAAAGATTACGCCCCGTTGGGTTCACAGGGCTATACCCTGTGCTGATGGATGTCACCCCTTCAGGGCTTAGTTGGCTTGTGTCAAAATCTGCGATTGAGTAAATCTGCTCATTCACAAGGTTTGTACTTATGGCTAGTGCAACAGCTAACCACCCTAATACCGTTTTAAAACAGCTTTGAACAGGTTGGCAAGCTTTTTTTTGAACCAATAACTTTTTTTGAACTACTGATCTTGGTCATCAAAGTTTTCTTTGGCTTCCTGAAATCCTTTATCCAGATCGTCCAAGGCTTTTTGGATGCCCGTTTGCATGTCTTTCCAGGCAGCATCTGAAGATTTACTCAGTTTATCCATTTTGCGGCGAAGGTCGGCACGTTTCTCTTCAAGTTCTTCCAGTTCGGCATTTAATTCTTTATTGGCTTTTTTGCCTTCCTTACGAGCTTTTTTCCGTAATTCGGTAATTTTCTCATCCAATTCTTCGTATTGCTTCTGGCTTTTATCCCTAAAAATCTGTCGGTTGTCCTCCAGTTTTTCAGCCACACGATCTATTTTTTCATCCAGTTTGTTTGCCATGTCATGGGCATCTTCTTTGATAGCCTCTCCAGTCTCTTTCAGGGCCTTAGCCGTTCGAGATTCTTCTTTTTTTTCTTCACAGGCTATACCAAAAAAAAGCCCAAAGCACAGTAGAAAAAGAGTAGTAGCAGATTTAATTTGACCCAAAAACATAGATAAAAAGCTAGAGTTACACATATATATCCTATTCTCGCTAAACGCAGTAGATACGATCTCTGGTATAGTTTACCAAAATGAATTGTTCTGAAATCCTTTCAACCAATGAAAAAAGTCAGTCGTATTTACCAAGCAAAGATATATTTTTTTCCGTGGGACAGAATAATAGATCGGGAAAAATTCAGCCATACATCCAAAAACAACAACCGCACAAGAGGCCTCTCTCGTGCGGTTGGAGAATAAATAGGAAATCTTTTATTCACTCATTATGGCTACGATAGCACCAGAGAATCTTCGTCGTGAAGCCAGGCTTTCTTTTGTAGCAATTCTTCGTCTGTTTCCTGGTACTCAGGATCAGGTACACAGCAGTCTACAGGGCACACCGCCGCACATTGGGGTTCTTCATGGAATCCCTTGCATTCGGTACACTTACCAGAAACGATGTAGAAAAAATCATTGGATACGGGCTCCTGCCGGGTATTTCCTTCTAGAAACGTCCCATCTTCTAGTTCAATCTGCGTCAGGCTGGTGCCTCCGCCCCAAGTCCATTCGGCTCCACCTTCGTAAATAGCTGTATTTGGGCATTCTGGTTCGCATGCACCACAATTGATGCATTCATCGGTAATCATGATAGCCATGAGAATATTCCTCCTTTCGTTTGTATGTCTAGTTTTGTTCAGGTAGCAGTAGTGTGTGAAGTTTCTGTCCTCCAGCCTGATGTCTGCTACAAATGTGCACCATTGCTTCTACAAAAGCCAATCACAAAAGGTTATCTGTCATTACCTCATGTTATAATGGGTCGTACAGAATCGTTGGAATAAGGTAGCTAGCTTGTTGGTTTGGCCGTGCAAACGGATAAATTGAAAGGTACGGTAAATATCCATTCCTTTGATATCTATGATAGCAAGTTGGTTTTGTTGCAACTCGGTGGTAATGGAGTGGATAGACAAAAAAGCGGCACTCTGAGAATATAACAGGTATTGTTTAATGCTTTCGGTATTTTCGAGCTGAATTTCTATTTGTAACTCTTTGGGATGAATATGAACCTGATTCAGGGCTTCATACACAACATCCAGTGTTCCCGAACCTTGTTCACGTATGACCAGCGGAATGCGGCGGATCTGCTCCGTTTTAATCTCGGTTTTAGATGCCCATTGGCTCTGCGACTGCGTAACGAGCACAATTTCATCTTTCACAAACGGCTCGTACATGATCTGCGGATGATGTGACTTACCTTCTACAATGGCAATATCGATTTTTTCTTCCATCACCTGGTGTTCAATCCATTCACTGTTTCCCGTCGAAAAGCTGACTTGTATGCGTGGATGTGCCGACCGAAACTGAGCCAAGATTCGAGGCAATACGTATTGGGCCAGCGTCGTACTGGCTCCAATGCGAAGGCTGCCGTCATTGATGGTACTAAAGGCCGCCAGTTCGTTTTCCAGGGCAGCATACAGCTGAAAAATCTGCCCAGCATACCGCACCAAAGTTTGTCCGGGCGGAGTCAAGGATATGCTATTTCCGTGACGTTTAAACAAAGCTACGCCCAACTGCTGCTCCAGTTCGTTAATATGCCGGGTTACAGCTGGTTGTGTAATAAAGAGTTCACTAGCCGCTTTGGTAAAGCTCAGCTTCTGCGAAACAGTATAGAACACTTTCAGGCGAAAGTCGAAGATCATGTGTATGGTTATGTCTGAACCTTGATTTTCTTGAGGAAAGGATTACCTTGATTATCTGTCTTTTCCATATTCAAGTGATAGATGAATGGCTTAGTTGGAAGCTCAAAATCTGTAATCAAGCTTGTCTGAACCTTGATTTTAGGATTCTCTTAATTTTTTGTATGAGTCCTCGGTAATCAAGAAAATCTTAAAATTCTGCAAATCCTGATTCAGACAAAATCAAGAGAATCCTATAATCAAGTAAATCAAAGTTCAGACATAATAAAGGTTCAGACTAGAAGCTATACAACTTCACCAAGGCATCGTATACCCGTTTGATGAGTTTTTCACTTTTGTTAGAAAAAGCTGCGTCAGAAGTTTCTTTGACAAATGTTTCCTTGAACCGATCAAATGGGCTGGTCAGGAAGTTTACACTGAAGTTATGCCGCTGATACTCACTATTTTTCGGAAACAACTTGTTAAATTCAAACTTCCGAAGGTCACGGGCAGTAGTACAGCCAAACATTTCGGGGTTGTACATGAGTCGTTCGCCGCCACCTGATGACCGCCACAGTTGCCGCAGCCAGCCGTCTCGCAGTTCATCGTTGGAAATACGGAAATGGTACAGGCCCATATATTTCAAAACAGCATCCAGTTCTACTTTCGTAATATCCTCATAACCAGTAATATTTTTCAGGTCGCCACGTTGGGCAGAGGCAAAAAAGTCGGTATTGTCCAAATTGATCAGAAACGAAAATGCCGTAAACAACGTAAATTTTTTCAGCAGCACATTAGAAGCCTCAATTTCAGGTAGAAAATCCTTAAAGTCCAGTTTTTGCGTATCATCTACGGAACGGAAATAATACTGTCCACCATTGGCTTTGTCATCTTTAATCTTTTGTAAATCAGCATCCTGACTTTTGAAAAAATCGTAGGCCGCAAAAGCACAGAACAGTTCAATATAATGGGAATCGTTGCGTTGGCGGCTTCCTCCAGTAATGGTATCAGGTTCGGTCTGAGGTGTGGTAAAGTCGTTGGTAGGTGTACCGAGCATATAAAACTTCTGGTAGGTACGTCGTACACTCAAGTCATCTTCGTAAAACATCATGGCAGCCTGTGAGTTCATCGAGAAATTTTTCGAGTCAGCCACTACTTTTTGCATGTCTCGTCCGGCCTGGGTAGGAGAAATGAACGAAAAATAGCTGGTCAGCAGTGTAGCTCCTACAAACAGTTTGTCGAGGGTTTTGCCTTGGTGTCTTTTGCGTACGGCATTGTCTAGGGCGGCAGGCATCACTGGAATAGACGAGGCTCCAGTTCCCCCAAACACCGATCCCATGATAAACAACTTCACACTTCCAGCCGTATTGGCATTGTAGAGTTCGTCCATATAGGCCGACATACTGCCACCCGGATTTTTAGTCACCTCGTCCAGAATGGCATGGTACATAAGCATTGAACCTAGGTGTGTTTGAGCCCGGTAGCCATGCTTGAGGTCAAATGATTGTACATTTTCGGTAAAAAGCAGGTTGGCCAGATCTCGTTCTACTTCCGTGGCATAGCTGGTTTTGGCAATGCGTTGAAAGCTTCCCGTTTCGGTACGGGAGTAGTCGGGTGAGAATTTATAGAAAATAATTTTAGCTGAAAAAAACGTATCTGCATGGGCAGTTTGGGCTTTGTTTTCGCCTTTGGTTTTCAGGTAAGCATCTACTAATTCCTGCAATCGGGCAAAATTTCCATTTTCCAGGTCGGTGTCTAAGGCTAGAATATGGATTTCAGACTGATCAAACATGCCCATGGCACACAGATGAATAAACGATTCCAGACAACGCATACCTGTACCACCAATGCCGATAATGAAATATTTGTTCATAGAAAAAGAAAGTCGTTAGTGTGGGTTTGGGATTATACAAATGACTACACAAAGAGATACAGAACAAAATCTGCAAACAGTTCTTTAACGTGCAATGCTGAAAAAAGTGATAGTTCGGATCATTTTTTTGTGTAAATATATGCGTTTCCAACTACGGCACAAAAGAGAACGGACAAAAGAAGAACTTCTCCGAAGTTATTTTTTTTGTTGTGTTTAAAAATGTATGAGGGGGAAAAGGCATCCTTTTTATCGTTTGATATAGGTCATTGATACCTAAATTATTTATCTATCAAATATATTTGATACACAACCTATTTTTTTCGTTGAGCAGACCTCTTTCTTCCAACCATTCACACAGTTTTGTGATTTTATGTTGGAGTTCTCATTCGAATCAGAGAAATTGCCGTTCTTTTCCAAACTAAGCCAGTAGACTTCTTAAAATAGTATTTTTTTCAGAATAAAGAATACTTTTCAGCTATAATTGAATCATTTATCATTCACTTACGAACGAATATGGTCGCCACACCCACCAAAGAACAGAAATATTTTATCATTGACTTTGACAGTACGTTTACCAAAGTAGAAGCTATGGACGAACTAGGCAGAATCTCGTTGCAAGCCAATCCAAAAAAAGCAGAGGTTCTGAAAGAAATTCATCGTATCACTGAAATAGCTATGAATGGTGAACTTTCCTTTGCCGAATCTCTCCAGCAACGGGTCAATCTGCTGAAAGCACACCGGGATCATCTGCCAGAACTGATTCAGGTGCTGAGTGGCAAGGTTTCTGATTCGTTCGAACGTAACCGTAATTTCCTAACCGAATATGCCGAACAGATTCTGATTATCTCCAGCGGATTTAAGGAATTTATTGTTCCCATTGTAACCGCCCTGGGTATCAAGCCCGAAAATGTATATGCCAATACCTTTGAATTTGACGCACAAGGCAATATCATTGGTTTTGACAGCCAGAATCCTCTTTCACGTGACAAAGGAAAACCCGAACTGATTCAACAGCTCAACCTACAAGGCGACGTGTACGTGATCGGGGATGGCTATACCGACTACGAAATCAAAGAAGCTGGACTAGCCAATCGTTTTTATGCCTTTACCGAAAACGTAGAACGGGACAAAGTCATTGCCAATGCTGACCACATCACGCCGAGTCTGGACGAGTTTCTGTTTGTCAATAAACTTCCTGCCAGCCTTTCTTATCCCAAAAACCGGATCAGTGTGCTGCTGCTGGAAAATATTCATCCCCGTGCCGTAGAACTTTTCAAAGGCGAAGGGTTTCAGGTAGAACTCATCAAAGGAGCCATGGACGAAGACGAACTAGCCGAACGCATCCGTGATGTAAGTGTTCTGGGTATTCGTAGCAAGACGATGGTTACCAAAAAAGTACTGGCCAATGCCAATAAACTGATGTGTATTGGGGCTTTTTGTATCGGAACCAACCAGATTGATCTAACTGCCTGCCAAGAACGTGGCATTGTAGCCTTCAATGCTCCCTATAGCAATACCCGTTCAGTGGTAGAAATGGCCATCGGCGAAATGATTGTACTGATTCGGAAGATTCTGGACAAAAGCAATAAAATGCATGAAGGAATCTGGGAAAAGTCTGCCACCAACAGCTTTGAAATTCGTGGTAAAAAACTGGGCTTGATCGGCTATGGCAACATTGGCACACAATTATCAGTCGTAGCTGAAGCCCTTGGCATGGAAGTATACTACTATGACCTGGTTGAAAAACTGGCCCTAGGCAATGCCAAACGTTGCAAAACCATGAACGAACTGCTTCAAATTTGTGATGTGGTTACGCTACACGTAGACGGACGGAAACAAAATGCCAACCTGATCGGTGCCAAAGAATTTGCCCAGATGAAAGATGGTGTTATTTTCATGAACTTGGCCCGTGGACATGTCGTAGACGTGCCAGCCCTAGCCGCCGCCGTACGCAGTGGCAAAGTAGCCGGAACAGCCGTAGACGTATTTCCCTACGAGCCTAAAACCAATCAGGAGGAGTTTATCAATGAGTTACGTGGCCTGCCCAATGTCATTCTAACTCCGCACATTGGTGGTAGTACGGAAGAAGCCCAAGAAAATATTGCCCGGTATGTACCCGGCAAGCTACTCGATTTTATCAATAAAGGAAACACCTTTGGCAGTGTCAACTTCCCGAATATCCAACTACCTGACCTCCACGATGCCCACCGAATGATTCACATTCATCAGAACGTACCGGGTATCTTGGCTCAAATCAACAATATTCTGGCTAGTTACAATATTAATATCCGAGGTCAATACCTAAACACGAGTGAAAATGTGGGCTATGTCATCACAGATATTAACAAAGAATATAATCGAGACGTAATTTCCGCCCTGAAAAACATTTCACACACCATCAAATTCCGGATGTTGTATTAAACAGCCTCCCCCCCAGCGGAAGGGAACTTGATAGAATTTCTTTGGAATGAATGTTCCACAGACACAAAATCAAGTTCCCCTTCTTACATATACGTACTTAGAGAACTAATAGGCATGAGAGAAACGAATACAACTCCCTATCCTGAGGATGCAACCACAGCAGGAGTTTTGGGACGAGACAAACCGGGTAAAGTGTTGATAGTGGCTCTCATTTGTGTATATATCTTCTGGGGCAGTACTTATCTGTTTATTCATTTTATGATAGAAACCATGCCTCCGCTGCTCATGTCGGGGCTGCGCAATGTGATTGCCGGAGGCATACTTTATCTTTTTGCCCGTTTTCGGGGTGGTTCTGCTCCGACAGCTGTTCACTGGCGTTCAGCCTTTTTACTGGGATTTTTGTTGCTGACTATAGCCAATGGCGGCATGGCCATAGCTGTCCGCACCGTTCCAACAGGCATTGCAGCCCTGATGGTAGCAACCCTGCCTGTCTTTCTGGTCGTCTTTAACTGGATAGCATTTGCCCGTAGTAGGCCGTCCCTCTATGTCATTATGGGTTTGATTCTAGGACTAGCAGGACTGGGGCTGTTGCTGTTTGGGCAAGGAAAACTCTCTGCCACAACCGATTTGCATCTGAACTGGGTCAATGTGGGCATTATCATGTTAGGTGTTTTTACCTGGGCATTGGCCACCTTACTAGCTCCTCGGATCGTACGCCATCCGTCTCAGTTGCAGTCTACAGCCATGCAAATGTTTGCAGGAGGCATTATGTTGCTCATTATCAGTATTGTATACGAACAACCCAGTTGGAATGTGTGGGAGAAAATGACTCCAATGAGTACCTTTGCCCTGATCTATCTGATTGTCTTTGGTTCCTGGATAGGATTTACGGCCTATGCATGGCTGGCTCAAAATGCACCGCCACACGTTACTTCCACCTATGCCTATGTCAATCCAGTGGTAGCTATGTTTTTAGGATGGGCATTTGCCAATGAATCCCTTACCCTCCTATCTTTGCTGGCAGCGACCATTATTATTGCCGGCGTGATACTCATTACGTTCAAAAAAAAGCTCCCTATCAAAGAAGTTGTGCCGTCGGTGGCAGGCACAGCCGACAAAGAATGAAAGATACCTATTCAATAATCACGAATTTGTTTGCCTTTTAGCATTCTTCTTGTCTCCTTTGTTGCTTCATTTGTTCATTACAACACCTGTTGTTTAGCTTCTATATTATGATGCCTATTTACTTTACCCCTGGCCCTGCACAATTATATCCAACCTATGCTACACACCTGCAAAAAGCAGTAGACGAACAGATTGGTTCTATTTCGCACCGGAGCAAACAGTTTCGTAGTCTGTATCAGTTTGCAGTGGAGCAACTACAAGAACTACTCAATATCCCTACAGACCGAGCTATTTTCTTTACCGGCTCGGCTACTGAAATATGGGAACGCATCCTGCAAAATTGTTCGGCTGAAGAAAGTACCCATTTTGTCAATGGCTCGTTTTCCAAACGTTTTTATGAGTTTGCGGTAGAACTCGGTAGAAAAACACAAAAAATAGAAGCTCCCTTCGGACAAGGGTTTGATGTGAGTCAGTGCCCGATCTCCAATACCTCTGAAGTTATCTGCCTCACACACAATGAGACAAGTTCAGGGGTGTCTATGCCTGTCACTGACATTCATTCTTTTAAGAAAACGCACCCAAGTAAGATTATTGCGGTAGATATGGTCTCCTCAGCTCCTTATCCTGACCTAGACTGGAATCTGGTAGATACAGCCTTTTTCTCTGTCCAAAAAGGCTTTGGACTGCCCGCAGGTCTGGGAGTTTGGATTGTCAACGAAACCTGCCTAAACAAAGCAGAAGCACTAAAAAAACAGGGTCACTACATTGGTACACACCAAAGCATTCCCAGCCTATGGAATAATTTCAAGAACTACGAAACCCCTGCTACACCCAACGTATTGGGCATTTATCTGCTTGGAAAAATAGCACAGGACATGAACCAAAAAGGTATTCAGACTATTCGGAAAGAATCTGAAGAAAAAGCCTCAACTCTTTATAAATATCTGACAAACAGCAATATATACTCACCATCTGTACAAAACCCGCTGCATCGTTCGCAAACCGTAGTGGTAGCCAATGTCCCAGACTCCCAAAATCTAATTGCCTCTCTGAAAACCAAAGGCTATCTGCTTGGAAGCGGCTATGGTACCTATAAAGACTCACAGGTTCGGATAGCTGTATTTCCAGCCAACACTCCCGAACAAGTAGAAGAACTGATACATGCTCTCGGGTAAAAGTAAAGTCTGCTCTTTAGGATGTAACCAGTATAAATTCGGATTTAGAAAAATGGTAGTGTAACTTTTTGCGAGGAACTGTCATTTTAGAAACAAAACCTACAAAAAGAGGGCATATACATAGTAGGTATACCTGTCTTTTCTTGACATACATTTGACTATGTTATAATTTATCGTGTATTTAGAAACCTGAATATCAGTTTATTCACGATAAATATACGCAAATGTTACCTGAAGAAGAGTTCAACCAGCAAGAGCAGACAAGCGAAGCGAAAGAATATCGTCTATACAATTATGATTACCCGTCTGAAGATACTCCAGATACTTCATATACCAATGGGTATACCAATACATACGATGAAGAGGACGAGGAATCAGCTACCAAATCTACCAGTGAGTTGTTGGATGAAAATGAAGATTTACAGAAAGAAAATGCAAGCCTACGTTCAGGTGCTACCACAGCAAAAATACTGGCTATCGTTTTTGGCGTACTGTTTTTGTTAACCACGGGTTATTTGGTATTTGCCCATATCAAAGGTCCTCTGTTTGGCCCTATTGCTACTGAACACAAAAATTACCTGACCCAGACTGAAGAACTGGAAATGCTTAAAAACAAAGCAGATACGCTTAAGAAAGCCAATGACATGCTCGTCGAGCAACAACCAGAGATCGAAGATGGCGTATTTTTCGAAGTACAGATCGGAGCTTTTCAGGATTTTAACCTCGATGCTTACCAAGCAGATCTGGTGGCCTTACGCCAAGATGGAGATGCAACCAAGAAGTTTACCTTTGCCAAATTCAGAGACTACGACAAAGCAGAAAAACTCAAAAATGACCTGCAACGCATGGGAGTGAATGGGGCATTTATTGTTGGACGTGTCAATGGCAAACGAACTGAAGACATTCAGGAAGCTATTCAGGCCAGTAAAGCCAGTTTTTAAAGAATATCTAGCAGTATGTCGGAACGAAATCTCTCAAAAATACATTACCTGTAAGCCTGATTCATTCATCAGGCTTTTTTTTATCTATGACTACGAAACTAGATCTCGATTTTTATCAGCAAGACACCCTTACCCTATCACAGGCATTGCTAGGCACATATCTGATACATGACTCTGCCGAAGGTACCACCGTCGGACGAATCGTTGAGACAGAAGCCTATCTCACTGATGACCCTGCCTGCCATGCCTACCGCCGAAAAACAAGCCGCAATGCCGTTATGTTCGGCTCAGCAGGAAGGGTGTATGTGTACCAGATTTATGGTATGCATTACTGTGTCAATGTTGTCTCTTCTCCAATGGGTACCGGAGAAGCTGTACTCATACGTGCCCTAGAACCCGTCGAAGGAATGGAACTGATGCATAAACGCCGCAAGGTGACCAAACTAGGTGATCTATGCAAAGGCCCAGGCCGACTTGTACAGGCCATGGGCATTACACAAGCCATGAATGGCATCAAACTGATAGACAGTCCCCTATACATTCTTCCAGCCACTGCGTATCCTCTCTCAAACACATTTTCTATCACGACTACCACCCGTATTGGTATCACCAAAGGAGCCGACTTATCCTATCGTTTTTATATCACAGGCAATCGGTTTGTCAGTTTTCCAGAAAAACAAATCAAAGTGTAAGGATGAATTTCCAGTCAAGAACTACACACCCAAAAAAATTTAAAAACTGTTTACGTTAATTTCTCAAGAAGATAAATTTTTGAAACGAACCAACAAGCCCTGAAAGGGCGACATCCATCAGCACAGGGTGAAGCCCTGTGAACGGTGAATGGAGAATGGTCTATTCCTCAACTGGCAGCAGTTCATACGGATAGCATACCTTTGTCAGAAAAAGCCCATCCGGAGGTACTGCCCGACCAGCTTTCCGGCGGTCTTTGCTCTGAATAATCTGCTCAAACATAGCTGTAGTCATCTTTCCTTCGCCAACTTCCAGTAGTGTTCCAACAATAGCCCGTACCATTCCACGTAGAAACCGATTGGCAGAGATATGAAATACCAGCATTTCTCCTTCATACACCCAACGAGCCTCCGTAATGGTACACAAAAACGTATTTACCTCCGTTTTTACTTTGCTGAAACATTCAAAATCTGTATGCTGGAGCAATAAGGCAGCCGCTTCGTTCATCCGTTCCAGATCTGGACGTATCGGGTAGCGGTAGATTTGTTTCAGAAGAAAAGGATTTTTAGTATGGCAGATTCGGTACTCATAGCTGCGGCTAACGGCATCAAACCGGGCATGTGCAGTAGGAGCCACCTGAAAAATATGTTTGACAGCAATGTCTGCTGGAAGCAAGGCATTGAGGGCATATTGCAGCCGCTGTGGCAGAGCCTGGGCATCAAAGTGTACCATTTGTTGCCAGGCATGCACCCCCGTATCAGTACGTCCGCTTCCTAACGTTTCAATAGGCTGCCGAAATACTGTTTCCAGTGCCTTCTGTAATTCTGCCTGTACAGTGTGTGCGTTTGCCTGTATCTGCCACCCATGATAAAGGGTTCCATTATAGGCTATATCCAGAAAATATCTATTCATGCACAAAAATAAGGAATGGTTGCATGTACTTGCGTAGAAGAATAAAAAAACCTTTTTAATTCTTCACCCTCCCTTCTCTCATCAAATCTCACCTGTTTTTATGTTTGCGACGAACCCAGACATAAAAACTGTTCATATTCGAACATACTCTATTCAAAAACGGACATTCTGATTTTTGGCAGTATTAGTATCTGATAAGACTCAAACGTACTTTTTCGGAAATAGTTCGTCTTATATGTCAAGAATACACTATCTATTCAACCATCTAATAATCAAACACATACCCAAATGAAAGCTGTATAAGTTAATGAGTTTTACCTATGTATGAGAAAAATATTCTCTTTGCTTCATAAAAATATTACATAAACTCAATCAAGACTGGCACAGATATGGAATTACCTATGGCAGGTGTATGTGTATGAATAACGAGAAGTAAAAAGTACACCTATCTACCTTTTACCATTCGTCACTCGTTTTGTACCGTTTAAATATCTGTTTTGTATTTTCCTGTAAAACTAATCTTTCTGATGCAACCAAACACACAACATGCACATCTTATAGCCAACTAGTAAGTATTATTTCAAACTGTTCTATTATTTCAAACTTTCATCTAATATTTCAAAATTATAATTCTATGAAAACTATGCTTTCATTTCGTTCTTTGAGTAAAGGTATTGTAGCAGGTGTGATCCTGACAGTATGTAGTCAATTCAGTAGCTTTGCCCAAAGTACCAATACAGCCAGCAAGCCCGTAGAAAGTCTGGGCGAAACTACCACTTTACAAGCCGCAGTCTATCAGATTCCCGGTACAACAAAGGTCAAAATACATTTTCTAAACCCTTCGTCCAAAGACGTTCATCTGACCCTCAAAACAGCCGATAATCAGGTAGTATACACTGAATTTGCCGGAGAAAAGAAATACATCCGGAAATTTGATATGAAAGATTTGCAGGATGGTATGTACTATTTTCAGCTATCCAATGGCACACAAACTATCACCAAAGAAATAGCGTTACAAACCGTTTCTGCCCGTAATGTAGCCATACAGGATTAATGGCTAGTCTTCTTTTCAGGAAAGAAAGACAATCTGTAGACATTCTTTGAACAGACAATTCTGTGAAACAAATAGCCATTTCAGGTATACAAAACCTTGCGATGGCTATTTTTCGCACATACAGGCTCGATTATTGCACATTTGACTGCACTTTTCTTTTACCCACTTCTAGCACTATGAATATATGAATGCTGCCAAATTAGACCCGATAGATTTTCAGTTGCTCAATCTGTTGCAACACAACGCCAAAGTAACTAATGCCTATCTTTCTGAGAAAATAGGGCTGTCTCAAGCTGCTATTTTTGAACGGGTAAAAAGACTGGAAACCAGCGGTTATATCAAAAACTACTATGCCCAGATAGATGGCATGAAAGCTGGGCTAGGAGCTACATTCTTTTTGCAGGTTTCACTAGCCAGCAATACCAAAACAGCACTTGATCTGTTTTTACATAAGGTAGATGAACTGGATGAAATCGTAGAATGCCACCATATTACAGGCTCATCCAACTTTCTGCTCAAGATTGTGACCAAAGACATGCATAGCTTTCAGCACCTGGTTATGAATGAAATGGGTAAGCTAACCGAACTAGGAAGCCTCGAATCCATGATTGTTCTCTCTGTCATGAAAGATAGCAAAGTAATGCCCATTCCAGCTCCTGCCGACTGCTAACTGGTAGTATTGCATACCTTGACAACTATGTAGCGATAGTTGCCAAGGTGTGTTTTTTATGCCTCCCAACGGTCTAGTAATTCTTCAAACTCGTGTTGAATAGACTGGGTCTTATCATGGGCATACCAAGCATGTATTTGCTCATAGAACTCCTCCTTTGTTACATTTCCAGGATTTTCCTTATGTGCCATAACCATTTTCTGTGTTTCTGCTGGACGTGGCCCCCAAGTACCCAATTCTTTCAGTGTAGTGGCATCCAATACAATGAGTTTTGGAATAGACCGACTGCCCTGAGTCAGGTAGTGGTCCATTAGATCCAGGTGTGAATCCCGCAGCAGTAATTTCAGCGAAACTTGGGGTGTAGCCTCTGCCATGCGAGCCAGTACCGGAATATTCTGAGCTGCATCACCACACCAGGCCTCAGTGAGTACAAGCCATACCATAGGTTTTTCAATGGCTCTCAGTCTCTGTAGTAAAGATTCGTTCACGTCTACAATCTTGTCCCATTTACGCATCCGCTGCCGATTTAATTCTGTATATTTGACCAGGCCATCTGAGTGGTCTGCTCCTGTGGTCTTGTGTTCGAGCAGTAACTGATCAATCAGATCCCGGTACTGTTCGTACGTCATGGCCTCCTTCAGGAGATCATGGGTAATAGTAGGGTTTAATTCTGTAGACATTCTAATAAGAGGTGGGGAAAAAATGAAACAATCATACTGTATAAATTCCTAATCAAGCATCAAAGGTACAAAATAGTAGACAGAGTAAAATCCTGCATCATGAACTCAAATCAAGTTCTGGTTTCTGTCTAGATACAGATTTGTGATGTCTTTAGCTAGAAGCATGCAGAAAATTTATTGCTCATTTAGAGAAATTTTAGTAGGAATTATGCCCAAGCATTTTGCCTGACAAAAAATCTTGGCTTATTTTGTAGACAAAAGGTTACTAGAAAGGGCATCTTATCATTAACACTTGCAACTATGTCTGACGAAAATATTATTGCCGCCATACGGAAAGGAGACGAGAATAAGCTGATGGCGATCTATCGTGCCTACCGAAATGATTTTATATACTGGTCTATGCGGCATTTTTCCTGTAGTGAAGACGTAGCAAAGGATGTATTTCAGGTAGCCATTACGATCTTTTATGAAAATATTGTTTCTGGCAAGCTCGTCAAGCTCAGTAGTTCAGTTAAAACGTATCTGTTTGCCATTGGTAAAAATAAATTGCATGAAAACAATGTGGCTAAAGAAAGAGATTTACGCATCCAAAATCATGTCGAACATACCATACGGGATGGATTTCGTCTAGAAGCCTTTGGCGATGAAAACCAAGAAGAAAAAGAAGCAATGTACGACCAACTGGAAAATGCACTGACCGAACTAGGTGAACCCTGCCGGACAGTACTAGAAATGTATTATTACCGGGATATGGGCATTGAGGACATTGCCAAATCTATGCAGTATAAAAGTACAGATTCAGCCAAAACACAAAAATATAAATGTCTGACTCGTTTAAAGAAGATTTTTCAGCATACGCTGTTAAAGAAACAGAACAATCCGAATGTGTAACTTTTTAAGATCAATATCCTATTGGTGAAAGCCGCTGGCTTCCCCATATAACACTACATACATATGGAAAACACCGAGCTGATTGAGCAATATTTGGAGGGCAAACTTAGCCCCACAGAACGGCTGGCTTTTGAAGAAAGGGTTTCAAACGAAGCTATTTTTTCAGAAGAAGTTGCCCTACAACGTCAGATCCGTCAGGGTTTGCGGTCTGTGGGACGCAGCCGAATTCTAGCCCAACTAGAAGAGGTAGAAACCCGGATGTCGGCCTATCATCCTCCTACACAGATCATTGCCCTGAATGAACGTGTGCGGCAACGGTTTTACTGGGCAGCAGCTGCTGTGATTGTATTACTCATACCCATATATCTATTTCTGAAAAGTCATCCCACCCACGAAAAACTGTTTGCGACCTACTTTGTGCCCTATGCCCCTACAGTTTCTCAAACAAGTACACAAGAACCACTCAGTCGTGCCCTAAATCTGTATCGTCAAAAGAATTATGCACAGGCTTTGCCCATTTTTGAAGAGATCACAGGCATCCTACCTGATTCGGTCTTATTCTATAAGGCAAATGTGTTGCTACAACTCGAAAAACCCGCAGATGCCATCTCTACCTTGCAAAAAATAGATACCCACTCTGCTTTCTATGAAGAAGCTCAGTGGTATCTGGCCCTTGCTTTTTTACAGAACGATCAAATGGCGGAATCCAAAGAGACCCTCAGACGTATCCATGAGCAAGAAAGCCACCCTTATCAACACCAAGCAACAACTCTGTTAAAAGAAATACAGTAAAATAATGTGCATTGAATGGCTTACATCTTCCATAGACCAGTCCATAGGCAACTCTGTTGCCCCATTCAACCTGTATTAACGTTGAGTGCGGATGAGTCTGGTACGAGAGGAGAAACGTAAGTTCGGCGAAGCTAATCTTGCACCCAAGAGCTGACTTAACTTCTTGGTTATCAAAAGAATTAATCCAGCGTTCACGTTGTATTAGCTAATGATCGTGTTCACTTTTTGGATTTGCTCCTTAGATCCCATCAGAATCAGGCGGTCGCCGGCATGAAGCAGCATCTGTGGCTGCGGATTAAACACATAGTCGTCTGCCAATGTCTTGATTCCCAAAACAGTAGCTCCAGTTTTATACCAACTATCCAATGATTGCAGGTCTATACTCCGCCGGATAGTGAGTTCGGCAATCTGAAATGAATCATTCATACGGGTACTAAGCAGATCCAGAAATTCTTTGACATCCGGTATCAGGGTCAACATGGCCATGTGGGCACCGCCAATGCTATCAGGCATGATGACATTGGTAGCTCCGGCTATCTTGAGTTTCCGCACACTGGTATAGTCAGAAGCCCGACTAATAATCGTAATTTTTTGATTCAGTTCACGACCAGTCAATACCACAAATACGTTGTCAGCATCACTGGGTAAGGCACAAATCATGGCCCGAGCCCGTTGAATACCTGCTTCCAGAAGTGTTTCGTCGCGGGTTGCATCTGCAATGAGAAAGTGCTCTGTAGGAATAGGCGAACCATCCAATCGTTCTTGTATCTGCTCAATCACTACAAATGGAATGGCATTTTTGTAGAGCAACGAAGCAGCTTCGCGGCCATTTCGGCCAAAGCCACAGATGATCACATGGTTATGAACTGCTTTTAATGCTTCCTTCATTTTAATTGCTTTATACGATTCAATAAACTCTCCATCAAAAATAAACCGACTCACAACTGTCAGGAAATAGGTAAAGATACTGATATTAAACAAAATCAGGAAAATCGTAAATATCCTACCTACAGACGATAAAGGCTGTACTTCACCAAACCCTACTGTAGACAAGGTGATGACAGTCATATATAAAGCATCCTGAAAAGAATAGTTTTCCAGCAGCACATAACCTGCTATGCCTACCACTAAAGAACTGATAAATAATAGGAGTGGTGTATACATCCTAGAAAAAATATACAAATATGGTCTCATAGAAAAGAATAACAATTCATGTATACAAATTAAAATAGGACTCTGATAAAACAAAACCTTACAGGGTATCCTGTAAGGCATTATGGATCAAGAGATATTTGTATATATAGGTATCTATTTCTTCATGGTATATTAGTTTTTTTGGAATTACCACCGGTTTTGTCTGTATGGAAAGATTATCGAAAAGAGTCTCTACTTCTCAAGCAGTGACCCAAGCCTTTGCTTTATCTAGATTTACGAAGTTTTTGACTAGCTCGTTTTCTTCCATTTTATTCTTAGTCTGGTTTTCGAAATTTTTCACAGACATTTGGGCAAATGCATTTTCAGAAAGTACAAATGCCATTTTTTTCAGCCCATTTTTAATTAATCGTGGCATAATAGATGCCGCATATTCAGTATCTTCTCTCCGTACAATAGACAATTGTGACGTATCAGAGATAATGCCCTTTACAGGGTTGCGTTCAGAAAAACTTATAGTACTGTCAATGGCTCTTTTAAAATTTTCGCTGGATATAAAACCAATCCATGTTTGAATAATTAGATTGTTGACAGAATCATATTCGAGTCTGACAAATTTTTCATCAAGAAATGTAGTATTCATTTGTATAAAAAGTTTGAATGAGGATGAATGATTGAAGTAAGATAAAATTCTCAAATGCGAGAATACAATTATACATTTTTTTTTTCCTGTTTCCTTATCTCAAAATATTTTGATTCTGCTCTCTTCTTTTTTTGTTCAAAAATTGGGAAATAACAGCAAAAAAAAAAACATTTTTCAATAGTATTAATTTGTATATTCTATTATTTTTCGAGCTTTTCTCTTCTATTACCTCTTAGAAACTCTATTTACAAAAAAAGACTCTTGAAAATTTCCAAGAGTCCCTGTAGATTTTATGCATTTTATCTAAAAGGTTTCTGCTAGTAAAAGCTTACCAGATTTTTTATCAAACATTCCAACCAGTACATTTTCAAGTGGTTCAGCTAGAATCACAGAAATAACATCTTCATTTTTGTAACGTATACTCCAAAAATCGTAGTATTCCTGGTGAATATCTACATTCATTTGGGCAGGTACGTATAGGTTAGTATCTTTTTTGGTGGGAATAAAGCCTACTTCTTGTAACGAAGCCAGCCATTGACCCACCGAGTAATGTTTTTCTACGCGTTCATCTTCCTTGCACCCTAAAATGTCATCTACTTCCCGGCTAAAGAAAAGTTTCAAGGCTCCTTTTTCCTCGTCAGTGACATCTAGTTCATCAATGGCTTCGAAGATCAGGCCAAATAGATGCAGGCAATTTTTGAATCGTTGATAATAGTTGGGTTCATAGTGATCTACATTAGGTTCTGAGAGTATGATTGCTTTGACAGGTGTCTCTCGCAGCATCTGAAACACTTTCAGTCGGTCCTTTTCTGATTTGATGTGATGTAAGGCAAAGGACGCATTGACAACAATGTTTTCTCCCAGGCCATTCAGTAGTTCCATCCATTGTGGAAGGGTAAGCTCTTCGGCGAAGGCATTTTTGATGATATACTTTACCTCAAAGGGAACTTCACGGGCAATTTCCTCAAAATTCTGTCGGGCAGCATCTAGAGCTCCACTGAAGGGTTCAATCGCAATAACGGTCAATTTCTGTGTTTGGCGGAGAGGTTCCTGGCCTAGTTTTCGGATTACTTCACGGGCCTGCATACCAGTACCTGCACCAATATCTATCAAAACAGCCTCTTTCCAGTTACGTAAACGTTCACAGATGAGAGTATTCGCAAGTTGCTGCGTCATACTGATCATTGGAAACTTCTTAATCAGCAACTCAAACAGTTTAATCTGAGGAATCTCGAATCTTTTTGTGTAGATATGTTCATAATGTTCGCTATGTTCTGAAAAACGCTTCATGGCTCTAGCAAAAACAAAATCCAGCATGGTATTCTCTACATCCATATTTTGCCAGCTTTCCTGCTCAATTTCTTGAATTGAACCCATGATCTCTTCATATACATAATGAGGAAATAGCCGTGCCAACTGGGTTAATTTTTCTGTATTTTTAGTCAGAAATTTGTGCTTGAACATAAAGGTCTAACAGTTAAGTAAGTACTACTGCCAATGAAATATATATAAAACTACAAAATATTCAAAAAAAAACTACTTAAATAGAAAAAACACAATAATACGACCATTCGAAGCAGCAAAAAAACCTCTGACAATCAGATAATTACCCATGTAATATTCCCCTAATTATTTACGCATCATAAAACAGAAAAATTGTTTCTATTAGTAACTTTTTTTATCTCATCCCATCTTTTCTCAATGGCACCGATGGCATTGTGTAGGCGGCTTTGATCCCTTCCTATGATTTCATCAAAAACGAGGTTTCGGTTTATCAGCTCATTTTTGAATTTCTCATACCTCCATCTTCTGTCTTGAACCTCTTCTCTAACCCCATCAGCTACCCAAGGCAGATCTATTCCCATCAATAAGTATATCCCTGAATGTGGCAGAGGCAAGTTTTTCAATACCCACTCCGGGCAGGTACCGTAATATATTTCACTATAGACCTTTGTTTCTAGTAGGTCAGTGTCACAGATCAATAAATCTCTTGCCTTGGAAATACACTGTTTTTCAAGATATAACTGCCCTCTGGCAATAGGAACAACATCGTCCAGGGTCAATGTGCGTAGATGTCTCTCCTGATACAAACGGGCGTACTCAGATACCCATGCAGTCTGATAATGCCTAGCTAGTTGTTGGGCTAGTGTAGTTTTGCCTGTAGATTCAGGCCCAAACAAAGTAACTTTTATAATGCATTGCCCTCCCAAAACACATACATTCATGAAATAATTCCATGATTAACTTGTATCTATTAATTTTTTTAATAAAGATAAAAATCAGGCTTCCGAAAGAATATCCAAAGCCTGATTTTTTATTTTGTATACTATGTCGTTAACTTACTTTTATCAGGAATAGTTTTGCTTTTTTGTCTTTTTTCTCTTTCTTACTTAATTCGGGTTCAAATCCTCTAATTTCCTGCCCACCACGCGAAAACCGCACAAACCGACCGATAACTTTTTTCTTAATAACCAGCTTGTTTCCATCCATTTTTATTTCTTTGGGTTTACTGGAATGTACCCGCCAGCCATATCCCATCCATTCTTTGGCAATGAGTGTCACATTATCCCACTCAAACAACCAAGCAATTTCTCGTCCTCCTTTATCGGAAGATTTCCACTGATATTCTCCCGCATACTCAGCAGGTAGGCGTTCGTCTTTGTCCAGTCCAGATTTAGGAATTTTATCAATATCTAGTCCTGTAAAATCTGAAGAAGGGAGCGAGATGGCTTCTTGTTTGCCATCTAGCTTGGTTACAGTAGTTTTAGACTCATCGCCGGAAGCTGGAGATCTTTCTACAGGCCCTGTCGCAGCTTTATTTTTACTTTTCTTAGCTTTTTTCTCTGCACTAGCAGTCTCAGAAACCGTAGGTGAGGTATTAGTTGCATCTGTTTTAGACGGAGTATGTACCGATGTATCAGTAGTGGTACGCGGTTCTATAGTGGTATTTTTCACTATAGGAGAGGCAACAGGGGCATCAGATACATCCATGACATCAATGTAGCCACTGGCATATACAATACTAGAAACCTCTGCGGTAGGCACAGAGAAGGTAGCTCCATTGGGAGAAGAAAATTTCTTGTACTGAATCTCATTTTTGGAGATTTCTACCACAATGGCATCAATAATAGTTTTGTCTTTCTTATTGATCTTATCTGGTGTGCTTTGTGCCAGTGCCAACTGCCCGAGACAAACAAAGAGGATAAACAAAAATTTTCTCATTGGTTATTATATAAATGATTTGAAAGTGTAAGAATCAAATTTTGTACCATTCTGCTCTGTTTTCCTGTTTCTGACCATATGAGTGCCAGAAACAGGGTAAAAGCTTATTATTTCAGATAATTTTTTTTCAGGGAATCAAATTTTCGTCGGCTTTCTTTGTCACCTAGCAGGGGCTTCAGGCATTTGCTTTCGTCTTTTTTCACTTGATCTTTTGTGATCTTTCCTGTTTTAAAAGCCGTTTCCAGCCAGGCTAATGCATGGGTATTTTGTCCCTGCATAGCATATGCACAGGCCATTCCATAGTGAGCTTGTGGGTAGGTGTTGTCCAAGAGCAAAGCTTTTTCAAATTGTTTCAGTGACTCAACTCCCTTGTTTTGTTCCAGATAAATCTTCCCTGTTTCGGACAAAACTTCGGCATTGACAGCTTCTGGATACTTCTGTGTAAACGACTGCATATCCTTCAAAGCTTCGGTGTATTTTCCCTGTTGACCATAGATTTTACCCCGCATCAACAAAGCTTTTCTGGCAATGGTTTGCGTATCATTTTTCAACAAATGACTCAGATCATCCAGGGCTTCGTCAAACTTACCAGTCTGTGCCAGCGACAAAGCCCGGTCATGGTATGCGAGTTGGTTGCGGCTATTCTGCTTCAGGGCTTCCGAAAAGTCACTAATAGCCTTCTTATGGTCGCCTTGTTTTTGATAGATCAGTCCACGATACCGGTAAGCATCTGCCAAAGTAGCGTAGTCCATTCCCTTTTTAATGTCATCTAGGGCGGCTTTGTCTTCGCCAGTCAGGTGACGGGTGTAGCCTAGTAGACTATAGGCTTCGGCCAATTGTGTTTTTAGTTCCTCTAGGCGTGTTTTATCGGCTTTTTTGTCTTTCTGTAGCTGCGAAAATACAGGCAGAGCCAGATTAATGGCTTTGGTGAGATCGTTTTTAGCTTCTTCGTATTTTCCCTGCCACATATAGGTATATCCGCGTCCTTTAAAGCCATCTATGTACGTAGGCTCAATATCCAAGGCTGTCTGAAAATCATTCAGGGCTTTTTCGTAGCTATCTTCCTGGTTATACGCCATCCCACGGGCGTAATAGGCTTCTTTGTATCGTTCGTCTGCCTGAATGGCGTAGGTGTATTGTTCGGCGGCCTTCTGGTAGTGTCCTTGTTTTTCGTAGAGTTGTCCTTTGGCAAACCAAGCTGTGGTGAATTTAGGCCGCAACAAGACTGCATTATCCAGTGCTTTCTGGGCTTTCACTAAGTCATTTTGGTTCATGGCTGCCATACCATCATCATAAAACCGGATAGCTTTTCCCTGAATGTTGGCCATAAGTGTGGTTTCCAGTCCCAGCATTTCTGCTTTGGAAAAGTCAATTGCAGCCTCTTTCAGTTTTCCGACTTCCATCCATAACATACCCCGCTGATAATATGCTTTGGCAAACTCAGGTTCGACACGAATAGATTTTTCGAGATACTCCTTTGCTTGTGGAAAATCTTTCATTTTGATCAGCACCAGAGCCTTCTGGTAGGGGTACAAGCCCCGTTTAGGAGCCAATGCGATGGCTTTGTCATAGTCTTCCAGTGCCCCTTTGATATTGGAGAGACGTTCTTTCAGTTCAGCTTTTCGGGCATGGTAGGTCGGATTGAGTGGGTCAATGGCTTTTGTAATGATGTCATAATCAGTGACAGCGGCTATCACATCATTCTTACGACTTTCATTCAGTTCGGCACGAGCCAAACGAGCCTCTAAGTAGTTCTGGTCTAAGGCTACTGCTTCATTCAGATCGTCCAAGGCTTTTTGTACAGCTTTTTTATCCGAAGTCTGCAAATAACTTTTGCCACGTAGCAGATACAGTTCTGGATACTCCTGGATGTTTTTCTGTTTCTTTTTTTGCTTAATCAGATCTTCGGCATGTTCGATGACTTGTTTGAACTTTTTGGCTTCATATTCTGTCTTAAGAACCGAAACCTCCTGCACAAACGAAGAAAGCTTGCGAATTTCAGGATCTAGGGTCGAAAGCATTTCGGGCTTGGCATTTAGGGCTTTCCGGTAATATTCAATAGACGACTCATAATCACGGTAGTTTTTAGCTAGGTCTCCTTTTTTCTTCAGTTCATCATAGGAGAAATAGGTAAGAATAATGCGGTTCACTTCGTTGAGACGTATTTTGGGATATGTCCGAAACGGATACACATCTGCGGCTGCGGTATAGGCATCTTTAGAAGCCAGGTAGTCTTCGGTTGCATAAGACAGATCGGCCCGTTGAATAGCCTGTGTATATTCGCTTTCCCGTTCTTTTTTATCAGATTCTTCCCGCTCCCGCATGTATTTGGAGACAGCTTCTTCAATTTCTTTCTGGCTGGCTACATTAGACCCTTTGTTCCCACTTGCACCCAGATTATCACTTTCAGGCACCGACAACAGGGCAAGGTCATTGTCTTTGCTTTCGATAGGTGTATCTGGATTATAAAAGCTAATGCCTATGATTTTAGTTTTCCAACGGCTTCCTGCTTTTTCAGCCCGAAACTGAGCCACACGTTTCACTGATGCATAGGATTCTCCCGTTTTCTTGAATTTGCTTCCAAATTGACTTTCAAAGTATACTTTTATATAGATAAAGTCTTTTTTCTTGATGTTTGAAACTTTGATATTCGAAAAAGTAATGGTGGCATCAATCGTTTTTTCATAAAACACATCTAGGGTATTGAGGTATTTTTCTATATCCAGGTCACGGGTTTTACCTAGTCCGTAAGCAGGGTCAATGTCATCTTCAATAATGACATCTTTGTTAAAGAACACCTGATTTTTAGAAGGATTGTAACTATTGGAAATGACTTCCTTTAGTTCGTTGGGAGGCAGGTCAGCAAAGGTGACAAAGTTAAACAGGTCTTGTAGTTCTGTCACGGCAGTTTTTGCCTGATAGCTAATTTCAGCACCATCTTTGACGGTCAGATCTTGGGCGACACTGCTCACTCCGACCCAGGTGCTGATTCCAAGTACCCATATAATGCTATATACTTTACGCATGTGTGTAAAATGAGTTGGTTACCTCTAATTCATTTATCAATTATATATACTGGTTGCAAACAGACTGACTGGTAATCGAGCATTAAAATCTTATGTATTTAGTTGGGATTCTGCGTATCCAGAATTGTTTCGGGCAAATTAAATTTTTCCCGCACATACTTTCGTTTAGTGGTTAGGTCAACGGGGGTAAGCCTACTGACCAGCCAGCCCGAGTTTCGGGTTTGCCGACTAAACCGGTTGACTGTGAATATCCATCCGTCTATCTGCAAAAAATGATACGTAATTTTATTCACCTGCTTGATAGCCAATTGATTGTGCTGAGCTTCATATAAAAATACAGACAGCAAATCTTCGTCATAGCGGCTGGGTAGGTAATTGCGTATATTTTTTTTGTCGGTAGCCAATAAGTCTATATTCATAAAGTCAGTGGCATGACTGAGCGGATTCAGTCCGGTAGTTGTATCTTTCCGGATAGGAAGTTGCAGAAAATCTGCCAAGGCACTGACAACAATCCACTTAGAACTCCCATCTTTTTCCCGCTGAATCTTCAGCACCAATGTCATTGTGGAAGGTTTTCCCTTGTACGAAACAGCACAGTTTAATTCTGCAAACCAGTGATTATCAAAGAAATTCAGGTACACGGGTTTTTCTGGATCGGTTACCTGTCGGATAAATCGTATAATATCGTCTTTCTTCCAGCTAGTATCGGAAGCATTAAAGAGGCTTTTGATCAGGTTTTCCCGTTTAAAGGTGGCCGTTGTGTCCAGTCTTCGGGTATACTGTTTAATCAGCGTCTTATCTTTGTTATTAAACCGTTCAATCAGTTCGTCGATCTGCTTCACCTGATGTGCAAAGTTGGCAGTCACTTCATCCTGAAAAATTTGTCCAGATGCAGCAGGAGCCAGACTGAATACCAGTAGCCACAGAAGGCTTTTCATAAAAGATTGTATGGAATACGAATGATTGGTATACCTGTTTTTTTTGTGGTTGGACAGGGACGTTAGCCTATTTTCAACCTCTGTACACTTTCCCCTATAGCTCATAGACACGTAGGTATAAATCAAATTTTATAGTTTCCGGGTTTCTTCAATTCCTACATCAGCTAAAAAGACATCCCATATTTTTTTGGTTTCGCCATCTACTGCTTTTTCGTATAACTTCAGCACAACAGTCACATTCCGTTGTGTAACATCGCCATAGACAATTTTTCCATCCACAAATCCTTTGAAAGTCTGCACAAAGGAAACCACCCCATAGTAGTTACCATCGGGGCCTTTTCTAAAGTCGGTGGCGTAGCTAATGTCAGCATAGGAAACCTCTACTTCCTGGTAGTTAGACCCTACCAGTTTAAGGCGGCGCAGATAGTCACGGATTTTATATTTATTTTTGACTCCAGTATTGACATTAGACACTTCCACTCGGGCTTCTTCGTTGACAAACAGCGTCAGGGCCAGGTCAATGGTAGAATTGGCTTTTTCGGCAGGCGTTTTCGGATTTACAATCGTGGCCAGATAAGTACCCAGTTCGTCTACTTTGATCAGGGCTTTGTTGCGAAACTTTTCAAATTCTTCTGGCCCACCTGGAAAAGCCACTGCATCATCTGAATGCAGGGAAGTAGGCTTGGTGCTTGTATTTGAACTAGTATTGGCATTGATATCGGTATGCGTAGCATTATCTACTCCGGTAAGTTTATCAATCTGCTCCTTGGAAGCTTTCAGACTTTCAGCTACCTGAGCTAACTCTCCTACGATTTCGTGTTTGCCATCTTTATAAAGAATAGCTGATAGTTTTTCTACAGGCAGTTTTTGTTCCTTGGATTTTTTATCGTCCAATTTTTTGTATTTTACTTCTTTGGCTCCAACGGCTATGTTAGTAGCCTCAATGGCCTGGTTGTCTGTAGTAATCAGAATGTCTGCTTTTTTAGTTGTAGGCGGATTCATAAACCCTGCCAATTGTCCAGAAGCTACGGGAAACACCAGGTAGTTGCCACTTTCATTAAAGGCCATGACCACATCGCCTGCATCCATAGAATAGGCAGGTCCTGGATTCTGTGGAATCTTGTATTTGACCCTCTGTTCGGTAATATCAATAATTTTGCATTCGACCTTTTTACCGCCCTGCTGATAAATGACATCCTGCGCATAGGCAGGTAGGAACGTTGCATATAAGGCAGCTAGTGCCAGTAAATATCTGCTCACCGTTGACATATCTTTATTGGGTTTGTAGAAAAATTTCTGTATTTAGTAACCTCTGGACTTAAATTTTATTTTCAATGAATCCAAGCTATTGTACCTAAAAATCCGTCTCAGGGTTTCTTCTTAGGCCAACTATTCCTTATCAATTTCGATACCAGATTTGAATGAGCCTACCATTAATCGTTTCGACATCTGTTTTGTAAACGAAAAATTACATCTTTTTCAAGCAAATGTAAGCAGAAAGTTGGGGATTTTATCCAATAAAACCAACTCTTTCTTTTGATTAGCTCAGTTTTACCATAAAAGGCATACTAAAGATTAGAAAAAATCTTACATCAATAGTATAGCTCCTCACCTGCCTCTTCCCAAAACACAATAATATCCAGCATAAGTCTAGTCTACAGCCAAATTCACAGAAATAATACAATAATTTATTTTTTTTTTGATATATAAAAAAAACTTCTTATCTTTAAAATTAAGTGATTTAAATACGTTCATAAATCCTTATTTTGTTTTAACTTAACAATTCAACCACTATGTCGGTAGCTAAAATAACTGAAGTAATTGCCTCATCTAAAGTCAGTTTTGAGGATGCGGTCCGCATGAGTGTCGAGCGGGCAAATAAAACAGTAGATCACATCCAAAGTGCTTGGGTAAATGATATGAAGATAGTGGTTGACAATGGGCAGGTTTCGGAATACCGGGTAGCCTTAAAAGTAACCTTTGAGGTGAATGATTGAGTCTATATGCACAAAAAAAACACCCTCCGTTTGTAGGCCTACAAACGGAGGGTGTTTTTTTAACAAATCGTTGATTATACAGAAGCTGTATGTGCAAGCAATTCTACAAGTTTGTTGGAATAACCCCACTCGTTGTCATACCAAGACACTACTTTTACGAAAGTAGGACTCAGTTGAATACCCGCATTGGCATCGAAAATAGATGTCCGTGCATCATGGATGAAGTCAGAAGAAACTACATCATCTTCAGTATATCCCAAAATGCCTTTAAGTTCCTGTTCAGAGGCACGTTTCATTTCTGCTTTGATCTCTTCGTAGGTAGCGGGTGTTTTCAAACGAGCCGTTAAGTCTACGACAGATACGTCTGCCACAGGTACACGGAATGACATACCAGTCAGTTTACCTTTCAGTTCTGGAATAACCAGACCAACAGCTTTAGCAGCTCCTGTAGAAGACGGAATGATATTCTGATAGGCACCACGTCCACCTCTCCAGTCTTTCGCAGACGGACCATCTACGGTTTTCTGTGTAGCAGTTACGGCGTGTACAGTGGTCATCAGACCTTCTTCAATGCCCCATTTGTCGTTCAGGACCTTGGCTAGCGGAGCCAGACAGTTGGTGGTACAAGACGCATTGGAAACGATTGTCATTTCGGGTTTATATAGCTTATGATTGACACCCATGACAAAGGTAGGTGTATCGTCTTTGGCAGGAGCAGACAGGATTACTTTCTTAGCACCAGCTTGGATATGCAATCCTCCTTTTTCCTGATCCAGAAACAGTCCAGTAGATTCTACCACGTAATCTGCACCTATTTCACTCCATTTCAAGTTCGCAGGATCTTTTTCTGCTGTTACACGGATAGACTGGCCATTAACTACCAGTTTGCCACCTTCTACTTTTATATCTCCTTTGTACATACCATGCGTGGAATCGTACCGCAGCATATAGGCCATATACTCTACATCAATCAGGTCATTGATTCCTACAATTTCGATCTCTGGATGGTTGGTGATGGCTGCACGAAACACTAATCTGCCAATCCGACCAAAGCCGTTGATACCTACTTTAATTTTTGTCATGTGAAATATGTGTTAAAGGTTAAAAATCATATTCTATTTGCCATGCAATATTATTTATTTCGCTACTAAAAAACCAATAAAAAATTGGAAGCTTCCAGTTATTTATTGGTTTGTGTTCAGAAATATTTTTTTATCAAGAAAAGCATATCACTATTTCAATATGAATGACCGAATGGTGCAACTCTGTTGCCCTTTACAGACATAGAGGAAACAAGTTACCATTTTTTCCATCTATCTTTTAAACTTCTTTTGAATGAATCCGTACATTAGCAACAGATTTAGTATTCATTCAATCTATCTGTGCGGTGTTTAAGAAATTCTTTTCTTCCTTTCAAAATAAACGGCTGTTTGCAATGGATGGCTACTCGGTAGCTGGGAAAAAAAATGTCAATGAAGATAGTTTTCTCATGGAGACTCGCAAAGAGTCGTGCTTGCTACTAGTGGCCGATGGCGTAGGTGGACATGGCCACGGCGACTGGGCCAGCCAAGTATGTGTACAACTATACCAAGAAGCCTTTCGTCGTATTGACAACCTAAATGACCCTCAGGCATTTTTACGTGAACAAGCCTTGCAGGTGGCCCGCCGGGTGTTGCAAAAACATACGGAAGACCCTGCCTACAAAAACTGTGGCACTACCCTAACTGGTTTTCTCATTCAGGACAATCATTATTATGTCATTAATATCGGCGACAGCCGCAGTTATGTATTTCATCCGCAAAAGGGACTCCACAGACTCACCAAGGATCATTCAATGGTGCAACAGATGATTGATGCAGGTACTCTCACTGAAGCTGAAGCCGCTACACACCCCTACCGCACAACCATGACCTCTGCCATTGGGCAGCCCCTAGATACGATCAGAATAGACACCAGTGGTCCACATACATTGGCCAAAGAAGAACTGCTACTGGCCTTCTCAGACGGCATCCACGACTTCCTGACCGACGAAAAAATAACCCGCCTCCTAAACCAACCCACTGACACCCTAGCCAGAAATCTGGTAGAAACCGCCTTAGAAGCAGGAAGTACAGACAATGTAACGGCTTGCTGGGTACGACTACTGCCATAAAAGAAGCCACTACCTGAAGGACAGTACTTTAACTTGTGCGTGTGTAGGCATAGTCAGTCAGATCAGTAGCTTAGGACTTACGCAACATATACTTTACCCCGTGCTGATGGATTCCGCCCCTTCAAGGCTTGAAGTAGAGTAGTTTGCGTAAGTCCTGATTCTATCAAACCTTGACATTTATACCTCATTACCTTTGCATCCCTCCTATATAGTCCTTTACTTTGCAAATACATGTTTTCTCTGAATACCTTATGAATCAACGATTAACATTATATATAGATACGGATTTTCTGGCAGCAGGAGTAAAACCATTTGATACCTTTATTCCTATTGTAGTCAGAGAAACGTTTCGGATTCCTTTGTTCTTTTTTGTGGATACGGGTAGCAACAAGATTTTTTATGGCGAACGATACCGACAGGAGTATGAAAATGGTGTAGCCAATACCTTTGGCAATTTCCTACAAAGCATTCTGGATGAACGACTTAGCTACCAAGTATTTCAATACACTGTACCCGTGATTGAGTTGCTGAAAGTCATTATGGACGACCTACGTCGCCAATACTTGAGTATTCTAGGTGAACTTACACCCAATCTGGATACGCAAGCTCCAATTCCCGTTTCACTGGTGTTCTCAGATAATGTAGAAGATGCCTCTCGCAAAGCCTTTGCCGCCTATCTGCAACGCATTGGCTATGAGATAGATTCTACCACATATACTGCGGCAGAGTTGCTGACATTGAGCCTGTTTGAAGCTCATGCCCTGCAACCCGCCCAACATAAGAAAATTGTATTGGCAGAAGCCTTTAATGAAAATCTAAATTATTCATTGATTCAATGTTACAATGCTTCTGCCGTAGAACGAATTGCCAAACATACCTATCCGATGATGGGCGTAGACAGCCGTGTCAATGTAGTAGCTACTTATACAGTCAATTACATTAACAACCAACGGAGACTGTTGCTCAATAAAGAGGCGGTAGAGAAAGAGTACAAGCGGCATTTCCGGTTGGCCAAAGAATGGGTGCGGCTGATGGACCAGGAGTCTCGACCGTTTGTAGATGTAAAATCAGGATTTGCCATTGAAAATGCCGCTGAAAATACGGTGGTGCTCAAAAAAGAGGAAATTGAACAACTCGTGACCTATCACATCCGTAGTCTGGGGCAAACATTTGAGCTGTTTCTAACTTCCAACAACCACCGTCCGGAAGATATTGACAAAATTATTCTCATTGGTGAAAGTCTTCGCAGTAGCCAGGAACTTACCCTGGAATTCAGCCGCTTTGGCACAGCAAAAGTACTTACCAGTGATGAGAACGAAGAAAAAGCTATATTGAATGGCGTATTTCTGCGAGAACAATATAAGAAAAAACCTGAGACAGTCCCGCAAGCCATAGAACCAACCCTTACCTCTCAGCCACCACCACCCTTACAATTTGAGCAGGTAGTTGTGACTTCGCAGCTAACCATTGGGCAACAAATTGAAGTAGGCTGGAACGATCGGCTTATTCGGGCATTGTATATCGGCAACAATCAGTTTATTGTGGTCAAGCATTACAACTCGCAGATTATTACCAGCGACCAGTTTGTCGTAGATACCCTATTGTTTGGCCAGAAACCGGTGTTTCGAAACATCGTCCGTGGCGGCAAGCCACTAGGCGATTATACACCCAGTGGACCCGTCAATGTGCTCAAAAAAGTATAAAATACACACAAATATGAATTATTTTAATATATACTGGAACTAAAACAAGTATTTCCTACTTCTAAATAGGAATAAAGTAGTAGCTAAAAAATACATAGGGAGTAAAACCGAGTATAAAAATTTTGCTGTATACAAGAAAACAGATTTTAATTTTTATATTTGTTGTACGTAACAAACCCTTTCTATCGTTATACCACTCATGGATCGTTTTTTAAAATTACGTGTTATTCGTTTTGGCATGGTAGGTGTATTCAATACACTACTAGACTGGGGAATTTACGCCCTGGTTCTATTGTCCTTGGGTACAGGGTATAAAATTATGTTTGTAGACACTGATACTTGGGCTCGTGCAGCAGGTATTGCGGTAGGAGTTACGTCTGCCTTTTTTCTGAATTCCCGCTGGGTTTTTAAAGATCATGGATTCCACAATCACCTGCATCAAGATTTTACTTTTCAGGAAAAACTAGCCATTATCGGCAGAAGCTATACCAAGTTTGTGGCCTCGTATGCCATGGGTATGGGTATGAATATTCTAGCCTATACAACCATGAAACGTTTGCATTTGGATTCATTTCCAGTCGAATATGGTTTAGGGGTTTTATCCAGGCTTCCAGCTTTATTTGTTAGTACCGCTGTGTCTGCTGTTTTCAACTACCTATTTTGCAAACATTTTGTATTCAAACCTCGGGTTTCCTAATCAAAAACGAAAAATACACCCCAAATACGTCCGTTGCTTCATTCAGTTAAAATCACTGATCTGGTTATCTTTTAGCACAGCTCCTGTGTAGAGGTTATCCATGATTTGTCAAAAAAATAGCCTATATTCCACTTTTCCTCTTTTTTCTATACATTATTTCGCAGCAAGATGCTGAAATTTGACGTACCTTTGTATAAAGGTTTGAGGTGTACAGGCATGATATTCCTATTACGAGCAGGTTATAGCCCAATACTGGACGAGTTTGGTGAAAAAATACGGATAATCAACGAATTGCCTCTGAAATAATCAGACAAAATAGACTTTTCAGAGCACTACCTTCCTGTGAGCACCCAAAAAATCACTTGCCTGAACATTCATCTAGTATAAAGTATTATTTTACGGTTGATTCATTTTAGCTATGGGAGAAGATCCAACACCATCGTCGGACGAAACACAGTCGCAGTTTGTTACAGGAAATAACTCTGCGCCTCCTAATCCAAAAACGGATGAAGGCTCGGGGTTTATTCTCTCAACACCTGATTTACAACCTACTGTATCTTCGTCTGACGAAAGTTCTACCTTTATTACTAACCAGTCTGATGCAAGTATCGCTCAGGTTACAGGTACAGGCAATACATGGTCTGGAACCCGGTTTGCGTCTACCTTTACGGATGTGCAGCTGCTGACCGAACAGGGGGGAATGAGTGTGATGCAAAAAGCCCGGCTGGATGGTCGTTGGGTAGTAGTAAAGCGGCTTCCAGCAGAACATCGGAAAAATCCAGCTTATATTGACCTGTTTTTCAAGGAGTATTTCAATGCCCGAGAACTGCAACACGAGCATATTGTCAATATATATGGGCGGGGCGAAGATGAAGATGGGCCGTTTTTTTACATGGAATATATTGATGGTCAGTCGCTTAGTCATAGAATTAGAGAAGGCGGCATGAAAGACCAGCGTCTGATCCGGAAAGTAGCCACCGAAATGCTAGAGGCCTTGAGCTATGCCCATAAAAAACAGGTATACCATAGAGATCTAAAACCAGACAATATCCTGATAACCAATCGAGGAGATAATGTAAAGTTGATTGACTTTGGACTGGCAGCTGCTGATAAGTTTGATGACATTCAGGGAGCTACCTTTGTCGGAACAAAAAAATATGCGGCGCCCGAACAACTCTCTAACTCAACTATGGTTGATGGACGTTCTGATTTGTATGCCTTTGGATTGATACTACTGGAGATGTTTACAGGAAGTACAGACCCAGAGCAAATAGATACGGTTTCACCCTCGTTCTGGCGTGCCCTGATTCGCAAATGCCTGCAAGATGTCCCTACCGAACGTTTTTACAATGCCGAAGAAATACTAAATTTCATAGATGCCCACACAAGTAGGATGGTCAAAGATGCCTCCTATACAACCGAACGGTCAGCAGTGTCTACGCCACTGAAAAACTCTGAGAAAGCTTTATCCGTTAAAGATAGTAAAGAAACACAGACCGCTTCAGCACAGCCTACTGTAGTATATGCGACCCCTATACCAGACAAAAAAGACTACAGCTGGCTTTGGTGGCTATTGGTTGCATTGGCATTGGTAGTTGTTGTATATTTAATTGATACACAAACGGATACTTCTACCCTGATTATTCTGTATCTAGTAGCCTTTGGACTTTTAGTAACTCTATTAAATGGAGTACTACGTTGGTGGAGGCGATTAGGTATCGGATGGAAACTACTGCTTGTAGCGAGTCTGGTCACGAGTATATTTCTGTATTTTCAAGCCCAGAATCGGGCACACACAAACTTAATTCAACGGCTAGGCAATGAAGAAAACCTGAAAAATACCGTACAAGAATTCTACACAGCTCTCGAAAGACATGATTTTGCATTGGTAAGCCCCTACTATACGCCTATTCTGGAACGTTATTTTGATAAAACAGGGCTATCACAAAAAGAATTACAGGATGTTTTGAACCAATATTGGGCACGTACACCAGAAGAAGTCAATGACATTGACTGGGGCACATTCAGGTATGAAATAGACGAAGCTACAAAATCTGTGACGGTAAGTTTTCAGACTGATTATCAATATCGTCGGCTCAGTGGCCCACGGAGAAGAAACCGGGCTAAAACAGTTATTAAGTTTAATGAAGACCTAAAAATCTTTTACATAGCTGGCCGATAGGCAGAAAGACAGGCAACAGATTTGCGATACATTCACCTGATAGTCAATAATTTTCACCAACTTAAAGCCTATCATTCGAAACCGTTCCAATCACTCGTACAAACCTTTCACAACCCATTATTTATTTTTTAGGTTACTCGTATGGCTATTTTAGTAAAAGCTCCTGAACTTCCAGCCACGGGTGGGATTGTCACCTGGTGGGAAAAGGAATTAGGCGAAGAAATACAGTTTGGAGACACATTGGTTGAGATTCGGGCAGGTACTGTAGACTACCTAGTCAAAGCAGTATTACCCGGCACTATCCTGCATATATTCGTTCCAACAGGCCGAGAAGTCAATACAGATGCCCCGATGGCTCTGGTGGGCGAGAAAAGTGAAGATATTACCCAATGGATAACACAACTAGCAGGTTCTGACTCAAGCAAAACAGCCGCAGAAGTTTCATTTCAGTCGTCATTTTCAACGACAACCCCTGCTGCTGAGCCTACAGCTGTCCAAGACTCTGGCTTCTCTGTGAGCCCTGACAAGACGGCTTCATCGAAACCCCATTGGGCCTTTCCGGAGGGTATGCTCCCTGCTGTAGAAGCAGCCCCACAAACGTTAGCATCTGATAGTGGGTCTTCCTTTACCACAGCAGAACCAACGCCAGTAGCATCGTTTTCCAGCAACAGCCACCTGACTTCAGAACAGGCTCAGAATCTGGCTAGCTATGGAAAAGGCTTTGATCGGTTTATTAAAATGCGTCCCATTCCGCAACAAGGAGCCATGGGGGAATTGTTTTTTGCCACACAAGCGATCAGTGGACGTGAAGTGGTAATTAAACGTATCAAACCTGAACGTAGGACTGATAGCAAAAGTATGGAATATTTTATCCGGGAAATCAACCTGGGTACTGCCCTGCCCTATCACCGGAATATCATCAATATTCTGTATTCGGATGAGAACGAATATGGGCCTTATTATGTCATGGAACGGGTAAACGGCCATTCGCTGCAATACATGCTGGACAATCAGCTTCTTCCAGCAGATAAGATCAAAGATACTTTTACAGGCATCTTGGAAGGTATGCGTCACATTCATACCCAGCTGATGGTTCACCGGGATCTGAAACCGATGAATATACTACTAGACACCCAGCACTGGATAGCTAAGATCATTGATTTTGGGTTTGCCAAACACCCTGCCTATCCAGATATAGATGTGTTTAATATGGGCACCCCCGGCTATATGGCTCCAGAACAACAGGGGAATCAGCAGCAGGTGAGTTTTCAGGCCGATATATATGCCATTGGATGTGTATTATATACCATACTTACCCGTGAACATCCACAAACGATGGAAGTGGAAAAGATTGAAAACCCGGTTTTCCGAGACATTATTGTCCGCTGTACCAAGCCCGAACCTGCCGAACGATATCAGTCTGTGCAGGAAATCATCACGATTCTAACCCAAAAACCAACTGTTTCAGATTTTTCTGTCAAAAAAGAAGCACCGGCTAGTAGTATTCATTTTGAAAATTTCAAAACCCTAGTCAATGAATGGGTACTGGAAGCCTTACCAGCCGGACAACCACTCACTTCCATCACCCGCAAACTATTGCAGAAACAGGCCGAGAATGCAGGATTAAATCCAGATAAAACAGCTACTGAATTACAGGATTTTACAGAACTATACCGCGAAATACGCACCAGTGGAGAAACCACCTCCTTTGGGCGGCGAAGTCTGTTGGTACAAGGGGCAAGTGTGTATATCACTGAGGCTACAATTGATAAACTCCTGGCTTCTGCGGTAGCTATTCAGCCTAATACTGACACACCTGTGCCATCTCCCCCATCTGTTCAAGCTGTGGTGGAGAAAGTAGTAGAGAACAGTGTCTCAAGTCCGGTGGATACCCCCAAACCAGTACCCACAGAAATCGTATCAACTATGCACACCCCTGTGATGCAAAAAACGATGTATGCCCGTGCCGCAGGTTTGTTTGATGAGTTTGAAGCAGACAAGCTTACGGAGACGTTACAAGCCGATTCATTGTATGAAATTCGCATGGAAAACGCCAATATGGGCAGTTTTATCATTGCTACCAATGCAGCTGCCATGGAGGCAGCCTTGCAAAACAAACGTTTTTTTCTGCATCCAGCCTGTGTATTGGTAGAAATAGAACCTGTCTTGCGGCAAAAAATTTATACCTTAGAACCCGGACGGCTGGAACGCAGTGGTGTCAGCTGGAAAATTATTGAAAAGGCTAAGATACGTATCGGATAACATTCTCTGTACGAATCTATTACATTTACCTATCAAAACAACCCCTTCGCTGTTTCGAATTATCTCTACAGACTTTATTTGCGTACATACACTTGAACCAGCTGCTTAGGAGACGCATAAACCAATCCTACCAGCCCCATCAACATCAGAATAGCCATCTTGTTGAACTTATACTGTACAACTAGCCATTTTCTCAGGAAAACAAAGAGCTAAACCAGTTGGTAGAACTGTGGGTATTTCCCCAAAAAAGAGGGTCAGATAACAGACCATGAGGTTATAAAAAATGGAATTCTTTGCTCAGAAACTGTTTTAAAACAGTTTCTGAGAATAAACACAAGAAATAAACTAGGTTGGAATATGCATAAATATTTCAGCTATCGATGGTATTATTCACATAATAAATCTATATTTATAGATACAAACCCGTAATCTATTATGTGTAAAATCACTGTCATACTACTAATTGGCATACTTATGAGTATTTGTCAGGTGACAGCTTGTTTTACACAGAATTTTCAGTTAAAAATATTGGGTAAGAATGATGGTTTGCCTGAAGGAACTATAAAACGAATGGTTCAGGATCAATCCGGATTTATCCTAGTTGAAACAGATCGGGGAATTAGTCGGTATAATGGACACCGATTCACTTCATTCGATCATCCATTTTACCAACAACTACATCTATACCAAGGCAAAGATGGACAGACCATTGGATGGGATGACAAAGGAATCTACCAATTATCTATCTCCTCAGATTCTATTGAACATAAGCTTGTTTTTTCCTGCGACCGCCCCAAAACTATATTCCAGGCATCAGATCATACCTTTTGGGTAGCCTTACAGTCAGGCAAAATTCTGCATCAAATCAACAACAGGGTGGTTAGCTATACAACCACAGAGCCCATGGCCAAGCATTATTTTTTAGAAACCCGACACAATGGGGTCATGATTATCAGTGAAAACGGAAATATATTCCATTTAGCAAGCAGCAGAGCCACATTTACTCGTTTTTTTTCTGCTCCTATGCCTCTACAGGTTTACGATATACTGATAGACGATAGCAGTAAGGTCTGGCTAGCCAGTAATGAAGGATTATTGCGGATAAGCCTAACAGATACATCCCAACACTTCCAGTTTGTCAGTCCTCAGATCAAATCCGTTCGTTGCCTATTGTTAAGTTCTGAAAAAGAACTGTATGTAGGCACCAATACCAGCGGACTGTTTCAGGTAACAAACTGGTATACCCAGCCATCGTTAAAAGAGCTGAATATTGTTAACAATCCTCAGAACTGGGAAAAAATTCCATTTAGCTATTACCGACAGATTTTCCAGACGTATGACCATTCTATCTGGATCATCAACGAACAAAAAATAGGCGTATTTAAGCCTACATTTTTTGATATGCCGTTCCGCTCGATTCCCTTTGGGAATGCATATTCCATGTGTCAGACCAAAAATAAGGACTATTTTTTTATTTGTAGTACGGATTTTAGTCAGATAAAATTAAGAAACCGTCGGATTCAAACCATCAAATCTATAATCCCCTATCCCATTGCGATTCAGACCGATGGCACGAACCTGTGGCTTACTACTGCCGATAGCAAAATCTATTTTCTTGATTCTACAACCACTATTAAACGTCAGATAGACCTATCACAACGAGGAAGCGTTATTTTTTATGCCCTAGCCGATTCCCATAAACAATTATGGTTTTGCCAAACCTTTTCTTCCACACCTATTCCAGGTATCTCTCGCACCGACTCTGCATTAAAAATAAAACATTATGGTCCTGAAAAAGGCTTATCCAATCGGATTCTGGTAGCTAGAGAAACGCCTGACAGTACGTTATATCTAGGCGGAATGGGCGAAAGAAGTTATCTGTATGTGTATAACCCCTACACCGATGCCTTTATTAATCTGAGTGTCGCCTTGCCTTTTGATGCACAAGGGTTTGAGACGCATGACATTGCCATTGATTCCCAAAAAAATGTATGGATGGCAACCTCACATGGTCTGCTCAAATACGACGCTGCTACTCAGAAAATCTCCCGTATTTTTTTGGGCGACTTTCTGACCACCCGCGAAATACGGGCCGTTATGATAGACCGCAATGGGTTGCTTTGGATTGCCACTGAGTCATTAGGCTTATTTTGTTACAAAAATAATGCTATGGTATCTTATCCCCATACCACTGGACTTCCATCCAATGTAATGACCTATCGAGGTCTGTACCAAGACAGAAATGGCAATATGTGGGTAGCAACCAACCAAGGATTTTGTATGTCCAAATCCCCGTTAATGGTACCTCCCGTTACACCACAACCTGTTTTGGCTAGTCTTCGGTTCAACAACAAGTCTATTTCTACCTTTTCCATCTCACAGGAAGTCCGTATAGCTTCTAACTCAACTGTAGACGTAGTTTTTACCAGTTTGACCTACCCTGCAAATACGATCAAATACCAATATCGGCTTCTGGGTTCTTCGTCGGCATGGTCAGCAGCTAGGAGTCAAAATTATGTCCATTTAGCTAACCTTCCCGCAGGCAACTATGTGCTGGAAGTAATCGCCCAACAACAGGGCTATTGGCCTAGCAACCCATTTCAGCTTTATTTTCACATCAACCAAATATGGTATAAACAGCCATGGGCGTATGTATTGTATGTACTTGCAGCTATAGGATTCATTGGGGCAGCAATCCGGTTCAATACCTGGCGACTAGAAAAAGAGAAGACGTTTCTGGCTAGACTCATTCAGGAAAAAACAGAAGAACTGACACTCAAACACGACCAGTTACAGGAAAAACAAACCGAACTAGCTACACTGAATAACAACATTCTACTGCAAAACGAAGAACTCCAGCGTCAAACTGAGCAACTAGCCAACCAGAGGGATTATATAGAAATAAAAAACAATGAAATTATTGAGCAAAAAGATGAATTAGCGGCCATTAATGAAAACCTAGATGCCCTAGTGAAAGATCGTACTGCTAAAATTGCCGAGTTGAATCAGCAATTAATTGAATATGCATTTTTCAATTCTCACAAAGTACGTGGGCCATTAGCCCGGATTCTGGGTCTTATCCAACTCTTTGAACTAGAAGAAGCTAATCGTCCTCACTCAGAAAAGGCGTTATTTTATGCCGAACAGCTCAAATCCTCTGCCTTGGAACTGGATGCCATTATTCACGAGATCAATAATATCCTGTCTAATGAAAACTACCAGCTCACTTTTTTGAATAAACTACGAAAAATGCGAAGTGAAAAATTACTCGAATGATAGCTATAAAAATTCTGGCAGTTCTTTAGGCAGATTACCCAAAGAACTGCCAGAACAAACACAAATCCAGCATGATTTATATAGCTGCTTAAGCAGGCTGTAGGTGTTTTTCAGCTTCAGCCTGAAAAATCTCCACAAATTGAGCCAAAGAAAAACTACCCAAGTCGCCATGTCCATGCCGACGTACGGATACTTTCTGCTCGGCTTGTTCTTTTTCTCCAACAATGAGCATAAAAGGTACTTTCTGCACTTCTGCATCACGGATTTTCTTGCCAATTTTCTCATCCCGATGGTCTATAAACCCACGAATATCATGGGTTTGCAAGGATTTGAATACCTCTTCGGCATAATCGGTATATTTTTCAGAAATAGGTAATACCGTGATTTGATCCGGAGACAACCAAAGTGGGAAGTTACCTCCACAGTGTTCAATCAGTACAGCAACAAACCGTTCCAACGACCCAAAAGGAGCTCGGTGAATCATCACAGGTTGATGCTTGGCACTGTCGGCACCTACATATTCGAGTTCAAATCGTTGTGGCAGTTGGTAGTCAACCTGAATGGTTCCGAGCTGCCATCTTCTTCCCAAGGCATCACGAACCATAAAGTCCAGTTTAGGCCCATAAAAGGCTGCTTCTCCGTATTCTACTACCGTTTTTAGTTCTTTCTCTGCCGCCACTGCCTGAATATCCGCTTCGGCTTTGTCCCAGTCGTCTTCATTGCCAATATATTTGCTTCGGTCTTCCAGTGAACGGAGTGAAATCTGAGCCGTATACTCTTTAAAACCCAAAGCCTTAAACACATACAACACCAGATCTATTACTTTGGCAAACTCATCCCGCACCTGATCCGGACGGCAGAAAATGTGTGCATCGTCTTGTGTAAAGCCACGCACACGGGTCAGGCCATGCAGCTCGCCACTTTGTTCGTACCGATATACTGTGCCAAACTCTGCCAGTCGCAGGGGAAGTTCCTTATAACTACGGGGCTTAGATTTATAAATTTCGCAGTGATGCGGGCAATTCATTGGCTTTAGCAGGAATTCTTCATCTTCTTCGGGTGTATGAATAGGCTGAAACGAGTCTTTGCCGTATTTTTCCCAGTGGCCAGAAGTTATATACAGTTTTTTGCTTCCAATGTGTGGTGTTACGACAGGTTGGTATCCAGATTTCACCTGGGCTTTCCGAAGAAAATTTTCCAGTCGTTCACGTAGCATCGTTCCTTTGGGTAGCCAGAGGGGCAAGCCAGCTCCTACCTGTTCCGAAAAACAGAACAGCTCCAATTCTTTCCCTAGCTTACGGTGGTCCCGTTTTTTGGCTTCTTCCAGCAGGTGCAGGTAGTCGTCCAGTTCTTTTTGCTTAGGAAAGGTAATGGCATACACACGGGTCAGCTGTTTGCGGTCGGTTTGTCCGAGCCAGTAAGCACCTGCCACATTCATCAGTTTCACGGCCTTGATAAAGCCTGTATTCGGAATGTGTGGGCCGCGGCACAGGTCAGTAAAATTACCTTGGGTATAAAAAGTAATGCTGCCATCTTCGAGACGGTCTAGCAGTTCGAGTTTATATTCGTCGCCTTTTTGTGTAAAATACGCAATGGCTTCTTTCTTAGAGATAGCCTTACGCGTATACACTGCCTTCTGACGGGCTAGTTCGAGCACCTTTTCTTCAATCTGCTTGAAATCTTCCTGAGACAAATGTTTGTCACCCAGGTCAATATCATAATAAAATCCATTTTCGATGGCTGGGCCGATCCCAAATTTGGTACCTGGATACAATGCTTCGATGGCTTCGGCCAGCAAGTGGGCGGATGAGTGCCAAAAGGTAGATTTCCCCTCGGTATCATTCCAGGTAATCAGTTTTACGTGGGCATCTGCCGGAATGGGGCGCATAGCATCCCAGACTTCAGCTTCAGGCATAGAAGCCGTCTTGACACTGGCTGCCAGTACGTTCCGAGCTAGGCCTTCACTAATAGCCAAAGCTACGTCCATACTACTGGCACCTTCTGGAAACGAACGAATGCTTCCATCAGGCAAGGTAATGTTGATTGATTGGGACATAAAAGATAATGTTGCGACTCACGTACGAGTGTGAATCTGGATTAAAAATAAAAGATAAATGATTCCTGCAAAGGTAGTATTTTCTGGCTGAGAACAAAGCCATTAGCCGTTTGTCTGGCGGGGCGAAATAAGTAGATTTACCACAAACACTACAACGGCCACTAAGCCACACGTAAGAGAGAAGAAAAATATTTTCTGAAAAAAGGAGCTATGCGCATCGTATATAGAATAATAGCGTCTGGAATATCCATCTATTGCAAGTATGGGCATAATCGAATATATTCCCAGAAAAGCACTTCCTTGAATCAGCACAAAATGAGTCAAGCTAAGCCATTTATTCAGATTTTTCCAATAACCTACTATCCAGTAGATGCCACCCCATATACCTACTCCAAAGGCTAGAAGTGCCGCCAAGTGTTGGTATGCCACCACAAAATAGGTATCGTAAAACTGAATGTCTATCGTAGACGCAGGAAAAATAAACTGAGTCAAAAACAACAACAAAGCTGAGAACAAAAATAATCTGGCAATGATTTTATTCATTCCACTAGGATCTATTCAAGGATTTTTTTTTCATTGAACACCAAAAACCCCTTAATCTGTTTAGAATTAAGGGGTTTTTGTACTTCATTACTAAAGCTTTGTACCGAAGACGGGAATCGAACCCGTGACCTTAGGGTTATGAATCCTACGCTCTAACCATCTGAGCTACCTCGGCAAATAGATACCTGTGTTCTGAAATGGGTCACAAAGGTAGCAACTTTTCATTTTATTTTACAAAATATTTTTTAAATATTTGCGATATGTGGATATTAGACCCCTGTGACATCAGTCTGGTAACGGGTGGAGCATTCGCCGACAAGACTATGAACCCTACCTGGCAACTTGCCAGTATAGGATTATTTGATCAAACCAGCCTATTTATCATTTTAACTTTTGAGCCATGGAAAAGCAAAAATTTACGGCAGAATATGAATTAAGGGCTTCTCCCAAAATGCTCTTTTCTTATTTAACCACTCCCGCAGGGCTAGCCCAGTGGTTCGCAGACAATGTGTCTATTGATGATGACAAAGTATTCAATTTTGTGTGGGATAACAGCCCACATTATGCTCGTATATCTACTCAACGACTCAATAAATACGTAAAATTCGAATTTCTGAACGGAAACAAGCAAAGCGACGTACAAGATCCGAACTATATTGAGTTCAAACTGGATTTAAATGAAATGACCCAGTCGTCCTTTGTAAAAGTGACAGACTATTCAGACCTGGAAGACGAACAGGAACTGGAAGAACTTTGGGAAAACCTCATTACTTCCCTCAGGGAAGCGGTAGGCGGATAAGACACCTACTAACGATTACTACTGGCAAGATTTTTGCTGGTTTCAGCCATCATAACAGTTGTCTGCATGATAGGCTATACCCTTGTGAGAGCCGCTCTAGCAAAAAAAAACCTCCTGAATACAAACACGTATGAAAAAAATACATAAACTGGTTCTAAAAGCCTTTATTGGTCCGTTTATCCTTACCTATGCCGTTGTAGTATTTATTTTTGTTACCCAAACACTAATCAAATATTTTGACGAAATTGTGGGCAAAGGACTGGGGCTGATGGTCTATGTCAAGTTACTCTTCTACTTTAGTATCAACGTTTCGCAAATAGCTTTTCCGTTGGCTATTCTTCTTTCCTCACTGATTGCCTTTGGAAACCTAGGCGAATTTAATGAGCTCACAGCCGTAAAAGGATCAGGCATTTCATTATTACGTGTACTACAACCTGTTTTCATTTTTGCCATTGGCCTAACACTGTTTGCCTTCTGGTTTAATAACAACCTGGTACCCAAAGCCAACCTAAAAGCCTATAGTTTGCTCTATGATGTACGGCAGAAAAAACCCTCTCTCTCTATCAAAGAAGGCATTTTTTATAGTGGATTGGACGGGGTTAGTATCAAGGCCAATAAAAAATTTCCGGATGAAAAAAGCATGAAAGAAATCATGATTTATGACCATCGGGAAGGCAATGGCAATAGTCGCCTCATTCTGGCAGACTCGGCACAGATGTACACCATTCTGAGTGAAAAATACCTAGTTTTCGAGCTATTCAATGGAACTAGCTATGACGACCAAAGCAACAACATGCGTAGCGACCAGAAGTCTCAGTTTGTACGCAATAACTTTAAACGCACCAAAATGGTTTTTAGTCTGGCCTCCTTTGAGATGGATACAACAGATACCAGCCTCTTCAAGTATGACCGGCTGATGAAAAACTTCCGGGAACTAGAAATTGCCAGTGACTCCTTGGCCAAAGATGTACGCAAACGAATCCAAACCAACAAGCAGAGCATGCCTCAGTATTATTCACACCACCTGAAACCAGTCATAATCAAAGTAGCTACAGTCCAAACAAAAAACTCTACGAAAACAAAAGACCACACAAAAACAAAAGGCCACGCAAAAGCAAAAGATTCTACGAAAATAAAAGACTCTATAAAAGCAAAAACTGCTACGCAATGGATGGATTCTACTTGGCGTGCCCAAAGCAAAACACCTCAATACAACAGAGTGGCTCTACTAGAAAGTGCCGCCAGTCAGGCCCGTAACATTAAAACCAATATTGAAGGCAATATATATCAGCTCGACAATACTGCCACCGAATACCGCAAATTTGAAATCGAACGCCACCGACGGTTTACTCAATCTGTTGCCTGCCTAGCTATGTTTCTGATTGGGGCACCACTGGGTGCCATCATCCGCAAAGGTGGCCTAGGCGTACCTGTGCTGGTTTCCATTGGCTTTTTTATCTTGTTTTATGTACTCACCCTGCTCGGTGAAAAATGGGCACGGGAGGCCGTTATACAGATCCCTTTTGGTGCTTGGTTGGCAGACTTTGTGCTGGTAACGATTGGGTTGTTTTTCCTACGTCAGGCACGCAACGACTCCCGGCTGTTTGAAGCAGATGTATATAAAGTAGCCTTCAGCCGCCTACTGAGCAAATTGAAAAAAAGTAAAAAGTCAGTAATCTCTACTGCCAGTAACACTGAACCCGTTTAAGTAGCCTAGGCACAAACCAAGCCTAAGAGTGGATGAGTGAATAAAGATGGATACTTTATTTATTTGCTCATTATTCAAACAGTTTCTAAGTACAGAGGGTTTGATTAAGTCGAAGATTTTCGCATATTTGCATTCTGTTTTTGGGACAGTTGGCGAGTATAGGAACAAAATAGAAAAAACGATTGATATTTATCGAAATATTCCTGTGATGTTTTGTTTATATGAATCATTTTTCCCATATTTGCCGTCTGTTTTTGGGACAGCTTTTGATTCCAGAGAAAATTCAAGAAAATAAGCTATAAAAAAATGTATTTAACTTCCGAGAAAAAACAAGAACTATTCAAGCAGTTCGGACACGCTAAAACAGTGACTGATACTGGATCACCTGAAGCACAGATTGCCCTTTTCACGCACCGGATCAACTATCTGACAGAACACCTAAAGTCACACAAAAAGGATTTCAGCACACGTCTGGGTCTTTTGAAACTGGTAGGTAAGCGTAGAAGACTGTTGGATTATCTGCAAAAGGTTGAGATTGAAAGATATCGCTCCATTATTGCTGAATTAAATCTTAGAAAATAATTCAAGAAAAAGGGAACCTCTGTCATGGCTGTTCCCTTTTTTTCATTTATTATGTAGGCTTTCATTTTTTATAGAAGCCTTTGTGTTGCAAGTGAAAGCGGTAGTAAAGCGGTATACAATTAACATGTAAACTTCATCACCGACATTGACTGTCTCTCTCCTATCGGTGCCATGCCCCTGCCTTATCAATGGCAGATTAGCAGTATTCAAGTTTTTACCTGATTATTCCTTCATGTGCAATAACCATTGAGGGCATATGATTGTTATTGTGTAAATGTACACGTAATTTAGACGAATTTTGATTTTATACTTATTATGTATCCAAACGTAATCACCAAGACCTTTGAAATGCCCGACGGGCAAAAAATCTCCATAGAAACAGGAAAATTGGCTAAACAAGCAGATGGCTCAGTAGTTGTGCGGATGGGAAATACGATGCTGCTGGCAACGGTTGTAGCCAATCAAGATGCCAAACCTGGCGTGGACTTCCTCCCTCTTTCGGTAGATTATCAAGAAAAATTTGCTTCTACCGGAAAAATCCCCGGTGGATTTCTCCGACGTGAAGGCAGACTTTCAGACTATGAAATTCTGATCAGCCGTCTGGTAGACCGAGCCATTCGCCCCATGTTCCCCAGCGACTTCCACGCGGATGTACAGATCATGATTTATATGATCTCTGCCGATGCCGAAGTACAGCCCGATGCTCTGGCTGGTCTGGCCGCCTCTGCTGCACTTGCCGTATCAGATATTCCGTTCAATGGACCGATCTCTGAAGTACGCGTAGTTCAGGTAGATGGCAAATATCTGGTCAACCCTACTACTTCTCAACAGAAAAATGCCCGGCTGGATATTATTGTAGCGGCTTCTGCAGAAGATATTCTGATGGTAGAAGGTGAATGCAAGGAAGTTTCTGAAGAAGAATTGCTGGAAGCCCTGAAACTGGCACACGAAGCAATCAAGATCCAAGTGCAGGCACAAAAAGAATTGGAAGCTGAAGTAGGCAAGACCGAAAAACGCACCTACTCACACGAAACCAACGACGACGAACTGCGGCAACAACTCTACACCCTGCTCTATGACCAGGTGTATGCAGTAGCTGCTTCAGCAAGCCCCAAACAGGTTCGTAGCGATGCCAACAAAGCCATCAAAGCTGCATACATAGAATCCTTGCCTGAAGACCATACCATTGATCTGGGTCTGGTGAGCAAGTATTTCCATGACATTGAGAAAGATGCAGCCCGCAACCTGGCACTGAACGAAAACAAGCGTCTGGATGGCCGCAAACCAGATGAGATTCGTCCGATCTGGTGCGAAACTGATTATCTGCCGTCTCCACATGGATCAGCCGTATTTACCCGTGGTGAAACACAGTCGCTGACTACTGTTACACTAGGAACTAAGATGGATGAACAAATCATTGACAGTGCGATGCTGTCTGGCTATCAGAAGTTTCTGCTGCATTACAACTTCCCAGGCTTTTCAACGGGCGAGGTAAAACCCAATCGTGCACCTGGCAGACGGGAAGTAGGACACGGAAACCTAGCTTGGAGAGCACTGAAACAAGTACTTCCAGCCGACGATGAGAACCCATATACCATTCGCGTAGTTTCGGATATTCTGGAATCCAATGGTTCTTCGTCTATGGCAACCGTTTGTGCAGGTAGTCTGGCGTTGATGGATGCCGGATTGAAAATCAAAGGAGCTGTATCTGGTATTGCCATGGGTATGATCTCTGATAGCAAGACTGGAAAATATGCTATTTTATCAGATATTCTCGGTGACGAAGATCACCTAGGAGATATGGACTTTAAGGTCACAGGAACTACTGAGGGCATTACTGCCTGTCAAATGGACATCAAAGTAGACGGACTTTCCTATGAAGTACTCTCCAAAGCATTGCATCAAGCGAAGCAGGGGCGGTTACATATTCTGGAAATCATGAATAAAACGATAAGCCAGCCTCGTGAAGATCTCAAACCACATGCGCCACGTTCAATTACCATTAAAATTGAGCAAAGCCAGATTGGTTCCGTTATCGGGCCTGGCGGTAAAGTAGTTCAGGATATTCAAAAAGAATCCGGAGCAACGGTGGTTATCGAAGAAAAAGAAGGAGCTGGTTATGTACACGTCTTTACCAACAACCAAGAGTCTATGGATAAAGCGGTGAAACGAATCAGAGGTATCGTCACTATCCCAGAAATCGGAGAAATCTATGAAGGAAAAGTAAAAACCATCATGCCTTTTGGTGCATTTGTGGAGTTCTTGCCTGGAAAAGATGGATTGTTACATATCTCCGAGATTAAATGGGAAAGACTTGAAAACATGGAAGGTGTGATGGAAGTAGGCGAAGAAGTGAAAGTAAAACTGATTGAAGTAGACAAGAAAACCGGAAAATATCGTTTATCCAGAAAAGTATTGTTGCCCAAGCCCGAAGGAAAGGCTGCCCAACAATAACACCAGACATCTAGAGATATAACCTAGAAAAAAATACCTAAACAACTAACTATCAAATGGTTGAATATTTTATTTTATTTATTTAGCCATTTGATAGCTCGGTATTTTTTTTTCTACAAAAGTCCATATGTCTGAATCTTTTTTTTGATATTGTGGATCAAACTTTACTGACTTGGTATGTTTTTTTATTAACATGCAGAATAAGTCAGGTCGTTATCCATTTCAGGTGTAGAAGGTATTAAAAATAAAGAATTCAAGCCGGAACTTTCATTACCTATCACACGTTATAAACAAGCGTTTTTAACGTACGCTACTTAAAAATTTACAATTTTCAGCATGAGACAGCTAAAGATTAGCAAACAGATTACCAACCGAGAAAGCCAGTCTCTGGATAAGTATCTCCAGGAGATTGGTAAGGTTGACTTGCTTACTCCTGACGAGGAAGTAGAACTGGCAAAACGGATCAGAGAAGGAGATCAACTCGCTCTGGAAAAACTTACAAAAGCCAATCTACGTTTTGTGGTGTCAGTAGCCAAGCAATACCAAAATCAGGGCCTCTCGCTGGGTGACTTAATTAATGAAGGGAATCTGGGGTTGATCAAAGCGGCTCAGCGTTTTGATGAAACGCGTGGGTTTAAATTTATTTCGTATGCGGTCTGGTGGATTCGTCAGTCTATTTTGCAGGCATTAGCCGAGCAATCCAGAATTGTGCGTCTGCCCCTGAACCGTGTGGGTTCATTGAATAAAATTTCAAAGACTTTTTCCGAACTGGAACAAAAATACGAACGTGAACCTTCGCCAGAAGAATTGGCAGAAGTACTAGAAGTGCCAACTACCGAAGTAGTAGATACCCTGAAAATCAGCGGTCGCCATGTATCTATGGATGCCCCTTTTGTACAAGGCGAAGAAAACAGCCTACTAGATGTACTCGAAAATGACAGTGAAGATACACCAGATGCTGGCCTGATTAACGACTCGCTACGTCGGGAGGTACAACGTGCCTTGTCTACGCTCACCCAACGCGAAGCTGACGTGATTACGCTGTATTTTGGACTCAATGGAGAGCATTCGATGACCTTGGAAGAAATTGGAGAGAAATTCAATCTGACCCGTGAACGGGTACGTCAGATCAAAGAAAAAGCTATTCGCCGCTTGCGTCATACCTCACGCAGCAAAGCATTGAAACCCTATCTTGGATAAGAGATTCACGCTAGTAAAGTACCAAACCTCCCCACTCGGGAGGTTTTTATTTTTTCTGCATTGCAGTTTTCTACGGTTTTATGCAATTTTGGAACTCGTTTTTGTTCCTAGGTGTAGTAATACCATTCAATGGCTGATTATTAAATGGCAAAAGGGTTAAGAAATAGGCATTCTCTCTGTTTCGCAGTGTGGAGAAAGGGTAATTTGTTTAGCTAACAGATTCAAACAAAAGCCTATATATGTACTACAAAGCAGTAATAGATCCTAGTTTGTAAGGCCATTTAGCCATCAAGCCATTCTAATAATTTTTACACCTATTTCTCATCGCATCAGTAGTATCGTTTATTTTTACAATGGAAAACAAGAATACCGAAAAAGTAGGCTGTCTGATTATAGGCTCTGGCCCAGCAGGCTATACAGCCGCCATTTATGCTGCCCGTGCAGGTCTTCGTCCAGTTATGTACCAAGGCCTTCAACCGGGTGGTCAATTGATGATTACCAATGACGTAGAAAACTATCCAGGCTATCCAGATGGGGTAATGGGGCCGAAAATGATGGATGATTTTCAAAAACAAGCCGCCCGCTTTGGCACTGATATCCGTTATGGCTTAGCTACCCGGGTTGACTTTTCTAATAACTCTCGTGTGGTAGTCATTGATGATACCCATACCATTGAAGCAGAGACTATAATTATCTCTACTGGAGCTTCTGCCAAATGGCTGGGCATTCCATCAGAACAACGCCTGAATGGCTCTGGTGTATCTGCCTGTGCCGTTTGTGACGGATTCTTTTACCGGGGCGAGGAAGTAGCCATTGTAGGAGCTGGAGATACGGCTTGTGAAGAAGCCAGTTATCTGTCTAAAATCTGCAAGAAAGTCTATATGCTGATTCGTCGGGATCAGATGCGGGCATCTCAGATCATGCAGGAACGGGTCAAAAGCATTCCCAATATCGAAATTCTCTGGAATACAGAAACGGACGAAATACTGGGTCAACATACGGTAGAAGCTCTTCGGGTAAAAAATACGGTGACAGGCGAGAAAAAAGAAATTCCGATCAAAGGTTTTTTTGTAGCCATTGGGCACCAGCCTAACTCTGACATCTTCAAACCCTACCTGACAATGGATAGCAACGGCTATATCATTACAGAAAAAGGAAGTACCCGTACCAATATTGAAGGTGTATTTGCCTGTGGCGACGTACAAGACCACGTGTACAGACAAGCCGTAACGGCAGCTGGCACAGGCTGTATGGCTGCACTGGATGCAGAACGGTACTTGGTTGCACAGGGGCACTAGTTTATATGGGACAAGTGGCAGGTTATAGGAGAATAGATTAAGTATGTCTATCTTATCTGATAACCTGCCATCTAGATTTTTTCTAATGACAGTAGGCGTACAAATCATGACAATCGTACCTCCTTGGATTCTTTGAGGAGAACCGTCAAGGCTTACATAAAGTAGAACCTCATACAATTATTTGTTCGTATAGTCGTTACCAACCTACTGGAAAAAGACGAAAGAAAAGATACGCTTTTAAGGATTCTTTATTCGTATATCTTTCATTTTCATGAAATATGATACCTAGATATATAAAAATGTTCTGGGTATATAGTCTGAATAAAATCTATACACACATATTATATTTGAAAGCTATTGGCTATTTTTTTTAACACTGGACATAAAAAATGTAATTTTCTTGTAGGTATACAACAAGATTATTTACTTTACAGTATGCGTTTCTTCTATATAATCCTTGCATTCATAATAGGAAACTCCTGGGTATGGGCACAGGAAGACAATAAGTTTACCAAACCTCTACATACCAAAACGCCTACACAGAAAAAAGACACTGCCAAAAGTCCCCCCACCGAGGTAAAAAAAACACAAGAAAAAAGGTATCCGGGCTTCAATCCCGAACGTATGCCCTCACTGATCAGCGAGGATACCCTAGAGATAGACAATGGGGAACCTAGTGTAGTTGAAATTACGGAAGAGGTTCAGGTAGATTCGTCTTGGATTCAGATTGCTGGTTACTATGCGGTCTGGGATTCTCGCACAGTTGACCCCTATGGCATTGATCCTAAAGATTTTTCAGATAGTGTGGAAATTCTGTTATATGACCCTATTCAAAACCTGAACTGGGCATCCCCACTACAGGAGTCCCGCGTCAATTCAAATTTTGGTTTTCGTGGTTACCGATGGCATTATGGAACAGATCTAGACCTAAACATAGGAGACAGCATTCGAGCTTCTTTTGACGGCATCATACGCATTGTACGCTACGATGGACAGGGCTGGGGAAACTTTGTATTGATCCGGCATTACAATGGCCTGGAAACGTTGTATGGACACCTCAGTAAACAACTGGTACATGTAGGACAGTTAATCAAAGCCGGAGAGGTGATTGGGCTTGGCGGAAATACTGGGCGTAGTTCAGGGCCACATCTGCACTATGAAGTACGTTACCAGGGCAACCCCTTTAACGCAGGTCTGGTATATAATTTTGATGTCAATCAGATTAAGAGTCAATACTTTATGTTAGTACCTAATCATTTTTCTTACACCACCACACACAAAGCCGTGACGGTTCGTAAACTGGTGTATTACCGGGTACGCAAAGGAGATTCTCTAGGCACTATTGCCTCCCGACATGGAACTACTGTGACCAAATTACGAAAACTGAACCGATTAGGCCGAACAATTGTCCCGGGTCAGAAAATACGTATCCGGTAAAATCCATTACATTTACCCAGCCATTAGAACCCCTAAAACAGCATATAGTTAGCCCATGAAAATAGATATTTTAGCCATAGCGGCTCATCCCGATGATGTAGAACTTTCCTGTGCAGGAACTTTATTGGCGCAAGCAGCTCTGGGTAAAAAAATTGGTATTGTAGATCTGACTAAAGGTGAGCTGGGCACACGGGGTACACCTGAATTACGCCTCAAAGAAGCCAATGCTGCCGCCCAATATATGGAATTGGCTGTACGTGAAAATCTAGGATTACCCGATGGTTTTTTTGAGAATACCCGCATGTATCAATTGCCTGTAATTGAGGCCATTCGACGATACCAGCCTGAAATCATCCTAACCAATGCCATTAATGACCGCCATCCGGATCATGGACGGGCAGCTCAACTGGTACGGGAAAGTTGTTTTTTGTCAGGTCTGACCAAAATTATTACGCACGACAACGGTATAGCTCAGGCAGCCCACAGACCCAAGGTAGTTTATCATTTCATTCAAGATTACTACATCGAACCTGATTTTATCGTAGACATTACCCCATACTGGGAGCAAAAGGTTCGTTGTATCCAAGCATTTGAAAGTCAGTTCTTTAATCCAACCAGTCAGGAACCAATGACGCATATTGCCAAACCAGAATTTCTGAACTTCCTTGAATCCCGTGCCCGGGAGTTTGGACATCGGATCGGTACGGTATTTGGCGAAGGTTTCACCACACACCGTACGCCTGGCGTTACCAACTTGTTTGATTTACTGTAAACAGTTTTTTACTGCTTGATCAGCCTCAACAATACCTGTTGCTGGGAGTTAGAACATTTGATTACATACAAACCAGGGGTAAATACTGCTGGGGGTAAAACGACTTCGTTAACTTCGTTTGGAATTGCAATACCATAGGAATAGACCGTTGCTCCACGCATATCAAAAAACTGTAACTCAACAGGTTCTGTCAGCATATTCTTATTCATTCGCAAAGTAATACTTTCAGTAGTAGCTGGATTTGGATACAGGTAGGCTAGATCGAAAGAGATCCGTCCATCCTGCATCAGTAAGGCATTGGCTCGGGTAAAATTAGGAATTCCATATCCTAGCAACATATCTGGTTTGGAAGCTTGCGTTCCTGCACGTTTCAAATAGTCTATCAGTTGCTTATTTGTCAACATAGGATAGGCTTGCCAGAGGCCAGCAGCCAGGCCAGCGGCCAACGGAGCGGCAAACGATGTGCCTGAAGTAGTCTTAATATCAGTACCACCATCAGAGACAACTACCCCACTTCCCAGTGCCGCAATTGTAGGTTTGATGGTACCGTTGATGAGCTTTCCAAAGGCACTAAAACTTGATTTCTCCCCATCGGCATATACAGAGGCAACTGTAAGAACTTCTTCTGCATCTGCTGGAGCTGTCAGGGTTTGCCAGTCTTCATCATTGCCTGTGTTTCCGGCACTTACGACCACCAGCATTCCAGTAGCAGAGGCCATAGAAGCGGCACGGGTAATAAAGGCTGTTTTCCCATCCATTTGCTCGGGAGTATAATTCATAGAAGCATCCTCAAAGGTATTGTACCCCAGTGATGTATTGATAATATCTACTCCCACACTATCGGCAAATTCTGCGGCCATGAGCCAGTTTACTTCTTCGATGCGGTATTCATAGTCATCTTCTTCATTTTCCGACCTCAGCAGCCAGTAGGAAGCATGATAGGCTGCTCCTACCAATTTACCGGGCAGGTAGCCTGCCAGCGTAGATAGTACTGGTGTTCCATGCGTTCCCTTATTATCATAGACATTGGTTTCATTGTCTACAAAATCATAGGTACCTAGCAGCCTTTGTGAATCAAAGAGAGGTTTGAACATAGGGATCTGATTCACAGATTGAAAGCCTCCATCAATGATGGCTATATGCATCGTTTTGCCTGTAAAACCTGCATCGTGCATTGCCGGAATGCCCAGTAGCTGATTCTGCATCAACGAGCTGCCATAGTCAATGGCCGTAGTACGGGCGGATAGTCGTTTCCCACCTTGTCCGGTTCCAACTGTTTGGGTAATGGGTCTATCTCCGATAGAAGAGGATTGTACAAAGGCCAGTTTCTTTACTTTAATCAGGCTCACCTCATCGGCCTCAATCAATGCCCCATTCATCCAGCGTGAGGTATACCAAACCTTGGCTCCTGCCTGCCGAACCGCCTGTATATAGGTAGGATTGACAGGTAAATCATTGATTGTAAGGTTTATCTTCTGATTTTCCCGTCGTTTAATGGCCCTGGCCGACAAAAATTTCTGTGGCTCACCTAGGGAGTAAGGCGTATTGGTCTTGTCTGTAAATTCAATAAAATACTTTTTTGTCTGGGCAGCCAGAGGAAAGCAACTTACCACAATAGTCAGAAGGAAGAAGAACGATTTCATAGAAATTATGTTTTTTGTAAATGTAAAAAAAAGTCACTAGAAACCGATAATTAGCTTTTATAAACAGCAGTTATCTTCCTTTTTCATACAATCCTATTTCAAAATAAACACGAATCTGACCACTGCACTTCCTACAGATATACAGTCAACGGCCACACTGGGTTCACAAAATTCTTATACTTGTGCAATAGCTTTTGGCAAACTGGCAAAACTATTTTATATTTGCCAGTATATACACTACACGTATTTCCCTATATAAATTTATTTTGACTGAGTCGGCTACCTTTCATACCTATTTTACATGAATAGACTGAATTTTCGAATAAATTTGCTCAAAATTTGCACAAAAAAATAGAGAAATATTTATATTTTATACCTTTAAAAAACAAAAATTCCCATATAGTTCTATTTTATCTAGTTAAGTTTCTATTGACAGGCTTCTTTGTTTGAGTACTACAACCTATGAAAAAAATTATATATTATTTGCTTCTGCTTTGTGCATGGGTAAGTAGTCTGCTACTTACTGTCTCTTCTATATCTGCCCAGCCTATTCGTAAGAATACCCCAACGATAGGAGCTATACACACAAATGGTCAGCAAACATGCTGAACAGATTGTATTAAAGAAAATATAGAAACCTACTTAAAGTTTATTCTTTTCTTCAAAACCCTATACAAACCAATCATCCTTACTCTATATGCTAAGATCAACTATGAGACGATTGCTTTATTATGTCCTTCCCATTTGTGTAGGACTAGGTAGTTTTTACACAAGTTATGCCCAGTCTGTTCCTGTAAAATTTGGCAAAGTAGAAATGCCAGATTTGCAGATGAAAACCTATGAAAAAGATACAAGTGCCGAAGCGGTAGTACTTTGTGATTATGGTACTGCCCGTATGCAATACAACCAGGACAAAGGTTTTCAGTTAAATTTTGAACGGACAGTACGGATAAAAATTCTAAAAAAATCGGGGTATGATTGGGCTACTGGACAGATTGTTACCTACAAATCTCCCTCTGGTGAAGGACGAAAACTGGTTGAACTGAAGGGTAATACCTACAACCTAGAAAATGGAAAGATCGTCAAGGAAAAGATGAGTAAAGAGTCCATTTTTACAGAAAAAGTTGTAGGAAAGTATTCGACACAGAAGTTCACCCTGCCTAACGTTCGCGAAGGATCAGTAATTGAATACACTTACACTATCCTGTCTGATAATCTGTATAGCTTGGAAGACTGGCAGTTTCAGGAGACAATCCCCACGGTCTGGAGTGAATATCGCATGATTATTCCAACGTATTTTAACTACAAGATTCAGACCCATGGCTATGAACCTTTTCATGTCAGCAATCTTGAATATGCCCAAGAAAGCTTTATTATTCAAGCAGGTGCACCTCCATTGGATGCACGTTCTAATTCTTACCGCTGGGTAATGAAAGATGTACCTGCCATACGTTCGGAAGCCTACATTACCACAGTCAATGATTATCTGAGTAGCGTTGAATTTGAACTCTCCAGTGTCAATATCCCCGGACAGAGGTATCAGCCGGTCAGCAGTACCTGGACGGCTATTGCCCAGGAGTTATTTGATTCTGAAAGTTTTGGCATGCAAATGAAACGAGGTGGGTTTATGAAGGATGTCGCCGCTAAGATTAAAACTGAACACAAAGAACCTGCGGCTCAGGCCATTGCAGCTTATGAATACATTCGCCACCACATGAGCTGGAATGGAGAGATACGTATGTATAGTGACGGAACTAAAAAAGCCTATGAGTCGCATACGGGAAGCAGTGCTGATATTAACCTGATGTTGATTGCTTTGCTACAAGATCTGGGTTTGAATGCCCGTCCTGTACTTATCAGTACCCGAGATCATGGTCGGGTGTTGCCCTATTATGTTTCACAAAGCAAATTCAACTATGTGCTTGCCCATGTACAACTAGGCGAAGAATACTTACTACTTGATGCCTGTGATGACCATGTAACGCCAGGCGTGCTGCCGATACGGTGTCTGAATGGTATTGGGCGTATCATGGATGAAAAAGGAGGCGACTGGGTAAGTCTAGCACCTAAAGAAAAGAAGGTTGAACTGATTACTGTAGATATGACCATTCAGACCAATGGAGACATAAAGGGAAAAATTGAAAAATCACTGGCAGGCTATACAGCTGCATCGGTGCGTAGAAAAATTGAAGAAGAAGGTTCCGACAAATATACCGAAACCTTGCGCAAAGCCTACACCAACTGGCAGATTGACAAACTGGAAATGCAGAACGTAGACAAGCCTTCCCAAGCCCTCAATGAGAAGTTTGAGCTAACCATAGCAGAAGCTGCCCAACAAGCAGGTAATAGACTTTATCTCAAACCTCTACTGACAGAAGCCATTACCGAAAATCCATTCAAACTTACGGAACGCAAATACCCAGTTGATTTTGCCACAAACGTGGATCATACCTATATTGCCAACTTTACTATACCTGAAGGATATACCGTAGAGGAAATGCCCAAAAATATCAATCTGGTTCTGCCAGAAAATGCCGCTAAGTTTTCCTTTGTAGTAGGTGTCAATGGAAACAAAATTCAGGTCATGCATAAGTTTTTAATCCGAAAGCCTGTATTTTATGCAGAAGAATACCTGCAACTGCGGGAGCTATACACACAAATGGTCAGCAAACATGCCGAACAGATTGTATTGAAAAAAATATAAGCTCTGCTTTCTTTCAAAGGTGTACAGATAGTAGGCTTATTAAACAAGCCTACTATCTGTACACCATTTCGTGTCTTTACGCTATTTATCTACACCAAATTCTATGAAAAGATATTTTTACTTGTTACTGGCTATTGGGTTTGTGCCTATGCTGAGTTATGCAGACACAATCTATCCGGTTCTAACTATTCCAGCCAGTTTACGCCAGAATGCCCATGCGGTTATACGTCTGCACGAAACCACCTTTGAAATCAAATCCCCTGGCGAAGCTGTGGAAAAAACGCATTATGTGATCACCATTCTGGATGAAAAAGGAAGCGACTATGCAGAGGTAGTGGTACGCTATGATAAACTCAGTAAATTCAATTCCTTGCAAGGAGTGTTATACGATGAGTTTGGCAAACAAGTCAGTAAACTCAAAAAGTCAGATATTGAGGATATTAGTCTGGGTAGTGCAGGACAACTCGTAGGAGATAATAGAGCTAAAATAGGAAAATTTACCCGTGTCCAGTATCCGTATACGGTGGAGTTCGAGTATGAGGTTACTTCATATAACATGATGTTTTACCCCTACTGGGCTCCTCAGGATGAGGAAAATCTGTCAGTAGAAAAAGCTACGTTTCAGGTACAGATACCTGTTGGAATGGAGTTTCGATACAAAGAATGGAATCTGGCCAAAGGTGTAGCTACCAGTTCCTTACCAAATGGTAACAAACAGTATACTTGGGAAGTAGAAAATCTGATGGCGTTTGAAGAAGAACCATATTCCCCACCATTGCTCAGACAGGTTCCATCCGTGTATACAGCTCCAGTCAGCTTTGAAGTAGAGGGCTATAAAGGAAACTTCAAAAGTTGGGAAGACTTGGGTAAGTTTTATTATACCCTGAATGCAGGCCGAGATGTGCTGCCAGCTCCCATGCAAGCAAAAGTACAACAACTGGTAGCTGGAGAAACCGATGTGACCAAAAAAGTAAAAAAAGTATATGAATATCTACAAACTAATACCCGGTATGTAGGTATTCAGTTGGGCATTGGAGGATGGCAAACCTTTACCGCCACAGAAGTGGCAGACAAAGGCTATGGCGACTGCAAAGCCTTGTCCAACTACACCAAAGCCATGCTTAAATCTATTGGTATTGAGTCATACTACACCCTGGTACGGGCAGGACAAGGAGCCCCCAATATTATTACCGACTTTCCCTGCTCGCAGTTTAATCACGTTTTGCTGTGTGTGCCTGTGCCCAAAGATACGCTTTGGCTTGAATGTACCAGTCAGGATAATCCGTTTAGCTACCAAGGAAGTTTTACAGGAAACCGCCATGCCCTGCTGGTCACTCCTGCCGGTGGGAAGCTAGTAAAAACTACCCAATACCAAGCCAAAAACAATCTACAAACCCGTAAAGCACAGGTAACCTTAGATAAAAGCGGGGATGCAAAATCCGAAATAACCACCATTTATACCGGTGAGCAACAAGACGAAATCAGTGGGATTATGCATGATCTAAATACCGAAGATCAGAAAAAACAGTTGTACAAACGAATGCATATTCCGAGCTTTGAAATCAATCAGTTTTCATTCAGCCAGCAAAAAGACCGTATTCCTTCGGTCACCGAAAATCTGTCGTTATCTATACGAAAATGTGCCGCCCAAAGTGGCACACGCATGTTCCTGACACCCAACCTGATGAATGTGGAGTCTCGGACATTTCCAAAAGCAGAAAACCGGAAAACAGACTTTGTCATAACAACCAGCTATCAGGACATAGATACGGTTGTGTACACGCTGCCCAAAGGCTATGGCATTGAGTTTGTGCCTGAAAACAGTCGAATCGAGTCCCAGTTTGGTACGTATATGACTACACTCCAATCCAAGGAAGGAGAAATAACCTACATTCGCCAGATAGTAATCAATAGAGGCCAATACGCTGCCAAAGCCTATACAGAATGGGTCGAGTTTATGAAAAAAGTAGCCAAAGCCGATAAAATTCAGGCCGTTCTGGTCAATAAAGGTATGTAAGCTCATGAATATACTTCCTAAAAAACTGTTTTAAAAACGAGCAAGTGAGCCTATGAATAAATAAAAAACTCATGCTTTGCTCATTTTCAAGGCTTGTGTTGGTCTATACATAGTTCCCCTCAACCTCATTTGAAAACAGTTTGGTATGATAAGAGGAGATGCAGCCCCAGCGTCTCCTCCTGGGTAGCTTTTCTCTTTTTACTCTCCAGAAATGAAAAGTAATAAAGATTTTCTTTCGAAAATTTTGCCCAAACACTAGACTAACTACTTCTTTTCTAGTACATTTATCCTAAGACCCATACATATACAGCACAGGTATTTTCTGTGTTCTGACCCAAAAAAGCAGTAGTTAGTATTCAGGTTATTTCAACCCTGTTGTGTCTATGTCTATTTTTTCAGAAATCTCACCTAAGGACTATTCGCTGACTCAGTCCAAATTGTTGCAAAAACGTTTTCATGCCCTCATTCCTGGTGGCAGCCATACCTATGCCAAAGGAGATGATCAGTTTCCAGAGTTTTACCAGCCCTACATGGTCAGCGGAAAGGGGTGTCATGTCCAGGATGTAGATGGTAATACCTACATCGAATATGCCATGGGGCTGCGGTCTGTTACATTGGGGCACGCCTATACGGCTGTCAATGAGGCAGCTAAGCAGCAAATGGACAAAGGCATTAATTTTAATCGTCCGGCAGTGATTGAGCTCGAATGTGCCGAACAACTGATGCATATGGTTTCAGGGCAACATATGGTCAAGTTTTCCAAAAACGGCTCAGATGCCACTTCCGCAGCTGTATTACTGGCCAGGGCCTACACCGGACGCAACAAGATTGCCATTTGTGGAGATCATCCGTTTTTCTCGGTAGATGGCTGGTTTATGGGAACTACTCCTATCAATGCAGGGATTCCGCAAGCTATTCGTGACCAGACTGTCAAATTCCGCTACAACGACCTAAACAGTCTCTCTGAACTGTTCAACAAGTACCCCAACCAGATTGCAGGAGTAATTCTGGAAGCAGAAAAGGAAACACCTCCAAATCCGGACTATTTCAAACACCTCAAACAACTCTGCCATGCCAATGGAGCTGTTTTTATTCTGGATGAAATCATTACTGGTTTTCGATGGCACAACGGCGGAGCTCAAACCCTATATCACATCCAGCCTGACTTAGCTACATTTGGCAAAGCCCTAGCCAATGGCTTTGCTCTTTCGGCTCTCATAGGCAAACGTGATATCATGCGGCTGGGCGGACTAGAGCATGACCAAGACCGGGTATTTCTGATGTCAACTACCTACGGAGCAGAAACGCATGCATTGGCAGCGGCCATGGCAACCATGAAAGTATACCAAAACGAACCCGTCATTGAACATTTGTACAAGCAGGGAGCAGCCTTGCGACAAGGCATTGCTCAATCTGTAGCCGAACACAAGCTGGAAAGCTACTTTGGCACCTTGGGGAGAGATTGTGCCTTGGTATATTTTACACGAGATGCCGAAAAACAGCCTTCACAGCCTTTCAGAACCTTATTTTTGCAGGAAACCCTAAAACGCGGCATTCTGGCTCCGTCTCTGATGGTAAGTTATTCACATACAGATGTAGACATTGCCTATACCTTGGAAGCCATTCATGAGTCGTTGTATATATATCGCAAAGCCTTGGAAGAAGGCATTCATCACTACCTGAAAGGTAGACCTGTAAAGCCTGTCTATCGGAAGAAAAACTGATATACTGCCTTTTCTAAGCTAAGCACAATGTAGGGGCGAATAACCATTCGCCCTGTTTCGTTGGAAGCATATTTGGGAACCATCGCAGACACCATGCTCGTTCCAAACAGTCGTGTGTGCAGAACACCAGGCGAATGGTTATTCGCCCCTACAGAGACGATGGGTTTTACTCAGATTTGAGAGACTTAACTGGGTTGATGAGAGCTGCTTTAATAGCCTGAAAACTCACGGTTAGCATAGAAATCAGAATAGCTACTAATGCCGATACGACAAAATACCACCATTCAATGTCAATCCGGTAGACATATTTTTCCAGCCATTGATTGGTAAAATACCACGCTACTGGAAAGGCAATCACAGTAGCCAATAGAAACAGCTTGATAAAGTCCTGTGAAAGCATGGTTGTAATGTCTGTCACACTAGCTCCAAGTACTTTCCGAATACCAATTTCTTTGGTACGTTGTTCGGCAGTAAAGGCAGCCAGTCCAAACAAGCCCAAGCAGGAAATAAAGATGGCCAAGAAAGCAAAGTAGAAAGATAATTGTCCTACAATGTTTTCACTTTTGTAGAGTCCGTTCAGTTCCTGATCGGTAAATTTGTATTCAAATGGATATTTGGGATTAAATTTTTTAAAAACCCCTTCTGTACTGGCAATAGCTTCTCTGGCTTTTCCTTGTTCGGTACGAACCAATATACTTCCCCATCGGTCATCATCTTTCTGGAAACGGATAATGAGTGGTTCAATGGCACTGTGCAGCGAACCAAAATGAAAGTCTTTGACTAGCCCGATAATCTTTCCTTTCCGGTCCCAGAAAGTAATCTCCTGCCCTACTGGATGCTTGAATCCCATCTTTTTGGCTGCCCCTTCATTGATGATATAGTTGGCAGAGTCAGTGCCATATTCTGGTGAAAAATCCCGTCCTTCCAGCAGTTGTATACCCATTGTTTTCAGGTAGTTATAGTCCACTGCAGTCTGGCTGAAGAGTATCCGTTGGGTGGTATCTTTACCAGCCCATGTCACCCCAATTGTAGAACTTCCGATTTCCATAGGCGAGTGTTGCATAGCAGACACAGACAGCACGCCTACCCGCCGACTCAGTTCGTTCCGAAAGGTCGGGTAGTTTTTCTGCAAGTCGCCTTCTAGGGGTACACAAACTAAACTTTCTTTGTCAAAACCCAGATTTTTAGTCTGAATATACTGAATTTGGCGGTAGACCACTACCATGCCAATAATCATAATCATAGATAAAGCAAACTGAAATACTACCAGTCCTTTCCGGAAGAGCGTAGCACCCGAATTAAACTTCAACGAGCCTTTCAGCACCAGCACGGGGTTCAGGGACGAGAGAAACAAAGCGGGATAACTACCTGCCAGAACTCCAGTCAACAGTGTCAGGCACAGCAGCATGAGTAAAAATCCTATACTGGTAAAATCCAGGCTTAGTTCTTTTTCAGTGAGGGCATTGAATGTAGGTAGCATCAAAGTTACAATCAGTAAACCCAACAACAGTCCCAGGAATGAAATCAGAATAGACTCTCCGATAAATTGCCTAATCAATGTCTGCCGGAAGGCTCCTACTACCTTTCGAATGCCTACTTCTTTGGAACGTTTCACTGAGCGGGCAGTAGCCAGATTCATAAAGTTGATACAGGCAATGACTAGAATAAACACAGCAATAACGATAAACATCTGCACATACTCGATGCGTCCTCCATCCTGTACCCCATGTGTAAATTTGGCATAGAGGTAGCTATCTGTATATTTGTGGAGAAACAGTTCTATTTCCTTTGTCTTTATCTTTTTCTTCTGATCTATATAGCCACTAATTTTAGCATTTACTTTTTCTAGTGAAGCATTTTTGTTCAACATTACATACGTGCAGGGGCCATTATTCGTCCACTCTTTCGCCCATTCGTTATCTTTAAGAAAATTTTCCCAGGAAATCAGAAAGTCAAATTTCAAAGAAGAGTTTTTAGATATTTCTCCGAAGACACCTGTCACCATCAGGTCATCTTTGTTATCTACCCGAATAGTTTTGCCAATTGGATCCTGGTTGGGAAAGTACCTACGAGCCATCTTTTCAGAAATGACCACACTATTGACTTTCAATAAAGCCGTATTTTTATCTCCTTTCTGCCAAGGCAGTGTAAACATAGTGAGGAAGTCGTTGCCCATATACCTTCCTTTTTCCTTGGCAAACGTCTGGCCTACAGTAAACAACAATTCTCCTTCCCAACTATATGAACAGGCTTTTTCGATTTCAGGGATGTCTTTTTTAAGGTTTTCGGCCAGAATACCCGGATTAGACAGAAACGTAATAGGCTCCTGTCCAAAGTAGTATTGCGTTTCCATGACACTATACAGGCGGTCACTATTGGCATGGAAACGGTCTTTCTTCCACTCGTCCTGCACCCAAAGCAGAATAATCAGGCTACAAGCCATCCCTAAAGCCAGTCCCAGGATGTTAATGAAGGAAAATAGCTTGTTTTTCAACAAAGTACGAAAAGCAACAGTAAGGTAGTTACGTAACATATCAGTGGGTGGTTAGTAGAGTGGTTTGCATAACTCAATCTACATGCCAAAATTCAAAACCCTCATTATTAACATATTTTCACTAAAAAATCTTTTTTTGTGTTCGAAAATGAACAATCATGTGCGAAAATGGACAAGCTGGTCTGATAGAATTCCAATGAAAATTCGGCTGTGTTTGAAAATGTATGATGAGTAAAAAAGCTTCCTTTCTGTTTGAACGCCTTTTTTTGTCTTCCCTGCGGAGGACAAAAGAATAATTACACACATAAACTACTGATAGTAAGACTAAAAATCCATCATACATTTTGAATCACAACCGTCTATTGTTCATGTATAAATAGTCCATTGAAACGATTTTATACGGGTATTCTACAATTTCACTTGTTTGCCACTACGGGCAGCAGCGTAGATAGCTTCTACGATTCGAATGTCGTGCCAACCTTCTCTTCCGGAAGCTACCAAGGACTTATTTTGTAAAATAGCCGCTGCATCATTGTCCATTTGCCGCATTTGCTGATTGGCAATGGGGAAATTAATAACCCCTTGCGAACTACGCCCATTGCAGCCGTTGTAGGCAGAAAAAGGTTCCATGCGTATCCAGCCATTTTCACAGTTTACTGTTAGGTAGTTCATCGTCACACCCAAGCTTGTGTGGCAAGCAGCAACCGCTCCACTGGGAAATTGCAGTTGAAAAAGAGTGGTTTCATCTACTTCTGTATATATGTCGGGTCGGGTGGTAAAATGTTGTGCGGTTACAGCAATAGGTTCTTCCCCTGTAACCAGACGAGCTCCTTGCAAGGCATACACACCCATGTCGTACATGGCACCACCGCCCATAGCTTTTTTCAACTTCCAGTTATTCGTCTGATTTTCCACATATCCAGTTCCACAGGTAATCATCTGCACCTTTCCTAGTATTTTCTGTTGTCCCAGCCGCATGTATTCCTGTGTGTTTGGATCATGCTGGCAACGATACCCAATGGCCAGTTTCACTTTGTTTTTTTCACATGCCTGAATCATAGCTTCGCAGTCTGCTGCGGTCACAGCCATGGGCTTTTCACAAAATACATGTTTGCCTGCCTGAGCCGCCCGAATCACATATTCTTTGTGCATGGACGTAGGCAAGACCACATACACGACATCAATGTCCGGATTGTTGGCAATTTGGTCAAATGTCTGGTATGAATAGATATTTTTCTCTGGAATCTGGTACTGATTTTTCCAGGCTTCTGCTTTGGCAGGTGTACCTGTTACAATGCCTGCCAGGTAGCAGTTTCGGGTATGTTGCAGGGCTGGGGCCAATAATTCAGTGCTGTAATACCCAAGTCCTACCAGGGCTACACCCAGTTTACCCTTACGGGCTTGTGCCGTAGAAGCACGCAGACTTTCTACTGACCAAGCAGAAACAGCCATACTCGCACAGGCAGCTTTCTGGAGAAACGTTCGACGTGATAAAGATTTCATATACACAAGAAAAATAGATTAAAAAGCAATCAGTGATAGGCTTCAGCAGTGGGTCAAAAGGTACAGAAAATAGCACAGCTAGTCAATATGTAGTTGCAGATATGCGGACATAACCTGCAAAAAAAGTCAATAGATTCACTGAAATCTCAAAAAATTTAGTTGCTTTGTAAAATGGATAGGGTTTACTAGACAGCTTATCCAAGCCCTGAAAACCAGACGGACAGGGGTAAAATCTATTAGCACAGGATGAACCTGTGATACTTTGTAGTTGCCTTTATGCCCGATATCATTGGTTTGATTCCAGCCGGGGGGAAAGCCACCCGTATCTCACCCCTGCCATGCAGCAAGGAGTTGTTTCCGTTAGGGCTGTACCCAACGGCAGATGGCTCTGGACTACGACCCAAAGCTGTAGCGACCTACCTGTTGGAAATGATGCGAGAAGGAGGTGTACAAAAAGTTTTTTTTGTGATCCGGCCTGGCAAATGGGACATTCCTGCGTACTATGGAGACGGTTCTATGTTGGATATGCACATCGGATATCTACTGATGCATCTGCCATATGGGCCACCGTACACCCTAGATCAGGCGTATCCATTTACACAGCAGTCGTGGGTGGTAATGGGCTTTCCGGATATTCTAGTGGAACCAAAAGATGCCTTTAGCAAGCTTCTTTCGGAGTTGAACACGACCGAAGCTGATGTAGTTCTGGGTGTATTTCCGAATGATTCGCCTCATAAATGGGATCCAGTAGATCTATCTCCCGATGGAACTATTGTTCGGATAGAAATCAAACCATCTCAAACTTTGCTGCCGTATGTGTGGGCAATAGCCGCATGGAAACCGTCTTTCAGCCAGTTTATGCACGACTACCTGAAACTTCGCCTGCCTGCGTTTGAACAGGGAGATGCCCAGGAAATCATTTTCAGTGAACTTATGCAAGCAGCTATTGATGCTTGCTTATCTGTTCGTGGTGTTTTATTTGAACAGGGCAGTTGTCTGGATGTAGGCACTCCGGCAGACTTACACAAAGCCTTACGGGGTTTTTACGCATCGGAATAGTTTACAAAAACTGTTTCAAACAAAAACATTGTAGCATTCGTAACACCCAACAATCCTACTACCAAAGGTTTTGACCAGATAAAAAGTCCGCTGAATCCGTTGGATATCTAAACAAAAAATTCTTTTTTTAAGACCAGAAAAACAGCATATGTGCGGTTTAAACAAAGTAACCTTGATTGGAAACTTGGACAAAGACCCAGCAGGATAAATCCTGGAAGGAGGCATTGCCGTAACCAAATTTTCATTGGCTACTACTGAGTCATACACCAACGATAGCGGACAGACACTGACCCAAACCCAATGGCATAGTGTGGTAGCCTGGCGGTCACTAACAGAAGCAGCAGCCAAGTACTTACAGTATGATTTACCTGGAAGGAAAGCTAAAAACCCGAACCTATGAAGATAAAATGGGCACCAAACGTTATGTAACTGAAATTATTGCGGATAGTTTTATCATGCTGGATAAGCCTACAAAGGTGGCAGATATATCGGAAATAAACGCAGGTTTTAATCCATAAACGCACAGGTTGCGTTTATACAAATGTTGTGCGTCATTTTAAAAACGAAACCGTGAAATAATCAACAATTGAAAATGATTGAAAAAGCAATAAATAGACTGAACTTTATTATTGACAAAGCACCAAATATTTTGACTGAAATCGGTGAAGAAAATATGTCTGCAAAACCATTGCCTAATAAATGGAGCAAAAAGGAAATTATCGGACATTTAATTGACAGTGCGACAAATAACCACCAAAGATTTGTTCGTGGACAGTTTGAACATAATCCTGAAATTCGTTACGACCAAAACAAATGGAATGAATTTAGTTATTACCAAGAAATTGACAGCAATCAAATTATCAGCTTTTGGACAATTTACAACAGACAACTTTTGGAAATTATCAGTCGAATTTCAACAGAGAACTTAAAAAAACAGATTAAGGTTGGTGACAACTTATTGACCATAGAATTTCTAATTATTGACTATGTTGAACATTTAGACCACCATTTAAAACAAGTAATTGAATATTGAAAAGAAAAACGAACGCACAACATCATATTTGCAAAAGCGGGGTTTTGTGCTTCTATGAAAGTGAAGTGCTAAATTCAAACTTCGTGCATCTAATGAAGTTTAGTGCTAAAAATCCCCGCCTTCGCAAATATGAGAAACGTTGTGCGTCACTTTATGAAAACCGAAACTGAATGAGAATTTCAACTGACATATTAAAAGTAAATAGACAAAAACTACTGAACGCATTTCCAACAGACTTAAAACAAGACGTTGAAATTGTTGCAGACTTTTTGCTTGACAAAAACTTTGATATACATCCAACAGTTGAACAAGAAATAATATTAAACGGACAAAAATTAATAATTCCTGGACGAGTTTATTTTGACAATCCAACCGACACAACAGGCAAAACATTAAATGACAATCAACAAACTATTTTGAATTGTATTTATTTAAGAAGCTGTCTTAAAATAGTAGGAGAGCAGAAAAGGTATTAAAAAAAGTTGAATCTTTGTTGTGCACAAACAGTAAAAAAACAACGATTCAATGCCATCTTCAAAGAAAAGAGAAAAAAAGAAAAC
>JACCDR012170001.1_pt1 | contig 108360 bp, 108 predicted proteins | sample 7446431 | NCBI WGS metagenome assembly JACCDR01 (sample SAMN15323443, study PRJNA562643) | freshwater metagenome | isolation source: river surface water | place: USA:Blue River Watershed | collected 2017-08-17
AACCGCCGACCTCGCCCTTACCAAGGACGTGCTCTACCAACTGAGCTACTTTGGCATGTAAAACTAAGATGTTCTTGGGGAGTATTATATAGGAATATGGCCCAGTTGCTATATAAAGCCTATAGTCGGCAAACCTCTTGATTTCGACTTGATTTCCTGTATACTCTTAATCCTATGGCTAAAACAACTAGTAAAACAGCTGAAAAAGCACCAACAAAGAAGGCTCCAGTAGCTTCAGCTACTTCTTTTGCAGTAATCAAAACAGGAGGCAAGCAGTACCGAGTTTCAGAAGGAATGCATTTTAATATCGAAAAGATTCTTGATAAGAAAGTAGGCGATACAGTTACTTTTGATGAAGTTCTTCTCGTTGAGAATGGATCAGAGACAAAGCTTGGAACACCTACAGTGAAAGGAGCTTCAGTTAAGGCTGAAATCCTCGAACTCGGAAAGGCAGACAAAGTAATCATCTTCCGATACAAGCAGAAGAGCCGATCAGGAACTCCTCGAAATGGTCACCGACAGCCATTCATGAAAGTAAAAGTAACATCAATTGCATAATCACTCTTGATTAAACAAAAAGAAAAACCTCCGATTGGAGGTTTTTCTTTTTGTTTGTTCAGCTATCGAACCACCCGATTCTGCAGCGCACTCTTGAACGTATCTGTATCTGAGTATTCAATCTCAGTTCCAGTAGAGAATCCTCGGCCGAGTGTACTTACTTTTGTTGATTTACCCGCGTCGCTATTGCCGCCAGATTTTTCAGTAATTTCTTTGATAAGAGATCGTAGGAAAAGGGAAGTGTGTTCTCCTTCCGGATTGTATGAAGTTGCAATCACGATTTCCGTGAAGGGCTTTTTATCATTCATACGATTAGCGATATATTCTCCTAGTTTTTTATACAAAATATGTGACTCAGGCACTTCGTCAGTAAGTGATATGGTGCCACCGAGAACGTAGTAGAGACCTTTCCAGATGCCCATTCTTTCCACCGATTGGAGCTCGGTATCTGTAGGGATGATCATGAGGAGGTTGTGGTCTCGTTCGGCATCACGACAGATATTGCAGAGGCCACTTGTGTTTGCGATATGTGCGCCACCTTTCTTCTTGTCAAAATATCTATTGCAAAGAGAGCATGATGCGATATCCTCGCGGACTTTAGCGACAATTTCAGAGAACGTTGAGACTTCTTCATTTCTGAGGCTCAAAACATGATATGCAAAACGCTTCGCTTGTCGCGGGCCAATACCGGGAAATTTTCGGAATATTTCTATGAGTTTATCGAAAGCATTCATGGGGAATATTATACCTGAGGTTACTGCTGTTGAATGTGCTGCTCAAAGTCTCCAAAATCGCTTTTCTCGATAGAAAGGTATGAGGCCTTCTTATCATCGAACTTGAGCTTCACAGAGCCTGTAGGGCCGTTTCGGTGCTTTTCAATGAGGATCTCGGCCATGTTGTCTCGGAGTTCGTGATCTTTGTATCGATCTTCTCGGTGAATGAACATAACCACATCGGCGTCCTGTTCGATAGATCCGGAATCTCGGAGGTCAGAAAGTCGTGGTTTACCTCCTCGCTGTTCAACGGCTCGGGAGAGCTGTGAGAGAGCAAGTACGGGGCAGTTCATTTCTCGGGCAAGGTTCTTGAGTGCTCGAGAGATTTCGGTGATTTGTTGTACAACGTTATCATTCTTTGTTTGAGTTGGGATAATAAGCTGCAAGTAGTCGACAATGATAAGATCAAGACCTTTGTCCGCTTTGAGTCGTCGTGCAAAACTTCGCATCTTGAGAATGTTATTTCCTGGCTGATCATCGATGTAGATAGGTGCTTCAGAGAGTCGCGCCATCGCAGAACTAATCATGCCAAAATCCGTCTCGTTCAATTTTTGACCAGTTCGAATCTTCCACGCATCTACTCGAGACTCTGATGAGAGCATTCTTTGCGCGAGTTGGTGCGCACTCATTTCAAGTGAGAAGATTGCCACTTTTTTGCCATGCTCGATAGCCGCATGTCGAGCCATGTCGAGTGCGAGGGATGTTTTACCGACAGATGGTCGCGCGGCAAGGATGATAAGATCTGATTTTTGGAGACCGGCGAGCTTGCTATCGATATCTTTGAATCCTGTTGGTACTCCTCGGATCTCGTCTTTGTTCTGGTGGAGTCGCTCGAGCTGTTCCCAAGCTTCACCAATAACATCTTTCATGTGTTGGAACTTCTGACTTGTGCCACTTTCTGAAAGATCAAATACGCTCTTCTCGGCAATATCCATAATTTCATCTACTTCACCTTTCTCATCAAATCCCAATTGAGAAATCTTCTCAGATACTGAGATAAGATTTCGCATCATAAATTTCTTTCGAACAATTTCTGCGTAGTGAGTGATGTTCGAAGCAGAAGGGACGGTGTGCACGAGTTCGGCAAGGTATGAAGCGCCTCCGCACATATCAATCTGACTTTTTTCTTGAAGCTTGTTTGTAAGAGAGAGAAGGTCGATCGGTTCTCCTTTGCTTTGGAGTTCGATCATTGTTGTGAAAATAATTTTATGTCGCTCACTATAAAAAGCTTCCGCCTTTATGATGTCGAGTACATCCATGAGTGCATCTTGTCGAAGCATGATTGATCCGAGAACCGCTTTCTCAGCATCAAGATTGTGTGGAGGAGTTTTTAAGTGTGCCATACACACATTTTACCTGATGTTTGCATCAAGCAATACTAAAAATATGATGAATTTTGTTGCATAGCTGTTTACAACGTGTGCACTACTAAAAAAAGTTGTGGAAATACTCAAGAAGTCTTACTACAGGCTATTTATGGAGTCTCTTGAAATGTGTTGCGAGGAATGGCCCAATAGTTATTGCAAGAAGGTAAGCAAGAAAAGCATAACTTCTATCTACGTGTAGGCCTCCAAGCGTTATTGATCCATAAAGTTCGTATGCTTTTACAAATATAATCGCAACCCATGTTATAAGCGAGATTATGGCTGTTTGCGGAAGACTGCTTCCGTGCTGGATAAAATTATCAGAAAGGTGTTGGTGGCTATGCTGGTGTCTCTCGAGTGTTCTGAGGTGTATATTTTTAATAGTCATCGACGCAGTAACAACGACAACGCAGAGTAATATAAAAATAAGTGATGTGAATTCTCCATGTAACTGTCCTGTCTTGAGTCGGTAGGCGAGAAGCATTACTTCGGTAAGTGCTCCCAAAATTCCTCCAAAGAAAGTAATGAAAGAAAGTCGCTTAAGCGCTTTGAACTCATATTTTGAAACACGATGATTCTTGAGTGATGTAATAAGAAACAGATCGATGATAAGTGATGCTCCTGCACCAATCGAGATTACAAAGAGATTAAAAATTCCTAATGATGTGTACATACTTTGTTATTAATGCGCAGGTGTCTGCGGCGTTTACTTCTTCTCAATTATATACCCAGACGGACTATCTTTGATAGTGTATCCTTTCTCCTCAATTTCTTTTCGAGCAACATCAGACGCGTCCCAATCTTTATTTTTTCTTGCCTCTTCTCGTTTTTGCGCGAGGGCTTTTATATCTTCAGGAATATTTGATCTTGATTCAGATTGTTTCTTTGCTTTTGAAAGTGCTGAAGCAATAAGATTTAAACCAAAAGTTTTGTCTGCGGCTGCGATAAATTTTGCTTTGTCGCCGTCTGGGAATTTCGGATCTTTTACCACAATCCAAAGAAGCGCGAGACCTTTTGATGTATTAAGATCGTCTTGAATGTATGAATTGAATTCATCTACGTACGCTAGTGTTTTGCCTTCGTAGTTCTCGCTTGTATTATTTGCCACAGATTCAAGTGCGACAATATCGAATCGTGAAATAGCGTCAACGAGATTGTTAAGTCCATCCTGAGCTTGTTGAAGAATCTCGATTGAGTAGTCAGTCTGTGTTCGGTAGTGTGATCCAAGAAGGAAGTATCGGTAGGCAAGAGGTGAAAAACCTGCCTCAACAATACCATCGAGAGTGATAAAACCGCCGGCAGATTTAGACATCTTTCCGCCTTTTAGGTTGAGAAAAGCTCCGTGCATCCAATACCGAGCAAACTTTGTACCTGTCGCACATTCAGATTGTGCGATTTCGTTGTTGTGGTGTATTGGTTCGAGATCCGCACCTCCGGTATGAATGTCGAGTGTTTCTCCGAGGTATTTTGCAGCCATAGCAGAACATTCGATGTGCCAACCAGGAAAACCGGCGCCCCAAGGACTTTCATAACCCATCGTATTGTTGAGTTTCCACACTGCAAAATCTTGAGGATTTCTTTTTTCTGGATTGTCGCCAATTCGAGACTGATCTGTTGAGGTGTCTGATTTACTTTTTGCGATAGCAAATTTTACGCCAGCGAGTTCACCATAGTTTGGGAATTTCGATGTATCAAAATAAAGACCGTCGGTGATCATGTAGAGAACACCTTTCTCCTCAAGTTTTTTGATAAGCTCAATATCTTCATTGATATGTTCGCTTGCTTTGGGAGTTGTATGTGGTCGCTTGATATTAAGAGTCTCGAGATCTTTGAGGAAATAATTTGAGTATATGTCGCCAATCTTTTTGAGAGACTCCATATTTACAGGAAGCCCTTCTCGAAGAATTCCTTTTGTCATTTTGTCTTCACCGCTATCTGCGTCAGAAACAAGATGTCCGATGTCGGTGATGTTCATTACTTGATTTACTTTGTATCCTGCAACTTCAAACATTCTTCGGAGGAGATCTCCGAGGAAAAATGATCGAAGGTTACCAATATGAAGTTTGTCATATACAGTCGGACCGCAGTGGTACATTGAGACACTATTTGGCACGAGAGGGACGAATTCTTCTTTTGTCTTGGTAAGGGAATTATAGAGTTTTATAGCCATTTTCTGAATTTAAAGTAAATATACGTACAGCATCCGACGAACGCTGTCAGTAAGAGTAGTATATAGAAATCGTGCGTATTGCCAATAATAGGCATATTCTTTGCATTCATACCGAAAAGGGCGCTGATGAAGTTGAGAGGGAGGAAGATAAAGGCGAGAATGGTAAATCTTTTCATTACCTCGTTTTGTTTTGCTGAAAGCAACGAGTCGTTTGTTCTGCGAAGTTCATCAAGGAATTCATCACTTCGAGCTACGCTTGTCTCGATTTTTCCATGAAGGTTTATAATCTCTTTTATTTTTCGATCAAACTCAATTTCGTTGGCTTTTGCTCGAGGGGACTTACTTTTTTGTTGCTGATTCTTGTAAGACTGAATTATCTCAAGGTGGTGGTTGAGCGCATTTTTGAAATCAATAACTTCACGACTAATAATAGATAGGTTTTCAACCATACTTTTTTCTTCACCTCGGAATATTTTTTCTTCAGCTATACGTAGTTTGTGCTCGATCCCCTCAGTTTCATCAAAAAGATGCTCGTAAAGTCGGCGCATAATCACCGCAAAGACATCTCGTGAGCCGGATGGTTTGTATTTGCTGAGTTGGTGTCCCTCGGTTATTTCTCGTATAAGTGTGTCTATGGGCGCAAATGTTTCGTAGCGAGTTGTAATAATAATATTTTTACTAATTACGAAATCAATCTCTTTTATATGTCCAATAGGAAAACCTTTTCGGTTCAAAAAAGCAGGGAAGTGAAGAACGATGAGTGTTGCGTCGTCAAATTCTGCGTACTTGGGTCTAATGCTTTGTCTTGCGAGATCATGACTAGCTTCATTGTTGAGTTTATATAGCTTAAATAAATCGTTCACTTCTTTTTGAGAAGGAGATACGAGATCTATCCAAAGAACATCACCCAACATATTTCGACGAATCATACAAAATAAGTATATCAAATAATTTCAATATGAAAGAAAAATATTGCACACGTTGTAGTTTTATCATTTCAACATTCGTTACGAATCACAACATTCATGAATATTTTTTCAATAAGTACGTATGATTGACCCGCTGTATGTCATTTGAGATACTTGTTTGATATGAACAATCTATCAAAAAGTCTAAAAATTGTTGTGTCACTTGTTTTGATTCTCGCATTTGTATCAGGCTCTTTCTATAGCGGATATCTTTCAGGAAGAGCTGAGGAAGCAAGTGCAGCAAATACAGTTGTAAATAAAGAACTCGGTAAACCGAAGAATGTAGATTTTGCACTATTCTGGAAAGTGTGGAGCATGCTTGATGAAAAATTCGTACAAACAGGAACGTCTACGGTAGACACAAGCTCACAAGCTCGAATGTATGGAGCAATAAAGGGGATGGTTGCGGCGATGGGTGACCCATATACAGTATTTCAGACTCCTGAAGAGGCAGCTGAGTTTAATTCTGCTATTGAAGGAAATCTTGAAGGGGTTGGTCTTGAAATGGGTATCAAGGATAAAGTACTTACCGTTATTGCCCCATTGCCAAACGGCCCAGCACAAAGAGCCGGAATTATCTCTGGTGACAAAGTGATTGCTATCAATGGTAAGCCGACAGCAGATATTCAGTTTGAAGAAGCGATTAAGTCTATTCGAGGAAAGAAGGGGACATCAGTAAAACTCACTGTTCAACGAGAAGGAAAATTACAGCCAATCGATTTTACGATTGTTCGAGACCTTATTACGATTCCTGCTCTTGATACTAATTACAATAAAACAAACGGTGTATTTACTATCAAGCTTTATAGTTTCAATGCACAATCTGCAACTGAGTTCCAGGCAGCACTTCGAAAGTTTATAGAGGCAAAGACAGACAAACTTGTACTCGATCTCCGAGGAAATCCGGGAGGATTCCTCTGGACGGCTGTTGATATCGCGAGCTATTTCCTCCCACAGGGTAAGGTGGTAGTAAAAGAAAGTATCGGAAATGGGAAAGAGAAAAGAGAGGAGATTGAAACAAGTAGGGGGTACAATATCTTTAATCAAAATCTGAAAATGGTTGTTCTTGTCGATGGCGGTTCCGCATCAGCGTCCGAGATTCTCGCCGGAGCACTCCAGGAGCATGGTGTTGCGAAGCTTGTAGGAAACAAAACATTCGGTAAAGGATCTGTTCAGGAATATATTAAAACTTCAAACAATACAGCTATCAAGGTTACTATCGCGAAGTGGCTCACTCCTAAGGGGGTATCTATCTCTGATGGAGGACTTACGCCTGATATAGTAGTGAATAGGACAGCCGAAGACCTCCAAAAAGGACGAGATCCTCAAATGGATAAGGCCATCGAACTCCTCTTGCGACCATAATGACACCCATGTTATAGTCGAGTCCTCGTAAAGACGCCTTTTTAAGGCATTTTAATCAAAAATAACAGTAACGTAATCACAGTTTATGAAGGTAATTCTATTAAAAGATGTACAGAAGATAGGTCGAAAGCACGATATTAAGACTGTTGCTGACGGCTACGCTATGAACATGCTTATTCCGCGAGGATTGGCTGAAGTTGCAACTAAAGACGCTGTAGTGAGAGTTGAGAAGGTTAAGAAGGAGGAAGAAGCTCAGCGAGCAATCATGGAGGACCTCCTCATGAAGAACCTCAAGCAGGTAGGCGATGCTAAAGTAACTGTGACTGGAAAGGCGAGTGCCGCAGGACATCTCTTTGCGGGTATCCACCGAGAAGACCTTTCAAAGATGCTTAAAGAACAGGCACATCTCGACATCCTTCCTGAATTCATCGTTCTTGAGAAACCAATCAAGGAAGTAGGTGAACATAAGGTTACTGTTAAGGTAAAGGATAAGGAAGTTGAATTCGCTCTCGAAATCAAGGCAGAGTAATTGCAACAAACATAAAAGGCGTCGCTAATATACAGGCGACGCCTTTTATATTTGTACTCATCTCAGGGTGCTGCAAGGGTTTATTTAATAAAACAAAAACCGGCGGTGAGCCGGCTTTTTGTTTATTCAGGTTATTGTACCAGGGAGATTATTTTTTCTTTGATCGTTTGTCTTTTGATACTGCTCCTTCCTTTGGTTCGATATGTACGATCTTCTTTGACTTCACTTTTGAATCAAAGTGTGTAATTCGCTTAGTTCCAAACTTAACTATTCCAGCCTTAGCTGCATAGAGAGTGTGGTCACTTCCCATATTTACATTTCGTCCTGGGAGGATCTTACTTCCTCGCTGTCGTACGATGATTGCGCCTACAGATGCTGTTTCACCCCCGTAGAGCTTGATTCCAAGATACTGTGGGTTTGAATCTGTAAGGTTTTTTGCTGTACCTGCACCTTTTTTCGTTGCCATGGTCTTTTATATTTTCTTTATCGGTATTTTAACCTTGAATAGTAATGTCCAAGGAGTATATATGAAGGACCCTTTAAATTCAAGTATATTTCGGAGTTTTGCCAATTACCTCAGATCCTTAACTTGGGAGAGGGGGCTTGTGGTGCTATTTGCGGTACTCATCGTGTGTGAACTGGCGGTTCTTGTCTGTTCCAAGTACTTATATGATAAATTGAATGAAAGGACTCCTATATACGTACAGTGTGACGAGATAAGTAGGAGAGAACAGATGCTCGAGCTGAGGAATTACATAGCTTCTTCAACAGAAAAGAGCAAATCAAACACAAAAGCAGATAAGGGTGGGTCAAAAGTTACAAAAAGTAAAAATAAGCAACCTTCGAAATCAAAGACCGCTACAACTAGTTCGAAAAGTACCAAAAAAGGTACCCCCTAAAATAAGGAAGGGAATGGGAAAATACGTTGATATATATAGGTTTTTAGACAACAGGCACTAGCTAAAGTCAATCAAAAAGCATTGACATAGATGGTGGACTGTGCTATCATTATATCAAATCACGTATAACCGTGATTTTTTAGTTGGAACCCGCAAAGGCAACTTTAAAGGAACCAATCGAATGTGCAACGAGGTAAATTGTCCGATCACTGACACCTCGATTACGAATAAAAAATCGGCTTATTATACAACTTTCACTAGGACTCGCGATGGTAGTATCAGGAATGATGGGTAACTCCGCAGATCAGATGCCTCTCGCGACAACATCAGCAGAAGTTATAGTTATCGAACAGAATCAGTCATCTTCAGGCTTGAAAAAGCAACCCGTAGTCGATCTCAACCAGGGTATTGAAGATGAAGTAAAGGAATACTTCAAAGACTATCCTGTACTCGCTGACATTGCTTACTGTGAATCTCGATACCGACAGTTTGATAACAAGACTGGCCAGGTATTCCGAGGTATCGAAAACAACAAAGACGTAGGTATCTTGCAAGTCAATGAGTACTATCACAAGGAACGAGCTACGAAACTTGGTTTCGACCTTCATACGAAGGAGGGAAACATGGGTTACGCAAAGCTTCTCTACCTTGAAAAGGGAGCTCAGCCATGGTTTGCATCGTCACCATGTTGGAAGAAGACTGCCGAAGGTGCTAAACATTACGAACGAATTGTTGCTTCAAGATAATTGAAACAATAAGACGAAGTAATACCTAAGATATTAGGACAGCATCACAACGGTTATACATTCCAATATCTTTAACAAAACACCACCCATTGGGTGGTGTTTTGTATTGGGTATTTTTCATAAGAAACTTTGATAATACGTGAAAAACAGGGGTTTATTGTCTAAATGGGATATTTGTGTTTAAATGCGTTCGGACCGAACAATCCACATAATAGGTCTAGATGCATCCCAGCAGGGGTGTGTCTTCCACAAAACAAAAAATCAAACAAAGAAAGGTAAGGTAAGAGTGTCAGGTAATATATTCAAGTGTAAAATAGTTTCCCTAGATGTGTCTCGCGGTAAAACTAGGGGAGGAAAGAACGCAACTCCGCCCATGATAGATGTCGTGGTGAAGGTGATTGTCACTAAGCAGGAAGAGGAGAGAGTGCAGGCAGAGTTCTCCATAAAGCATATTCTGTCCTTCAGTGCAGCAGTTACTGCCGTAAGTTTTGATGCCTCACGAGAGGAGAGGTTCCGCCAGGTATTTCTTGGCGAGAATGCGTCCGCACTCGAGGTTGAAGAAAAAGCTCTGGGAACGTATCGATTCACTGGGGCATCGATAAGTAGTATTCGGGAAGTAATTGGCACGGGTACTCCAGCGAGAAAGACATTCGCTGTACCTGAAGGGGCTGAAAAAGTACGAAGTTATAGATCGTCAAATCGTCGTGATAAGGCAACCTTCGCCGAAGCCTCCTAGTATGTAGAAACGAGTTGTTTGTAATCGCGTATATGTCGTCTGGGTTCAATCCCCAGGCGGCTTTTTGTTTACAAAAAAAATTTAATATTTCGTAATGCATAGCGGTGCGTAACTATCTTGATTTTTTTCTTACAGAAGAAGAAAATAGGCTTCGGAGGTTCGATCGCGCCGCTACATGACTGGCCTGCGCCAAGATCCTTCACACGGGCACACCAAGTGCTCTGAGGTAGGAAAGTTTCAAAACTCAACAAAGTCAACTCAATTCGTACTATGAAGTACTCAAAAAAAGGAAATGATACACACGCGAGTGCGTGTGTCGGTAAAAAGGTGCCAGGAGGCTCCCACAGAAAGGAGGTGATCTCGATCTAGGCTGTTGTATCGGCCGCGAGAGGCTAATCACCTCTGATGTGTCGCCTGTGCAGGTGACGCCGCCGGGAAAGGTTTTATTCCTTCCGGCGGTTTTTGTTTACAAAAAATTACACTCGGTTATCTCGCATGCAAAAAGCAATAAGAACAGTTCGAAGAACTACAGGATCAACAACAAAAGGGCCTGAAGAGGTTTTTAGTGCATGTCCGAGAACTTTTTCTTCTCCAGTTATGTAATCAATGATGTTTGGGTTACCCGAACCATCACAATAGAGTGGGTTGTCAAACGGAACAAAGCCAGCACATTCAAGGCGATCAACCTCGAACTTCGGTAGTCCAAGATCGCTCCGTAATTTATTTCCTTCTTCTTCGATAATGCACTGTGTGCGGTCAAGTGTGTGAAAGACCTCAGGATCAAAATTAAACAACTCCACTATTTGTGCAAATCTCTCCTCGGTAAGTAGGCTTTCGATTCTTGAAAGTCTATCTGCTCGTTCGATCTCTTCGTGCGATGGTGAAGAAGTTAATTCTCTAGTTGATTCTGACATATATGACTATGGTACCAAAAAGGGGATATTAAGCTATTCAACGTATTCTTAAAAAGGAAGACCTCCTGGCAGCGGTGCTGCACAGGAGGTCGTTTGTGTTTCCGTTTGCCTCGGTTTTTTACGCCGATGCTTTTTGGCGCGTAAGCAAGAAGCCTGCGATCACCGCCTGCGAAGCTATCGCAAGTATGTAACCGGAGTTGTAGTGCCGCCGAAGCGACGCGCTTTTCTGCTTAGTGTGGATGTCTGTATTTTCGCCCCAGATCCCGCCGACCCATTTGCCTAGGACGATGAGGCCGTCCACGCCTCCGTCGCAGAAGGTGTATAGTTTGCCGTTCGGTTCTTTTTCCTCTGATGTGTCACCAGAATGGAGTTGCGCCCAGCCTGTGATTACGGCAATTGCGTAAACGACGGCGATGCCAAGTAGGATGTTTCTCATTTAGTTACAGGAGTTTGATGTTGGATTTTTTGTTGATGAACAGGCCGAGCCGTTGGGGGATACGAATAGAACTGGTTCATGGAACATACTACATAAATGATTTTAAAAAGCCAGGAACAAAGTTGGATTATTTTAAAAAATTTATTTCGTCGAACATAATAAAAGTTTTTCAAATATTCTAGAAAAGATTTAAAAAAAGATAAGCAAAAAATGAAAATAAAGAAATCTTTTTTGCCGCGAAATCCTTCAAAGTCTGCGGCTGGGGAGCGGGCTTCTCTCCGTATATGTATGTCGCACAATACATCTTTTGCGACATAGTCCTATAGGAAGAAGGGGTCTCTCGGGTCAAAGTCCTCCCCCGGGTCGTTTTTTTTGAATCGGCCTCATACTTGTGATTTATGATGTTTCTCCCATATATGGCAATGGCAATCCATATATAAATTTATTTCTCTTGTTTCTCTCTTCGTGTATAGATTGTCGGCGTGTACGTGATTGAAGGCTTGATGCCAAGTGTATGGATTTGTCGCCAAAACGGCTTTTAACTTGATCAACAGCGTCTATATAGGCATTCTTCGCATCCTTAGTACTTTGTGTGCCAAACAGGTCGTCTGATACGTCTGCATGTGCTTTTAGTCCGTATACTGATACACCCGTAGCCTTGATCCCGAGCCTTTTATTTGAGCTTATAGAGCTTAGGCCATGTTGTGGTAAGGCTTGCTCATATATCGGATCAAAAGATTCTTTTATTCTTTTTAAAATATCTGTTTCTGAGTTTGTGTAAAATCCAATATCGATTTCTGAACTCACGTATCGATTGTAATCGGTATTCTTTTTAAGGAAGAAGCTCATACGTCGAGTCTTGAGACGCGCGTCTCGTAGCCGAGCACAAAGGATCTCTACGTTTGTCGAAAGTTCAGATAATAAGAACGAACGTTCTTGTGTACTCATTCCAAAAGATCTTGTTGATTGAAAAGATTTTTGTGGATCACGGCTATTGCCTACATCGAAACGTTGAAAACCTTTAAGCTCGTACCACGTATTCAATGTTCCCTCTCCAAAATTCTTTTTTACGAATTGGTGTTCGAGCAATGTGAAATCGTATGCAGTAAGCACATTATATGATGTGAGATTTGCACTGATTGCTCTCCCTATTCCCCACACTGAACCAATAGGGGTTTCGCGGAGCAGACTTTGACGATCAAAAGTATGTGCATCTTTTGGCGTAGACGCATCTGTAATTACTTGCTCGACCATTGTCACACAACCACTTGGCTTTTTGTATTTTGAAGCAATCTTGGCGAGAGTCTTGGTTGATGCGAGGCCAAATGAAAGACTAATTCCGAGCGATGTCTCCGCATCGTTTTTGATTGTTTGAAGGAGGCTTGTCCCGTACTTTTCTTTATGAGTTTCTATGTCGTGCAAGTTTATTTCAGCAAAACACTCGTCGATACTGTACCTCTCGACGTTTGAGGAATATTTATCAAGGATGTTATAGAGCTTCTGATTGTATTGTTCGTAGAGCTCGAAGTGGCTACTGAGGATTACTACTTGAGGAAAATTCTTTCGTATTTCGTGTATTGGTGCTGCTCGAGTGATACCTAGCTTTTTTGCTTCATATGAGAGTGCTGATGCTATACCTCTTTCTTCACCAACGACAACGGGTTTGCCTTTGAGATGAGGAAAGCGAGCCGCTTCGCAGGCTACAAAGAAATTGTCACCATCGACGTGTAGGATTAGTTTGGTCACTGGGTTTGATTAGTATTTTCGTACGACAGCTTTTACCACGGCGTTTATCTTGAGTTCCTCGGTCGGGTAAATATTTTTAAATGCTTTATTTGCGGGCTCGAGGAAGTATGTATCATTCTTGTCTTTGCGGAGATACTTTACGGTGTATGCGCCATCTACTTCGGCCACTACGATCTGATTTGTCTTTGCTTGAGAGGTTCTCTCCACAATAATCATGTCGCCATCGAGAATACCCGCATCTTTCATAGAGTCGCCCTTTACCTTGAGCATAAAGCTGGCCTCGCGTTTATTGATAATCCAGTCATCAAGTGAGATGTTGTCGTGAAGTGACTCTTCTGCAGGTGTAGGAAATCCAGCTTCAACAAGTCCGAGAATTCGTATGTTCGAAGAAGTCTGTGTGGTGATGCTTTTTGTTACTTTTGTGGGAATAATCTTTCCTACTCGGTCAGTTGTAAGTAGTCCCAAGGATTTGAGCTTTTTTACAATATTGTGCGCGGTGTTTTTTGACTTAATACGGCAGATACTACAAATCTCTGCGTACGAGGGCATGCGTGAATTCTTCGTAAGAAATGAGTAGATGTGCTCAGCGTATTTTTTGAGATCTTCGGTGGCAAGTGTCCTAGGTGTTCTTGGCATGGGTCTATTATAAGAGAACGAACGTTCTTTAGTCAAATGGATCTGCTGTGCATTTGTTTGTAGTTTCACATTTATAAAATCAAAAGACCTCCCTCTCGGAAGGTCTCATGATATTTTGATAGAACTTCGGGCTATTCGACGGCCTTTGGGTTCTACCTTACACATACTTATATCTTCCCTTTCGGTTAGGAGCACCTTCTTTGCTTCTTTTTGACACATCCTGCAAGGTTTTAAACGGATGTATCAAAATTCGACAAAGGGTTGCTGACAGTTCATCGGCCTAGCCCTCCCTGTACTCTTGATATGTATGTTGTTATGCATATATTTTATAACATTATTTGGACATGTGCAGCGCGGGGTGTGAATAAGTTCAGAGATATTTAGGCAAATTAAACAACTTCTTTGCATATTTTCTTAAAGGTAAAACACTCTAAAAAAACGATGAAAATTCAGTCGCGTCTTCTGACGCTCTTCTGATATCGTCTTCGACGGTCAGTTCGGAAAGAAGTAATGCGGCCAGAACTGGAAATCGTCTGAATTGCAACAAACTGCCTGAGGGTTCGATTCCCTCAGGCAGTTTTAATTTTATAAAACTTCTGTCGAACCGGTGAGTGACTTACGGAGTCGTACTTGTTGCTGCGCCTGAAACACCTTGGACAAAGTGGATAATTTTTACGATGTCTTCAATTACAAGTTTGAGCATGTCTCGCACGAAAATAGCGAAGTTTACAACCCATTCCTGCTGCAGAAGTGTGCTGAGATCAATGTTGAGAAGTCGAAGAATGACGAGGCCAATAATGACCGCAACGATGATTTCCACAAACCCTCCCTGTTTATTTCTAAATCTAGATGTCGTCATGCGAATATATTTACATATATCATAACATATAATTTTTTGGTGTATAATATGCATCAAATGTCAGAGGAATTTTTTGATCCATTCGAAGAAGAAAAACCTAAGCCTCCAGAAGTGTCTATAGAGCGCGCCGAACGTGCAAGAGACTATGTTGCTGGTATGGAACACGAGGCGACGTTGACGGGGCTGGCTTCTCTTTCACTTTTTAACACACTTAAAGGAGCTGACAGTGCTGAGATTGAGAATGTTGATCTCAGTAATTGGCGAACGGAGTTTGAGAGGGTGAATCAGGAAGAATCCTGGGCAAAGAATCCTCGAAACATACTCCCCGCTATGGGCCTGGAGCTTGAGGTGCCTGAGCAAACCGTCTCTCCTGAAGAATCAAACGCATTGAAACTCTTGGGAATAGATAATAGTCCAGAGACTAACTATAGAAAGTGGCACGAAATACGCACGGGATATTCATATTCTGGTATGGCACAAGCATATACGCTTCACGAGATATATGAGTTCAAGGATAAAGCTCATTTGGGTATTGTTCGTGAAATAATTAAAAAAGATACAGATACAGGCAGCGAGCCGGCCAATAAAGGCGGAGGTGTCTACTATCCCGATTCAGATAGTTTCGCAACATCTCTTCATGTGAACTTTGGTGTGCCTGATTGGGTAAATAAAAAAGATGATTTAGAGGAAAACTCTGGACTAAAATTGCTCAGCGCGATCGTTGGTTGTGCGTTCACTTCTCCAGACAGAATTCGCGAGAGAAAAACAAGAGGGGCTGTGAGGCAGAAAGAAGATGCGCTCGAAAGTACAAAAAACACTTCCGATTCCCCGGCTTCTGGAGAAAATCGTTTTGTGAGATTTGAGTTGCGAATACCAGAATTTAAAGACGCATCTATATATAGAATGCTTATTGAAGTGCAATATATCGTATCTGCGTTCATGTGTGGTGTGGCACAAGAAGAAAAGAAAGACCCTCTCAAGGAAAATCTTTCGAAGACCTGGGATCTGTTTGTCCACGAAGCGACTGAATTGCTGAGTGCCTCAGGTCTGCAGGCTGCTCATTTTGAGAATGTTCCGCCAGGCGCAGCGCATGTTTTGGAAAATAACGATCATTTAAGAAAAAATGCAAGGAGTCTTTTTACGCATTACGCACAAGAGATTAAGAAGCAGATAGAAATAGCTTTTCCGAGGAATTAGTATTAGTTCTCTACTTCTGGTTCATGCCTTATAGCAATTTTCATGATTTCTTTTGCGATGAGGTGTGCTGAGTCTGCCCGCGCAAACTTCTTAGCTCCTTCTCGCATTCTGTTCGCAACAACAGGATTTGTAAGAATTCGTTCAATTTCGTTGACGATGATTTCTGGACTCAGATTAGATTCCTCTATCACAACCGCTCCGCCCTCTCGAGAGTAGTTATACGCATTTTTTCTTTGATGATCACCATTCGATAAAGTTATTGGGACGATGATGCTTGGTATACCCCATAGTGCGATTTCAAATATTGATGAACCTCCTCGTGAAATAACGAGCGATGCTGTTCCTGCTGCCATTCGAATTGCGAGAGCATTTAAGTAATCGTAGGCTTTATATCTGTCCTTGTGTGGATTGTTCTCGAGAACAACTGCGGCAGTCTGAGATACTTCTTGGAAGTTCTTTTTTCCTGTCTGATGAATAATCTGATATTTGTTCACGAGAAAAGGAAGTGAGTTTAGTATCGCATCATTGATAATCTGTGCACCTTGAGATCCACAGAAAATAAGAATTATTGGTGTGTCAGCTTCAAGCTTGAGGTATTCGAGAGCTCCGGATGTGAGAGGTTCAGCAACTTCCTTTCTCACTGGCTGGCCCGTATACGCAATTTTATCTGCTGGGAAGTACTGTGCCGCTTCCTTGTATGAGACTGCGATCTTTGTGGCAAATTTACCTGTGATTTTATTTACTCTACCTGGTGCGCTGTCTGATTCATGCATGACGATGGGGATACGAAAGAAACGAGCTGCCATAACTGCGGGAAATGCCCCGTACCCACCTTTTGTAAATACGACGTCTGGCATGATAAAGAACATCTTGATGATGGCCGATAAGATACCGAAGCCCATCTTAATTGAATCGATAAAGTTCAAGATTTTATTATTTGCACTCTTCCCTACACGTAGTTTGCCCGCAGAAACGCGCACAAATGTGATCTCTTTGTCATACAGATCTTTTGGGTTGTACTCGTCGGGCGCCATAAAATATATCTGTGGATCAAGAATCTTTTCTTGTCTACATAAATCCCGAATCTCTTCTGCAACAGCTATGAGAGGGTAAAAATGGCCTCCTGTTTGACCACCAGTAAGTAAAATTTTCATACAGAGATTATATCATTTGTTTTTTTAAAAAAAATGTGTAACATCGGAAATAGGCACGTAATAGACTCTTGAATCGTGTGATTCTTGGTTGCGTGTGGTCTTTGAGTAGAAAGGAAACCGAACAATGAAAAAGAACGGAAACGGTTTGGTCGAGACATTCTTTGTCGCACACCGAAACCGAATGAATGGGAAAAGTATCGAGTCTCGGGTTGATAATCTCACGCAGGCATTCGCCATCTATTGGTGGACGTATTTTGCCGCTTTTATTGCAACGTGTCCCCCGCTCGCAGGAATCGCATTTCTGACGTGCAGATGGTGGACGAATGCTCCCTGGATTGTCCAGGCGCTCTTCCTCGCGATTGTCCTAATCGCCGTTTGCTTGGTAGTGCAAAAAATCTTTGGGTTACTCCGAGATTTAGTGCCGCTCTCAAGCGAAGGGTGTGATGTACACGACAGATGGACTCATCTGATGGTTGATCTCGATACCTTCGATCTGAACGTGCGACATTTCGATAATATTCACAGCCGTGAAGAGATCGAGAGGATCATTCGATCCGCTGAGGTGAGAGAGATTCACCAGCTGTATTTCGGAGAAGCCCGAACAAGAGGGCTTGCTGAAAACTGCCGTGAGGCTGCAGTCTTAGTCCTGGGTTTTTGCCATGATTGAAGTTCACATGAGCACCCCCGTCGATCGCGTGTCGCTGGGGTGTTTTTTGTTTGTAAAAACGCGGCCTACTATGATGCTTTTTTATACTTAGAAATACCGAGAATAATTCCTACTGAAAGGAGTGAGAAGAAGAGAGCTGTTCCTCCATGACTGATAAAAAGAAGGGGTGTGCCTGACAACGGAATAATCGCAAGCATCGCGGCAATGTTGAGGAATGATTGAAGTACTATCAAACTGATGAGGCCAATTACGACAAGTCCGCTAAATGAGTCGGGTGTTCTTGTGGCTATTTTGTATCCACGTATTGCAAAAAGTAAATAAAGGAAAACAATAAGTGATGATCCGATAAGTCCGAACTCCTCTCCTGCTACCGCAAAGATTGAATCGCCGATAGGTTCTGGAAGGAAATTAAATTTTTGAATACTCTGTCCGAATCCTCTTCCTGTGATGCCTCCTGATCCTATAGCGATAAGTGACTGCTGAATTTGATACCCGCTGCCAGTTGAGTCGGCTGTAGGGTCAAAGAATGTATTAATTCGCTTCATGAGGTATGGTCGTTCATAAACGAGTACCGTGAGGCCCATGATGCCGATAAGGCCTATGACGAGCATGTGTTTGATATTTCCCCCAGCTACGAAAAACATAGCAAACCCAGAAAGAATAATAATCATAAAGGTATCTGTATCTGGCTGTGTCAGAATGAGTCCTGCTGTTATTGTAAAAAGGATGAGAAGCGGGAGCGTTCCAAATTTGAATGTACTGACCTTCTGCTTCACACTCGCGAGCCAAGCGGCAAGATATACAACGAAAGCAATTTTATAGATCTCTGCTGGCTGAAAACTAAACCCTGCAATACTAATCCATCGCTTTGCCCCTCCATGGAACATGCCTAGTCCTGGGACAAAAATAAGACACATAATAACAATGGCCCCGATGTAGATATAGAAAGCGTTCTTTCTTATGAATGGATATGGAATTTTTGATGCGACTACTGCTGCGATTGTTCCACCGATAAGTCCGAGAACTACCTGATTGAATGTCACAGCTTGGAAGATAGAACTACCTTTTGTTAGAAGACCAAGCGATGCTGAAGAGAAAATAAAAAATCCCCCTACTACCAAAAGAATAGAAACAATAAGAAATGATCTATCTACTTTACGCTTCGCTGCCATTGCTTGTATTAAATCACAAAAACACTATTTATCCGAGGGGAAATAACTAAATATTATCCAACGAGTGCGATAATTGTTCCAAGAACTGCGCAAACGACTGAAATAATCCAATATCGCATTGTTACTTTGTAAGAAGGCCAACCAAGAGCTTCGAAATGATGGTGAAGTGGTGCCACACGGAACACTTTTCTATCAAAGTATTTCTTTGAATTGATCTGTATAAATGACGAAAGCGATGTGAGTACAAGCGGAAGACCGATGATCGGAAGAACAAGAACTTGTTCGGTGAGGAACGCCACTACCGCAAGTGTTACGGTAAGTCCGAGCATCCCTGTTTCACCTAGATAGAATCGAGCTGGTGGTACGTTGAACCATAGGAATGCGAGAGTTGCTCCTACGACCACTGCACAGAATGCTGCGAGATCAATCTGATTTTGTGCAAACGCAATAACTCCATATGCTGAGAATGCAGCACTCATCACACCAGCCGCTAGTCCATCAATGCCGTCAATAACTGAACTTGAAAATGTTCCCAGCACAACGAACATGAAAAAAGGGATAAAGAAGAGTCCCAAGTACCATTCCCCGATGAAAGGAACGTGGATAGATAATGTTCCGAGTTTAAAGTAAAACCACCATGCGCCCACCGCACCGATAAGGAGAACTATAAGAACTCGCATTTTTCTAGAAATACCATCTGTCATTTTGAACTCTTTTCCAAATATCTGGAGGAGGTCATCCGCGAGACCAATAATAGAACCAAAAATAAGCGCGAAGAGCGGAAGGATTGTTTGGTTAGTTGAGAGAAAATTTAACTTGATTGTGTATGGGTGCGGATAAATCCAAGAGACTATTGAAATGGCGAGAATAACGATAAGTACAGAAAACCAAATAAGAACGCCCCCTACTCGAGGTGTATTCTTTTCGCCCTTTTCATTATGAATCTTCTGAAATTCGGCCGACATAGCCTCTGTGTTTTCCTGGCTTCGAGATTTTCGTCTCCAAAGCTGCTTTTTGTACATGTAAGCTGTAATTCCAGGGGTCATCGCAATACCCACGATAAAGGCAACAATTGATGGGATAAGAATTTTTACTACGTCGTATGTCATAAAAACAATTGTGGCACAATATCGAACAGAAAAAAAGAGCCTTATTTACTGGTTATTTTTTCTGTATGAAGTTAGGATTGCAGCTCTCTGGTTGAACCTTTCTAAGTCTTTGTCTTTGTAGTAATTCCAACATAGAAAGTTCGCTTCGGAGTCGATTCTAATATTGTTATTGCGCAGTTCGTTGTATATAAGAAACGTTTCCCTGTCTTGGATCTCATAAGTAATAATTTTTTGTGGATTGTCTCTCTTAATGCCAATTGTAAAATATGTCTCGATTTTGCATGTAGCCCTCCCCCTCCTTCTCGTCGATGGGAATGCTTTTGTTTCTATGTACGCATAACTTACCTCTTTATACTCAACACTTTTGGGATTTAGTATGGTATATGGTTTAAAAAATTTGATGTGTGATTCTGTGAGAACTACAACATTTGTAATACCGCAATAAGTGATAACTATACCAAGTAGAAGTACGCCGTATATAAAATTCTTGGTTTGAGTCTTTTGGGCGAAAAAAAGCGAAATTAAAGATGGGATTGTAAGTATTATTCCGAATATAAGTAATCCGGCGCCAAGATCTGTAAGTAAGCTCAGCTTGGGAGTTTCGGGGTTGTACCAAGTGTAAAAAAAGTTAAAGATTTGTTCTGAGTTTTTGTTCACTACAAATAAAAACAAAAAAGTGACAACGATAACACCAAATGTGGCAATAAGCTCTTTTTTCTTTTGTGGCGAGGGTGTATATTTTATTTTCATAAACGACTAATTTGGCTGTCTATCGCTTTGTTCGCTATCAAGTTCAGCCCCCTCTTCTTCTATTGTCGGTTCGTCAGTTGGTTCTGCATCTGGTTCTTGTTCAGGTTTTGGGTCGGATTCTGGATTTGTTTCAGGTGTGAGACCGGCTTCAGTTTGCTTTATTTCTTCCTGCGATACTTTAAAGTTCTCAATCTCATTTATGATTTCTTCGTATCGAGGAAGCTTCGTTATATCAGTAATACCGAGGAGCTGTAGGAGTTCAAATGATGTCTTGTACAAAATTGCTCGTTGATCGTCAGGCGCCTGCACTCGCTCGATGAGGCCTCGCACGAGAAGGTTTCGGAGGATGAACTGAGAGTTTACACCTCTGATGTAGTCAATCTCTGATCGCTTTACAGGGCCTTTGTAAAGAATGATGGCAAGAGTTTCGAGTCCAGCTCGACCGAGGTCTTTTGAAAGCTCTTCCTTTCGAAGCTTCTCAATAACAGCAGATGCTTGAGGATGTGTTCCAAGCATAAACTCATCTTCTTTTCGCACAAGAACAATACCTCGATTTGCGAGAGATGTTTCGAGGTTGGTAATGAGTGGTGCGACTTCTTCTTTCTTGATACCAAGGTATGAAGCGATATCCTTTGAGGTTAAAGGTTCTCCTTTCCAGAAAAGAAGGGCTTCAATGAGTTGTTCTTGTGTGAGTTGGTGTTCGTTCGGCATGATGTTTAAATTATTATGAATTGAATGAAAATGAGACTCGTTTTGCTTTAATATCGCGGTGTTCCTATATTATGACTTTCAATGAAGATTTCATCAAATAGACCTTCCTGTTCAGCTCTGATGGTCCCCTGCTTCACAAGCTCGAGCATGGCGAGGAAACTCACGATAACGTGCACCTTCTCAGCTTTTTCTTTCTTACTAAAATCTCTGAAAGACATTCGCATCGCCTTCGTAATTCTTTCCGTGAGATGATCCATCATCTCGTCGATGCTCATTGTTTTCTTCACTCGAACCTCAGGATTTTTCGCAACAGGCTTTGGGAGTGATGTGATAACCGACTGAATACCTGCAACAAGTGCGTCAAATGACAGATCTTTTGATGGAGCAAACACTGATACTGCGGGAATATCTCCTCGGCTGTGAATTACTTTTTGTCCAAATATCTCACGAACATGAGCTCCTGCCTTGCGCATGAGTTCGAGCTCCTTGAGTCGTCGTTCGAGATCGTTGATGTTCTCCGATTCCTCTGTGGTGAGATCGAGAGATGGAAGGAGCGACTTTGCCTTGATAAGAAGAAGTGTTGAGGCAATCTGAATAAAGCTTGTTCTGTCCCCCAATGAGTATGCGGGCAATGCGCCGATGTACGTGATGTATTCGTCGGTAACTTTAGAAAGTGAAATATCGTTAATGAAAAGCTTTCGTTTTTCAATCAATGACAAAAGAAGATCAAGAGGACCTTCGAATACTTCTGTTTTGATTTTAAAGTCTGACATGTGATGTGGGCGGTTTGTGTGCTATTTAGTATAGCAAATCTATTATCTCATCGCCCATCGGACATGCGTTGAATAACCCCCGCATTCACCAGGCATTGTGTCTTGTTTTGCATTGGCTTTCTTGCCTTTGAACATATAGAAGACTCCATGTGTACCAATATAGGTAAGGTCTCGAGGTGATATTTTGTATCCCGTTCTCTCAAAAAGTTCACGAGCTGCTGCTTTGTCGGCCGCCTCCCCTTTCTCAATAAGCCCAGATGGAAGTCGCCATTTTTGGCTTCTGACAAAGAAGTGTTGAAGAACTCTTCCTTTTCTATCTGTGAGTCTGATTTTTACGTACTTGCGCATGTGCTCATATGTTAGTTATAGACGTACCCAACACACAACAACTAAACTATTTCTTTATCGAAATACCAAGATCTCGGAGCTGTTCTGGAGAAACTTCTGCCGGAGACTGCATCATTGGATCTCGTCCTTCACCTGTCTTTGGGAATGCAATTACTTCTCGGATGTTTGGTTCGTTCTCGAGGAGCATCATGAGTCGGTCGAAGCCCCAAGCGATACCTCCGTGCGGCGGGGTTCCTGATCGGAAGGCCTTCATCATATGACCGAAGTCTCGTTCAACTGATTCTCGTTCGTATCCCATGATCTCGAATACCTTGTGAAGTGCTTCTGGGTTGTGGTTTCGGATACTTCCTCCTCCGATTTCATAACCGTTCAGACAAATGTCGTACTGCGCTGCAAGAATCGATGCGAGATCACCATCTTCTCGTTTTGATGCCATGAGTTTTTCGAAGTGTGCTGGCTGCGCTGTTGAGAATGGGTTGTGTGTGAATGTCCAACCTGGCTTGCCGTCCTTTCCTTCCGCTCGTTCAAAGAATGGGAAATCAACTACCCAGCAGAATGCGAGAAGATTCGGATCTTCTTTGTTGTCTCTGATGTCTGGTCGGTCATTGCCGTATTTTTCCATCGCGTCTTTGTATGAGATTCGTGGGAATGGGATTTGCTGAATTTTCTTTTCAGGATAAAGAAGAGTTACAAGATTGATGAGTGTTTTTTCTGTGAGAGCCATGATGTCTTCTTGTTCGACAAAGCTCATTTCCATATCGAGTTGAGTAAATTCTGGTTGTCGATCTCCTCGTGAGTCTTCATCGCGTAAACATTTTGCAAACTGGAAGTATTTTTCAAAACCTGCAGACATGAGAAGCTGCTTGTACTGCTGTGGAGATTGTGGAAGTGCATAGAATGCTCCCTTTTCAAGTCGTGAAGGAACAATAAAGTCTCGAGCTCCTTCGGGAGTTGATTTCGTAAGGAGCGGAGTTTCAATTTCTGTAAAACCTTCACCTTGAAGAATATCTCGAACAAGCTTCTGAACTTTGTATCGATTTCGAATGTTTTTCTGTAGTCGAGCTCCTCGAAGATCAACATATCGGTTTTCGAGTCGCGACTCTTCGTTTACTTCTCGTGTATCACTATGGATATCGAAAGCAGGAGTTTCTGCTTCGTTCAAGATTTGGATCGAGAGAATCTCGAGTTCAATATCGCCATTCTGCTTGTCGGCCTGAACGTTCTTTTCTGGTCGTGGATTCACCTTTCCTTTTACCTTTACTACCCATTCCGGTCGGATAGGCACTGCCACTTCGTGGGCCTCTTTTTGGTTTGGGAGGATAACACCCTGGACTAGGCCTGTTTTGTCTCTAAAATCGAAGAATACGAGCTTTCCCTGGTCTCTTCTGATATGGATCCACGCGCAAATTGTTACTTCCTGACCAACGTGATTTTTGAGGTCGTTTATATAGATTCTTTCTTTATACATAGGGCAAAGTGTAGCATTAAGGCCCTGTTTTAAAAAGGGCTAAGTATATAAAAACAAAACCCCCTGAGCTTCAACCATTGGTTGCTCAAGGGGCGATCTTGCGGAGAATATTTGTTTTTTTGTGACAACAAGCTTTTCCGGCCAAGGTGGAAAAGCTTCCCGGTATGAGCAGCTTCTTACGGCATCCGCCGGCGCAACGTACGGGTTGAGCGTACATGACTTAATAGTCTTTCAGACCTCGGGCAAACAAATAAGGTCTTCATGCCCAATATTCTCTGTTTGTATTAATCGGCACGTCGATTTTAAGCGCACATCCAGGGTTATTTCCCAGCTAGGCGCTATTGCAAGAGTAACCGACACGTCTGGTCTATACCAAGCAAAATGATAAAATAAATATAATAATTGTCAACTACAGCATCCGAATACTATTGACCATCCGATCTGCCATTGCGTCGATATTTAGACTCTTTTGATCTTTTCGGCAAACAGCCTCTTCATCTTCTCCATAGTTTCCGCAGTTCGGATAACTCAATGTGAAATTTGCGTGACCTAAGAAATCACTCGCTTCCTTTGAGGTGTATTCAAAATTCTTGTACGTATGTCCCGCTGCGCCTTCGCTTGATGTTGAGATGCAGTATGTTTTGCTATTAATTTTCTTTTCGATAGTTGTCATTATCATCCCATCATTTTTACTTGTTCCAGTCTTGCAAGAATATTCTTCGACAAGAAGTTTAACTGTGGGGGTAGCAGGCTGGAGCGAGATATATCGACCAAGAGTTTTTGGATATGAAAACTGCTGACCGTTCACAAGCGGGTTTGAGAGGATCCAACCATCAGCCGTTTCTTCACTACTAGGCACATAGTCTCCCACCACTCGCTTCCCGCGCATCTCTTCTTCTGTTGGAGCTCTAGGAGTCGGCTGCGCTATTTCATTTTGGGCAATATTTACTGTTGTAGTTTTGTTTCCGTATCGCACAAAAATACTAATCGCGACGACAAGGATAAGGACTAAAACTAAAAATTTTTTCATATGAAGAGATTATAACAGTCCCCCAATTTGTGTGCTTGATGCAGAAGGGTATCTGGTCTACTCGTAAGCCTCTTTCTGCTTATTGTAGAGCGTGCTGTACGTACCTCCTTTGGCGAGAAGTTCTTCGTGTGTTCCGTCTTCGATAATCTGACCAGCATCAAATACGAGAATTCGATCTGCTCGTCGGATTGTTGAGAAGTCGTGAGAGATAAAAAGTACTGTTTGATCGTCTGGGAGTTCATCAAGAGCTTGGAATATTTTTAACTCTGATTCAGTATCAATTGCAGCTGTAGGTTCGTCCAATATCATAATTGGTGCTTTTCTGAAGAAGGTTCTCGCAAGCGCGAGTTTCTGTCTTTGGCCTCCTGACGGTTCTATTCCTTCGAATTCTGCACCGATCTGGTGATCATACTGTTTTTCAAGTTTTTCGATAAACTCGTGGGCAGTACTTTTCTCCCCGGCTACTTTAACCTCATCTTCATTCGCTACGTGGTTTGGCATCGAGATACTGATTGCTTCTCTGATTGTATACTCATATGTTGAATAGTTTTGGAAAAGTGCAGCAAGGTATGTGAACCATCGTGTCTGAGGAATCGTATTCAAAGGAATATTGTTAATTTCTATAACCCCTTCTGTTGGGTCATATACTCGAGCAAAAAGTTTTACAAATGTACTCTTACCAGAGCCATTTTTTCCAACAATACCAATCTTCTCTCCGTGTTTTATCTGGAGATTCACATTGTTTAGGACTGTTTTCTTGTCTTGGGGGTAATGGAACGAAACGTTTTTAAAATTAACAAGTAGATTATTTCTTGGTGGGAAATCTGTCGAAGGACTTGGAGTCTGGATGACTGGCCGGATGGCATACCACTTTCGGAGATCTGTCGCATAACGACTTTCTTCGATAATTCCGGCGGACGTGAGAAGTACATCGTCTACCGCATTTACGAATCTATCATATGTTTGGAACAGGAAGACAAGAATACCTACTTGGAATACTCCAGCGAATACATCTTGGACCATAAGAAGCATCGCCGCTGCAAACGCGACTAATGAAATGATATCGAGGGTGAGATCGTAAAGGATTCGCTTCTTTCGTGCTTTAAATACAAGACCGTCAAATCGGTCGTACATACTTTTGATTCGCGCGAGTAGTCCTATTCCTGATCCAAACATCTGCTGCTCGCTTCGGTGTGTTTTGCCGAGAATGTGTCCTCGTAGTGTGTAGTACATCCGCTGTTCTCTCCCACCATCTCGGTTCCAGATCCAATATTCTTCGTTATCAGCGTAGAATTTGCTTATTATCTGCGGAAGGGCACCTACGAGCGCGACGAGACAAACATAAAAGTTGTATTGGGCAAGAATTACTAGAGCTACCACGAGTCTCGTGATCATGGGAATTGTTGTATCAATCAATCTTCCTGCCATGTTCGGCAGTGCCCACGTGTGAGATGAAACTCTTTGATAAAGATCCTTGTACTGAGGATCCTCTTCTCGTGCAATATCGATATTCTTGAGCCGATGTTCTAGTGCATTAAACTCATAATGAGTTTTGAATTTATACAGCGATGTCCAGGATACGAATCCTCGAAGGCGACTAATCACAGTTCCAATAAGATCGGCTCCAACATACAACATGATTAGCCAGATTATCTCTTCTACTGGCTTAAAAAGAGTCACCGCCTCAGTAAATTTGTTTATTACTTCAGCAAGCAATCGGCTGCTTATGAATGGGATGGTTGCTCCGACAACAGAAATGATAAGCATGATGACTGTCGAAACTGGAATAATAGAAAATCGCAACTTCAGCGCGGCCGCTGCGTTTGAAGCGTGCTGAATCATGGCTTCGAATAAAGCTTTTGTTTTGTTCAACATATACGTTTTTGTTAGTGCTTATAAAAATACGTGACATTCTACAACGAATGTCTGTTCTTTGTATACTTTTAACTCTTATACATCCCTTTGTACGCAGCTTGCATCTTTCGAACGAGCGCTGCTGTCTGGTGAATGTCTAGATAAGGGCAAATCTTCTGTAGAAAAAGCTCCATAATGCGCTGCCTTGATGTTGAATCAAGTGACATCTCTGGACCTCTCCATGTCCCCTGTTTCCATGAATCGTAGTTTTGGACGCATCTATCTACTTTGTGCGGAAAGTTGTAGCTAATGACATGGGCTTTATGAATTACATCTTCAGAGGGTCTCTCTTCTTGGCGCGAGATAGTCTTTTGTGAATCGAAAGCTTTGGTTGCGAGCGCATCAACACGCTGGCGTAAAGTGAAGTCGACAGCATGGCGTTCGAATTCGACATCATCTTTTCTGTGAATTGGTGGAATGTTTTCTCTTGGAACTGTGCAGATGTAATCGGTATGATATCGCACGTCATCGATAACGTCTGCCTGTTTGAAACTAAACGGAAGCAATCCATCCTCACAAAGAATTCGAATCCAAGAAGCGACAATATCTTCTGCTGCATCGCCGGGATCTTTGTCTTTGATGTTTGATCCTATTGTTCTAAGTTTGCTCCCAAAGCTACCCGCCAATGATCTTGGAGTTGTGTCGATCATGATGATTGCCATCTCTTTGTTTCTCAGTTCGCTGATGTCTTGGATTGCTCTTGCTCGAATTATCTTTCGCAGTGTATTTGCTCCGTGTCTGCCGAGTTCGAATCCTACATTTTGAAAACTATTCCATCTTGCCGCTTCAATTGCCATGCCGCGTGTGATGAATGTTTGACTTCCTTTGTTTCGGAGATCACGAACGACAAAACCTTCACCTTCTGGCTCAATCATCTTCGTCACGGGATTGTTTTCTCTGTCTTCGGGATAGAGAGCTCCAAATTCTGCTTGCTCGAGCTGTCTCGCTGTATGTTCGAGAATAGTTTTTTTCTGTCGGTCGAGACTGGTAAGAAAAGACTGGTGTTCGATACGAACTCCCTTGAGCTTTTGGTAGTCGAGAAAACACGCTTCTTCAAGGAGTTCTACAAGTATAGGATCTCCTTTTGTATCAAAACCTATTTCCGCCTCTGCTTCTTCGGTTGGGAGTAATTTTGCTTCAAATCTAGAATCCATAATATACCTACAGCATACTATTGGAGAGCTTCAAGTTCAATGAAGAATGATGATCCTTTGCCAGCACCTGGAGATTCAGCCCAGATTCGTCCGCCGTGGGCTTCAATCATTTTTCTCGCTACATACAATCCAAGTCCTGTACCCATGATATTTGTTTTTGATGCATCCGGAGCTCGAGTGAACTTCTCGAATAGTCGAGGAAGTACATCTGGTCGAATGCCAACGCCTGTGTCTGAGATAGTAAGGAGAATTCTTTTACCATTTTTTGCAAGCCATACATGGATACCTCCTTTAGGTGTGTATTTGATTGCATTATCGATTATGTTGCCGATTACCTGCTTGATCTTGCCTATATCAGCATTCACGGTGAATTTCTCGTGAGGGTTGTAGTCGAATTGATACGTGAGTTTTGCTCGCTGAATATTCGGCTCAAGCTCAGTCCCTACCGTGTCAACAAGCTGTCGCATATCGAAGTTTGTGAAATCGTATTGCATTCTTCCCTGCTCGATTCGTGACACATCGAGATAGTCCGCAACAAGTACTACAAGACTTTGTGTTGATGTATAGATCTTATCGATAGCGTCTTTGATCTCAGGCTTATCAATCGTACCGAAATCTCCATCGAGAAGCATCGATGCATATCCTTTTACCGCCGTAAGTGGTCCTCGGAGTTGGTGTGATGCAAGAGACACGAACTCTGACTTCTGCTGGTCGAGTTCTTTGAGACGAATATTGGCTTCTTCAAGACTTTTTGCAAGATTCTCCATATATTCTCTCGTTTTAATTTCTTTTCGCACGCTTCTGATAAGGAGTAGTCCAATAATTACTACTATAACAAGGAGCGATATGTTAATAATGAGATCGCTCGTGTCGGATGCAAAAATCGTTCTTAGTAGTAGGGAGATCCAAATACAAAACATTAAAAGCTCTGTGATTACAGCTTTTAGATCAAATAAATTATATCTAAGAATTGCGTACCCAATAATCAAAGGGAAAAATACTATTGTTGCGTTTAGATATGGGTAGACATCGATATTATATACCGGAAAAAAACTTGTACTACCGCCAAGTGATCCAATAAGTGCGGCAATAAAGAAAAATAAGATTTGTCTACGTTTATTCAAATCTTTTGTAATAAAAAAGTGCTTCAAGGAAATATAAAGAACGCTTGTCATGCATGCAACAAAAAAGAAAACAAAAATATTATAAAGAACTGTCGGAGGCCCATCGTAGTAAAGCTCGTTGAACTTATATTGAACTGAGTTAATAAAGTAGTCGGTTGAGTTAAGTATTATAAAGATAAGCGTAACTATAATTAAAAAAATAACTTTAGGCCTTGATGAGATGTTGAAGAAAGAGAGGGTAAAAATCAAAAAAGAGGATGGAATTGTAATTATTCCTATGTGTGCAATTTTCCACCAAAATAGTGCAAGAGACGGTGATGGTGATATAGAAATTATATAGGCACCGAAGCCCCATACAGACACTGATATGGCGAAAAGCGCCCACCACTGTTTTGTTATGTTCTCTCTATCAGAAGTATAAACAATATAACCAATCAGTAAGTTTGTTACACCTATAATTAAGCCAATAATGCCAAAGAAAGTAATCATTTTTATTTTTTATTTTCGAGTCGCAAAAGTACTTTATGAGCAAGGTGGTAGATATGTTTTTCAGAATGGATTCCTATCTTTCCGATATAGTCTCCCCCTAGCCGTGAGGTGCTGTTAGAGAAATCATAGAATGCCTGGTTGAGTAAATACTGTTTGAAATAAAAGAATCTTTTCGCAACAGGTTCCAAAGGTTTAATTATTTTCCCAGAAAGTATGAATAGGTTTAAGTATGTATTCGTAATGAATTTGTAGGTTTCAAATATAGGCATATATACATTTCCCGCCTTGAATGTCTCTAAAAATATAGTTTTTTGAGAGTTTGGTTTGGGATTACATATGTGAAATATTTTTCCGAGAGATTCTATTTCATTTGCAATTAAAAATATCCATTCGAGGCAATGCGAAAGTGGAATTAAATTCAGTGTGGACTTTTTTACACAGAAAAATGGTAAAGGTAAAAATACTCTGTCGGCAATTCTCTTATTGAGCGATTTTTTGAATTTGTAGAGTCCGATAAGGAATGAATAATAACCAAAGTTTGTTATTTCCTCCGCAGTTTCGTCATAAACTATACTTGGGCGAAAAACAATGTATTTCAAATCCTTACTACTAATAACTTTTTGCTCAGCGATGTACTTACTTTCTTCATACGGATTGTTGAAAACTGGGCGAGTAGACTGTGACACTTCTTTAACTAAGCCATTTGCTCGTCCATGAACATAGGCCGTGCTGAAATAGTACAAAGGAACGTTTAGATGTAATGCTAAATTTATGATTTTTTCAGTGCCTCCAATATTTGTCCCAAATACTTTTTTACGATCCGACTCCTTGAAACTTAGGTTCGCTGCGATATGCCAAATTCCGAGAGTTTGACTGGTTAAGTCTATATTTTTCTTTATCCTCTCAATCAGATTTTCAGAGGTTTCAGTATCAAGATCGAATTCTACAGTTTTAATACTTGAAATCTTTTCTCCAAATATTTTTTCAATTCTAGACGCAAAAGATTCATCGCCCTTGCTTTTACCTATTAGAATTACTTTGTTTCCACCTTCAATAAGTCTGTCTACAATTTTTCTTCCAATAAAGCCTGTGGCACCTGTTAAAATATAGTCAGCCATAATTGTGACTTTAATTATATCGAATCTTATCTTCAAAACAAAATCTAATAAAATATTTACCCATATTTTTGCCTAGCCTGCCTACCCCCTCTTCGCAATCATCAAAAACACCAATAGTGGTACTGCCGTAAGCACGGCATATCCGATATTTGAAACTAAGAATGTCTGGGTTTCTGCTGGAATTTCAAGTACGTTTTTGAGTCTAAATACTCTGTCGAGAATAAGTACGGCAATACACCCTGCTCCGATACCGATAGCAATAGCATCAACTGCTCGCCCTGTCGTGCCGAAGTTGATAGGAAGATCACCAAGAACTCTGTGCATACCGTAAAATACTGCCAAAAGAATAACGAGAAAGACGGTGATTCGAAGAGTTGATCCTATATCACCCCACGGAACTGCTTGATGGAATACTACTGCGGGATAGTAAGAGATGATGATGCAAAGGAGGTGGCGGTAAAATTTTGTAAAAGAAAGAATAACGAGAGAGATAACGAGAACCAAAAAGATGGGCATATCGAATGGAATGTACTGTGCAAGATTAAAACCAAAAATCATATACAGCTAGTATATCGAATTCGTTTTGTGATGGCTATGAGTTTTTCCCTACTAATTACTATTTTGCAAAGCTACTGTAGTTGTTGTTTCTGTCGCAACTGTTATGGCATCGGGAGTCGATGGGTCGTCTAATACAACTCTTTTCTCAGTTCGTTTTTTTATCTTAACAATTAAAGACTTATATGTTCTGTCGCTTCGATACCAAAGTACAAGAGAAATAATTCCAATAATAAGACTAATAATGGACACAGTCAGAAAAACTATGAATTTAACTATAGTTGGTGTTAGATCTACTGTAAATATAGTAGTAAAAAAAGATGCTGATAATGTTAAAAGACCTATTGCAAAATTCAAATAGACGGTACTGAGTGGTCCATGCTCTAAAAGACTAAGCTCATCTTCTGTCACTTCATATAGAGTGAGGGAGTCTACTGATCCCATGGTAACACCTATAGTTCTTTCTTCTTGTGTGGGCATGTTAGTTTTCTAGATATTTTTTAAGCCAAGTGTCACTACCGTGAGTATTTCTCCAAGCAGATTCGTAGCCGGATTTAATAACAAATAATCGGCCGTTTGTACCTATATAAGGTAATAATTTTGACCTTACATCGGTTGCCTTTTCATTCATTGCAACAACGGCAAAAGATGTTTCGGTAATCTTTGCCCATGTTCCATATCCTTGAATGATGGAGTTAATTCGACTGGCGTTTCCGCCTAATCCTAATTCATAGCTAATGATGTATGTTGTACCCCCTAGTGCGTTTGGCATTTTTTTACTTTCTTTTTATGCTTACAAGCTAAATTATATACCCTTCTCGCCTCTCCTAAAAGGCTGTTTTGTTTTGATTTCCCGTTGGCTAAGAGAGGGGGATTTAGATAAATATTTCCTTACACCCCCTTCTTCTTTAGTTCCTCAAACAACTTTGTTTCTTCCTTAGATAGTTTCTTTGGAATCTTGATAGACACGCGGAGCATGAGATCTCCTCGTTTGCTTGAACCAGATACAGGCACTCCCTTGCCCCGTATTCGGAGGATATCTCCATGTGATGTCCCGGGAGGAACTGTGACGAGCATGTCGCCATCGAGTGCCTTGAGCGGAACTTCGCTTCCGAGAACCGCATCAGCGATACCGATCTGTAGTGGTGCATGTAGATCAACGCCACTCTTGGTGAACGCTGTATCGTTCTTTACATATATGCGCACATACAAATCTCCATAGCCACCGCCTGGAATTGCATTGCCGTATTCTCGAACTCGAAGTGTTTCCTGATCCGTGATTCCCGGTGGAACTGTGATCGTGATAGTTTCTTTCTTTCGTTCCACGCCCTTGCCTTTACAGTGAGAACACTTCACTTTTGGTTTACTTCCAATGCCGTCGCAATCTTTACATGTTACGGTCTGGTTAAATGCGCCAAACATCGATCGTCGGACTTCATTTACCACTCCTTGCCCTCCGCATGTCTTACATGTTTCTGGTTGATGACCTCTTTCTGAACGTGTACCGTTACAAACAGTACAAAGTATTTCTCTATCGAGATGGAGTTTTGCATCAGTTCCAAAGATTGAGTCTTTGAATGAAATATTTATTTCTGTTCCTAGATCTTCGCCTTTTCTCTCCTTTCTTCGAGACTGACCTCCACGACCTCGTCCACCTCCGAACATTGATCCAAAGATATCTCCGAGATCAAATTCTACGCCGCCATCAGCACCCCCGAATCCTTGTTGGAATCCTGAGAAGTCAAAACCACCGAAGCCACCTTGTCCACCACCGAATCCTCCTGCACCAGGCCCTGCTGATCCAAACTGATCGTATTGCTGACGTTTTTGAGCATCACCAAGCACACTGTATGCCTCAGTCACTTCTTTGAACTTTGTATCGTTTCCTCCGTTTTTGTCGGGGTGATGTTCGTGTGCGAGTTTTCGATATGCCTTCTTCAGTTCGTCTTGAGACGCGCTTTTATCGACACCGAGAATTTTATAATAGTCTTTTCCTGACATTGCTGTGGATTATATAGCAAAGCCGCGGTTATCGCGGCTTTGCCTTTATTTGTTTTATTTTGCTTCAGTATCCTTGATGTTGCCATCCTGTGACGCATCACCTTGATCTGCACCTGGTGTGCCCGCATCAGCTCCTGGCTGCGCATTGGCATTTGCCTTTGACATTGCTTCGCCAATTTTCTGCATCTCTGCGCCGGCTTCTTCAGTCGCCTTCTTGATTGCATCGATATCTGTGCCCTTGAGAGCTTCTTTGAGCGCGTTAACTTTTCCTTCAACACCCGTGATTACTGCGGCATCAACTTTGTCTTTGTTGTCTTTCACAGCTTTCTCTGCCATGTATACAGTTTGTTCACCGATGTTTCGAGTCTCGATATCTGCCTTCTTCTTGTCATCATCTGCTGCGTGAGCTTCAGCATCTTTCTTCATCTTTTCGATATCATCTTTTGAAAGTCCTGAAGATGCTTCGATTCGGATTGTCTGTTCTTTGCCAGACGCCTTATCCTTCGCCTTTACGTTAAGGATACCGTTTGCATCAACATCAAATGACACTTCTACTTGTGGCATGCCTCGTGGAGCTGGTGGAATACCATCGAGAATGAATCGTCCAAGCGACTTGTTATCAGCAGCCATTGCTCGTTCTCCCTGCACGATATGGATTTCTACAGATGTCTGATTGTCAGCCGCTGTAGAGAATACTTGCGATCGTGTTGTTGGAATTGTTGTGTTCTTTTCAACGAGTTTTGTTGAAACACCACCGAGGGTTTCGATACCAAGTGACAGTGGAATAACATCCAAGAGAAGGATGTCTTTTACATCACCTCGAATCACACCTCCCTGAATCGCAGCACCGAGTGCTACTACTTCATCTGGGTTGATTGTCTTGTTTGGTTCTTTTCCAAAAAGTGCCTTCACTGCTTCCTGGATCTTTGGCATTCGAGTCTGACCTCCTACGAGGATCACTTCGTCGATTTCGTTGATCTTAAATGGAGACGCTTCGATCGCTCGCTTTGTGATTTGGATGGCTCGAGTCACGAATTCGTCTGTGAGTTCTTCGAGTTTTGCTCGAGTCATTTTGAGAACGAGGTGCTTTGGACCATTTGCGTCAGATGTGATGAATGGAATGTTGATTTCAGATTCCATTGCAGATGAAAGTTCGATCTTTGCTTTTTCAGCAGCTTCATCGAGTCGCTGGAGAGCGAGTGCATCGTTTCGAACATCGATTCCTGATTCTTTCTTGAATTCTTCGGCAATCCAACCAATAATTTTCTGATCGATATCTTTTCCTCCAAGGTGCGCGTCTCCGTCTACTGATTTCACCTCTACAACATCTGCTCCTACTTCGAGAATTGAGATGTCAAAAGTTCCTCCTCCGAAGTCGAATACCGCCACTTTTTCATCTTTCTTTTTGTTGAAACCGTATGCGAGAGCTGCGGCTGTTGGTTCGTTGATGATTCGCTTTACATCAAGACCTGCAATCTTTCCGGCGTCTTTTGTTGCTTGTCGCTGTGAGTCGTTGAAATACGCAGGGACAGTGATGATTGCTTCAGTGATCTTCTCACCAAGTCGTGCTTCAGCATCTGCTTTCAGCTTTGAAAGAATCATTGCTGATACTTCTTCTGGACTGTAGTTTTTATCGCCCATCTTTACCTGAACTCCTCCGTTGTCTGCTTTGAGAACTTCGTACGGAACTACTTTCTTGTCCTTCTGCACCGGAGCTTCATCGAATGAGTGACCGATGAATCGCTTAATACCAAAGATAGTGTTCTTCGGGTTAGTTACTGCCTGTCGTTTTGCAACAAGACCAACAAGTCGTTCGCCTGTTTTTGAGATTGCAGCTATAGATGGAGTTGTTCGCGCACCTTCTGAGTTTTCAAGAATTTTTGGTTCGCCAACTTCCATAACAGCTACCGCTGAGTTTGTTGTTCCAAGGTCAATTCCAATGATGTATTTTGACATATATGTTGAGTGAATATACTGATAAATTGCAATTAATAATTATTTACAAAAATTAAGTGGAGCCTATTATACCTGATAAACTGACACCAATGATGGCCGAATGATTTTTCCTCGCATTCGATATCCTTTCTGAAGCACAACAGCAATTGTTTCATCGAGCTCTTTCTTGTCTGTTGCAACTGAGCTCACTGACTGATGAATATTTGGATCAAAATTATCTCCTACTTCACCGTACTCTTCGAGACCTCGTTTCTGGCAAGTCGCGAGAAGTTTGCTGTGAATTGATTTAATTCCTTTTAGCCACTCTGAAGTCTGTGCGTCTGTTGTCTGTTCTCCGTGTTTGAGGGCTTCTCGGCAACTGTCGAGTACTGGAATTAATTCTTCAATAACTGAAACTTCTGCAAATTTAATAAAATCCTGCTTTGATTCTTCGTCTCGTTTCCGCGCATTTACGAATTCAGCTTTTTCTCGCTGCCATCCGTCGAGGTATTTCTGCTTGTCTGCTACTGCTGTCTTGAGCTGAGTTCGGAGCTTTTTGATCTTGTCTTGAGGAGAGAGTTCTTCTCCTTCCTCATCTATATCTTCATCAATAACAATATCGTCTGGTGTGTCTGAGCTACTGTCGTGGTCTGTATATCCGGGGTTTGCTGTGTCTTCTGAAGGTACGTTTGCGTTCTGATCATTCTGAATATCTGCCTGATTATTATTGTCCTTCATAGGCAGTATTTTATGCAAAACAGCCAAAAAATCAAGCTCGTAATAGCTTTATTTGAAGCCGTTTTTTGGCGAGTATCTTTTTTCTTATTTTAAAGTGTCGGCAGATGAAAACTCCTCCGCAAGCCATGCCTTATATGCCTCTATATGCGCTTTTGCGCCCCCTCTGACGTCTCTTAGTCGTGCTTGGTCAAAATACCCATGTCCTTCGGCTAGTTCCCTTTTTGCGAACTCTGGGTACGTGTCAAGGAGTCTGTAATATTCATTAATACACGCAAGGCACTGGTCGATTTCTTCGAGGACCGAATCATCTTCCGTGAGAGGATTAAAGTACTCAGGGTGCATCATGCTCGTAAGATTACTGAGTACGTTTCGACAGTTTGTACTTACTGTGTAGTTAAATTTATTAAAAAAATCTGATACTTCTTGATATGTTTTATGACAATCTTCTTTTAGCTTCTGTTTTTCTGTTTCGCTGTACTGTTTTCGTTTTTCTGTAATTACTGATTCATGCATACCGGAAAATGATATCAAAGAAAAAAAAGAAAATCACATCGTAATTCACATCAAAAAGAAAAACTCCATTGCTGGAGTTCTTCTCGTGTCTTGATAGTAGAGACTATCGCTTTGACCACTGTGGAGCCTTTCGAGCTTTCTTGAGACCGAACTTTCGTCGTTCCTTCGCTCGCTGATCTCGTGTAAGCATTCCGGCTTTCTTGAGAGTTCCTCGGAGTGATGTATCGATTTTAATAAGAGCTCGTGCAATAGCGTGTCGAACTGATTCTGCCTGAGAAGCTGTTCCTCCACCCTTTACAGTTACAGTAATATCAAACTTTGGTTCCTGACCTGAAGTCGTAATTGATGCGAGAGCCATGTCCTGAAGATCCTTTGTTGCAAAGTAAGTTGCAAGATCCTTTCCGTTGATAGTAATAGACAACTTTGAAGCACTCATGAGTCGGGCTCGTGCTGATGCTGTTTTTCGTCGTCCTACTGCTTCAGTATATTTTGTCATGATAATAATTTATTAAAACGTATTAGTTCTTTACTGTTAATCCCTTAATCATTTCTGATCGAAGTTTGTTCTTTGGGAGCATTCCGTAAACTGCTCGTTCGATAACTTCCTTGAAGCCTCGTCGTGTGATCAAATCACCGAGTTTTTCTTTCTTCTGACCACCTGGGTATCCAGAATATGTGAGGTAGTATTTGTCCCCTTTCTTCTTTTCTGTGAAATCAAGCATGCTTGCATTGATAACTTCAACTTTAACATTTGGAACAATGTTTCGAGCGAATTCAGCAGTGTCTTTACCGATCAAAATCTTCGCGATTTGAGATGCGATTCGTCCTAGCTTCTGGTTTTTTGCGTCAATTACGTGCTTCATGTTGGTTATATTAGTTCTACTGCAGCCATCTTACTTCCATCAGAAAGTCGTGGAGACAATTTAGTGAGTCGAGTATATCCTCCTGTTCGATCCTTGTACTTTGGAGCGATTTCCTTAACGAGTTTGTCGATAATATCGTTGTTAGCCATCTTAGCTGACACCACTCGTCGTGATGCAAGAGTAGCTACTCGTGCCTTTGTGATAAGTTTTTCGGCAAAAGATTTTACTTCTCGAGCCTTAGCGTCTGTAGTAACAATCTTTCCCTGCACGAAGAGTTCTCGAGCCAAAGATCGAAGAAGAGCTTTTCGCTGATCTCTCTTTCGTCCTAGTTTTCGGTTTGCGTTGTGGTGTCTCATAATAATGGTTTAATGTTTGAGCAATATACTATGCTTTGAATGATAAGCCAAGGTCTTGGATGCACTTCTTAATTTCGTCAGCTCCTTTTGAGCCAAGTCCTTCAATATCAAGGATATCTTTTTCCTTCTTTCGGATAAGACCTCCGATACTTCGGATGTTCGCATTTACAAGTGCATTAATTGTTCGCTGTGAGAGATCAAGAGTTTCGATTCGAGTCTTGAGAGCATCTTCCATAGCTTCCTTGTCCTCACCGTCTTCAGCAACATCAGTTGCAAGGTGTGGAGTTGAGTGTTCGCCATGAGCGATGATTTCCTCCTGGAAACCAATGATCGCCTTGAGCTGTGTAATCATGATCTCAATAGACTTCTCAAGAGAGTGTCGTGGAGAAACAGTTCCATCAGTCATGATGTTGATTCGAAGCTTGTTGAAGTCTGTTCGATCTCCTACTCGCATCTGTTCTACATCGTAGTTTACCTGGAGAATCGGAGAGAAAGCTGCATCGAGCTGGATAGCGCCGATTTCTACTCGTTCCTTCTGGAGAACTTCTTTTGGTACGTATCCAATACCCTTTTCGATAGTCATCTCGATATCGAGTTCAACATCTTTGTCTGTGATTGAAGCAATAGGAGCTTCAGGGTTGGCAACAGTTACCTGTCCCGGAAGCTTAATGTCAGCGGCTGTAACATCCTTGATACCCTTCACTTTAAGATTGATTGTCTGTGCTTCGTCAGAAGAAAGTTCGAATCGGAGTTTCTTAATGTTGAGGATGATGTTGATTACATCTTCTTTGATTCCTTTGAGTGTTGAAAATTCATGTGCCGCACCTGCAATTTTTACAGATGTAACAGCGGCTCCTGGAAGAGAAGAAAGGATAATTCGTCGAAGTGAGTTACCGAGTGTGTGACCGTAACCTGGATATAGTCCGTCAATCTCATATGAACCGAAAGTTGCGCTTTCCTTAACAACCTTTGGCTTTGATGGAAGCATGATGTTTGTTTCTGACATATATTTAAAATTATCCAATAATAATTATGATCGCTTATAAAATTCGATTACAGCGCCAAGGTCAAACAGTAATTCCTGTCCTTCAATCGATGGGAGTCGGAGTACAGATACAGCCTTCTTTTCAACATTCCAGTTAAGCCATACAGGAGCATCAACAGTTTTGAGTTTTTCTTCAAGATCTGGAACAAGTTTAGATTTGAGACTTCCTTCTCGAACAGAAATAACATCGCCTGCTTTAACTGCAAATGATGGAATAGTTACTTTCTTTCCGTTAACAAGGATGTGTCCGTGAGAAACCATTTGTCGTGCGAATCGTCGTGTAGATGCGAGAGTTGCTCGGTATACAACGTTATCAAGTCGAGTTTCAAATTTTGTAAATAGGTCAGTTACTGGGCTACCACCTTTCTTTTCAATAGCAGCTCGTACAGCATTCTTGAACTGCTTTTCAGACATACCGTATGTAAGTCGTGCCTTCTGCTTTTCAATCATCTGCTTTCCGTACTCTGTTGGTGGTCGGCCTTTCTTTTTGCCAGCTCCTTCCTTAGCAGCAGCTCGAGCTTTAAACTTCTGAGTCTGTGTCTTTTCGAATATTGGTGCACCGAGTCGTCGGGCGATTTTGTATTTTGGACCTAATTTCATACTGGTTGATTTAAATTATTTATATTCGTTATTACACTCGTCGTGGTTTCTTAGCCTTTGGACCGTTGTGTGGAACTGGTGTTGCGTCCTTGATAGATGTAATAGCAATACCTTTCGCAATGAAAGATCGAATCGCTGATTCTCGTCCTGAACCTACACCCTTAACCACTACATGAATTTCCTTCACGCCCATAGTAAGAGCCTTGTCAGCAAGAGCCTCACCTACCTTAGCGGCTGCGAATGGAGTTCCCTTCTTAGCACCCTTAAATCCGAGGTTTCCAGAAGATGCCCATGCAATAGAATTACCCTTTGTGTCAGAAAGAGTCACAATTGTATTGTTGTATGTAGATTGAACAGTCAAAATAGCCTGATCAATTTTTCGCTTAGATGCTGAAGAACCAGACTTTGACTGTCCTTCTCCTGATGCACCCTGCTTTGTTACGATTCGTCTCTTACCCATTGTTCGTTCGGTTATTATTTATTATTTTTTAGCTTCCTTCTTTCGACCAGAGCCCATAGTCTTCTTAACTCCCTTGAGTGTTCGAGCATTGGTCTTTGTTCGCTGACCTCGAGCCGGAAGTCGTCGAGCGTGTCGAGAACCTCTGTATGACTTGATGTCTTTAAGTCGCTTGATGTTTCCAGCGATTTCTCGCTTGAGCTCAGCTTCGAGCTTAAAGCTTTCAATGATAGTTCGGATCTTTGCTTCAACTTCTGCAGTAAGATCTTTAGCTCGAGCACCAAATTCTACATTTGCTTCTTTGAGGATCTTCTGAGCTCGTGATCGTCCAATACCGTAAATAGCTGTGAGAGCCATCTCGATTCGCTTGTTCTCTGGAATTGTAATACCTAAAATACGCATGGTTGTTAGTGGATTTTATATAAATTTAGCCTTGTTTTTGTTTATGTCGAACGTTTGCAGCACACACAATGTACACCCGACCAGATCGTCGAACTACTTTGCATTTTGCACAGATTTTTTTAACAGATGATTTTACTCGCATAAAAATTAAACAGCGTCAATTAGCCTACTATATTGTTAATAAAAAGTAAATAGCCCAAGGAAAATCAGGTAAAATTAGCCTCTTCGGACAATTCTACCTCGGCCACCCTGCTTTACATACTTGTCTACCTCTACCTGAACTCGATCATGGATATCGACTCGGATTTTGTTCTTCTTCATATTTCCGGCTAAATAAGCCAAAATCTGCTGAGACTCACCTCTGTCGTTAATTTCCACCTTGAAGAGTGTGTCTGGAAGCTTTTCGAGCACCCGACCTTCAACTGTGTACTTTTCTCCGTTTACTTCATTCATGTATTAGAGATAGTACTACGTTTATCTTTTAAATTCAATGTTAATTCGTTCAGGTCGCATCGGAAGCGTTCTTACCCAGAAAGGATTGATTGAAATTTCAGCCCGGGCGTGGCTATTTGCATGAATAGCATTGAGTGCTGTTTGTATGTTTTTACCCTGTACATATTTTCTAATACCGTCAGGGTCAAACTTTGTATATACACGCCAAGTGCCTTCGTCTATAACAGGATTTCCGTTCACAATGGTTACTTTTCCTGTCCCTCCAATTGAGTCTGCCCCAAGAGACGTAACGTCGATATCAACTGTGTCCGCCATCTGCTCTTTGATCTTTGAGCGATATTTACTGATAAGTGCAGATACAATTTGAGGCTGATCAATTCTGTATGCAGTTCCGGTAACTGCTACCGTTGTCGTGCCAATACCAGAAGCGCCTGCCGTATTTGTTACTTTAGTATCAAGTGTTGATGATGAGTACACAACGATAATTCCGGGTTCGTCTTGGATACCTTGGAGTGTTTGTGTGAAAACATTGTCTGCCGCAGCAAGAGCAGTATCTTCTGCGCTTTCTTCAACTTTGTCTGAGAATACTGGCTTTTTCTCACTTGAGCCACCTGTGATGCCTCCAGATTTTGCATAGAGCTTTGTCCCTCGACTTGTGCCTGCATAGTTCACGATGGTCAATTTTTGACCAGATGGGACATTGTAGCTTGAGCCTGCTTTCTCGGCGTCGACTGAAACCTGAACAGTTCCTGGAATAATTTTTGTGCCTGATTTTTTATATCCTGGGATAGTTACTGCTGTTCTTGTAAAGTACACGAGTCCAGAAGCTGTCCGAATCTTTGTTTTTACGTTTAGAGGTTGGGCGGCCGTGCTGAATTCATTGTAAAAAGTCACTTTTCCAGAAGATTTTTGTTGGATTGTTTGGTAAGAAGATACTTTTGTTGAGGTTGAGTATGAGTAGTTCAGAGGTATTACAATCGCGTTCTGAATAGGAAGCTCTGTAGTCTCGATGTACGCCTGTTGAGACTCGATAGTAATGTTTGCTTCTGCGTTGAGTGTCCAGACAATGAGACCCACGACGGCAATTATAAGCAGGATGACAATAAGATATCTCTTTAGTCTTCCTGTTCCAACCGAGTCATCGTCCATCATGGGATGTCGCTCGTTGCTCTGTGCCTGAAGCACTGCCGACTCTTCGTCGGAGGCACTTGAAGTCTTTGGAATACGCTTTCTTTTTACAAGTACGTCGTGGATCTCCCCCTTTTTATCCTTATCGATAACTATGTCGGTGATTTTGTATGGCATTTATTTTTCTTGAATTTTAGTACCGTTGAATAATGCCGTGATTGCGAAGGTTGGATCCTTTGTTTCGTCAGATGTATATACGCAGTATGGACTCATGTCTACAGTCGAAAGGATTTTTACCTCAAACGTAGACTCTGCGAAAGCAAACTGATGGTATCCCTCCTCGATGATTGCGTGTTCAAAAATCCATGCCACGTCTCGCGGGCTAAATAGATATACCCGATGTGGAAGTGACGCACCGATGGATGCATGTGTGAGTGCACCCGTAAATGAACTGAGCCAGTTCTGCATAATCTTTCCTAACGCCACAGCTACTCTGTCTCTCAGAGTCTGGTCGATTGTTCCCTTTTCAAGTAATCCAATGAGTGATGTAGTGACCGTCTCTTCGGCGCCGAGCTCCTTTGAAAGTTCTTTGATGACTTCTCTCTTACCGAATGGGAATGTAACCGACTCGGCCAGAATATTGTCTCGAGAAACAAGAACTTCTGAAACTTCTGATGTTACATCGCAGACAACATAGTTTTTTTCTTCTGGGAAAATAGATTGTATAGATGCATATGCCACAAAAGATTGTGACTGCACATTGATTTTCTTGATGTGGGCTACGTTGAGGATAATGTCTCGAATATCACGCATAGTATTCTTCGGAACGTAACTTCTAAACACCGAAAGTTCGACCGTCTTCGCTTTTTTACCCACAGGATTATGAACATGATAACCATTAAGTTTTGCTCCAAGGATTCTGTTTTCGAGAATAATATTGTTTTTACTATCAAAACCCGAAGACGTAGACATGAGGAGGTTCGAAATGTACTGCTCAGATACAAGTTCAGTATCTTCATTTTCCTTCTTAGCGATAATCATTTCGCTTGAATACCAAGGAGTAGCCATGGCTGCCATAGCTTGAGTGATATGAATTTTTCCATGTTCTTTTACGAGTCGAGGGACGGTTTCGAGAATTGTTTTTGATACAAGAGTACGTAGTTCTGAGAGGATTCGAGACTCAATTTCTTTTCTTGTTTTTGAGTGCGTGAATTTAAGCTCTCTTGAGTCGAGAGATAATATTGTTGGAGTAGGCTTTCCATCTTTGTACGCGACGATACCTGATTTAACAACGCCGTTTCCAATATAAAGAACGAGTGAATGGATGCTCGACATGCACACATTTTACATTGTTTTGTGTGTGTCACCAAGGTTTTTTATCCGGATTCTGAGAAGCTCTATTCAAGAACGGCTTTAATTCGTCGAACACCCTGAGAAACAGCTTCTTCTTTTTGGATTCTAAACTTACCAAGCACTCCAGTGTGTTCTACGTGAGGACCACCACAGTATTCTTTTGAGTATGCAGAGTCGAGGTTCTTACCAACATAGTAAACAGTTACCGTATCGCCGTATTTATCTCCGAAGAAATGGAGGGCGCCTGTCTTTTCAGCTTCGTCTTTTGGCAAAGAAACAACCTGAACCGGCTGGTCGAGAGAGATTTGCTCGTTTACGATTGCTTCAACTTTCTGTTTTTCTTCATCTGTCATTTTTTGTGGATGAGTGAAATCAAATCGAAGTCGTTCTGGAGTGATGTTACTTCCCTTTTGTTGTACGTGATCACCGAGGACCATTCGAAGAGCTTGATGGAGTAAGTGAGTCGCTGTGTGATATTTCACAGACATTTCTGATGTATCACCAAGACCTCCCTTAAACTTCTTTTCAGCGCCTGCGCGTGAGAGTTCTTTATGTTTTTCAACAAGAGTATCAATTTCCTCTCGATTTACGCTAATTCCTTTTTCAGCAAGAATTTCTTCTGTAAGTTCGATTGGAAAACCGTATGTCTGATATAGATCAAATACGTTCTGAACATCAAAATGCTCAATCTTTTCGAGTTCTTTCATTCCTTTCTGAAGTGTTTGTCGGAATTTCTGCTCTTCTTTGTCAATTTCAATCTTGATTGTTTCCTTCTGAGACAAGAGATTGTCGTATACCCCCCTGTAGATGTCAAAAACAGCTTCTGCGAGCCAGAAAAGTGACCCGGGCTTCATACCAAGCTTATCAGCGTGTCGTACTGCTCGTCGCAAGAGTCGTCGGAGAATATATCCCTGCTCCGTGTTTGATGGAATAACGCCGTCGCCGATCATAAATACTGATGTTCGCACGTGGTCGGCGATAATTCGCTTTGATTTGAGGGCTTGTCCGTCGTTGTCAGAATCTTTAACCGAAGTGAATTCCTCAATCTTCTGCATGATTGGCTGAAAAAGGTCTGTGTCAAAAATATTCTTCTTTCCTTGGAGCGCCATCACGACTCGCTCAAGTCCTGAACCTGTATCTACGTTTTTTGCAGGAAGCTTGCCAACTACTTTCCCGTCTTTTTTCACGTATTCCATGAACACGTCGTTCCAAATTTCAACGACTTTCTGTTCGTCGTCAGCTTTGAGGTATTCTTCCTTTGTCATGTCACCGAGACCTTCTGGAGTCACGTCGTAGAACATTTCTGTATCAGGTCCGCATGGGCCGTTTGGTCCTGCCTCCCACCAGTTTGGTTCTTTTTTTCCATTCCAACCTAGATAGTAGATTCGATCTTCAGGGATATATTTTTTCCAAATATTAAAGCTCTCCTCGTCTTTTGGTGCATCGTTATTTCCTGCAAAAACAGTCACATAGAGTCTTTTTGGATCAAGTCCAAATCCTTCTTCTTTATCTGTGAGAAGTTTGTAGCTCCATTCGATCGCTTCTTCTTTGAAATAATCTCCAAGTGACCAGTTACCGAGCATTTCGAAGAAGGTGTCGTGAGTATTGTCTCCAACTTCTTCAATATCTTGAGTTCGAACACACTTTTGTGAGTTCGCGAGTCGAGTTCCCTTTGGGTGTTTTTCGCCCATAAGATACGGAACAAGGGGTTGCATACCAGCAGTGTTAAAAAGCACTGAAGGGTCGTTTTCAGGCACGAGTGGTGCGCTTGGGATAATCGCATGGCCGCGTTTCTCAAAGAATTTGAGGAATCGTGAGCGAATTTCTGATGATGTCATGTGTGGTGTCATATATGTACAGTGTCGAATATAGCACAAAGCAATTATTTAATCATTTTCTCTTTTTTGGCGAGTTTTTCAACTTCATCTAGTTCCTTTCTTATAGCTTTTAGTCCATCAACGAAAAATTGAGGATCAGTGGTATCAATCCCGATTGATTTGAATATATCTGCAGGACTCATACTTCCTCCCGCTGACAAAAATGCTTTAATTTTATTTATGTATGATGAATCTTCTTTGTACTTTGCAAACAATGCTCGACTGATGAGTTGTCCATATGCATATGAATATACGTAGAAGAAATATCTGAAGTGTGGAATTGTGAGAAAAACGTATCCGTCTTCTTCGGCAACGGAAGAATTTTTACCTAAGAATTTCTTTGTCATATCAACATACAATTTTGCCATTTCTTCGCGAGTCATGTATCCCTTTTCGCGAATATGTGTGTGGAGTGCTAGTTCGTAGTTAAAGAATCCAATCTGTCGATAAATAGTAAACACATCATCTTGGAGTTTTGCCATATTTGCGTAGACTCTCTCCTTCGGTGACAGTTCGTTCTGAATTTCATCAAACACAATAAACTCAAAGAATGTACTCGCCACTTCAGCAACTGAAATTACAAAGTCTTGATATATAGGAGTTTGTGATTTTGAAAGTTCTCCGTGAATAGCATGTCCCATTTCGTGAGCAAGAGTAGAAACAGAACTCATATCATCAACATAATTCATGAATACTAGTGTTGGAGTTCCAACACCCGCACTACAAAACGCTCCACTTCGCTTGCCTTTTTTAGGGAATAAGTCGATTCTTCCTTCTTTTAGCATGGTCTGGAGTAAGTCAGCATAATAGTCACCAGCTTTTCTGAATGCCTTTGTAACAAGCTCTACCCCTTTTTCTATAGGGATTTTCTTTTTTACTTCCGCCAACTCAACAGATCGATCAGCTGGTGTTATCTTATCGAGTTTAAGGAATTTTCTTTTCATCTCAAAAAACTTTTGAGGTGTTTCGTACTCTTGATCTACTGCTGTGACGAGTGATTCAACAGTCTTAAGATCGTTCTGATATCCAAGTACAGTTGATTCGTATGGTGTCTTGTATCCTCGCAGTTCATCTTCAATTTTCTTGTCTGTAATAACCGCAACAAGCTCAGCTTCTGCGAGCAAACTAATTTCCTTAAATTTCTTTGATGCAATTGCCTGTAAAGCACGTCTTTCTTTCGTAGGAAGACTCTTTTGGGTCATCATTGCCTCCTCAATACCCACCTCTTTACCCTTCCATTTAATTGTTGTTTGTCCAAGTAGTTTTTTCTGAGCATCAACCCACATATTGTAAGTAACCTGGTTTTTGAGATATGAAATCTTTTCTTCTTTTTCAGTCAGTTGATATTTTGCACTTCTAAAAACAAGTTCAAGGGCATATTTGAACGGAGCAAGTATTTTAGATTTTAAATACACCGCTTGTTTCTTTTGATCGATCTTTCCAATCGCCAAGTTAAAAAAGATGATTTTATTTGCAGCTTTTACTAATCGTGCATAGTACTTATTCTTTAATGCTTTTACCTCATCGTTGCTTGTATTGAGATTGAGTGTTTGGCTTAAGTACCATACGGGTTTCCATGATGCAATTTGTACATTGAGCGCCTCCCAGTCTTTCATTGCCCGGGCTAGGGCCAGCTCTGTTTTTACAAAATCTTTTTTCTCATACTTAGAAGCAAATGCTTCGTACGCTTTCTCTATGTCAATAACATCTTTTTCTATTTTCGGATCGTTTGTTGAGGAATATATGCTTGAAAAGTCCCATTCTGTTTTAAACGGTAACTTTGAAGTCTGTTTCTTTTTGTTTGTCGGCATAAAATTGTATTACAGTAACTTTTTAATTTTTTTAAAATCTTTGAACATTGTTGCTTGCATACTGTTTGTATATAGCCCAACGGCGGGGTGATATAGAGGTATTACGTTCATACTACCCCAGTCTGTTTTTATCTCAAAACACCGACCATGTGCCTTTGAAATCACCGGAACAGGATCGATATTACCATATCTTGTGAGTATATATTTCATCGAAAAACGTCCGAGAGGCGCGATAATTGCAGGTCGCAGTATCTCTATCTGTTTATCGAGAAAAGGGGCGTAAGCTTCAATTTCAGACGGTTTGGGGTCTCTATTCTCTGGCGGACGATCTTTTACAATGTTTGCAATGTACACATCTTCCCGAGCGATCTTGATTGAGGCAAGCATTTTATCGAGGAGTTTGCCTGATGCGCCACAAAATGGACGACCTGTGAGAGATTCGTTCTTACCTGGCGCCTCTCCAATGAATAAGATTTTTGCAGCAAGATCGCCCTCACCAATAACAGGAAGTGTTTTATTTTTTCGACGGATATCAGCAAGTTCTGTTTTAATTGCAAGAACACCATGCAAGGCCTTCTCCATTGCCCTGGTTCTCTTGATTAGTTCTTTATTGCTTATGTTTTGCAGCCAGTTTTTGCTCATATGCCAGTAATTGTTTCTTTTTCTCTATTCCGCCCCGGTTGTAGTTCCCCATTGTACCATCGCTTTTAATCACTCTGTGGCATGGAATTTCCTGAGCGAAATTTTTGGCCATAAGTGAGCCCACCGCTCGAAAAGCATTCGGGAAGCCTGCTTTTACGGCAACATCTTTGTACGTCATGGTTTTGCCAAGTGGAATTCTCTTTACAACGGCGTGTACTTTTTTAACAAAAAGCGAACTTGTCTTATCTGTCGTTACCGTACTACTTTTTCTTTGGTTTTGTCTTGGCATTTTCGAGGACGTGTTTTTTGAAAATATTTCCAGCAGCTTCTCTGTATGTACAGTACTCACAGTTCTCACCGATAGGCGGAATATCGTTTGAGTCGAGCACCTGCTTGATCTCGGCCAGAATATCCTCAACCCAATCATCATTGCCTTTGTATGGGATAAGTCGCACATCAAACTCGAGTTTGCCGTCAAATGCTTCTTTGTCGCGAAGTCCGTTCGCATATACGAAGTATCCAGTATCAGAAACCTCAAATCCATTCTTCCGTAGGAGCCATTGGTAAATCTCCATTTGTCGCTGGTACTGTTTCTCCCATCCAGTATCTTCTAGTTTTTCAATTGTCCCGTCTTTTGCAGTAACTTTATAGTCGATAACAATCAATTCGCCCTTAGGATTTACCCAAACATCGTCAATTGCCCCGCTAATCATCATGCCGGTTTTTGGATCTGGATATTGAATACCTTCAAAGTTCTCTCTCCATGAATCCATGAGTTTATGTTTGAATGGCACAGCTTCGACACCGTATGTTTGCATGATCTTGTGAGGAGTTTGCGATGCTCGATGTGCATCAAATTCTTTTTTGAATAGATGGTCAATCGCAATGTTTAGAGTAAAAGCTGGAGTTCTAGGGCGTGCAACTCCGAGCTTATTGTTCAGATAGAAACATCGCGGACACTCGACATACAAATCGATCTTTGATCGAGAAAGTTTCCAGTTTGGTCCGCCATAATTCCAGCTCGCACTTCGTATCGGGCTTTTTTTGTATGTCATATGGGAAAAATGATGTTAAGTAATTAAATTTAGAGAACGTTCTTAACTGGTTTGATAATCTCAGATACTTCTTCGATTATTTCTGGGATTTTTGTCTCTGCGATACCAATCTCTTTAAGAACTGGGATATTTTCATAGATATTTCTACACAATACGATGCCTCTCTCGATGAGGTTCTGTTTCTCATTATGAGAAAGTGATAGCACGCATGTAATCGGATAAAGTGATGTCTCATCGATCAAATCCTGAAGATTTCCTGTTGCGGGATAGTTCCAAGACACCATTTTAATCTGATTACATTCACCGTATGTAATTGCGGTTTCAGTGAACTTTGTGTTAGTTACAAGCCAGCCTTCGCTCAAAGGCATTTGCTGATTACCGAATTCAAACATGTTATTTCTGAGATCATCGTATCGGGCTTTCACATACAAAATCACTTTAAGATCAGTTTTTGCGTCGTACTCACTGTGATACTTAGCCTCAATCATGGTGAGAGCATTATCTTTCCATGCAACAACGTCAATTTCATGCGGTACGCATGATCCCATCACCATTTGTCCTGTGACAGCGTGGTAGCCTTTTGTTTTTAAGATTTCAGCGAGATATTTTTCAAATGGAAAACCCGTTGGGCCAAGTTCCATAATTGATTTTCTCAAAGAATATTTCGCTGCAGCTACTTTGGATTTCTTTTTGAGCAATGCAAAAGCTTCTTGATAGACGTCTTTTGCCATGTAGTAGCCGTTTTGATGATTTCTGATTGCTTCAGTAATTTTTTCAATAATATGAGAAGCGTGCTCGGGATTTGCTCCTGCTTTTACAAGTGAGTTGAGCAGTTTATCGGTGTCGAATGGCTCAATACTTCCGTCTGCCTTTTTGATAAGCATATCCTTCATGTTTGTTTTCTTATTTGGCCGGAGCCTTTATTAACTAAGTATAGCACCGCCGAGGCAGGTTGATCCATGGTAAAAGACTACAGATTGGCCAGACGCTGGATAATTCGCCTCGTCAATCATGGTGAGTGTCGCACCGGCTACTTTACAACGCTTTTTCTTCTCTCGGTATCTCATTCGACATTCGATTTCCTTGTCGGCTGCTGGAGCTTTACCTGAAATCCAGTTTATTTGCTCAATGTTAAATACTTTCTGAATCTGAGAGTCATTAGAGATATCATGTTCGGCTTTCTTTGTGGTAACTGTGATTGTGTTTTTCTCAATATCCTTACGCACGATGTAGTGTGGCACCTCAGAAGTTGTTTTTGTAAAAAGCGTAAACCCATGCCTCTCGCCAATGGTATATAGCGCGGCTCCATCATGCGAACCAACAATGCTGCCGGCTTCGTCCAACACATCACCTTTCTCAGTCGAGATGTACTGTTTGAGGAAATCTTTCATATCGATATGACCGATAAAACAAATTCCCTGACTGTCTTTCTTTGTTGCAACGGGGAGATTGTAGGCCTCAGCAATTCGTCGCACTTCTTTTTTGTTCATTCCTCCAACCGGAAATCGTACGTTTTTAATTTGCTTTCCGGTTATTGTCCAAAGAAAATACGTTTGATCTTTCTCTGTATCCTTACTTTCAATCATTAAAACCTCATTTTCAGAGTCATTATTTACAATTTTTGTATCAGCGTAGTGTCCCGTAGCAACTATATCGGCACCACTTTTCATCGCGTATTCATAAAAACCACCAAACTTAACGTACTTGTTACACATAACGTCACCATTTGGAGTTCGTCCGTGTTTGTATTCTCGTATTAAATAATCGACAACTTCTTTTTTGTAAGTTGCTTCGAGGTCGAGGGTGAGGAGCGGAATACCAAGGTGCGCGCACACTCTCATTGCGTCTCGTCGTTCATCCTTCCAGGTACATTCGCCATTGTCTGGCTGCCACACTTTGATAAAAACCCCTGTCACATCGTACCCCTCGTTTTTGAGGAGTAATGCTGAAACAGACGAATCAACTCCGCCGGACATTCCTACATATGCTTTTTTCTTCCCTTCGTTGGTCATAATTACGAAATATACTAGCACATATTTCTTACCAAAATGAAAAGCGCTATTTTATATACTTATTCTTCAGCTTAGTGTGTTCAGTGAATGTTTTCGCGTAATACATTTTTCCATCGTCACCTGTTAAGAAAAAGAGGTAGGGATTTTCTTCTGGATTAATTGAGGCAACAAGTGCATCTTTTCCGGGATTTGATATAGGAGTTGGTGGCAAACCTTGATTTGTATATGTATTGAATAGATCCTTCGACGCGAGGTCGGTCTTTGTAAGATCAGCACTTCCCCTGCCTGTTACATACTTAAGTGTCGCGTCTACCTGGAGAGGCATTCCAATATCCATTCGCTTCCAAAGTATTCCAGCTACAAGACGTCTGTCTTCTGCAGTATTTGCTTCGCCTTCAAGGATAGACGCCATGATTACGATATCTTTATTAGAACGAACCTTACCCATAATTTCAATTCCCTCGTCGGTAACTGTTCGTGACGACTTCTGATCTTTGTTAAGACTTTTTACAATACTCTTATACACGTTCTCAAATTCTGATCGAGTTCTCTCCACAACAAGTCCTGACCAAGTTTTTGGGGGAAAGAAATATGTCTCTGGGAAGATGTAACCTTCGTTTTCTTTAAAAACACGTTCAAATTCTTCTAGAGGAACACTCGGAAATTTAGCTGAAAAAATTGTTGCAGTTTTTCTATAATCAGAGCCTTCTGGTAACGTTACTTTTACAGGGGTATATCCAAAAGAGCCATTCATAAGTCTCCAAGCAACTTTGAAAATGTTCTCGCGCTTATCGAACTCATAGTATCCCATTTTTACCTTCTTCTCGTCTCCCAACCAAAGCATGAGTGTTCTCAAAAAGCTTGGTGAAGTTACTAATCCTTTGCTAAACGCCTGCTTTGATACTGTATCTACATTGTCTCCCGTTGATATATACACAAAAGTCGGTTCGTGCTTTGGTGGAAGTGCTACAGACATAAAAACCATAAAAAGAGCAATAGCGACAAGAACGCCCAAGGTTAATGCAATTGCTATGAGTTTCCGGTAATTCATATCTTTGTCTGTTGGAAAAATAAATTATATAGGCAAGTTTGCTGGCGGTTCTGACTTCTTTGCGGTGATTCGAGTAAGAGATGGTGTTGTAGATACAAGTCCTGGGAAATGGTAAATAGTCGCGAGTTCCTCGGTGTTCATGATGAAGTGATTTTTTCCATAGCCAAATGGAATGTAATCATCATAGAAGAAGGCTCGGTGTCTGTATCGATTAAAGAGACTTTTCTTTGAAGACTTAAGTTTTGCACCTTCTGGATCCATCCACTTGTAGTTTGCGCCTTTTGGAGTATCATCTGCAGCAAAACCATTGAGGTGTGAAGCTCCAAACTGGCGGAATGATCCTGTGATTCCAGACACAACCACCTGTCTGTATGCTTCCTTTCTTGCAACATACATAGTTCGGATTCCTACATCAAAAGGAATTTTAGAGATTGAGTTTTCAATAGCTTCAACCGTGTCTTTTTCTGACTTACTGAGCTGCATCAAATTCGGGTTCTGTGGTTTTTCCTTATCCATCACAACATCTCGTTTTAGTCTCTTCTTGATATCCTCAGCGGCCTCAGCCTTCCAATCAACGAGTTTTTTCGGATCCCCTGGCTTTGGTCGATCCTTTATATGCGCTCGAATAACTATTTGCACCCAAATTTGTTCGCCACTGCGTAATGAACCGAGGAGTTCAATTATTGGTGTGATTGGATCAATCTTAAATTGTTCTTCTACATCACTTTTATCAAGTCCGTAGTGTTGATAGGTTTTAATTGGAAGATGAGATGGCTCTGTCTTCTTGAACACACAACCCCAATAGTCATATGCAACAGTGTCAAAAGGTACGTCATATGCGTAGTCCGGAACTTCCACTATTTCGATATTAGGAAATTGAGCATAAAGCTGTGTCTCAATAAGATCTTTAAATCGAGAGCGTGTCCAAATATAAAATCGAACAACACCGTCAACCGATGTCATTTCGAGTGAAAACCACGGCCGCGCAGAACCATCTGTGTATACTTTGAATCCAGAGGATTCACCACCTGGTTGATATAGAGATGTAATAAAAAGTTCCATCGCCAAAGGAGATTTTGTGATTTCACGAGGCAGACGAAGTTCAAGAAGCGTATATGATTGTCCGGCAAAAAACTTTGCGCGAGAGTATTGCCGCCACTCTTCTTTTAATTTATCAAGTAAAGCAAGCGGAATGACAATAAACAAAAAGACAAGTATTACCTGGAATACTATATTGATTACTGATGCGGATTCCGTAGCTAAAAAATCAAACACATAAGTATTGTATCAAATGCAAATAAAAATGTAGAGAAAACAAAAACCTGGGTTGTGCCCAGGTCTTTGTTTTTTTATTTAGATTCTTCGATGAGGTGATATTTTCCGTCCTTATCTTTCCTGAAAAACTTGTTGTTCTGAAGATTTACGAGAATTGTGTTTTCTTTAACATATCGTTCTTTGAGCACTTTTTCGATAATTGCATCTTTTGGCATTGGGCCGTGTTTCTTGAGAACTGTCTTGATCACATCCTTTACAACACCTGTGAGGTATCCCCATTCAGTGAGAGCGTAGAGTCCTCGTCCTACAAGTACAAAACGTTTGTCTTTAATAAGTTCGTTGTGAGTTGTTGCAATATGAGCTTTCTTGCTAAAAAGCTTCTCAATGAGCTTCGCAATGTCTCGGAAGTGGATTGGAGATCCGTGCTTTCGCATAGCGAGGAATGCGTAATCTCGAATTCCCTTTGTATGAACGTTTTGAGATGTTGCCTTACCCCATTCGCCAAGAGGATTCTTGTCGATATGCTTTGAAAGTCGAAGCCATCGCTTTGCTATTTCTTCTGATCGGTACTCCTGGTTTACATCCTGGAGCTGTTCGAGGAACGATGAAATCATGTCTGACTCTGGAATAAGTGTTTCGTCTGAAAGATTCTTATATACCTTTCGGAGAGCTTCGTGAACTTTCTTTGAAAGTTCTGAATCAATATGCCATCGATGATGGAATTCTCCATCTTCTTTTTCTTTCTTGAACTGATCACCAACTGTCAAAAGGAAGTGTACGTGGTTCTGTGTCGTCTTGTCTTTACCTAGATGCCCAAGAAGTTCTGCTTCGTGGATAATTCCTCCAAGATTTACCATAGCAGCTCGGAGCTCGTCGAATACTGCTTTCTCTTGTTTGTAGTGAAGAGACTTTCGAATGTTGTTGATAGCTGCGTTTTCAATTTGTCGAACTCGTTCTCGGGTGATCTTGTAGATTTCACCGATAGATTCGAGCGTCATTCGTTCTGGGAGCTTGTCGAGTCCGTATCGCTTCGTAAGCACAAGCCGAGATCGCTCAGGCAGTGCCTGAAGCAACTTCTTTGTGATGGCTTTTGGCTTGAATGTAAGTGATATTGACGACATGTTGTATAAATTTGTTCTCTCTTTGTATCACACTTGCCGTTTAGCGTCAAGCAATGTCAAGAGAAAGGGTTATTTGAGTAAATATCCTTAATCTTAGGCCTGCTTTACGACAAAGTTTACGATTTTACCACGCACATAGATTGTTTTTACGAGCTCTACACCCTCTAAGTATTTCTTCACGTTCTCGTTGTTCTTTGCCTCTGCAACAACATCTGCTTCCTCGAGCGTGTTTACTTCGATTGTCGCTCTCAACTTTCCATTTACCTGTACCGCAACATTAATTTTGTCTTCCAAAACAAGTTTTTTGTTTGATTTTGGCCACTTTTCAAGATGAACACTCTTTTTGTATCCGAGATTTGCCCAGATTTCTTCAGAAACATGCGGTGCAAAAGGCGCGACTATTTTTATGAACAACTCATAGTCTGATTTTAATACTGAAGTTTCTTTTTCAAATCGGTTTAAGAGAGTCATCATTGCAGATACGGCAGTATTGAATCCGAGTTTTTCAATATCGCCGCTTACCTTCTCTATCGTTTTGTGAAGATCTGAAACAAGACCTTTATATTCTACTCCGAGTACTTTTTTGTCTGTAGTGAGTCGGTTCTGAAGATTCCATACTCGCTCAACAAAACGTCGAGGGCCGATCATACTCTCTGTATTCCACGCAACTGGCTGGTCGAAAGGCCCCATAAACATCTCATAAAGTCTGAGTGTATCCGCACCATAAAGCTTCACCGCATCGTCCGGATTCACGACATTTCCCTTTGATTTAGACATTTTTGCACCGCCTTCAGCGAGAATAAGTCCGTGTGATGTTCGCTTGGCATATGGTTCGCTTGTTGGGACGAGTTTTTGGTCAAAAAGGAATTTGTACCAGAATCGAGAATACAAAAGGTGAAGAGTTGTGTGTTCCATTCCTCCGTTGTACCAATTCACTGGCAACCATTTCTTGATCTTCTTCGGATCTGCAAAAGCCTTACTATTTTTCGGATCAATATATCGGATAAAGTACCAGCTAGACCCTGCCCACTGCGGCATTGTGTCTGTTTCTCGCTTTGCAGGACCTTTACAGATAGGACATTTTGTATTTACCCACTTATCAATAAGTGCAAGAGGCGACTCGCCCGTCTGAGTTGTCTCATATTTTTTTACCTCAGGAAGTTTTACAGGAAGATCCTTCTCTGGAACTGCAACCTGTCCGTGAGTTGGGCAATGAATTACTGGAATTGGCTCACCCCAATATCGCTGTCGTGAAAATACCCAGTCTCGGAGTTTGTAATGCACTGATGGATTACCGCATTTATTCTGTACCAAGAATGCATTCATTTTTTGAATAGCCTCATCTTGCTTCAAACCATCGAGTGAGCCTGAGTTGATTCGTTCACCGTCCCCACCATAAACTCCCTCGAATCCTTCGGGCTTTTTTACAACTTCAACGATCTCAACACCATACTTGTGTGCAAACTGATTATCTCGCTCATCGTGACCAGGAACGCCCATAACAGCTCCTGTTCCGTATCCTGCAAGAACATAGTCGGCAATAAACACTGGAATTTCTTTCTTTGATACAGGATTGATTGCCATCACACCCTCAATCTTTACACCAGTTTTTTCTTTTGCTGTATTGTCTCTCTCAAATTCAGTTTTTGCTTTTGCTGCTTTGATGTATGCATTCACTTCGTCGATATTTTTGATCGAATCTTTGATCTCCGTGATGAGCGAATGTTCGGGCGAAAGCACAACGAATGTTACGCCGTAGATAGTATCTACACGTGTTGTCGCAACTCTAATCTTTTTATCAGTCTGTGTAAGATCAAAATCGACTTCTGAATCGATACTCTTCCCAATCCAGTTCTTCTGCTGAACTTTGATTTTATCCCAATAATCAACACCATCGAGATCTCCGCTCAATCGATCTGCATATTTCGTAATAGCGAGCATCCACTGATCTTTCTGTCGCTTTTCAACTGTCGTACCACATCTATCACAAGCACCACCAATCACTTCTTCATTGGCAAGTCCCACCTTACATGATGGACACCAATTCACTTCGGTCATCTTCTTGTATGCAAGACCTTTCTTGAACATTTGGAGGAAAATCCATTGAGTCCACTTGTAGTAAGCAGGATCGGTTGTATCTATCTCACGTGACCAGTCGAAAGAGATTCCGAGAGCTTTGAGCTGTCGTCGGAATGTATCTGTATTCTTCTTTGTTGTTATCTTCGGGTGTACACCTGTTTTGATTGCGTAGTTCTCAGCCGGAAGACCAAAGGCATCCCATCCGATTGGATAAAGTACGTTATACCCCTCTGCTCGTCGCTTTCGCGCAAGAATGTCGAGCGCTGCGTAACTTCGCACGTGGCCCGTATGAAGTCCTGTACCTGACGGATACGGGAATTCAATCAATGTATAGAATCTCTTTGCTGTACTTGTATCAGATGCTCGGTACATTTTCTTCGCTTCCCAGAACTTTTGCCACTTTGGCTCAATTTTGAGGTGGTTGTATGGAGCAGGTTTTGTTTGCTTCGCTGTTTTTACAGATCTAGGTTTTGCCGCTGTTTTTTTAGTTTTATTTGTTGTTTTTTTCACGGTAAAAAAGTTTTATTTCTAAGTATGTTTTATTATAGTCCCCAAGCCTCATCTGAGTATTTCTCTTTTCGCAGGACGTTTCCGATCTTACTTTTTAAATTTTCTATATCACTGGATGTCAAAGCCTTATATTCGTTCTTGTGTCCAGGAATGATCGGATCTCCGTATCTTTGCATGACTGCATTTCTTGCTCTTCCGTATATATGGACATGCAGCGATGGCTTCCAATTCCCATTATCCTGATAGTTTATTCTGCCAATTTCAACCCCAATTGAAGCCATCATACTTACCAGAGCTTCTCCGCACACCATTGTGAGACGCATCATTTCAATAGCTTGGCTTGCAGTCAGTTTGGTACGATCTTCAATTTCAATTTTTGGACTTATTTTAATGTGACCACCTTCAAGTCGGTCGATTTCTGGCTTCTCATGAGATTCAACAATAAAATTTTCTGTTTCGTAAATTATTGCCATATTTTTATTTAATTCTATATCTTAAACTCAATCACGTCACCGTCTTTCACAATATATTCCTTTCCTTCAGTCCGCAGGAGGCCTTGTTCTCTCGCTGCCGCATATGATCCGGCCCGCAGCAAATCTTCAGCAGCTACAATTTCAGCTCTGATAAATTTATCTTTAAAATCGTTGTGGATAGCAGTTCCTGCCATAGGAGCACTCCAACCTCGTTTAATTGTCCAAGCACGTGTTTCTGTCTCTCCTGTAGTGAAATACGTAATAAGATCGAGGAGTTTGTACCCAGCCTTAATCATATTGTCGATTCCATCGTCTGAACTTCCGAGTTCTTTTCGGAAATCAGCTTTGTCTTGTCCTTCAAAATCCTTGAGTTCGTGTTCAGTTTTTGCATCAACGATTGTCCAAGTCGCATTCTTTGATTTCAAAAAGTCGATCAACTTCGTGAATCGCGGGTCATTTGCTTCGTCAAGATTTGTTCCTCCTGATTTCTTGTTAAGAATGTACATAAAAGGCTTGTCTGTAAGGAGTTGGAGGCCTTTGATAGCAAATCGTTCTTCTTCAGTAAGTCCAATTTCTGATACTAGTTTTTCTTCTGTAAGAGCTGCTTTAACTTTTTGAAGTGTTGCCTGCTCAAAAACCGCAGCCTTTTCACCACGTTTAGCATCTCGATCAACAGAATTGAGTCGTTTTTCTACTATCTGCAAGTCAGCAAGAATCAACTCGAGGTTGATGATGCCGATATCTCGTACAGGATCAATTCCGCCTTCAACGTGAATGATGTCTCCGTCCTCGAAGATTCGGACCATCTCAGCGATTGCGTCTACTTCTTTGATGTGAGAAAGAAATTGGTTACCAAGCCCCTGTCCTTCTGATGCGCCTTTTACGAGACCTGCAATATCCACGAATTCAATAACAGCCGGGAGAGACTTTACTGAGTTAGACATTTTTTCGAGTGATGTGAGTCGGGTATCTGGAACTGGAACAATACCTACTGATGGATCAATAGTACAAAACGGATAGTTCTCAGCGGGAACCGATTTCTTCGTGAGAGCATTAAAAAGTGTTGATTTGCCTACGTTTGGAAGGCCTACGATTCCGATTGAAAGTTTCATTGCTCATAGATACTAGCATATATTTTTTATTTAAAAAGACTTCGCGAAATACAGATTAGAATCAAGGCCATCTTACTTTTCTTGACATATATGATTAGTGGAATAGAGTTTATGCTGAAACAGTTCACGGTCGCAGCGAAAAATTGCGAACCATCACATAAACAATCGTCTGAATGAACGATCGCTCAAAGCGAGAACCATCACCCATAATTAAATGAACATAGCTGAAGCTGTGCGCCTTGTAGTTGATAACTTCACTTCTCTGAAACTTGCCGCCCTTCTTGAACAGAAAGTGGGGGCGAAAGAGGTTGGAGATTACGCCATACTCCACGCAGCAAGACACCCTCTTGGTGATCCTGATCACGATGACTGGGTAATTATTGCTTTTAAGAAAGACCAAGTAGGTAAGGATGACACTATTCCGTTTCCGATTCTGTCATGCGAGAATACATTCCACATCAATGTAGATACCCATGAAATTACCGGACCGCACCAATCGTTCACGAGTGCAAGAAACGCTGGGATGTGGGTTATAAAAATCAACTGACCAACCACCTAACAAGAAAACCACCCGGCTTTCTTGTTGGGTGGTTTTTTTGTTAGGTGGTGTTGAGGCTATATTTGAAAGCTATCGTCCAAGATTGTTCTGATGCTGCTTCACTTCAACATTGCCTGTTGCCTGCATAAGCTGCTGTAGTTCGGCTTGATGAGCCTTCATAGTCTTGATAGTTGCTTCCATTTCCCCCATTCCAGCTTTCTTTTTTGCATCTATCTCCTGCGCAATATCCTGAAAGAGCTGCGGATTCTTGTCTATCATTGCGATAAACATATCCCGCTCTTTCTCAGGAAGATTCTTAAGCTTTGATTTAAGAAGGAGCTTTATTGCTCCTGTTTTAAGATTTGAAAAAATTGACATGCACGTACTTTATCAAAAAAAGCTATCTTGCGCGACTTGATATAAACAGGTCTTTCTTGTGGGCTACTACCCGTTATGATGCCGACTCAACGGTAGAGTAAAGATGAATGTAGCTCCACGGCCATCACCTTCTGATTCAGCCCAAATCTTACCTCCGTGTTTCTCAATAATGCTTTTAGCCATGAATAGTCCAATACCCATACCTTCCGTATCTGCATGTCTCGCATTCTGTGTTCGATAGAATTTTGAGAATACGTTTTCAAGTTCGAGCGGTGAGATTCCGATACCATTATCTTTGATAATGCATTCAACATCATCCGATCGGCGGCGCAACTTGATCGTGATGTATCCTCCATCAGGTGTATATATCAGTGCGTTTTCAAGCAAAATTTGTATTGCAAACTGCAGGCGTGTTTTATCGATCACTACTTCCGGAACCTTTGGTTCAATCTCGAGAGATACATGCAGTTTCTTGTGAGCAATGAGATCTTCGTGAGTCTTGTACAAATTCTCAATTATGCTTTGCACTTTTCCATAGTTGAATCGATAGAGATAATCTTCTGCATTGTCTCGAGAAACATCAATCACGGTATTTGTAAGCTCAAAGAGTCGCATACTCGCGAATTGTATCTGCTCAATAAGCTTATCTTTTTGATCTTTGTCGGTTGTATCTCTTAGTTCTTCAGCAAGCCACCGTACGTGTGTGAGAGGAGTTCTAAATTTATGACTAATGTTATTTATGAACTCATATTTGAGAGAATCAGCTCCTCGCATTTGTCTCCATACATACCACCCAATAAGCACCATAATAGCCGCAGAAACGAGCGGCATCACAAATGGTGACATTACGCCCACAGCTTCGACTATTCGTTCGTTCAGCATATTCGCAATAATGATCATAAAACCAACTACAAATGTAAGAAAACCGTACAGAAGGGCTTTTTTGGCGACAACACGAATATCCATAAGCTCGTACTTCATAAGTCCGTATGCGAGTGGAATCGTGTATAGACCTATAAGAGCTGATGGTAAAGGATCGATATCGAGTCCAAACACAGGCAAGAATGCAAAAGAGCCGATACCGTAAGCCCAAACAAAGGCAATGAGGAAATATAAGATTCGTTTCTGAGTAATCAAATCAACCTTCGAATACTGTCGAATGAGTATCCACACGAAATAGCAGAACTCGAATGCAAAGAAGAAGACGAACAAGCCATAAAGCATTCCTGGAGTAAAGAAAGATGGGAAGTACAAAAATGACTGTGATGTACTTACATACGACTCAGGAAATGCTGCATACAGAATAACGAGTGCCGTCGCAAATATGTATCCCAATCTAATTCCCAATTTGTGTTCTTGCTGGAGATTGAAGGTTGCGAATGCGAGATGTGCGGTTGTAGTAACTGTATATACGTTGATTATAGTAAAGAAGAGAACGCTCTGTGAGAGTACGGGATCTGTAAGAGAAAGTCCTGTGATGTAAACACCTGTAAAGATGAGATAACAAAGATTGGAAACAAAGAAAAGTCTATGCGTAAGTTGCTTGGGGTTTCTAGATAGAACAAAAGTACTAAGCACGAAGCTTATGATCGCAGAGATTGCATAGATTGAGTTGTGAATAACAAGTTCTGAGCTCACCTACCGATTATATAGAACATCTGATTATTTTCCAATGTGGAAAGGTCAAAACAGTGCATAAAAAACTTTATTTTTTCTTAAGAATTTCTTCACAAATCCTCCAAGAAGAAATAATTTCTTGAATAGACACTCCGAGCGGAGTTTTGTAGAGCAAATCTCTGAGAAGTGCGTCGTATGCACCACCCGAATTTTTACGCAGCAGATTTGCATCCACGAAATATTTTGTTTTGTCAGAAAAAACAATCTCAACTCCAGATTTATTATGTTTTAATCCTTTACCACCGGAGATACATAGCCTAGCTCCTCGCCACAAACTACTTCTCGATTCTAATTGTGCTCGGAAGTATGTCTCAGACTGTATCGAACCTTTATATCCTCTATATCTCTTGAAAACCGGAGTAGTCTCGTCAGAAACCGAAAGCATTTTTGCATGATAAATCTTTTCTTTTGTTTTACCTCCAAACGAAAGCACGCTGAGTAGCATCTGTAGCACGTGATTCTGACCTACATCACGAAGCGCGCCTACTTTGCTATAGAAATCCAGACGATGTTCAACTTTCTTTGTTTCCTCGAGCATCGCGTGAATACTTTTGATATTACCCTTAGAGAATTTGTTACGGTCAATATGAGGATCGCTACCTCTTAGGAGTTTTTCGAACTCGGTGATTGGTTCCTTATAAAGGTAATGATCGAGGAATACGAGGTGTGCTTCGGAAATGTGCTTTGTAAGTTCTTTATGGAGGTTCTTTGCTGTTTGTTTGTTGTAGCCGAAAGGTTTTTCAATCGCGATATAGCGGCAATGATACTTTTTCTTACTAAAAATCTGCGACTTCAGGAGCTCGACGATACTCGTATGCACCTCCTGTGGGACCGCAAGGTATGCGGAAGTGTTTATTTTTCCTCTTGGAAATACATTTTTTAGTTCAGATAGAATTGCTTCATACGTTTTCTCTACTACCGGGTCACCAGATACATAGATGAGTCGCGATAAAAACATTTTAAACTTTTTGTGTTCCCGTGATACAAGATTGTGGTGTTCTTTGAAATATCCAAAGATAGAATCTCGATACGAATCAGATGTATGATGCTTCCTTCCAACGCATACGATAAATGTCTGCTGTTCAAGCAAATTATTTTTGTACAAAGAAAAAAGCGATGGGATAAGTTTTCCCAAAGCTAAATCCCCTGTTGATCCAAATAGTATAAGCGCCGTCTGCTTATCGTTAGTTTGCGCTTGTCTGACCATTTGCATCTATTGTAGATGATGCTGTAGATGAAGCAATGTCTGGAGTTGTTGATGCTGTGCCTGTAGCCATTGGCTCGAGAAGAAGAACGTTTACGATGTCGGCACCTACTAGTTTTTCTGCCTCAATTGCATTTTCAGCTTCGATAAGGAGTTTCTCTACATTGAAGAGCTGTACAAGCGCTTCTGCGTACTTACTTTCATCGATAAACTGTTCAGCAACTCCGAATGTTGTACTCGCTTCGTTGTATTTTGTAGTAAATGTTGAACTTGCCTCTGGAGTGATTGCGCCTGAGCTTTCCTTAGTGAACGCAACAAGTGAGAATTTTAGCTTAAGAACTTTGTATTTTTCTTCAGCTTGAACCTTGATATCTGGAGAAGCAACTTGTTTTTCTTTTATAAGAAGGATTGATTCGGTTGTTGTAGCGATCTCCGTTCGAATATCCGCAATAAGTTCGTCAATCTGAGTGATTGAGCTAAGACTTGTTGTTGATCGTTCTGTGATCTTCCCAAGGATAATCTCATGAGCTCGGAGTGATGACTCGAAGTCGAGAGCGATTTCCTGAGCTGAATCAAGTTTGTTTTGAGACACCAAAGCAGCTACCCGGTTTTTAACGTCGGTAGCTCGTTTTGCAAGCTCTGTTTTGAGAACAGATTTGTTTTTCTCTGTAAGTTTACCGTTAGCCGAAAGCTGTGCAGCTTCTTGGAGGCGCTTTTCAGTTGTTTCCACTGCAAACTTAGCTTTTGCCTCAGGAGTTACTGCAATAAACGACTTTAGTTCCTCGTTTACTTTAAGCTTCATGTTATAGAGAGAGTCGCCAGGAAGTGAACCTTCTGCAGCAAGAGATACACCTCCTGTAACCAAGAGAAGTGCAGCCGCTGCGAATCCCGGAATAAATTTTCGTTCAACAAAAGTTGAAATAAAAGTCATCCAAGGAGATTTTACTGCGACTTTCTTTTTTGGAGCGACAGAGATTGCATCAATATTAGAAATAACCGCGAGCGTTCGCTCGAGTACGTCATTACTCTCGTAGTCGCTCATCTTGATGAGATTTGCGTCTTCTATGAATTTTTTAAATCGTAAGTCGTTCATTTTTTTTTAATCTTTCTTCATCGTATCTTGAAGATGTTTCAATGCTCGATGAATTCGTACAGAAACGGTGTTTTCTCTTTCCCCTGTCATCAAAGCGATTTCCTGCACACTCAAGTCGTCTATATATCGAAGAGATAAAAGGTCTCTTTGGTCAGGCTCAAGAAGATTGAGGGCTTCGATCACAAGTCTGTGCTCCGCAGCATCAAAAGCTTGTCTTTGTGACTTATTGTCGTCTGTCGAGTCATACCCATCATCGATAAGCGCATCGAGAGAAATAGACTTCTTTCGACGATAGCTATCGATGATGAGATTGGTCGCCATTCTAAAAAGGAGTGCTTGGACGTTCTGGATCTCCTTTTCTACGACAATGTATTCCCAAAGTCGAACAAAAGTATCCTGAACCACGTCCTTAGCCTTCTCTCTGTCTGAAAGCTTAAAAAGTGCGTGTCTGAATATCTTATCTGAGTACTCCTTGTAGATAGAGATAAAATACTCTTTTTGTGCAGAATTGTGTGCCTTTCTAGACATAGTTTATGACGGATACGCGGGGCGTATATTACATCACGTTAATTGATAGTAACACAAGATGTACCTAGGAGCCATAACCGAGGGCCTTTACTGGTTAATAATCATTCTACCGGACTATATACTTCCGGATCATTTCTTCCGTTCCCCCTATCTTCTTTCCCCTGTTCAGCGTGCCTTTTGGGTCAAGAAGGAGCTTGATTCGAGCAAAAGCCTCGTATACCTTTTCTCCATAAAAATCCCTCACGAAAGGAGTTCTAATAATACCGTCACTGTGGTCTGCACTCATGTTACCTCTTAGCTTCTTTACCAGGGCTATAGCCTCTTTTGTAAACGAGATAATCGTCTCAACGGTCTCCGTTTTGTTGAAGTCGAAAATCGGAATAATTCGCAAAGACCCGTCTCCGATGTGTCCATGGAATCCATACTCAATATTGTAGACATCGAGAAGTTTTTTTAGTTCTGGAACGAGAACATTAAAATTCTTTATAGGAACGATGATGTCCTCAATACACGGAACCGCATGATGTCCTGGCTTATTATAATCTCGCATCACAGAGAAACTTGAGCGTCGTATTTTCCAGATTGAATCCTGGAGATCTTTGTCCGTGACAAAGGTAACTTTTACGGGATGCTTCTTGAGTCCTTGTTCGCAGTCGTATGCTACCGCATCAGTCTCTTCTTGTGTGTTTTGGCTGAACTGAGCGAGTACCACAAGACCTGTTTGCGGATCGAAGAACTGCTGTGATACGGCGGTTTCGTGCTCAAGGAGGTTCTTTGCTCGGTTGAACGTATTTCGGTCAAAAGTCTCAACTCCTTCAGGATTATGTTTCATCACTGTCTCGAGGATGTATGGAAGTTCTTCGAAAGAATCCACCGAAATAACGAGTAGTCGGGTAAATGCTGGAAGAGGTACAAGTTTGAGAATTGCTTTTGTGACAATTCCCAAAGTACCCTGAGCTCCAACAAACAGCTTTGTGAGATCAATGCTTCCATCTGACTTCATCACTCGTTCGAGTCGATAGCCTGATGCTACTTTTGGAACTTCGCCGATCGCAAATTTCAAGTCATTAATCACAGAATCATAAATCGGCTTCACCTCATGCTCGAGAAGTTTGAGCTTTGTAAGTGACCCAACGCTCGTCTGCTCCATCTCCCCCGTACGAATAATAGTTCCATCTGCCAAAACCACTTCGAGACCAAGAACTTGGTCAATTGTGGCACCATGTCGAACGCTCTTTTCTCCTGATGCGTTGTTTCCAATCATACCTCCCACTCCACAGATATCTTTTGATGACGTATATGAGCCAAGGACGAGATTATGTTTTAGTGATTGAGATTCTAAATCTCTGTACATCGCACCCATCTCTACTTCGGCAGTTTTTGTCTCTGGATTCACTGATATATGACTCATGTATCGAGTCATATTGAGGATGATGCCGGTTGTGAGAGAGCCGCCGCTCATACAAGTACCTCCAGCGCGAACAGATACGATAAAATTTTTCTCGTTCGCAAGCTTAACTACTTTTTGAACATCTTCTACACTCTTCGGATAAACAATAACTGTTGGATTTACAATAAAAACGCTCGCATCCCGTGAATGTGTTTTCAAATCGTCTCGATCAGAAGAAATATCTCCTTCGAGACCTAACTGTTTAAGGTCTTCAATCATACTTCTTCATCATAACAAAAAATATTTGAGGTTGTGTATGAAGTTGTTAGACAAAACAACAAACTATGCAGAAATCTTACTTGTTGTATCAAAACCAAGTTCTATAGCACGCGGAACTGCTTTGTGGAGAAAATAAACCCAATGATCCATACCCTTATCTTTGTTTCTTTCTGACCAGTTATCGAGAATTTCTTGTGCTGTAGCCCACTTGAGTGAGAACTTCTCATGTTCTTCGAGTGCAAGTCCTTCAGTCTCTGAACTATTGAGGATAGCGAGAAGGCAAGTTGCTTTTGCTACTCGATTCACATTTTTGAGCTTGTTGTGATAATGAGTCATCGCTTGTGCGATTTCTTCAACATGACCAAAATCATACAATCCACTTTCCTCGCGTACTTCGCGAAGAATTCCATCCTGTATATTTTCGCCTTCTTCAACTCCCCCAGAGAAAAGCCGATAAAGCCCACCCTCGTGATGTTCTCCTACTGCATACTTCTGTGTCTTTGGATCAAAAACAAACGCACAGCCGCCATCACGTCGTTCCTCATTTTCTCGTTTAATGCCAAATTCCGGAATGTTGTTCATATTTTATTATAAGTTATTCTGATTGCTTATCGGGGACTCTTATACCACTTTTTTACACCTTTATGATGCGAGCATGTGCCAGATCTATGTTGACTGAAGCTATATGTACCATCTTTGCATAAAGCTGTTGGAGAACTAGAGACAGGAATTGTTTTGGCACTTACAGGAACAGCTGTGAGGAAAAATGTACTTGCTATAAAACAGGTAGAGATTATCTTTTTCATAAGATAAATTAGAGTTCAAAAGAGTCACCATCAACTTGTACGCAATCAGCAAGTTCAACCTGCAAATCTGAAGGTAAATTTGAGAAATCTGTCTGAACAAGCTCGTCTATTGCTTTGCCGTCCCATGATGAAGGATTAAATCCAGGAATGCCTGTAAGCATAATAAGAACCTCCATTCTTTTTACCGTGTCTGTGCCGGTCCAGTTTTTTATTGCCGCAGCCTCTCTTTCGGCGCTTGGCATAGCGTCTCTAATTAACATATTTGGCCCTTCGTTCATGGTGTCTGATGTTGAATGTTAACTTACTTAATGTACATATAATACTCCTCTACAGCCTCTACCGCAAAACAAAAGACGCCTTTTCAGCGTCTTTGTCTCCAATTGTGGACCCTGGGAGATTCGAACTCCCGACCTCCTCAGTGCAAATGAGGCGCTCTACCAACTAAGCTAAGGGCCCAATGTTCGCTATACTACAATAACTGTTATAAAAAATCAAAAGGAAACGCCGCTTCCAGAAATGGGAACCTTTGGGGAACCCTGGAAAGCGGCGTCATGATCGACAAAAGATTGATGTACCCCTACTTTTCAATACCCATTGATGGGAGGAAGATACCCTGTAGACCGAAGTGGCCACATCTAGAACAAGAGGACCTGTATTACGCTAAGCTGAAACTCTCGTTTCTAGAATCTTTTGTCAAAATTTGATCTGCTCAAAAGTATACAGACCGCAAATAATTATTCAACTCTCCTTATTAGTCCAACAAGTAGCGCAAATATTCTTGTGCTGAGATGCCAGAATGCTTAAGTGCTGCTTCAGCAACAGATTCTGGGTATGCTTTTACTACTGTGTTTACCTCCAAAAGATAGACACCCTTCTTCGGATGCACGACAAAATCAAATGTCCCATGCTTGATACTCAGATCGGTCATGATGTGATGTATTGCGTCTGACATTATTTTTTTATCCTTATCCGAAACCCCTTTCGCAATATGATAGTGACGACTTCCCGAAAGTTTGGATGCATAGTCGTGATGATGAGTGTCCTTGATACCGAGCTCTTTCTTGAAATTTATATCTTTATACTCACCTATCTCAACTGGAATCGTTGTATAAATAGGCATATTTCGGAAGTCTCGAAGTGCGACGATAGATATCTCTTTTCCTGAAATATATTGTTCTATCAATATCGTATTATCAAAAAGCCGTGCGTCAGCTATAGCTGAAGGGAGATCAACAATACTTCGCGCAACAGTCACCCCGATACTCGTTCCTGAGTGCGCAGGCTTCACTACAAGTGGAAAGCCGAGTTGCCGTGCGATTTCACCCAACTCTTTGTCGGTAAGATCCTGTTCTATAGTCAGCCCTTGCGGAGTTCTGATTTTGTTTTGTTCAAAATACTCTTTTGCGAGGTGTTTTTGTCCCAAGACAGCATTTGCATACTGAGGAGTAGCATTCACAATTGTATGGGCTCCGGTACGGAGCAAATGAAGGATGTCATGCGCTTCGTCAATTGAACTTAAGAGAGCGGAGATCACTTTGTCGACATCGAGAACTGCTTTGTCTGGGTCTACAGGGGCGCCATTTCGATGCCATACACCATCTTTGTCTACATAAATATCAACGGGTGTCACTTTTCTTTTTCGACTTACGCTTTCCCCTATCCAAATATCTTCATTTCGTAGAAGCTTCAAAATATGCGCACCAAGAGACATAGAGATCTCATGTTCATGAGACTTTCCGCCTCGGATAACAGCAATTTTGAGAGAATGCATGACAAAAGTATATCATGCACACACATATCGCTCAGCAAATAACTGTGGAGATGTACTTAATTTACGAAAGAATATTTCTTTTCGATCGATGATACTTAATTGCGAACCGATGTGTTTCTGCATTGAGATTCATACAGTCTTTTGCAATTGATTCCTGACTAATTCCCTTTAAACCTTTTGCAGGAAGACCGAGAACAGCCTTTGCTTTGTGTTTATCATCTTTTATAACAGCAGCGACTGGAATAATAAGCCCAGATTCTCGAATCACGCCATAGGCCGCTTCAAGTTGGATGGCTCCACCATCAACAATAATCAAATCTGGATATTTCCATTCGGGATGAGCCATTCGTCTTAAAAGCACTTCTCGAAGTGCCTTTCCGTCATCCGCGCTTTGCTGGCCGCGAATTTTGAACTTTCTATAACCAGCTTTATTGTATTGACCATTTTCCATCACTGTCATTACCCCCACCATGTCTTTACCTCCGAAATGTGCGATATCATAACTCTCAATTCGAAGATCTGTATCAACATTGTTGTCCTTCTTGATAAGTGAAATGTCGTTGATATGAAGAAGTCCGGCCATTGTTCTCTTTACCTCGTTTGCCTTCTCGAATTTTAATTCTTTGGCATACGCCATCATTTCTTTTTTGAGCTGATTGACGAGATCTTTCTTTTTTCCTTTAAAGAAAAGTTCGAGATGTTTTATAAAATGAGCATATTGTTTCTTATCGACAGATCCATCACAGACGCCCGGACAAAGGCCGATTGTTCTATTGAAACAAGGCTTGCATGTCTTATTGCTCGTAGAGTTCTCGGGTGTGCTGCAAGGCTCACAGTTTGCATCTCTGTATGGGAAGATTCGCCGTATAAGCTTCATGGCTTCGCGTAACTCACCTCCATTTGGGTATGGACCAAAAATATTTTTGAGATTTTCTTTTTCGAATTCAAGGCCTTTCTCGAGATCTCGGCCGCGCACCACGAGTACTCGCGGAAAATCTTCTTTTGTAATTACGACGTAGTTAAAACTCTTATTATCCTTTTCTTTTGTATTGTACTTAGGAAAATATTTCTTGATGAGATCAGATTCTTTGATAAAAGCCTCGAGCACAGAATCTGTCTCGACATAATCAACGCTCGTCGCAAGTGCAACCATGTCCACAAGGAGTCGTCCTCGTGTTTTGATAAGATCATCACCAAAATAACTTCTTACTCGATCACGGAGACTTGTCGCTTTTCCAATATACAAAACATCTTTTCCTTTTTTGAAAAAGTAGACGCCTGGCTTATCAGGAAGTTTGAGTTTGAGGAGTTTTTCTAATTTCATTATGTTAAATATACTACACCAATTTTGTGGTTATAAACTAAGGTTTTTTACTGTGATATAGTATTGACAGTATCTTATATGTATGTGATACTTTCGACAAGCTTCCCGGTAAGTTTGAACAGAACTTCCGTGAGGGAGTTCTTTTTAAATTTTATGGGAGGTGTTTCGAAAAAATACCATTCATGAAAACATTCATATTCGTCTTAAAGTCGTTGGCAACGTTTGCTGGGAACACTTGGCTGACCGCGTCATCATTAACAATAATCGCAATTACAGACATCAAGGAGGTTGCACCGCATTTGCGGCTTTCCGTCTTGATTTTGATTGTAATTGGATTCGTAGCAAGTCTCTACGTCTTGTGGCAGAACTGGAAGCACTTTCTACAATTACTCGAAGGCCAAGCAAGGGGCGAACACGAGAAAACAACAGAATAAACAAAGCACTTCGCATAACAGGCGCCGACCACCCAGGGTACGGCGCTTTTTGTTTTACGACTATTTTTTCTTAAGTACCTTTGCGAGATATTCACCTGTAAGACTCTTGGGATTATTGGCAACTTCTTCTGGAGTTCCTTTTGCAACAATCTTTCCACCCTTATCGCCACCATCTGGTCCGATATCTATAACATAATCAGCGCACTTAATCACATCCATATTGTGTTCAATTACCACAACAGTATTTCCCGCTCGCACGAGCCGCTGGATAATTTCAATAAGCTTCTTCACATCGTCATAATGAAGACCTACGGTAGGTTCATCGAGAAGATAAATAGATTTTTGAACATGCGTTCGATATAGCTCGGCTGATACCTTCACTCGCTGAGCCTCTCCTCCTGAAAGTGTTGTTGCTGACTGTCCAAGCTCAAGATATCCAAGACCTACTTCCTGGAGCGTGATAAGTCGGTCGTAAATTGATGGAACATCCTCGAAGAATGCAATTGCTTCGTCAACAGTCATTCGGAGTACTTCGTAAATATTTTTCTTCTTGTACTTTACTTCGAGTGTTTCTTTCATGAATCGCTTACCCTGACAGATATCACATGTCACGTACACTGTCGGCAAGAAGTGCATTTCCACCTCGATCATTCCGTTACCCTGACATGTCTCGCATCGTCCACCCTTTACGTTGAAAGAGAATCGACTTGGTCCCCAACCTCTAGCTCGCGCTTCAGTTGTCTCTGCGAACATATCTCGAATATGGTTAAACGCGCCTGTGTATGTCGCAGGATTCGATCGTGGAGTTCGCCCGATTGGAGATTGATCAATCAAAATTGCTCGTCCAAGATATTCGGTACCTGTAAACGACTGACAATTATAGATATTTGCTGTGCGGTGTTTTTTCTCAAATCGCGCCTGGAGATTCTTATGAAGAATTTCATACACAAAAGATGATTTACCTGATCCTGATACACCTGTAACTACAACAAACTTACTAAGTGGAAGATCAACATTCATGTTTTGAATATTGTTCACATTTCCTCCTGTGATTTTGATATTGCCCCGATCTGCTGTCCGTCGTTCTTCTGGGATTTCAATCAGAGCATCACCTCGAAGATAGTCGAGTGTTCGTGATTCAGATGGGTTTGTTTTTGCTTTGAGCAATTCGTCGAGCCACCCCGAGACAACTACTCGCCCACCGTGAATACCAGCCTTTGGACCGATTTCAATCAAATAATCAGATGCAAAAATAGTATCTTCGTCGTGTTCAACAACGATAACTGTGTTACCAAGATCTCTGAGTCGAAGAAGCGTCTTGATCAAACGATCATTGTCTCGCTGATGGAGACCGATTGTTGGCTCGTCGAGTACGTACATTGCGCCTACGAGACCTGAACCGAGTTGTGATGCAAGTCGAATTCGCTGTGCTTCACCTCCTGAAAGCGTGTTCGCCTTACGATCAAGCGCGAGATAGTCGATACCTACATTGTTCATGAACTCGAGTCGTGCAAGAATTTCTTTTACAATAACCTTTGATACTTCAGAGTCTCGGTGATTGAGATCAAGTCCGAGGAAAAAATCAGTACAATCTCGGATGGTGAGACCTGTGAGATTCACGATGTTGAGCTTCTTTTCTCCGTTCACAAGAAATACATGGAGTGCTTCTGGTCGAAGTCGAGCGCCGTTACATACCTTACAAATTCGCGTTGTGAAGAAACTGTCTGTTCCAAGACCGTTACATTCAGGACAGGCTCCATATGGTGAGTTGAATGAGAACAGTCGAGGCTCAACTTCCGGGAATGAGAACCCGTCATGTGCGCACATAAACTTTGACGAAATAAGATGATCGCCGCCATCATCTGTAACGATTCGAAGAAGTCCTTCTGATTCTCCAAGTGCTCGCTCAATAGATTCATTGAGTCGCTCCTTGAAACTTTCACTTTGCTCCTTTATTTCACTTACATAAAATTGATCAACAAGTACGTCGATTGAATGCTTCTGATTTTTTGAAAGAATAATTTGCTCTCGAAGTTTTCGAGGTTCGCCATCGATTCGCACTTCTTCGAATCCTTTGCCGAGGAGATCATAGAGAAGTTGGTAGTATTCCCCTTTTCGACCTACCACAATTGGTGAATATACTTTGAATGTTGATTGATCAACATCAACGCCCATCACTTTCTTTGTCTTTGGTGATGTATCGATCTTGCTCACCGTTTCGTAAATTGTCTCAAGAATTTCTTCTTTTGAGAGCTTCTTGATTTCTCGACCACACTCTAGACAGTGAGGTTTTCCGATTCGAGCATAGAGAATTCGAAGATAGTCGTAGATCTCTGTAATTGTCGCAACTGTTGATCGCGGATTGTTTGATCGTGATTTTTGGTCAATAGAAATCGCAGGTGAAAGACCAATAATCTCATCCACATCAGGCTTCTGCATTTGTTTTAAGAACTGTCGCGCGTATGAAGAAAGTGACTCGACATATCGTCGCTGCCCTTCGGCGAAGATTGTGTCGAATGCTAGAGACGATTTTCCTGATCCTGAAAGTCCAGAGATAACCACCATCTTGTTTCGCGGCATTTCTACAGTGATATTTCGGAGGTTGTGAGTTCGAGCGCCACGAACAACGATCTTGTCATTTCCTTCAATCTTATGAACATGCGCATGATATCCGTCTTTGTTCGCAACTTTTTCGGCCTTGAGAATTTTCTCCTCGATTTCTTTCTCTTTCTTTGAGTGAGCAGCAGCTTTTCCAGCGTGAAGATGCGCCTTGGCTTTTGAAGGCTTTGTTTCTGCCGTATAGCTTTTACCTGATGGTTTTTTCTTTGAAGACATAGTTTTGAATAATTAAGCAGTTTTCTTTGCGCGACTACCTGCGATTTTCATAAATACACTAATGAGCGTGCACGAGCACGCTACAGGGTGGATATCAGGAGATACAGGAGGTCGGGATATGTGCGAAGTATAAACTTTTTATGAAAAAAGTAAAAGGAGGTTCACTATATAGCTATGCTTCCCAAAACAAAACACACCACGCCAGGGATTGAACCCGACGGGTGTGTTGGAATCGAGACAAGCTCGATTGCACCCCGAGCCTACGTGGAGGCTGAAGGTGGCTGTTGTTTGTGATGTTCAGGCAGATGCAGGACCTGATGGAGTGTATCGGCAGTACCCAGAATGTCGTTACCGTCGAAACGGTAAAACTTCCAACCGTATGCACTTTCGGCGCACGCGGCGAGATGATCTACGACGGGCTGTGTATGGCGCCTAAACTCTTCGCCGCGACGGAGGATAATACTCATGTCCTTGTCGTCGGTACGATTCTCTTGGATAGCACGGAACGCGAGGCGATAACCGCAAGTTACTTGTGCAGTATTCAGATGGATCACAATGACCCTCGCCCCAGCAAAGCCATTGGAAGCCATCCTTTCACGCATCGCATATAATTGCAGCATAGTACGCGGAACTCCGTCGAAATAGAGAAAGCTCTCTGAAGCGACGCGATCTATTGCAGTTAGCATCAGCGGAACCGCATGACTGTCGGAGACGAGGAATCCTTGTTTTGACCTTTCAAGCTCAGTCGCTAAGCTTGCGTCGTGCGGGAGCCGCTCACGAATAATACTACTCATCGGCAAGTGCATCGGGTAGTATCCGTGTGCGTTAAAAACCTTTTTGAGCAAGGTGCCTTTGCCTCCACCCGCTTCTGCAAGTGGAATCACAATTGTTCTTTCATTTTCTTTAGCCATAAGGTACAGGAATATTCAGTTTTTCAGTTTATTGTTTGTGGATGTTCGGGAGGAACCGCGAAGCATAGTGCCACAAAATTGACCTGTTCACAACAGGCTTTTCAAAATTATAAAAAGGTGTAGTATTTTTTATCGGTAGAGTAACTGGCAACGCGCCAAGAAAGGAGGTGACTATCCCATGCTAAAGACCACAAGAGCAGAAATCGAACGTTTCGGATATGTTCGCGGCCAAGGAGCTACCGGGCAAATAAAAGCCTACACGAGCAGCTTCTACGCCCGAACACTGTCCAACGGAATGTTCGTCGGACACGAAGGCGACTAGTTCGCCGCCACAGGCTCCGGATCCGCGTAGATGTAACGCGGGCCCGGAGCCTACCTTTTTATATACTACTTACCTCCCCACTTCTTTTTCTTCGCCTCGGCGTTCTTTTCTTTTTTTATCCTCGCCTCACTTTTTTCTCCCCATTTCATTGGTCCAGGCTTTCGTATCTTTTTTGTTTTCTTTTCTTTATCAACTCTTTCTTTAAGTGCAACTATTTCATCTCGGAGGATTGCAGCAGTCTCGAAATCAAGTATTTTCACAGCTTCCTCCATCTGTTCTTCTTTTTCAGCAATAAGCGCGCCAGGATCTTCATTAAATTTTGCGGCGTCGAGAACCAACAAGTTAGCAACCGCTTTCTCATGTTCAGACTGAATTTGATCAGTAATATCCTGAATCTTTTTCATAATAGTCTTCGGAGTGATACCGTGCTTTGTGTTGTATGCAATCTGTACGGCTCGTCGGCGATTAGTTTCTCCCATCGCTTTCTCCATTGAATCCGTCGTCTTGTCGGCGTATAGAATAACTCGCCCCTCAGAGTTTCGAGCAGCTCGTCCAATAGTCTGAATTAATGATGTTTCTGATCGCAAAAATCCTTCTCGGTCTGCATCGAGAATTCCAATAAGAGTCACTTCTGGAAGATCCAAACCTTCTCGGAGAAGGTTTACCCCAACAAGCACATCAAACACACCCTTTCTGAATTCCGTAAGAATCTGAATTCGTTCGAGTGTTTTGATATCACTATGGATGTATTTTGTCTTAATTCCCTTTTCAATAAGAAATTCTGAAAGATCCTCGGCCATTTTCTTTGTAAGCGTCGTCGCAATAGCTCGGAATCCTTTCTTTATCTCAATTTCAGCTTGTTCAATAAAATCATAAATCTGCCCCTTGTATGTCGCAGTTGCCACAACCGGCTTCACTTCAAGAATAGGATCAACGAGACCTGTTGGTCGAATGATTTGTTCAACAATATTTTTACTTTCCTTTCTCTCAAATGGTCCTGGAGTAGCTGAGGTAAAAACTACTTGTCCTATATTCTTCTCGAATTCTGGAAACTTGAGCGGTCGGTTATCTGCTGCTGACGGGAGTCGGAATCCGAAATCAATAAGGTTCTTCTTTCGCGACGCATCACCAGCAAACATTCCGTTGAGTTGTGGCACGGTCACGTGTGATTCGTCGATTACCGTGAGAAAATCAGGCTTTCCGTCTTTTGTATGAGGAAAATACGAGAGTAGTGTATCCGGAGCTTCACCTGCACCTTTGCCAGAGAAGTGTCGTGAGTAGTTTTCAATACCATTGCAATATCCAACTTCTTTGATGAGTGCGAGATCGTAGGTTGTTCGTCGCTTGATTCGCTCCGCTTCAAGAATCTTTCCTTCTTTTGCAAATTTCTTAAGTTGCTCATCGAGCTCATGTTTAATATCAACGACGGCTCGCGCTCGCTCGTCTTCAGGCGTAACGAAATGTTTTGCTGGGAAAATAAAGAACGCATCAACGTCTCCCTTGAGCGCCCGAGTGATTGGGTCAATCATATCAACGTGTGAGATAACTTCTTTTGGTGATGCACCTTTTTTACCAAAAAGAATTCGGTAAATAATTCGATCAGAAACAGGCATCACTTCGATGGTATTTCCAACGGCTCGGAATGTTCCAGGAGTAAGCTCAGCTCCGGATCGTTCAAAGTACATACTTACGAGTTTTCGGATGAAATCTGCTCTGTTGAACTCCATACCAACAGTCACTTTTTGATTTACCTTCTCGTATTCTTCTGGAGAACCCAAGCCGTAGATACAAGAAACAGACGCAACGATAATCACGTCTTTTCGCGTGAGCAAAGCTTGAGTTGAAGCGTGTCGAAGTCGCTCGATTTCTTCGTTGATCTGCGCTTCTTTTTCAATATATGTATCTGTCGCTGAAATATACGCTTCAGGCTGATAGTAGTCGTAGTATGAAACAAAATAATGCACCGCATTTTCTGGGAAAAATTCCTTGTATTCCTGTGCGAGTTGCGCAGCAAGAGTTTTGTTGTGAGCAATCACGAGGGTCGGTTTATCAATCTGAGCAATGACATTTGCGGCAGTGTATGTCTTACCTGATCCTGTAACACCGAGGAGTGTTTGGTATCGAAGACCCTTTTTTACTCCATCAACAAGAGACTCAATTGCTTTCGGTTGATCTCCGGCTGGCTTGTACTCTGTGTTTAGTTTGAAATTCGCCATAATTAAGCCATCATACACTCAAACAATAGGGAGAGACAATAGATTGCATCTGGAAGACCCACTTTGAAAATCAACAAACAAAAAAACGCCGTACCGAGAGGTCGTGCGTCTTGTCGCAACTTTAAGCAGTTGCCGCTACCAGCTGGGGACTACCCTTTCGCGTGGCAGTTTAGGGTAAAACAGGATTCCTGTTCCTCCGGGTACAAGTTTGAGATCTCCTGGAATATCCCTGTCTCTGATACTCCAGTAAAACCTGAAGTTCTCGGCGAATACACGAGGCATGTGAAATGCCTCGATGATCCTGTCCGTATTGCCGACTTTTCCCCACTGGGTCATTTTTACCTGGACAGTGTGCCCTCCCAGGATTAATCCCCTGGTTTCGTCCACTTTCATCCGAGTCATCTCTATCCACGCAGCATCGTACTCCTTTATAGGGAAACGCCGACGGAGAAAAGATAGATATACGCCTGGAAGGAAAAGTATGTAGGCCGCGAACGCCCACAAATGCTTCCCGAACAGCATCTCGTGAATGGTGACCGCGGGGTGATAGTTTAGTACCATCCCAACGATAGTTAAAGCTGCATAAACGAGGAACGGTATAAACGCAAGAACGATTCCTGCAATTTTCTGGTCGATGAATCTCAGGACTTGGTGTAGTCCCAACCACACTTTACGGGCAGTGGTAACGCCTTTATATGATGATGTATTGTTGCTCATGGCAATCAGAACCCCTTTTTTTCAATATATAGAGATGCTCATTGCCATGAAAAACAGAGAAAGAACTTATTATTATATAATAACACAGATCATCATTAAGTCAATAGATTGATGCTCCTTAACGAAGACTAGCAGGCTCCCCGTAGTAGTGAGAACACAAGACTAGACTTTGTAGGTATCTAAGAACATCTTCTTGTACTCAGCAAACCCCCCTTTTGCGATAGAGTCTCTCGCTTCATCAACAAGCCGAATGAGGAATCGTAGATTATGAATTGAAGATAAAGTTCCCGCCAACATTTCTTTTGCTTTATGTAAATGATGAACGTATGCGCGAGAATATTTTGTACACGTATAACAATCGCAACCTTCGTCAATTGGACCGAGATCATCTCTAAACTGTGCATTTGAAATATTAATTTTTCCTCTCTTTGTAAACAAAGTTCCTGTTCGTCCGTTTCTTGTTGGAAGTACACAATCAAAAAGATCACATCCATTTTCGATACCCATCAAAAGATCTTCTGGCTCACCAATACCCAGCATGTGTCGAGGCTTATCTTCAGGAAGAATTTCGTTTACCCATTTCACGCCTTGATTCATATCTTCTTTACCAAATGATCCTCCAATTCCAAACCCATCGAAAGAGACTTCTTTCTCAGCACCATTCGTATCAACAATAGTCGTACGCATCTCCCCTAGCTCTTTTGCACTTTCTTTTCGGAGTGACTCATCTCGTCCTCCTTGCACGACTGCAAATAACGCCTGTCGATCAGCTATCTCAAACTTATGATGATGTACGAGACATCTCTTTGCCCATCGATGTGTTCGATCAAGTGCTTCTTTCTGATATGCAAGAGGTTCTGTTGGTGATGTACATTCGTCAAATGCAAAAATCATATCCGCCCCAAGCTTGTGCTGGATTTCCATCGACTTCTCCGGTGTGAAGTAGTGGGTGCTTCCGTCAATAATAGATTTAAATGTTACTCCGTCAGGATCGACTCGCGCAGGCTTCATCGCAGGATCATCAGCGAGTGCTCCGGCAAATCCTTCGAATTGGTTTCCTGGAGCAAACTTTTTTTCAGTCGTAACAGCACCAAGTAACTGACTTGGATCTGAAAGAATTTTTCCAATCCCCTTACCAAAAGCTGCACCAAGAGAGAATGCTTGGAATCCGCCGGAATCAGTCATTGTTGGTCCCTGCCAGCTCATAAAACCATGAAGGCCACCCATTTTGGAAACGAGCTCTTCTCCTGGCTGGAGGTACAAATGGTATGTATTTGCAAGGACAACTTGTGCACCGAGAGACTGCAACATTTCTGGAGTAATACCCTTTACTGTTCCTTTTGTTCCCACAGTTACAAAAGCAGGAGTTTTAATAGCACCGTGCTTTGTTTCAATCTGTCCCGCACGACCGATCGCTCCGGGGATTTTTTTCTCAATAGTAAACTTTATTGCTTTTGACATATATCTTTCAATACTTACATGCTAGCAGAAGTAATATAAAAATGATAACTCACGCTTTGCATTGCATTGACTTAACTGATTATTTATAGCATAAATACATCAATCGTTTACGCGTTCTCTGGTGAGAATGCGTACAAAACACCAATCTCAGAGACAACCATGTCCTGACGATTGGACATGATCTTTGAACCCGGCGACACAGAAAGGCGCCAATACACCGATGAACATCATCAAAAGCTTTGCACAGCTTCTAATCGTGCTACTCACACCCGCATTACTGCGGGCACAGCAGAACCTACCGGAACCAACACCTGTAAAGAAGAAGGGTAAGGCTGAGCTGATTGAAAACGCCGACCTACAACAATACCTGCAAGCTCACTACGTTCTGGTCCATGAGTTGACTAAAGACGCACAGGCCGGCAAACAAAGCGGAGTTGTTGTGGTGCTGAAGAATACCGATGACAAAAAAGCTCCGCTTATCGGATATATCGAGACCGACAAAAATGTCAGTGCTGCGATCTTAAAGACAGCATCTGCCGTGAAAATGTTACCTCACCCTACCGACAAAAAGAAGGTTTTTGTCCTATTTCTCGACAAGCAGGGGGATCCATTCTTCCGGTCGGTACTGGAGCCTTTTGCCGAAAAGAAGTGATACTCTCCTTCGCCGCCCTCGCTGACATTTCGTCGGCGAGGGCATTGTTTTATGAATATACATACAAATAAAAAGGCCGCGGAGAAAATCCGCGACCTCGTCGTTTGGCTGCCGTGTGCAGCAGAACGTTTTCCGGGCTTTATCCGGATTCACACAGTTGTGTGAAGTTTGTGTGCCGATCCCGATAACCAGCACCAGATGACTAGATTCCTATCTAGCAAGTGAATGTCTGACCACAATTTGTGATCCGACTGAAATCCGCTGCCTGAGGAAAATAACCAGCTGTATTGAGTTGATATGCGCTGTTAGCGACATTGTCTACTCTAAATGTATTCGGGTCTGCAACGCCATTAAAGAACATTGCAACGGCATGCTCAAAAGAGCTGAATACATCGGGCATCAGAATCTTGAGCGCAAGCAACAAGACGATGAACGCGATTACTCTTGCGAGCATACGATTGCGTAAGGGGGAGGTTTTAATGTGGTGACGAACCACAACGAACCACCAATGGTTCTTCCCCCTTTCTCGAAAGCCAGCCTGAAGGCTTAGCAAATTTTGAATAGAAAAATCCGCTGCGGGTAGCGAGCGGTTTTCTAGAAAACTGACAATTATAGTACTGACGTCGCTCCCGAAAAAGAGGGATTGATGTCAATGATCTTACGCTCCATTATAGCAGACTTTGTTAATAAAAGTGAAGTGTTTTCCACCATTATAGGTAGGCTACTAAAGAGGGCTAAATTCAACGCTTTTCTTGAGGTAATTGAGGATCTTGGCAACGTCTCCGTTTCGATCGTTTGATTTAAGGATTACGATAACCACAGGACGCTTCCCTTTCTTGAGCTCGGTATTAAATACTGACGCAGTTGTTTGTCTCGACTCATCAATGTATCCAGTTTTTCCACCAACAAATGACGAATACTGAACGAGTCGATTCTTATTTATCCACTGATGCTTATTGATTGAGTATTGTCGCACCCGAGTAATATCAAAAATCTCTGCATGCTTATCTCTGATGTAGAGTACAAGTTTAAAAAGGTTGCCAACAGTCGAAACGTTTCTTGGAGAAAGTCCACTTGGATCTTCATAGTATGTTTCTTCCATACCGATCTCGATCGCTTTTCTATTCATGAGTTCCATGAACTTTTCTCTTCCATATTCATCAGCAATAACTTCTGCACCATCATTACTCGATTCGATGAGGAGTGGGTACATGAGTTCGCCAATTCGGATTTTTTCACCAAGCGCGAGTTCCCCTTGTGCTCCGTAAGTATTGTATGAATCGCGTGACACCGTAGCGAACTGTTGAGGAGACATGTGCTCGAGAGCAATGACGGCAGTCATAAGCTTACTCACTGACGCAATCGGTGCGGTGAAGCCGTCGTTCTTTGAAAGAATTATTTCCCCTGTTTCAAAATCTCCGATCAAGTATGCTTGCGCAGAAAGAGACTCGATCTTCGCATTTGGATCGATGGTATATTTTCCTTGTGGAGTCGTTGTACCTACTGGTATCTCATAGCCATCGTCTGAGCCAAGCGGTCTCGACTCGTCTCTGTATGGCTGAATGTTGTCATTATTACTCTTTGCAACAAACGGAAGTACGCTCCAATTTGGACTCACGCCATCAACTATATAGTCCTTAGTAAGAAGTACGGCCTGTGTCACAAAAGATGCAACTGAAATACCTACAAAAAGAGATAAAGCACCCCATCCAAAATGAGACCAGAATGTATGATCCATTCTCGGCATATGTACAAGTCTGAAATGAGGTTTTTTAATCATTGGTTTTTCCTCTTGAAGCGGTTTATGGTCTGCACCCAGATCCATATATGAAATATTTTCTTCTGGTTTATCCATGTTCAAAATAGTATATCACTAACTTTTAGTTAGGTTTAGCTGTCGTGTTTGTTGATGTTGATTTCTGTGCTGAATCTTTACCTTTGGGGTCGATAAAAATCTTCTTAGCCAGTCGTGCGTCTATATAATCAAAGATAAGTGTATCTGTGGATCTCGTCGTTGATGCGCGCCCGTTTTTATTTATCACAGAAGTGGTTGAACTCGAATATAGATTCTTCGAGAGGTTTGGGTCTGTTAGTACAGATTCGAGATACATCACCTTTTCATTGATATCACTTTTGTTTATTTCAAATTCAGGCTTTGTCGTAAGTCCGACCGGCACAATCACGTAACCATTATCTTTTATATATATATGAGTTTTGATATCAAATACCTGATAACGAATCGCGACGTAATTATGCTTTGAAAGCATGTTCGAGTACGTAAATATTGTTTGTATTACATCAGGATGAATAAGTTGCTTACCAAGAAGCGACTCCTGCCCAGCAAACCCAAGAAGACTCACCTCCACTCTTATATATGGTGTTGATGATGCTATACCAGGCAACAGAATTATGTCTGTAGCCTGAGTCTGACTTTTTGATGTTGTCGCTGCAGAAGAAGTACTCACAGAAGAAGTTGCCGTTGTCGCAATTGTTGTCGTCGCGGTTGATGTCGATGTTTTTTTGTTTGTTGCGACGATAGGGTTCGGGATTTTTTTGATGATATACCCCTCTTCATCGAGCCCGTACCAATCACACACAGATCCTAAATCTCCTCGCGTCACTTCCACACAGACTGTGTGTGCAATCTTTTTTTCTTGAACAGTGATTAATATTTCAAATGGAAAAGTAAACTTTCTTCGAACACTTACTTCAGATACGAGATGGTCGTCAGAAATAAGTTTTTGTATTTGATTTGTAGGAAACGTAAAGACAGTATCAAGCGGAATAAGATAGTGTCCGCTATTGTATACATAATCATCAACTATCTGTCGGATTATTTTTTCATTTCCCTCAACAACTCCGTCTATTCTGTAAGAAACAATCTTAAGAGGCCCTTGGTGCAGAGCAAAGATTCCTGATGTGATAATAACGAGAGACAAGAAGCCCAGCCAAAAAGCACGGAGAAGTGCTCTTTTTCGTCTTTTTTGGATTACATCTTTTCGTAAAAATGTTCGAGTGCTTTTCATACTACAAATATAGTATCAGAAAGTAGTGGAAAATGAAGGCGCGCCGGACTGTCCGGCGCGCCTTCAAGATCTATTCTAAATTATTACTCTAGATTCTTTCTCGTCCTCCCATATAAGGTCGGAGAACTTCTGGGACAGTTACACTACCATCTTCATTCTGATAATTTTCAAGGAGTGAGATAAGAATTCGCGGAGATGCAAGTGCCGTATTGTTCAATGAGTGAGCAAATCGCAACTTACCTTCTGCATCTTTATATCGAATGTTAAGTCGTCGTGTTTGGAAGTCGTGGAAATATGATGACGAATGAGTCTCTCCATATTTCTGCATAGATGGTCTCCACGCTTCGATGTCATACTTCTTTACTTGTCCGAGTCCAAGATCTCCACCACAATTCACTACAACATGGTAAGGAATTCCGAGTGCTTGAAGCATTTTCTCAGCATTAAGTGTGAGCTCTTCGTGGAATTTTACAGACTCTTCGTGACTTGCTTCGCAGAGAACAACCTGTTCGAACTTGAAGAATTCATGAACCCGGTAAATTCCCTTTGTATCTTTTCCATGACTTCCCGCCTCTCTTCGGAAACATGGTGAGAATGCGAGCATCTTGATTGGAAATTGAGCTTTATCAAGTACTTCATCTGAGAAATAACTCATCGTTGCAACCTCACCGGTTCCAGCAAGATACTCACTATCCTGTGTGTGGTACATATCTTCATCACCCTGTGGAAGATAGCCAGTTCCGTACAAAGTCTCTTTCTTCACAAGTGACGGTACCATCATTGGATTGAATCCAAACTTTGTATACATATCAAGTACAAATTGCCAGAGAGCAAAATTGAGCTGTACTGCGTCACCTTTAAGGATGTACCCTCGGAAGCCTGACACTTTTGAACCTCTCTCAAAGTCTGCCCACCCGCGAGCCTCCATAATCTCGATATGATCTTTTGGTTTAAAGCCAAAGTTTTTAATTTCGCCCCAAGTTCGCACTTCAACATTCTGCTCATCACTCTCTCCTTCAGGAACTGACATATCCGGAATGTTCGGAACGGCAAGCATAAGCTTCTGCCAATCAATCATGATTGTCTGGAGTTCATCTTCTTCTTTTTTAAGAGCCTCCTTTACTACTTTCATCTGATTGATGAATTCTGTCTTTTTTTCTAGATCGGGAGTACTTGTGATTTCAACACTTACTCGATTTTGTTCGGCTTTTTTTGTTTCGATGGATGTGAGAAGAGATTTTCGTTTGTCGTCTAGGCTGATAAGAGCATCAACATCAAAATTAAGATGCTTTTTTTGTGCACCCATCTTGATGATGTCTTTATTTTCTCTAATGAATTTGATGTCTAACATATTTTTCTTTTAATCTCTTCGTAATGTGTAACAAAAAACCTCCATCGAAATAACCTTAATACTGAGTATTTTCAGCTTTTCTTTGATTTTTCTTTACCAAAACATCATAGCAAAAGACCTACTCTATAGCCAATTAATCGAAAATGTTGCCTAAAGGCACCATCCATATAACAAACATACATATATATGACGAATACTATATATAAAAGAGACTTTCCAGAGCTTCTAAAACAAATCCCCGACAAAGCTATCCCAAGCAAATTGTATTATCGAGGTAACATCTCCCTCCTCGAGCCGACAAACAGCACCGGAGACTGTGACATAAAATTTCTATGCGTCGTCGGATCACGGAGACACACGCAGTACGGCAGAGAATTAGTAGAAAAACTGATTGCACCACTCAAAGACTACAACATCGTTGTCATATCTGGACTCGCATACGGTATAGACACAATCGCTCATCAAATCGCACTTGAGAACGGCATTCCGACTATTGCGATTCCCGGATCTGGTATTAACTCTGATTCAATCTACCCAAAGGCACACCGCGGCATTGCGGAGGAAATTGTTCGTGAAGGAGGATTGCTCATCTCTGAGTTTGAACCTGACTCAACACCACAGCCTTGGTACTTCCCACAAAGAAACAGAATCATGGCAGGACTCGCACATGCTGTACTTATAATTGAGGCGGCAGACAGGTCAGGAACGCTCATAACTGCAAAACTCGCACTCGATTACAATCGCTCAATTCTTGCTGTTCCAGGCTCGGTGTTCTCTCCTCACTCAGAAGGAACTAATGCTCTCATTCGCGACGGAGCAGAAGTCGTACTTTCACATGAAGATATACTAAGAAGCCTTGGGATCGACATCATCTCTGAAACAAATCTTTCAGATATTGAAAAACAATTTATTTCTCTGGTCGACGGCAATATTTCAACATCACAAATCGGAGAGAAACTAAATATCTCAGCCACTCAAGCGTCTACTGTGTGCAGCTATCTTTGTCTTAAAGGAATACTAAAAGAATTCTTCGATATCCCCTCGCGCACATAAACAATCATCACTTAAATTCAAATATAAATTTTAATCAAAAAATCGCACGAAAATAATCTAAAAATTGCCAAATAAAACTTTATCGTGTAATACTTAGGCCGATGGCAACAAAAACTTCAGTTAAAGAAACGGCTAAAAAAACAAGTAACGGAAAGAAGCTCCTCATTGTAGAGTCTCCTTCTAAAGCAAGAACAATCGGTAAATACCTCGGAAGCGAATATGTAGTAATAGCCTCTGTCGGACACATCCGAGACCTTCCCAAAAGTAATAAAAAAGCACTCGATATCGAGGGTGGCTTTATCCCACACTATGAAATTTCTCCAAAGAAAGAACAGGTTATTGCCGATATCAAAAGAGAATCAGCAAAAGCAAGTGAAATCTTTCTAGGAACCGACTTCGACCGAGAAGGAGAAGCGATTGCTTGGCATATTCAGGACGCGGTCAAACTCAAGGGTGCAAAGCGAATCACATTTACCGAAATTACCCCCGATGCAATCAGAGAAGCTCTTCAACATCCACGAGAAATTGATATCAAGCTCAAGGAAGCACAAGAAGCGCGACGAGTGCTCGATCGACTTGTTGGATATGATCTATCAGGTGTTATTTGGAAAAAAGTTCGATACGGACTTTCTGCGGGACGAGTACAGTCTCCTGCTCTCCGAATCATTGTTGAGAGAGAGCGAGAAATTAAGGCGTTCATTCCTGAACAATTCTTCCGAATCTACGCGGATCTTGATGCTAACAAAACAAAACTCCCTTTTGAATGTTCAGAAGAACCGCGAAAAGTAGAACGTGCTGATGAAATCTTTGCATGGGCAAGCGAAAAGAAATGGAAAGTTACAAAAATTGATGTGACGCAAGCAAAGCGAAGTGCTCGTGCTCCATTTATCACATCTACCCTACAGCAGACTGCAAGTACACGCCTCGGATTCAGTCCATCAAAGACAATGATCCTTGCTCAAAAATTGTACGAGGCAGGACATATCTCATACATGCGAACAGATAGCACACTTCTTGGTAAAACAGCGATTGCCGAAATTACTACAGTGATTACGAAAGAATACGGCGCAGAATTCCTCGATGTAAAGCAATTTGCATCAAAGAGTAAGAACGCTCAAGAAGCCCACGAAGCTATTCGGCCAACACATCCAAACAAAGTGTCTGCAGGAGCTGATCCTGATCAGAAGAAACTCTACGAACTCATCCGAGCAAGAACACTCGCCTCTCAGATGGCAGATGCAAAGATTGAACGAACAAAAATAATTGCACATCCAAATGTTGATAAACATATAAAAGGCAACCCAGACTTCGCCGTAACGGGATCACGAATTCTTTTCGAAGGGTGGCTTAAAGCTGACCCAGAGGGCTCAGGCGATGATGTTATTCTTCCGAAAGTAACAGAAGGTCAAATTCTTGATCTTATCGATGTCCGAAAGGAAGAGAAATTTACAGAACCTCCAGGAAGATATACAGAAGCTGGTCTTGTAAAAGAACTCGAGAAGCGAGAAATCGGACGACCGTCTACATACGCAAGCATAATCAAGACGCTCGAAGACCGACAATACGTAGAGAAAATAAATAAATCTCTTAAGCCAACAGACACTGGTGAAGTAGTGAGTGGATTCCTTGAAGAGAATTTCATGAAGTATATAAGTGACGAGTTTACTGCAGAGATGGAAAGCAAACTCGACGATATTGCTATTGGAAAAGAAAAATACGTGGACATGCTCACAAAATTCTACGGCCCATTCCTCAAAGATGTGAAGGAAAAAGATAAAATGGATAAGGCTACGAATCTTGGCATCGCTGATGACAAATTCAAATGTCCAAAGTGTGGCAAAGGCATGATCATCAAACTTGCTCGAACAGGTAAATTTCTCAGCTGTTCAACATATCCTGATTGCGATGGAGCACTTACAATCGACGGTGAAGACATCCAGAAAGACACACCACTCGGTATTGATCCTGAAACAGGTCTCGAAATATGGGTAAAAGTAGGCAGATTTGGTCCATATGTGCAACTTGGCGACCGAGCTACAGGAAAAGGCTCTAAGACGGCAGCAAAACCTCGAATGGCGTCAATCCCAAAGACAAAGAACCTTGCCGAACTCACTGTTGCAGACGCGCTTGTATACCTCTCACTTCCTCGAAAGCTTGGGGAGATGCCAGATGGCGACCACGCAGGAAAAATGATTACCGCATCGATCGGTCGTTTTGGTCCATACATCGTGTGCGACGGCGACTTCCGATCACTCAAGACTGATGATCCGTACACAATTACTTTTGATCGGGCTGTAGAAATACTCCGAATGCCGAAAGTTGTCGGCCGACGAGGGGGATTTAAGAAGAAAGCAAAACCGGAAGATTCGAAATAGAATCAAAAGAAAAAAACCGCATACTTTGCGGTTTTTTTCTTACATATTCTTCGGTAGAATTTCCATTTCAAGCTCCGGAATAACAGCCCCGCTTTTCATTTTAATTCTTTCGTCAACAAATCTTCTTCCCGTATCTACAAACCCTATTTTTCTATAAAATCGGAAAGCGTTTTCATTGTATGTTGCTAGCTCCACAGTAGTTCTTTTCCTCTGATTAAGGAACGTCTCAGCTTTTAGCCAAAGCGCCATTCCAATTCCTTTACCAACATGTTCTGGAAGGACATAAAACGCATGCACATGATTTTTGTCCGGATATGTTCTTACGTGGCAAAAACCAATCACGTTTTCTCCTAATCGAGCAACTATATACCTCCCTTCTGCAGGATCACCTATTTGCTCAGCCTTCTTTTTAACTTTTTCTTCTGATAAAGCATCTTTTAATCTATCTTTGATATCATCTGTAGTAACCCCACACTCTTCGTTTGGGTAGGTAGCAAGCCAAGAGTAGTAAGCAACTTCTTTTATTGCAAAAGCATCGGACGGCTTGGCTTCTTCTATTTTAACTTCCATATATATCTTAAAGCGAGAAATTCTTCACTGCGTAGAGATTCGCATCATCCTCAGAGTCCGCGGGTGTTGAATCGTCTACTGGAGTATTTGGATTGTCGGTTGCCATTGCGATTGGTTGAGCAGACGCTTCACCGATCACGCTGTCTACGGCCTGCGCCGCAACTTGCTCTACCTGCGCAATCTTGGCTGCTGCAGCCTGAAGATCAGCAACACCAGCGCCACCTTGTCGATTCTTCTCAATCAAGTCGATGATCACCTTCAAATCTTCATTAGAGAAGAAATCAATAACAACTTTACCTCCCTGTTCTCGTCTTTCAATAGATACACGTGTTCCGAGACTTTCATTGAGTTTTCCTTCGAGTTCGATAAGCTCTGGATCTGGAAGAAGATCTTTTCGTCGCACTTTCTCTGTTGCGATTGTTCGTGAAATTCGTTCAGCCTCTCGTACAGTGATCTTTTTGAACATAATCTCTTTGAAAAGAGTCTCCTGTTCTGCCTCTCTTCCAACCAACATCAAAAGCGGTCGAGTGTGACCTTCGGTAATTTTCTTCTCTGAAAGTGCCTGAAGCATATGAGGTGGAAGTGCGAGAAGTCGGATACTGTTTGTAACGTATTCTCGACTCTTCCCCACTTTCTCTGCGATCTGTGTGTGTTTAAAGCCGAATTCATCAGCGAGTCGCTGGAATGCTCGTGCTCGATCTACAGCGTTGAGATCTTCTCGTTGAAGGTTCTCAATAATGGCCAGTTCAAGCTTTGTTTTCGCATCATCTTCTTGTGCTCGGATAATTGCAGCAACCTGCTTAAGACCAGCAAGCTTTGAAGCTCGAAGTCGTCGTTCTCCTGAAATAAGTTCATACTCTGTTGCAAGTCCTCCGTCTTCTTTTTGTACTTCTTTTCGTGTCACAACAAGCGGCTGAAGGAGTCCGTACATCTTGATAGAGTCCGACAAATCTTGAAGCGCTCGCTGATCAAATTCAACTCGTGGCTGGTAAGGGTTCGGCTTGATCTTTTCTACATCAATCCAGTAAATCGCATTGTTATAATATTCAGACATTGCTCACATACTAACATTTGCACGTCGTTGGTAAAAGTGAAAAAGTTGTGATGAAGTGTGGGAAACATGTTAGGATATATTTATGAATAAGAACTTAATTATAAGTGCCACAGCTTTACTTCTGCCACCGATATTCTTACTAATAGCAACACATCTTGATTCAGAAAATATCTTCTTTATACAAATCCTATTTTTAGTTTTCCTAAGTGCTTTTAGTTTTTTGGCGCCAGCTCTCTATTTTTTAATTATATTGGTCGCTATAGCAATAATTACAGTCATAGTTCTTGGATTGCTTAAGGTGTACAAAAAACAACCTATGCGCCCATTTTTCCTATTCTTTTTCTGGCTTAGTATAAGCATAACCATTACATATGCCGTCTCAACGGCCATTATAATTTAAGGCTGCCTAGCTCAGGTTGATTTTTTCCCAATTTCACATAGACTAGCTTGCATAGCTCGGATCAGATTATGATCAAAATGCCGGAATGGCGGAATTGGTAGACGCACACGACTCAAAATCGTGCGGAGTTAAATCCATGAGAGTTCGATTCTCTCTTCCGGCACAAATTACATAATATTTACAAGAAAAATCACCTAAATATGGAAACTTTTCTTAATATTAAAACACCTGATAATTTCACAATTTACGGTGTTCTTCATACGCCAAAAGAAAGTGCAGACAATAACGGTACGAAAAAACTTATTATTTTCATCCACGGATATACAGGAAATTATAACGAACATGCATTCTACAATGCCTCTCCCTTTTTCAATGCTGCAGGCTTTGCAACATATCGATTCAATTCGTATTGGTACGAAAAAGACGCGCGACACCTGAAATCAATTACTTTCGATGAACATCTCGCAGATCTTGAAACAGTAATCAATCACTTCCGAAATTCATACGATGCAATTTACCTCGTGGGACACAGTGTGGGGGCACAAATTATTTCTCGAGCGAATATTTCTAATGAAAAGGTAAAAGCAGCTGCCTTCTGGGATCCATGTAGAGAAGCAAAAGAAATTTGTGCTGAGCTTGAATATAGTGGGTCTCTCGGGGCATATATAGAAAATTCTAATGTAGAAATTATTGTTGGCAAAAACTTTGTTGAGAGCTGTAAGAATCTACCCCTCACTACAACAATTCTTCAGGACATCAAAATTCCAATATTAGTTGTCGGAGCTGAAAATGCGGGTGCAAAGGATGCAACGAGCACTTTCTTCCCTCATATAAAATCAGAAAAAGAATTGTTCATAATTCCTGGCTCGAACCACACATTCGATGAACGTGGTGCTGAAAAAACTCTTTTCGAAAAAACACTTTCTTGGTTCAAGAAATACTAAATTATCCGCCCAAACAAAACCCTCCCGTCGAAACGAGAGGGTTTGTTGATTTGAGTAAGGCATCGCCTCACACGGAGCAACGCATCACGCCGCCGAAGACGGCAAGCATATCTTCTATACTCTTGTGATGTCTCCAGTACATGCCCCATAACACAAACACCTCCCCAATCGGAGTGATGTCTTTTGCTTCCGAGTAGATACTCACACGCGCGGTACAGTCTCGAAAGAAGTCCATAGCCGCTAACTGTCTGTGGGTAGATTCTTCAATATACACCCAATCAAATCGAGCAAACCCCTTGAAGAAGCCAGTCTTTTGCGACGCGAGATCTTCGTATGTATCTAGCCTATGTATCACGAGTGTCTTTTCGGTGTAAAAAGTTTTGCTCAGTTCTGCGAACCGAGCGGCACACGGAACTTCTCCATCAAAAAATACTTCTCCGAGGGCTTCAGTTTTAACACGCGTCAATCGATTCTCTTTTGGCGAGAATGTCGACAGTTGATCGATATCTGCCTCGCTCTCGTCTCCAACTAAGAAACGAAGAGCTTCGAGACAGGCTGCTGCTTGCTTGTAATGCAGTTCAGACTTTATGAATTGTTTTGCCTCTCCCACTCTTCCTGCTGCATGCTTCCAGTCAAAGCACTCAAAGCCACTTGTGCCATTGAGTCCCAACTTATCTTTGGCTTCTTTTTCTACATATCCGCGTTGTGCGCCTTCGAGGAGCGCTTTCTTTGCGTGCCAGATATCGGCAATGCTTGAAATACCATCCACTCCCAAGTGTTCTTCTTCAAGATTAATGAGGAATCCGAGAGTGGGAACTACTAAACGAACAAGCTCTGCCACGTGATGCTTGTAGTACATTGCGTACTCAAGAACGAGATACTTTGTGTCTTTCTCAAGACGATTTATCACCATCTCAAAAAGACTAAGCGGTGTAATCCGCTTCGCATACAGGCGAAGTGTTTTTCCATGACGAGAGAGGAGATCTTCCATCATGCAAACACATGTTGTTTTTCCAACAGAACCCGTGACCCCCACGACTTTCGGAGCACACACATCGAGAGTGTATGTATGAAGTTTTCGTAAAGTGTCATAAACATTTGGTACAACAATTTGGTTTGTCATACCGCAAACTTCAGCCTCTACAAGTAACACGTCTTCTTTGTTCGCCCTACTCGCCATTTGATCCTGACGATCAAACGACACTCCATACCAAGTTAGATCATCTTCTGTCGAAGACTTAGTTGCACACAAAAGCTTTCTTTTGTGCTGACTGATATCTGGTTTTGCAGAAAAGTCGACAACGTCGACATAGTCGAATTCCTGTCGACCACAGAGAACCTGCGCCCGAGGTTCAACGGTAAGTAGTATGTCAGTATTGATTTTCATTTATACGCACGAGTAATTTTATTGTTGTGTGATTTTGTTTTTTATTATGCTGAGGAGAACCTCAGGATGTGTTCGTCCAATATCGTGATCACCATCTTCGATGAGGATCGAGATATGTTTTGCTTCCGGCACTTTGGAAAACAGTGCCTCTGGCGGTGTTTCTGTATCTTGTCTTCCAAAGACAAGTGATATCTTTTCGAGATTTGATTTCTGCCCTATGAACTCTTGCAAGCTCTGTGACAGATCTCTCTTCACGATTCTGAGATATGTGTTTCGGAGAAAAGGAGTACCCTCTGAATAAAGTGGATTTCTAACCCAATACAGCATGTATACATGTCGTAAGTAGTCAAAAAACTTCGTTCCGATAAGCACACTCATCTTCTTAACAATTTCTTTGCCTCTTTCAAGCAAGACTTGTCTCTGTGTCCTGCGCACCGTCGCACTCTTGTATGCCCTCAGAATTGCCGGAGATACGAGCACAGCCGGCAAGGATCCGCCTTGCTCGACAAGATATTTGAGGATCACTGCTGATCCAAATGAGTATCCGACGAGCGCATCGTACCGGTGAATTTCGATACGTTTTTTCAGCCAAAAGGCATAGTCCTCTAGATCCCACGACTTTGCCGAAGGAGTGCTAGCACTGTCTCCAAACCCAGGAAGGGCTGGATAATCGACATCAAATTCCTCTTTCATAAGATCAAGAAATATTTGTCGATTCTGCCACTGATGTTTTATCCCACTGATTTCATGGAATTTTGGGTATTTACGCCAATCCCAGCCATGTAGGAGAAGTATTTTCTTTTTTTGTGTTTGTGTTTTAGGTTGCATATGTAAATGTTCGAGTCTGATCCATTAAAGTCCTCGAACGATTAAGAAAACGTAAAAAAGTTTTAAATTTTTCCTGAATGTATTATGCTCATGGAACATTAAGAAAATATGAAGAAAACGGGCCCTCAACCAAACATACGAAGCGCATCGAAACTTCCTGAACCCACCCTTTTCGTAATCGCCATTATTGGCCCTACAGCAACGGGAAAAAGTGATTTTGCAGTACAAATTGCAAAGATATTTGATGGTGAAATCATCTCAGCAGACTCTCGACAGGTGTATGAAGGCCTCGATATTGGTTCTGGAAAGATTACCCCCAGAGAGATGCTTAAGATTCCTCATTATGGCCTTGATATTGCTAATCCGAAAGCAAAAAAAGTATTTACCGCAGCAGACTTTCAATCTTTCGCAAGAGAGAAGATCGCCCAGATTTCTGCAAAAGGCAAAGTTCCGATTCTTTGTGGTGGTACTGGTTTTTATATAGATGCCGCGCTTGGCAATATTGAACTTTCACAAGTTGAACCCAATCCGACACTTCGAAAGAAATTAGAACTTCTCTCTACTCCCCGACTTCTTTCAATGCTTAAAAAACTCAATTCAAAAAAGTTTCAACAAATCGATCAGAATAATCGAGTGCGAATTATTCGAGCTATTGAAATTGAAAAAGGAACCTCCAAGAGTAAACCCGGTAACGTCAAAGATAATACAAAACCCAATTACGAAGTTCTTTATATAGGACTTGACGCATCTGATGAAATTCTAAAAACGAGAATTGATGCGCGACTCATCAAAAGAATCAAACAAGGCATGATCGAGGAAGCAAAACAACTTCACGAAGGCGGCTTATCATATAAAAAGATGTTTAGTTTTGGTCTCGAATATAGATATCTTTCTCTTTATCTTCAGAAGAGAATTACAAAAGAAGAACTTGTTGCAAAACTCAATAATGAAATCTGGCATTATGTAAAACGACAGCGTGTTTGGTTCAAAAGAAATAAAAATATTATTTGGATAAAAAGATCATAACATCTCATTTGACGGTCTTCCGACTCCCCGGTAGTCTGATATCTGGTTACCGCCCCGATCGGTATAAGTAAAAAAACAAACCACGCAAACACAAGTGAGACACATAAGCCTCTCATCGGGAGGGGTGCATGTGCACGTCAAAACGCATAATGAAAACGTTCTTTTTGGACACAGAATACAAGGGCTTTTATGACCCTCATTCGCGGGAAGCAAGAGCATATCCTTACCTAGTCGCGGGTGAAGAAGCGAGCAAAACAAGAAACCTTCACCTCGAGGCAGTCGGCAAACTACTCATGAGCAAAGGTCTAACAGAGACCCCCTCTGCGGGCCTTGCCGACCTGATCGTGACATTCGACCCTCTTGAGGTAGGTAAATGTTCCGCAGGTTACCTGTTAGTCTACGAAGGAGAGAAACCTCATCAAACTCGATTCCCAGTACAGAGCTTTAAAAGCTCGGCACCGGAAACATTCGATGGGGTTTTCCAAAAACTCTGCCCTGCAGCTGTATAGCTACAAACACGGAAACACCTTCGGTTGCCCCCAGCGACCGAAGGTGTTCTTTTTTATTTTCATGAATCAAACAGCCCGAGCGTCGCTAAAAGCGCGGCTCGGGCTGCGATGTAAAAAGTTTTCTCAATCGATCATTTTGACCCACTTAAGACCTTTTGGGTCGAGGAACAGAACGCGATGTTTAAATGGATTGAGTGCGCCGAGTGTTTTAAGCTCAGACGCACAGCATTGCCAGCCTTTCGGCTTTCGATAGTCTTCAAGCGCTTCCGATTTAGGATCGCAGTAAGTAATGTAAGACACCCACTTACTTTGAAACAAATCATTAGGATTAGAAACTACCGTTCCCATCGCAAAATTCTGAGTTCCCCGAAACCTTTCAGGAATCCCCTCTGGTCTCTGAAGCATCACCTCCAAGAAGTGTGCGGTGACTGGAATCAACCGCTGTTTCCTGGCGTATGCTTTGACTCTCGCGTCAATGTCGTGCACAGGCACTGGCTCCGTCCCGTCTGGGAAGAAATCAAGTGGTCGACTGATGCATTCAGCATCAAACTCGACATGCCAACCGAGAAAATCTTTCCTCGGAGGTTCAGGAACTAAATCCCTGAAAAATACCACCCCCATGTTGGGAGAAAGTATCGACATTGGGTGTTCGTCAAAAAACAGATCGTAGATCGGCGAGTCGTTGTCTGGTCCGATCGTAAACTTTTTTTGTATTTCAAGGGGCGCGCGTGCATAACCAAGCGGCCCGTACTCAGCAGGACGGCGGCGCCGTTGGTATTTTAGTTTCATCTTCGAATATTATCTCTCATTAAAAAATATCGTCTACCCAGGCTACTTATTGACCACTTTACTTTTGGTCAGTATATTGCTATCAGATTGAAAAGGCGTTACCGCCCTATCCTTCTCCACAATTAAGTAGAAAAAACCAAAAAACTTATTCCAATACATGAAGGCATACTGTCTTGATCTTTCAGGCAACACAAACCCAGCAACAGTCCAACTTATGAACGAAATAGCAAGTAAGCTCGGGAATCTAGCATGGTTAGCTCTATGCGCTCCAGCCCCATACTCCGTGACTATTACTGGAGATCCGATTCAGCTTATCGGCACTTTGGCCGACGACCGAATCGTTTTTGTTGCCGACGCTCCATCCGCAACCACCAGAGGTGCGAATCGAACGCGTGGCGTCATCCTCGTCTTAAAAACTGCACAACCGGGCGATGAGGACCACATCGACACAGTCGTTACTAAGCTCGATAAAGAGGCTACTGTCAAATAAATCGACAGGTCACGACCAAAAGAACGCCCACCTAAATCAGGTGGGCGAACTCTTTTTATACCGTCTTGGGCAAACCGCCCCAAGCGACTTTAAAAATAATTTATTTTCATTACTTCTTTCATTTTCTTCATATTCTCCTGCGCAACCTTCTGCACTCGAGCAGTACTCTCAGCAACCATCTTCATAATTCCCTCTTTGTCTTTCGCAAGCTCTTCTCGCTTCTCTCGAATTGGTCGGATGAGGTCCTGGAGCACCTTGATAAGTCGTCGCTTTACCGCAACATCGCCAAGGCCACCTTTTTCGTACTGTGCTTTGAGATCCGCTACACCCGCCTTGTCAGTATCGAAGATATCAAGATACGTGAACACAACATTTCCCTCCACCTTTCCCGGATCATTTACATTGATGTGATTTGGGTCTGTATACATCTGCATTACTTTCTTTTCAATTTCTGCGTCAGTATCAGCGAGAAAGATCGCATTACCAAGAGACTTACTTGCCTTTGCATTTCCGTCGATACCAACAAGTCGTGCATTCTCAGGGACAACGGGTTTGATCTTTTGGAAAAATTCACCATAGATATGATTGAACTTATCAACGATTTCGTTTGCCTGTTCGATAACTGGAAGTTGATCTTCTCCTACCGGAATAACTGTTGCTCGCGCAAAGAGTATGTCCGCAGCCTGACTTACTGGATATGAGAGAAATCCCGCAGGCACCTCTTCGCCGTAGCCTTTTTGATTCATTTCGCTCTTAACTGTTGGATTTCGTTTGAGCCGAGCAAGCGTCACAAGATTCATGAAATACACCGTCATCTCAGCAATTTCAGGAATCTGAGACTGAATGAAGTATGTTGTCTTCTCAGGATCTACGCCACATGCAAGATTGTCGAGAATTACCTCGATCACATTTTCAGCAACTTTTGCTGGATTATCCGCGTTGTCTGTAAGAGCCTGCACGTCTGCGACCATGTAAAAAGCCTCATCTACTTCTTTCTGCAGATTGATTCGATTCTGAATAGAACCAACATAGTGACCCAAATGAAGTCGTCCTGTCGGTCTATCGCCTGTGAGCAATATTTTTTTTGTTTGATTTTCCATACTTTTTATTTGCGCAACACATTAGATGTTTGGCGCGGTTAATTTTTCGTAATTTTTCTAAATAAAAAGCCCGTCCTCAAAACACAATATAACTTGTGTTTCAAGGACGAGATTTTTCCCGTGGTGCCACCTTGATTTGCTTTCGATTCAATAAGCTGCTTGGCAGATCCTATTGAATTAAAAGCCTCATAAGCTTGCGTATTAGCGCGCACTTATTATCCCATGATCACGGAGGAGTCCGGCTTTCCACTCATGCAGAAAGCACCTTGCTTTGGTCTACAACGCGTTATGCGCGTATCCCATCGCTATCTAGTCCCAATCCTCGAGACCCGAGGTACTAGATATAGGTTTTGTGTTTTGGTAACGAGCTTCAATTATTATATCACACTTTCCTTTGTGGGTAAAATTATTTTTTTCGACAAAGGAAATTTAAATACTTCTTCGATCGTGGCATAAATTCTTCATAGAAGACAATTTCAAAGCCTGCATCTGCAAGCAACTTCTCCACCTCTTCTTTTTTATAAAAACTAAACCAACGAGGCATATTCATACCCGCCGAATTCTTATACCCTTCCACATCACCTTCAATAAGCCCCAGAACAAGCATTCCTTTATGTTTAATGACCCGCTTAACCTCCGAAAGTACTACAGGTGCCTCTGCTTTAGGAACATGGAGTAATGATGTGTACATCCATGCATTATCAAATTCAAAATCAGCAAAAGGTATTTTTGCAAAATCAGCTTGCACCGCCTCCAACCCTTTCTCTTTACACATATCCACCATTGCCGAAGAAGCATCAATACAAGACACTCTGAGTCCGGCGTTCTTAAGAATCAATCCATCACGTCCCGACCCACTTCCCACATCAAGAACAGATCCCTTGAGGTGATTTAGGGATACTGAGAGGAACTCTTGTGGAAACTCGGTCCAGAAAGGTTCAACTTCTGCATCGTATTCTTTCGCGAGAGCGTCATACGCTTGAATAGTTTTAAAATCCATTGATTTAAATTATACCGCCTTTAATTAAGTTTGGTCGCTGCCATAGCAACACTTTCAAGACTATCGTACAAAACAAAATCATCGCCAAGGGCGTGTACAAAATTTCTCTTTATTATATCGAGACCAGGAAACTCCGACTCTCCTCCTATAACCACCCGCGCATTCTTGTCGTACATCATTCTCCCTCTCCACTCGCCAAGTTCGCCACGTGTATCTGTTGCGTAAGGACCACCACCAACGCGAGGTTTTATCTTACTTTCTTCTGGTAACCAAAATATGAGACAACCCTGTTTTGAAGCGAGTTCAATATAGTGTCTTTCCCAATTAAGCTGCCTTGGAAAATAATTCTGATCCCCTGCAACACTTTCCGTTCTTGCGGGATGATCGGCCGGGAGAATTTCAACATAATACGGTATAGCAACGTAGAAATCTTTGTCGCCCATTTTTTGTTGGAGTAAATCGCAACATTTTTTCTGCCAGTCATCGCCACCTCGTACTGGCCCCGCAAGAAAAAATACTGGGGTTTTCGCATCTATTTCTACAAAGGTCTTCGGTATAATTATTTGCATCATACGTATGTTTCATTATTCAACACATCTCTCCAAGAACCCGCACAAGTCACATCGGCGAATCCTTGCTGTTTAAGAATCTTCAGAGCAGCACTTGCACGCATCCCGCTTGCACAAAAAACAATTATTTTACTCTCCTTATCCAAAGTATCGATTTTTGACGGAAGTTCGTCCAAAGGAATATTTACTGAGCCAGGAACATTACCCTCACTATATTCATCTTTTGTTCGGACATCGAGCAACACTTTCTTTTCTGAAGTCATACGATGATTATACATTAATTCAAAATACCCAATCCCACTGATACGCAGGCTTTTTTCAACATCACTTCACCCCTTTCTCCCCAGTCGAAATACTGCTTATAATCCAGGGGGTCAATCAGCTTAATCTTTGTGATCTCAGCGTCTGCGGCCGTATCTTGTATAAAATCCCCGATTGGCTCCACCCTCGCAGCATATCGAAGCACATAACCCGTCTCTTGTGTTTCTCTACTTGTATACGTATCTAGACCAAGAGGAAACAAATCAATTACTCTCATATTTGATTCTTCTTTAATCTCACGGGTTATAGATTCTTCAAATGTTTCTCCGTTCTCTCGCCCACCACCTGGGATTTCCCATGAATCACGCCTCTTCGCGTACACGAGAACAAGTTTGTCTTTATAAAAACAAAATGCGCCAGCCGCTCGGATAGGCAGATCGCGAATGCTCTCAAAATCAAACATTTCTTCATAAGAAATGTCTTGTGTTAATCCGGTGCGTTTAGATGTGTAAGAATCTTTGATGATCATTTTTAAGCTATTACCTTGTTTCTTTTGTCTTTGATCTTTGGACTAGAGTTGCGATTGCAAAAGGTATACTAATACCTGCCACGGTAGTCGCAAACAATATAGAAAAAGACTCCATTTCTCTCTGGTACGGCAACGACCATACAATACCAACAAATATACTGCTTGATATCTGTACCAATCCCAGTACAAAGAAACACTTTCCTACTTTAGTTTTTGGCGAATATACACAAAGTGCTCCATAGGTGATTATAAAAAATACTATGCCAAGTGCATAAAAGATTATTAATATCCACTCAAATATATTAACCAGTGGGAATACATTATATTTCAGAATGAAAAAAGTTACCGTGGCAAGAATTACTATCCAGTTTAAAAGAAAAAGTCGATTAAAAAACTTCATTGATTAATTTTATCACACCAACATTCTCAATCACACCGTGTATGTTTGCACGGATGGTTAAACATTAACACCCAAAGATCTAAGACGTTCAGTCAGTGAGTTCACAGTATTGTATACGTGACCGTGAATTCCAATCTTTTCAGCCGCTTCTACATTAAGAGGATTATCGTCGATAAAAATAGCTTCGTCTGGATTCTTGTCGATCACCTTAAGCGTATACATGTATATTTCAGGATCAGGCTTCACCATTTTTATATGACTTGAAATAACTAAGTGATCAAATAAGTTTTTAAACTCTGGAAAGTCAACAAATATTTTTCTATCAAAGAAAGAGTGGTTCGCATTCGTTAACAACACAATCTCGTACTTCTGATTGCGTAGCTTTTGTATAAGTTCAATCAATGCATCATTTAACTTTGTGTACGAGTCTGCCTGAGCCCTTATAGTTTGTCTCTCTGCTGTTATTCCTTCATATTTAGAGAACCGATCGAATATGTCATCTTCAGTGAGTTCACCAAGATCAAACCTTCGAAGAGTATTAGAAAGTTCAGCATCAATAAATCCCTTACTTACACAGTTATCGCGATACCAGAGACTGAGAACGGGATCGGCAAGAACGCCGAAACAGTCGAATATAATAGTTTTTAGTTTTGAACTCATTTCTTTCATATACTACACTTCTCTCGAGCACGAACTATGTTCTTCCGGTTCTACCTCTAATTGGCGGGCCCACTAGGACTCGGTCACGCGTAATAATTGCTCGCAATTATTCGCTCGACCCCGCCTCCTTGTCGCGCTTCGCCGTTTGGTAATAAATCCATTGTATCACCGTGTCGGCTCACTGCGCGACTGCGTCCGGCTTTCTCGTCCTCGGTGTCTCCAAGCAGTCAAATAAAAATACCGATACGCGCGTATCGGTATTTTTATTTGATGCGGGCCCACTCGTGCTAGAACCGTGGGCGGTCAAGCCCTGATTAGTCCGTTGGGAATATTGTAGCATGTCTGGATCGACCCCACTCGTGCGCATCAAAAAGTGACAAAAGTGACACGAATCACATATTAAAAGTTACACTCTACTGTCATTTTTTCTTTTATGTCCTCTCCTTCAACAATCTGCATATGATCCATTATCTTATACCCTTTGAGATGTTTAAACGGATCAACAAACTTATACCACGGTTCTGAGTGATACCAATCCTGTCCCTCCTTTGTAACTTTTACTAACTGAGATTTGACGAGCTTCTTTGGTGGTAAGAAATCTTTGTTGTCTTTAATAAGAAACAATTGAACGTGGCAACCTTTTCCATCATGGGTAACAGTACGAGCTTTTATTATGCCTTGCTTGATCCAACTCCTTAGTTTGGGGCCTTTCAGGTTAAAATCGCTTTCCAGATCATACTTGCTATACCAGCTTTCCCTGTTTAAAGCTGTCGAACCTGGTATTTCCTTCCTATTTACAGATCCTTGGCAAATCATACATTTAAAACCATATTTGTCGTACCACAGCTTTTCCCTCATTGAATGTCCACATATCGGACAAGTCCGACCTTCCCCTTCAATTGCATAACCTTTTGGAAACTCTTTCAGTTTCTCTTTTCTTTTCAAGTCTTCAAAATGGCTTTTGATCAGAATTTCAAAGAGACCAGCCAATCGGTTGGTGGCGTCTGCAGCTTCTTCATAAGGCAGTTCCTTTCCATTCTTTTTCTTATATACTTCCTGAAAATCTTTTATGGCTTTTTCGGAGAGTGACATATGATAAGTTTAAAACTTTTAGAGCAAGTTGTCAGCTTCTTCTTTTTCAATTTTATCTTTAACATCATTTATTTCTTTTTTCACGGACTCTGATATCTCGAAAACAGACATATCATTTTTGAACAGCCATTTTACACATTCTTCCTCTGACAAATTACTTTTACCTATAAGCCCGCCGATTTCTATAGCTGAGTGACGATTTAATCCTAGTTTGATCAAAGAGATGTGTGTTTTTTGTGAGACACCAAATTCTAGTGCAATGTTTAATTCAGGGACCCGCTCTACTAATTCTGGCCTATACTTGTTTAAGTAGAATTTTAAGATATCAGAATAACAAGAAGAGTATTTTGCAAATCTAAAACGCACCTCGTCTTCAATATCATGCATTGTCTTTCTTATGAAAGAAGAAAGCGTTGTCTTTGGTTTATACTTTTTATATCTAGGAAAACCTGTATTTATGATTCTAGGTAATGGATATCCTCGGATCCAATCTGTAACTAATATTGCTCTGTAGAAATTTAGTCCTCCGTGATTAAAATCCCCTGAGAGGAGACTGTTTATTGTGTGAATGATCCTAACATAATGCTCCGCAGCCTTTAATTCATCTTCTGGCATGATTGGTATTAAATCTTCAATATTTTTCTCAGGGTTTTCGTCATATGACTTAAAATACTCAAATAATTTCTGCATAGCAACAGGGCTGATACCCGGATTCCGAGTTATGATATCGTCTGGAATTTCTAAGCTAGTTTTGATTCTATCAAATTCAGCTTCCAGCTCTGCGGCCAAATCTACATCTAGGCCCAGGTCTGACAACGTGCCATTTTTAACAAATTTTACAAAGAAATAACTCATTATGTACTCAAAGTTTTCCTTAGATTTATCGCGAGGGGTATCATTTTTAATATACTCCATTAAACCAGTTCGATCTTTAGAAAATTCCGTGACCGCCCTTGTTATCTTATATCTGGTTCTTTCTCTAGGAGGATTCCATTCTTCTGGATCGATACAAATAATGTTTCCTTGAAATTCCTTTTTGAGACGACCTGCACGGCCTGCAAGATTCCAAAAATCACTATCGGAGATTGGATTTCCTACACCACGGGACGGATTCTTGAGGAAGATGTTCTTTGCTGGGAGATTTACCCCTTCAAGCAAGGTTGAGGTACAAATTAAATACTTAATCTTTCCTTGTTTAAACAAATCTTCTATCGCGGTTTTAAGAGGAAGGGGCATATGGCCGTAGTGAAATGCCACACCCTTGATCAATACATTTCCAAGGTCATAGTGAGGATGTACCAAAGTCTTGCTCAATTCAATCAAATTTTCAATATCCTTGTCTTTGGACTCAAAGTCTCTTGGAAGTATCTCAACCAATGCTTTAGCGGTCTCTTCCGCCTCATTCTGGCTGTTTACATAAACCATATTACCACCTTGATTTGAACCCATCAAAAATGCAAACTGAGCTAATTTCTCCGGCTCTTTTTCGATTGCTTTTTCTAAATAAATCTTTCCCAAAGGAATATCTTCTTTTTTGTAACAAAACTTCACATTCCACTCTTTTGGTTTTCTATCCACTTTTGAAACCCAAATAAGATTCTGGTTTACCGCGATATAATCTGAGATTACAACTTCAGGAGTTTTGTTCTCAGAAAGTCCTCTTAACAACTCTCCAGGATTTTCAGTTAGGGCGCTGCAAAACAATACTCTCAGATCAGGAAACTTCGCGTTTAATTCCTCAATCTTTTGTTGCAACAATATACCTCTCGCACCATCATTAATTTTCTGTGCCTCATCGACCACCAAAAAATCAATCTTAAATTCAGGGTTTTCGGTCAAAAACCAGTGCAATCTTTCTTGGGTAAAAATAAGCAGATTTGATTTTTTACCCCTTGATCTTTCTGGTAACTGAGGTACGGATACAATTTGAATATCCCTATTTCGTCTATCAGATAAAATGTCTGAAAAATCTTTTTCGAGCTGATTGATCAAAGCTCTTGTTGGAACCAGATAAGCAATGTTTATGGATTTATCTGTTTGCAGATGATCAGTAACAAATAGATTCAGTACGAAAGATTTGCCGGCCGATGTCGGAGCGGAGGCACTGACTAAATTTGATTCTTTTGCAACTCGATAAAAATCTCTTTGAAAACTATTTAAATGGAATATTTTGCCATCACTGGATGTGACAACATTTTCAGTGTCACGTTTAATCTGTTCGAGCCTGAATGGTAAGGGTAATTCCGCAAATACATCTTTAGATACATGATCCCTACTAATTGCCAGATCCAGGGCTTGTACATTAGTAAGTTTGTGCAGAATTACAGCAGCACCCCTCTTCTGATTGTCCTTCGTATCTGTCGAGGTCAAACAATTTTGCGCAATACGTAATGCCGCATCCTGATGATCTGGATTTTCAGAATGCGATAATACACTTGCAAATAAAAGTAATTTATTCCATTCAAATCGATCGGCAAATAATCCAAGTTCTTCAGATCGAAGAGAATCCCCGAGAGCATGACTCACGGACAGTTTTATAAGGGCCTTTAGCTGCCGTTGGAAACTGTCTAATGCATATATTTTGTCAGAAAGTGTCATACATTTACTTAACGCCGAAACGTTTGGCGAACGCTTTTTTAAAATCTTCGACGGATACAAATGGTATTAAGAAAATGTGTATTTCAAAAGTATTTAAATGAGTATGCTTTGATATTTGTTTTTCAATTGATTTCAACCATTTCTTAACTTCAGCTTCAACTTTTGTTTTAATATCATTGGTCGTAAGACCAGAATTAGGAGAATTGGGATAGCCTTCATAATCAAACCCGACCAAACAAACACCTTTGTAGTTCAAATTGCCATAATTACTTCCATCTGTTTCGAAATATGCCATGAGAGCACTTTGAAGATTTTCATCCAATACATCAATATTGTCCCTTACCAACTGCAAATCTCTTTCATCTACTGACTTAGGACCCCCTTCTGAAAGCAAGAAGTCTTTCATTGTGTTAACCGCATCGCTTATGGCTTTTCCGATATCAGCACGTAATTTTGCTTCCCCCCAATATAGTGATAACACTTCTTTCCCATTTGCGTCCTTATCCACCGAAGCATGAATACCATCTATACCATTATAATTTAGTTCCGAGTTTGTTTTATGGGGCATTTTGCAAAAAAGTTGAGGTTTTTCCAAGACGTCTTCCACCAAACTATATAAAAGAATCTCTCCCGCTTCACCAGAATTTGTACCCGAAACAAATTGGCTCATGGCTTTTTGTACCAATGCGGTTAAATTTGAAAATGAGCCTGCACCGATGGCGACATCTTTTTTTATAGCTTCATCAAATTCTCTTCGGGGAATACAGTATCTTGTGATTTCATTAAATAGATAATCTAAAAGCTCTTTGACTTTTGGCTGATCATTTCCACCAAGATTTAGTACATAACAGTGAGACAGTGTTTTTGTATCTCCTACCACTTCGTGGGTGACAACTTCAGTAAATAAATCCTTTACGGTCTTTCTGTTCGGCGAACGCAAAAGAGCATCTACCAACAGTTTAAGGTCAGTATTTGAATCTTGTGAGTTGTTGCCTTTGATGTTTGTCATTGGATTAATTTTAATACTTCTTCTTTTCTATAGCGGCGATCCTTCCTGGTACCAAAGCGAATAGATTTAAGAACACCTTTTTTGTCCCAATTTCTAAGGGTATTTGGATGGCAATTCAATAACTCACAGGCCTGTCGTAGGGTGAGAATGTCCGGCAACTCTTTGTTTGGGATTTTCTTGTTCACTTCCTATTACTTACCATAAATTAACAAGGATGTAAATATGGTTATTTGCCGCTCAACTAGCTGATGTAGTACAATATATCTACTAACTAATTCCCGACGGAAAGACCCCGGGATTACAAACTGACAAAGGAAACACCGAGCTCAGAAATCGTTAGGAAGAACAAAACAAATATAAAGAAAGCTTTACACATAGTGAGCAGCACTCAATATTTGTAAAAACCATGAGCAAGCTCTGGGTAGAAATACTCCGAGTCTAAACTACGAGCAACACTATCAACGCTCCAAGTCTTTTCCAAAGACTCTGGTTTTTATTCCTAACCATATCTACAATTAAATATGAAGAACAAACTCTTGCAGGCTCCTGCACGGGATGCGAAACACAACCTCCAGGTTGAGTATGTTTCTGCTTCCCTTCTTAAGCCTGCCACATATAATCCACGCAAGTGGAACGATACCGCCATTTCCCAATTATCAGAAAGCATCAGGAAGTTCGGATTGGTCGACCCGATAATCGTGAACGGCTCATCGAAGCGAAAGAATATTGTCATCGGCGGCCACTTCAGATTGAAGATCGCCCAAGACCTCGGATACAAAGAGGTGCCGATAGTGTATCTGGACATCCCGAATATCGAAAAAGAAAAAGAGCTCAATATCAGACTGAATAAGAATACAGGCGATTGGGATCTCGACAAATTGAAGTCATTCAATTTGGATACCCTCATCGACATTGGATTCGACAAGATCGAACTCACCTCATTCTGGGATAACGATCTGGAAGCGAAGGATGACGATTTCGATGAAGAGGCGGAGCTGGCGAAGATAAAGATTCCAGAAACCAAGCCTGGGGATATTCTTATGCTAGGTGATCATCGGGTGCTCTGCGGAGATTCAACTGATCCTGAAAATCTAAAAAGGCTTTTGGGTGACGAGAAAGCAACGATGATCTACTCAGATCCATTGTATAATCTAAAAATAAATTATGACAAAGGAATAGGTGGAAAGAGATCGTACGGAGGATCCGTTAACGACAATCGAACATTCGATGAATACAAGGAATTCCTGCGCAAGAGCATGGAAGCAGCTCTTGCCGTATCCAATCAAGATGCGCACATGTTCTACTGGTGCGATCAGATATATATCGGAGTAGTGCAGGACCTGTACCGACAGCTTGGCATAGACAACAAGCGGGTGTGCATGTGGGTGAAAAATGCGCAGAATCCCACTCCCAATATCGCGTTCAACAAATGCTACGAGCCTGTTGTTTATGGAGTGCGGGGCAAGCCTAAGATCACTGAAAATATAAATGACTTGAATGAAATCATGAACAAAGAAGCTACAACAGGAAACGAATTGCTCGACACTCTGGATCTATGGCTTGTAAAGAGAATGGTTGGCAAAGATATGGAGCATGCGACATCTAAACCTCCAACTCTCCATGAGAAAGCTATCCGCAGATGTACGAAGATCGGCGACATAATCATCGACAGCTTCCTCGGATCCGGAAGCACTCTCATCGCAGGAGAGATGCTAAAGCGCAAAGTGTACGGATGCGAGAAGGAGCCCATCTTCTGCGATCTGATCAAGCGTCGATTCGAGAAACTTACAGGCGTTAAAGCGAGAATAATCCGCCATGAAAAAAAATAAGATAAAGGATGAGTTCATCGGACATCTAAGAAAAATCCCTATCGTCCAAGTCGCCTGCGAAAAATCTGGCGTGTCACGCAATTCCGTATACAGATGGAGAAAAACAGACACTTCATTTTCTAAGGAGATGGACTTGGCGCTGAAAGAAGGAGAAGATCTGGTATCGGACATGAGCGAGAGCCAGCTTCTGAACCTCATCAAGGATAAGAACTTTCCTGCCATCCGATTCTGGCTAAAGAACAGAAGCGAAAAATACAGGGATCGGATCGAAGTGACCACAAGAAAAGCAGAAGACGAGCTTACACCAGAGCAAGCGGCTGTTGTTTCCGAAGCATTGAAATTAGCAAACCTAATAGAAGAAGACAATGATACCTCCCAAGCTGTTTGAAAAGATGAAAGTGGACTGGCTGGTTAGAACCGAGATAACTAAGCAGAGCCACTTCCTCTTTTTCTGTTTCTATTTCGCCCATTACATGAAATATCCTACCGCCGACTTCCAGCGGGAAATGTTTCGGTTGACCGAGAACTCAACGAATGAGAGCTTGTTCGTCGTCGCATTTCGAGGATCAAGCAAATCTACGATTATCACGACTTCCTACCCTATATGGGCCATCCTCGGAAGATTGCAGAAGAAATTCGTTCTGATCGCATCGCATACACGAGTTCAGGCAAAGCAACACCTGATGAATCTGAAAGCTGAACTGGAAAATAACATATTGTTGAAAAACGATCTTGGGCCGTTCAGGGAAGAAAGCGATGAATGGGGATCCTTCTCGCTCGTGTTCCAAAAGCACAATGCGAGAATCACTGCGGTATCGACAGAACAAAGCGTGCGCGGACTGCGGCACTTCAACAATAGGCCAGACCTGATAATCGGAGACGATTTGGAAGACCTTGCCTCAAGCAAGACCAGAGAGGGTCGAGACAAGGTATACAATTGGCTCACAAGCGAAGTCATACCCGCAGGCGACATGAACACGAAATTGGTAATAGTTGGAAACCTTCTTCACAACGATTCGCTCCTTATGAAGATTAAGAAGAGGATCGAAGATCATGCATTCGATGGCGTATTTAAGGAATATCCGCTCATCGGCCCTGAGGGAAAATGCCTGTGGCCGGGAAAGTTCAATGAGCCAAGATTAATTCAGGACCTGAAACGAAGCGTTGGAAGCGAGATAGCCTGGCAGAGAGAATACCTCCTAAAAATAATCCCCGAGGAAGATCAGGTCATACGCCCCGAATGGATCACATATCACAAAGGCATTCCGACATCGACAGAAAAGCTCCCGTTTCGCTATGCGATCATCGGGACTGACTTGGCCCTTTCTGAAAAGCATGCTTCAGACAATACGGCGTTAGTCTCCGCAATGGTTTTCGGATATGGAAAAGATCTCAGGATATTCATCTTGGCGAATCCTCTAAATGCAAAGATGGATTTTCCTAAGGCATTAAGGACGATCAAGGAGCTGTCGAACGCTCTCGGCAAAGATAAGCCTGCAAAGATACTGATCGAGGAAGTCGCATTTCAAGCGGCCGCGACCCAGATATTGAAAGAGGAAAAATTTCCCGCTGAAGGCGTTTCGCTTCGTGGCCGAGACAAAAGAACCAGACTCAACATGACCGCTTCAGCCATCCAATCAGGCATTGTGCGTTTCGCTCACAGAGGCAACGAGGAACTGCTACAGCAAATACTCGGGTTCGGCTCGGAAAATCACGATGATCTTGTCGATGCGTTTAGTTTGTTGGTGAATAAGATATTGGAAGACAAAAACACCAGACCAAGCAGCATATACGTTCCAGAGCATATCTGCAAAGATTATGATGCCGACTTTGGATGTGATTGTGGCAAACCTATCACAGCAGGCCTCATGAATAGACGATTCTGATTATTGCAAGATCCTGCATTCTCTCACGATGATGTTCATCAGCTTGCCCGAGACTCTTCCTTGAAGAGTAATGGGCTTGCCTTTTGATATGCCTGCAAGTTCCCCTTCCTGCTCTTTGGTGAACATACATTGTACTGATTCGATACCATATGGATCTCCATTTGAAAGCGTGATGTATGGCGTATCCATAATATCCTTTGCGATATTACTTACGGTTCCTTTGACTTCGATCAGCTTACCCTTGTACATCGCATCAGCGGAGATCTCGTTAGCCTTGTAGTCTGCTATGATCTTTGGGGCTGTAACCTGAATCGCCTGTTCTGCCTGAACCGCTGGCTTTGCGGAATCAGTTTCTACCGTTTTCGGTGTTGCAGGTGTTCCGTTAACATTCGCACCGATTACACCTAGTAGAACTAAAACTGCGAGTATTTTTACACCTTTCGATAGACGTATGTGTGTCTGGCTCTCGATCCATTTGCTCACGGGAGGAATCAGGATGAGAGCGATGATGATGTATAAAGTTCCAACGAGTGGTTTTGACGAAATCGTACCGAGTGCCGCAAGTGCTGCACCGATACCGACTAGCCATCCGATAATTGAGCCTAGGGTTATGTTTTTAGTCTTAACCTCAGAAGACTGATTTGTATTATTCATAAAACTTTAGCGGCTTTGTTTTGCTTTTATGATAAATGGCAAAAGTGAGATAGCAAAAATCTCCCCGCCAGTTGCGATTGAACCTTTCGGCCCAACCCGTACCCGTTTCCAGATACGACCGCTAAAGTGACTCCTGACGAG